>SXGR01029840.1_pt1 | contig 13468 bp, 12 predicted proteins | sample 3174711 | NCBI WGS metagenome assembly SXGR01 (sample SAMN11356860, study PRJNA531348) | freshwater metagenome | isolation source: freshwater sample F1-60 | place: China: Fuxian Lake, Yuxi | collected 2017-12-25
AGCCTGCCTCAACTTTGCCACGACCTCCTCGGGTCGGTGCCGTTTCCTGTTTGCCAAACGCTTCATCAGAGACTCCTCTCGGCCCTGTGGGCCGCGTAAGTCTCTCACAAGGCCTGGACCTGTTCAGCGCACCCCTGTCAGAGTCGATAGCCATGTCACGATCGGGGCGTGAAATGCCGACTCAGGAAAATTGGCGTCCTCACGTGTTAGCGCGCGGACGAAAGTGTTGGGCCGCGGAGGGACTTGAGGTCAGCCACGCAGGCACACCAACGGCTGCATCCGTACACGTCTACGACGACCAAACCCCGTTCGCCGCGGAATCTCAGCCTGAGAGCTTCCGCTTGCCCGGGGTACAAGCGGGACCCCCAACACGAAACCGGCAGCGCCGAACGTGCCTTCGCTAATAGGTCAGCAGGAGTCGGTCGGAGACCTGCTCATTCTCCAGGGTCCGACCTTCCATCTGCAATCGCCGCAGCATTGAACGACCGCAATCAATCAAAATCTCGCGTTCGAAGAGTCCGTGCGGGATCGGCAAGTCACAGACCCGTTCGCCGCTCTTTTTGTGACCATCGATGCTCAGCGCCACTCGAACACCGCGACGCTTGCATCTCCCGATCTCCTCAAGTAGTGCCTCAAGACGGAAATCCTGCGCCCCGTAGAGGATCGTCTGGCTGTGCGCATATGGGGGATCGCAATAGACAACATCACCAGCCTTGGCGCGCCCCATTGCCTCTCGATAATCGAGTCGCTCAAAAGTCGCGCCATGAATCCTGCGGTGCCACTCGTCTACCCGTTCATCGAAGCTCTCCGGGCTGATCGGATTGTGCGGACCACACGGTGTTGACATGTAGCCGTCAGCCTTGCGAAACCGCACTACACCCGCATAGCAGCTTCGGCAGAGGAAGAGTAGATCTGCACCGTTTGGGGAGCGGTTGTAGGCCGCCTTCACCATCTCGTACTCATCCCGCTTCGCCCCCCGGCTGAAGCGGTCATGGCGCTCCCGGTACCAGCCCTTCACCGCCTGCGGATCATCGCGAACAGCTTGCCAAATCTCGATCACCGGCGCAAACGTGTCTGAACCCAAGGCGCGCTTCGGTCGGAGCGTCGCAAGCACCGCGGCACTGCCCACGAAGGGCTCGAAGTAGCACCCGAATGAGTCGGGCAGCTGCGCGACGATTTGCATCGCATAGCGCTGCTTATTGCCAATCCACTTCAGAAGCCCACGACTAAGTGGGGCCGGTCCCGTCGCGGGGTCGGTGTCAAAGAGAGACGTTTCGAGGGTTCGCGACATCGCTGGGGCGCCATCCTGCTTGGGGCTCGGATCGAAGCATATGCGTTTTTTGCATACCGCGTCGGCGAGGATAGCGTGCAGAAGGTTTGAAACGAAGCTCGACCGCCGATTTTCGACGTCTCGTCGCCGCACTCCGGGCGTTTCGGCTTGCCGCCGGGTTGCGCCAAGAGGACCTGGCACGTGCGCTAGGTCGGACGCAGTACTTCGTCAGCAGGTACGAGTCTGGCCAGCGTGGGCTCGACTTTCTTGAGGTACGCGACATCTGCCGAGCACTCAAGGTGCCGCTCGCCGATCTAGCCAAGCAGCTTGACGGGGGATCCAGGTGAAGGCCGACTCCCGCTTTCGATCCCAGCCCAAAGTCTTTTGGTCCTACGTGCGCCTGCTCAGCCAGCACTGTGGATACACCCAGCGCGGGACGGGGCAGATCAAGGTTCTGGGCTTGGCGACATTGACCAACGCACTCAACGAGCTCGGGCTGAAAACTGACCCCCTGCAACGCCCGGACGGCGCCCCCACACGCCTCGGGAAAGATCTCGTTGATTACTTCGCGTACCGGGCCGATGTGCTCAACTCAACCGTTGAACCTTTGCTCATGGATGCCGATGAGGCCGAAAGGGTCTATCTCCGCGTGCGAAGGGAATCAAAGGTCTCTCGCGCTGCCGTGATGAACAAGCAAAAGGGAGACAAGAAGAAGCCCGCATTTCTGACTGAGATTGTCAGGACCCTGATTGAGGCTGAGATTTCGGGAGCAGAATGCGACTTCGATCCGAGGGAACTGACAGCATTCACGCGGGACGGCGCGATCGTCCGGACTCTGTCCAGGCGAGTTGACGGAGCATTTCCGTCCCCGCTGAATCCCATCGCGATTTGGGAGATCAAGGAGTACTACCACACCACCACGTTCGGCAGCCGCGTAGCCGATGGTGTTTACGAGACGCAACTGGATGGGATGGAACTTGAGGATCTGAGAGCAAGCGAGTTAATCGACTGCGATCACATTCTCTTCATTGACTCTCGCTACACGTGGTGGGAATGCGGCCGGTCCTATCTCTGTCGAATCATCGACATGCTCAATATGGGCCTGGTTGGAGAAGTCGTGTTCGGCAAGGAAGCACTCAAGCGTGCCCCTCTCATTGCGCGGGAATGGCTCCGCCTGCTCAAGAAGGACTCCGCTGCGCGGCGGTGATCCGAGCGCGGTGAGAGCCGGGGCGCGCACGGGAACGCGGCGGGAAACCTGCTGAAACAATTGAGCTAAGAAAGCAGCGCGCTGGGATCGATGCAGAGACCGGCCGCCTGCAACTCACGCGCGAGGGTGAGTTTCCACCCACCAGCGCTGTCCCACGAGACGTAAGCGACGCCCGCGACATCAGACGGAACCTCAACTGCGCCCGACTTAAGCGCGCAAACCCGATCACGACCGAGCTTCCCGATGAAGTAGCCGAGCTCAAAGACCACGTTTTGCCTGGCTCTCGACTGAAGCTGTTCCGGGGTAGCCGCCGAGGCGCCTAGATCATCCGGGGTTAACAACACAACCGCAAATGATGCGTTCGAGTGCTCCTCGAATTTCTCGATGATCGTGTTGCCCTGATTGGCTTGATCGTGCAGGATGATTGGTTGAAGTCCAAGCGATTGAACAAATCGAGCAACCGCCTCCTTCACCGCAGTGTCGTGCCCGTGGACGACGAACACGCCATTACCAATCCGCTGTCTTCCGATTCGAGGCTGCGCGGCCGCGTACTCGAACAGCTCGAGCCGGTCGATGATTGAGTGAAGGCGGCTCTCGCTGGACTTCATGTCCTCGCGAAACTCACGCACATCGCGGTGAAAGTCCGGCGCCCCGAGCACCGCAATCGGAGATGTCCACGTGAATTCGTCAGAGGGACCAGATTGATCGAATAGGGATCGAAGTAAGGTCGCGACATAGTCAATCCACCGGTAGCGCTCGTTGCGCAGATCCCGAAGAGACTCAGGACTCTCAATCGCGCGATTACGAAGTTCTGCCCCCCTATGGAGCTGTCTTTGAAGCATTTCTTTGGCCTCTTCTAAAGGCCTCTGCAAGCGCGGAGTTTGCGACGGGGACGACTCGTTGGGCTGTGACTTCGCCTTGCTCATGCGTACCCACCTCGGAAGCAAACTCGCCTGCAGCCCACGTGGCTCGGCAACGCGGACTCGTCGTCTCGAGCAAGAATAGTGGCTGTGTTCGCAGGTTTCAGGCGAAGCCAAATCCACGGCGACCGATCCCGGTCGGTACTGGTGACCACTCCGGTCGCGGGCGCTGGGATCGCTTCCCAGTGAACGGCCGGGCTGGGGTCCTGGCGCTTGCTCGCCCCGGGGCTCCGCCCGGTCGGCCCGTCTTGAAGGCGAGCAAGACCATGGCAGACCACAACCGACCCACCCCCCCCTCGATGGCGACTTCCACCCCGACCTCGACCCCGGCACCGCGGCCCCGGAGGCTCAACCTGCTTGGCCCGCCGATCGGTGTTCTCGAGGTCTTCGCGAAGGAGATGGCCTTCGTCTACCAAGCCCCATTCCTCGCACTGCAGGCCGCCGTGGAGCTCGGAGCGGAACTGGATGAGCCAACGACCGCCGAGCGTTCGGCGACACCCAACCAGCAGCCGCCTGCGCCTCCGGTTGCGCCCACCTCCGATCGCCCCAAGCCCGCCATTGGCACCGGCCTCGACTGGCAAACCGCCCGCGACCGCCTTGTTGCCATCCGCCGCCAGGGCGAATCCTTCACCTCCCTCCGCGACCTCGCCGCCCGCGTCGGCTGCTCCGAGGGCCTGATCCGGAAGGCGATCAAGCAGGACGTGGGCCTGCGCGCATGGGCCGCCGAATCGAAGCGCACCCGCCGCACCGCGCCTGCCGCGACCAGCCTCGAGCGGGCGATCCACCGGACGCCCCAGCGGCGCGAGGCGGCTCCTGAGCTGGCGACGGTCGAGGCGGAGGAGACCGACGATACCGACGTCCTGCTCCAGCGCCTGATCGACTCGGCAAGCCCCGCCGAGCGCGCCCGGCTCCACGCGATGCCCGAGGAGCAGCGGATGAGCATCCTGCGCCTGATGCGCGACCAGGACGAGGACCGCGACGCTCGCCGCCTGCGCAAGCGCGCGTAGCCGCGGTCCCGCGCCCGGTCCCTTACGCATCTCGTGCTGCGTACGTACGCACCGCCCGCCCCGCCCCCCGAATCACCCTCGCTTTCCCGCGGTTCCCCGCTGCGTACGTACGCACGCGCACTCCTGTGGCAATTCCGCCGCAGGAGATCGCACCGTGAAGAAACCCGACACCGCACCCAAGCTCCGGACGCCCGGAGTGCTGGCCGAGGACCTTGGCCAGCCGTTGCACCGTGTGCTGTACGTGCTACGCAGCAGGCAGCAGATCCGACCCACCGCCCGCGCTGGCCGCCTTCGCCTCTTCGACCGCGAGGCCGTCGAGGCCATCCGCGTCGAGCTCGCCCGCATGGATGCCCGTCGCGGCGGCAAGGGGGTGAACCGTGGCAACTGACCGCACCACCGCGCCGGGCTCCGCGCCCGCCGTCGCGTCGACCGCGCTTGCCCTCCGCCCCCGCGAGGCCGCGAAGGCCCTCGGGATCAGCGAGCGCATGCTCTGGTCGCTCACCGCGCCGCGGGGCACGATCCCCGCCGTCCGCATCGGCACCTGCGTCCTCTACCCGGTCACCGGGCTGCAGGCGTGGCTCGACCGCCAGGCGCAGGGCGCCCCGGAAGGAGGCACCCAGTGAGCGCCGTCGACACCGTTCTCTCCGCCCTGCGTGCCGCGGGCAAGCGCCCGCGCAAGGCAGGCGAAGGCTGGAGCTCGTGCTGCCCGGCGCACGATGACCGTTCCCCGAGCCTGAGCGTCAGTACCGGCGCCGATGGCCGGGCACTGGTGAAGTGCCACGCAGGCTGCACCGTCGAGGCGGTCTGCGGCGCGCTCGGGCTGAAGCAATCCGACCTCTTCGAGAAGTCGGAGCGCACGCAGTTCGTGCCGCTGCGGACACGGGCCGCCAACAGCGTCCCCACCGTCACCAGTACCGAAACCCCGGCCACCGAGGCTGCGGAACCGGAAAACGGTGCCACACCCCGCCGGGACGGGCCGTCGTTCGAAACCCCCGAGGCCACGCTCGAGGCCTACGAGCGCAAGCACGGCGTCACGAGCGCGCACTGGCACTACCACGACGCGAGCGGCGAAGTGGTCGGCCTGGTCGCCCGCTGGGACACCGAGCGCGATGGCAAGCGCGAGAAGAAGATCCTGCCCGCGTCACGTGGCGAGGACGGCCTGTGGCGGTTCACCGGCATGCAGGGCCCGCGTCCGCTGTACGCGCTGCCCGAGCTGCTGGCTGCGCCCGAAGGCACGCCGATCTTCGTGGTCGAAGGCGAGAAGGCCGCCGACGCCACGCGCTCGCTCGGCGTGGTCGCCACCACCTCGGCGCACGGCAGCAAGTCGGCCGAAAAGAGCGACTGGTCACCGCTCGCCGGACGCGAGATCGTGATCCTGCCCGGCCACGACGCGGCAGGCGACCAGTACGCGGAGCGCGTCGCCGAGCTTGCAAAGGCCGCGGGCGCAAAGCACGTCACCGTCGTGTGGCTCTCCGCGCTCTGGCCCGAGATGCCCGCGGGCGGCGACATGGCCGACTTCCTCGCTCACCGCGGCGGCGACACCGCAGCCGTGCGCAAGGAGCTCGAGCAGGCCCTGGCCGAACGCCGCGTGGGCGCCGCCGAGGAGGACGAGGCCGCTCCCGCCGAGCGAAACCTCGACTGGGATCCGTTCCCCAGCAACATCCTGCCAGAAATCATGCGCCGCATGATCGAGGAAGGCTCGCGCTCGACCGTGTGCGACCCGTCCTTTATCGCGCTTCCCATGCTTGCGGTGCTCGGGGCGGCCATCGGCAACTCGCGCCGCGTGCAGATCAAGAGCAACTGGCGCGAGCCGTCCATCATCTGGACGGCGATCATCGGCGAGTCCGGCACCAGCAAGACGCCCGCGTTCAGCCTGGTCACCGAGCCCCTGCGCCAGCTGCAGGACGAGGCCTACGCCGAGTACGACAAGGCGATCGAGCAGTACAAGGCCGAGGTCGCGATCTTCGACGTCGAGTACACGGCGTGGAAGAAGGCCGCGACGAAGAGCAAGGCCAACGCGGGCGACCCGCCCGTGGCGCCACACATGCCGCGCCCGAAGCGCTACCGCCTCGAGGACGCCACCACCGAGGCACTCGCACCGATCCTGCAGGCGAACCCGCGCGGCGTGCTGCTTGCCCGCGACGAACTCAGCGGGTGGTTCGCGTCCTTCGACCGTCACTCGAAGAACGGCGTGTCGGGCGGCGACGCCGCGAACTGGCTGCAGTGCTTCAACGGCAACAGCATGTCGATCGACCGCAAGACCGGCATCCCGCCGACGATCTACGTGTCGCGCGCATCGGTCTCCCTGACGGGCGGCATCCAGCCCGCCGTGCTGAAGCGCATGCTCACGGCCGAGCACCGCGAGAGCGGCCTGGCGGCCCGCTTCGTGTTCGCCGCGCCACCGCCGTTCCAGAAGTTCTGGACCGAGACCGAGATGAGCCAGGAGCTGCTCGACAGCTACGCCGACCTCATCCGCACGCTGCACTCGCTCGAGATGATTCCCGACCCGCGCGACATGAGCGAGGAGCCGCGGCTCATCCCGCAGAACGTGCACCTGAGCCCCGAGGCCAAGCGCATCTGGGTCGAGTACTACAACCTGCACGGCGCCGAGCAGGTGCGCCTGCAGTCGGACCTGGCGGCCGCGTGGTCGAAGCTCGAGGGGTACACGCCGCGCTTCGCGCTCATCATCCACATGGTGCGCTGGGCCACGGGGGATCCGACGCTCAAGGACCCCTTCGTCATCGACGAGGTCAGCATGGCCACGGGCATCCAGCTCGCCAAGTGGTTCAAGCACGAGGCGTGGCGGCTCTACGCGAAGCTCGGCGAGACCGGCCCCGCGCAGGCCGACCGCATGCTCCTCGACTGGATCGAGCGCCACGGCGGCAGCACCACGGTGCGCGAGCTGACCCACGGCGTGCGCTCGTACCGCGGCAACACCGAGCAGGCGGCCGAGGACCTCGAGAAGCTGGTGCAGGCCGGGCGCCTGGTGGGCACCCACGTCGCACCGAGCCGCAAGGGCGGACGGCCGCGGTTCGAGTACCGGATCGCGCGCGTCGCCAAAACCCCGCTGCGGGGGCACGGCAGTGGCGGTTCCGGTACCGGTGACAGTGGGGACACCGACAGCAACGCGAATCCCGAGGACGACTGGGGGTCGCTGTGAGCCTGCTGCCGCGGTCGCTCGGCGCGCTGCTCGTCGAGGTTGGTGCGGCGGGTGTCGAGGTGTCCTCGCATCCGTCCGCACCGGACCGGCTGCGGCATCGGCCGCTGGAACTGCCGTCGCACGTGGCGGTGCGGCTTGCGCACTACAAGCCCGACCTCCTGCGGCTGTTGCGGGCTGGCTTCGCGCCACCCGACCCGGAGTCGGCCTACGTGCTCGGCGAGCGGCTGGGCGTGGCGCAGGAGCTCGGCATGTCCACGGAGCCGGGTTCGCCCGGGTGGCTGGTGGCCGTGGGCGAGGCGATCGAGGCAGCCTGGAAAGAGGCGCCGAATCAGGCGCAGAAAGAGGCTGGGAATCGGCCTTGATAGTGCGGCCGGGTTAAGGGAATGTGTGGGTTGCGGGACGGTCCCGCAACAGGCGGAAATGCCTGCGGGCGCAGCACTTGAGATAACGGGCCACGAACGATGGCAAGCGTCTCACGAGACTCAAACGGCACCAAGCGCGTGTGCTTCACCGACGGCACCGGCAAGCGCCACGTGCTCCGCCTCGGGCGGGTGAACGTGAGGCAGGCCGAGGAGGTCCGGGTGCGCGTCGAGGCGCTGCTGGCGGCCAGGATGTACCGGCGCTCGCCCGACGTCGAGCTCCTCGGCTGGCTCAACGGCCTCGACGACCGCGTCCACCGCCGCTTCGCGAACAAGGGCCTCGTGCCCCACCGCGAACGCGCCGCGGGCGCCACGCTTGAATCGCTCATCAAGCGCTTCCTCGACGCGAGCACCGTGAAGCCCGCCACGCTCGCCGCCTACAAGCAGACCACCGACAGCCTGCTCGAGGTGCTTGGCCGCCGCACCCCGATCACCGAGATCACGCCCGCCGACGCCGACCACTGGCGCAAGGCGATCTCCGAGAAGGGCGACCGGCGCAAGCCCCTCGCCGCGGCGACGATCGCGAAGCGCGTCCACGTGGCCAAGTGCATCTTCAGCCGCGCGCGGCGCTGGAAGCTCGTCCCCGAGAACCCCTTCGAGCACCTGCGCGCCGGGCCGCAGTCAAACCCCGACCGCGCCTTCTACGTGCGCCCCGAGGTGGCGCAGCGGATCATCGACCAGTGCCCGTGCCCGCAGTGGAAGACGATCATCGCCCTGAGCCGCTTCGCGGGCCTGCGCTGCCCCTCCGAGATCGTCGAGCTCCGCTGGGGCGACATCAACTGGGAGCGCAGCCTGATGACCGTGCGCAGCCCGAAAACCGCCGCCCACGACGGCCACGCGGTGCGCATCGTGCCGATCACGCCGGAGCTGCGGCCCATCCTGCAGGCCCTCTTCGACCAGGCGCCCGAAGGCAGCGAGGCAGTCGTGCCGCGCCTCACCGACCCGACCACGAACCTCCGCACCTCGTTCATGAAGCTGATCGCCCGCGCGGGCTACGAGCCCTGGCCGCGCCTCTTCCACAACATGCGCGCCAGCTGCGCCACCGACTGGGCCGAGGCGTTGCCCGCCCACGTGGTCGCCAAGTGGCTCGGCCACAGCCCGCTGGTGGCGGCGAAGCACTACCTGCAGACGCGGGACGCGCACTTCGAGGTGGCGATCAGGGGTGGGGCGCGGGGCATGCGCGACGCCGGGGTCGTTTCAGCGATGGTGCAGCAAACTCCGTAGTCCATTCGCTGGAGATCGTCGGTCCTTCCGACCTTCCAAATCGTGGGATTTGCGGGATACTCCGCAGACGATGTCGCACCCCGCCACCCGATCCTCGCGCTCCAACTCGCTGCAAGCGCGGCCGGAGAGGTGGCTGGCATGCTGACGTTTGACGAACTCTGGAAGCGGCTCTGCGACCTCGACGAGACCGTACAGATCGAGGCCAAGGCGGGCGAGCAGGTCGGACCATCGATTCTCGAAACGATCTCAGCGTTCTCAAACGAGCCCGGACGCGGTGGCGGCTATCTGATCCTCGGGGTGCGTCCGGTAGAAGACTCGCTGTTTGCCGCGTACGAAGTCATCGGCGTCACCGACGCCGACCGCGTGCAGGCCGAACTTGCGACGCAGTGTCGCACACTGTTCAACCGCCCGATCCGACCGAGCATCCAGGTCGAGATGCGAAACGGAAAGCGGGTCATTGTGGCGTTCGTCCCAGAGGCAGACGCGCACGACAAGCCCGTGTACATCGACGCTCGCGGGCTTCCGAAGGGCGCCTTTCGGCGGATCGGCTCAACCGATCAGAAGTGCACCGATGACGACCTCATGGTCTTCTTCCAGGGCCGCAGCACGAAGCGAATCGAGGAATCGATCGTCGACGACGCCGACGTCTCCGATTTCGATCCGAAGGCACTGGATGAGTACCGCACGGGGCGTGCGCGACTGAACCCGGGCGCAGCAGAGTTGCAGTTCTCCGACGAGGAGCTTCTTCGTGCACTGGGGGCCGCGACTCGTGTGGATGGACAGCTCCGGCCGACGCTCGCGGGACTCATCCTCTTCGGCACGCCAGTCGCGATCCGCCGCCATTTCCCTGCGATGCGCGTGGACTACATTCGCGTACCGGGACGCGAGTGGGTGCGATCTCCGGACACTCGCTTCGACTCGCTTGAGATCTTGGCACCTCTCATGTCGGGAATCCACCGCGCGATCAACGCGGTTCTCGATGACATCCCGTCTTCCTTTCGACTTCCAGCCAACTCGAATCAGCGCGAGGACGTGCCGCTCATCCCGCGGACGGCGGTACGCGAGGCCATCGTCAATGCAGTGATGCACCGGAGCTACCGGCAGAATCAACCCGTTCAGATCATCCGCTACAGCAACAGGCTCGAGATCCGAAATCCCGGTGTGTCGCTCGTGCCGGACGATCGGCTCGGCGAGCCGGGATCCGAACAGCGGAACCCGCGTCTCGCCGCGGTGCTTCACGACAGCGGCTTCGCGGAGACGAAGGGATCCGGCATCCGAGCGATTCGCGATGCGATGGCGCAAGCCAACCTCAGCCCGCCGACGTTCGAATCGGACCGGGACCGCGACGGCTTCGTCGTGACCTTCCTCTTCCACCACTTCCTCAGCTCGGAGGATGTCACCTGGCTGGGCAACTTCCGACACCTCGATCTCAGCGAGGATGAGCAGAAGGCGCTCGTCTACGTGCGCGAGGTCGGGGCCATCAACAACGCCGCATACCGCGACCTCAACCGCGTCGAGACGCTGGTGGCGAGCAGCCACCTTCGACGGCTGCGCGACTTCGGGCTGCTCGAGCAGCAGGGGAAGGGCTCGGCCACCTACTACCGCCCCACCGCTGCGCTGGTGGCACACCGGGAAAGCCCGATAGCACCCGTTGCCAACGGAGCTAGCTCCGTAGGTAAGCCACAACCTACAGAGCTACACCGCAACCTACGAAGCCTGCCTACGGAGCTCGCCTCCCAGGTTTTGGCGCTCGGACAGCGCGCCAAGCCCGAGGAACTCCGCTCGGTCATCATCAGCCTCTGCCGCTGGAAGCCCCAAACGGGGGAGCAGCTTGCCGCGATCCTCGGGCGAGACCAGCACTACCTCGCGACGAGTCTGCTTCGGCCGATGGTTCGCGAGGGAGCCCTTGAGTTCACATTCCCGGAACTGCCAACGCACCCGCAGCAGGCCTACCGCCTCCCGGGTAACCCGGGCTGAGAAGTCGGCTGCGTGAGGCCTGATTGAGCCCTCCCAAACCGACGCAAAAAGCGACGCACATCGCCGCCAAAGCGGCGCAAAAAGCGTCACAGCACCCGACCGCCCCCGTTCGCACTGCTTCGTTTCACCATCGCGTAACCCCCCAAACGCAGCGTGGTTGTGCCGCTCGGTGCGAGCGAACACAACCACGTGCGTTCTTCTTCAGTGGGCGGAGAGGGATTCGACAACCCCCTGAAAACCCCCGAGAAATCACGGCATCCGGATGGGATGTATCGCAATTCGTATCGCAGTCCTCTCCAGGAAGCCCGCACGAGGAGAGCGGGTACGTGACCGGCGCGCGGCAGGCGGAGCACATTCCTATGCGTGCTTGGAAGTACCGGATCCTACCCCTGCTGGCGATTGATGGGATGTCGTTCGAAGTCGTGCTTCACAGCGACACCGAGGCAAACGCTCGCCGGGCGGCCGAGTGCCAATTCCCCACCCACCGGTTCCAAATCGCTTTCATCGGGGAAGTTCGCTGAGCGATCAGAGCTCATCCAGCGGAACACAGGCCTCGACCACAGAATCCATCGCCGCTACTTCCGAGACGAAGACCGCAATCCAGTCATCCCCGGCAATCGTCAGGTCCGCTTGCGCCGCGTACAGAGCTTGTAGCTCCCGCCAGGACTGCAGATAGACCCCGCGCGTGTCGGTCGAGGGGTCGTCGCCGACATTGTCGACGATGATCTGCCACAGCTTTCGCAGCCGTTCGCCAAGCGCGCCGCCGAGGACCTCGCCCGGCTTCCCCATGCGGACTAGCAGATGGGGGCAGGAGTCGGCCGGTGGCGTGCAGTACGGGCAACACTTGTTCGCGTCCATCTGGTTGCCATCGCCCGTCCCGCGCGCCGGTGATTCAAGACCTCTGCTGACGGGCCGCGAACCGATCCAAGCGCGCGTTGGATTCCCGGGAAAGCGCCTGGAAGAACTCGCTAGAGCGATAGAGTCTGTTCCTGCCGATCCTGAAGATCCTCAGCCCATTTCGCTTCGCAAAACGGGCCATCACCGCAGCAGCAGCGCGTTCGCTTCTCCGCCGGGAATCCATCACAAACGCCCTCAGAACCGACTCCACCACGAATTCGCGCGGGTCGAACGTCGCGTCGTCACCCAAAGGTATCCCCCAAGTTTCCGGCTGATCTTTCTCATCGACCCCGGGGGAGGGGGCTGTGTATTCGTCAGATGAAATTGCGGGGGCATCAGGCGCTTCGCAACTCCCCACGCGCTCATTTTGCGCCACATGGCTCGAGGTGTGTCTCTGCATGTAGTTCGTTTGCGTAAGTCTCCGCTTTCCCCTGCGTGGCGTGCAGAAACTTGTCGGTCAAGTTGCGCGCCGGTTGCGAGGCGATAGCCAGCTCCAGCTCCGCCGAAGCACAGACACCACCGAACTCACGCCACCTGCTCGTACAGGTACTTCTGGAACCCCGCGAACATCTCTCCGACCTCCTCGGCTTCGCCGAGATCAGCCAGAGCGTCCGCGATGGATGCACCGTACTTCAGCCGAAGCAGCGGCGTGAGTTTGTCCTGATCGAGTTCCTCGACGCCAACCTCGACATAGTGCTGGAGGACAAAGTCGAGGAAGGCCTGCTGCTTGACGCCGAAACTGCTGTACACGCGAATCCGCGCGTGCGAAGCCCGAACCTCGCGCGTGACGGGTGCCTTCGCAAACGCGACATGGGCAAGCACGTCGAAGGTGTCGCTCGCCTCCGCGTCGATGATGCGCTGCATCTCGACAAGTTGCTCGTGGCCAAATCCGCGCTCCGCCAGGCCTTCCAGCAGCTTGCGCCGGGTAGCCGGCGCGCTCCAGATCTCTCGCAGCTGGTCCTCGTTTCCGAAGAAGTGCGGCAGCTTTCCGTAGAGCAGTTCCAGAAACTGCTGCGCGCTCATCGGCTTCCCGTCCGGATGCCAGAAGCTCGTACAGGTCATGTGCTGGATCTGGCGTTCCTTGCCGTCCCCCAGCCTCACTCGGGCTCGCTTTCGGCAGACGCACGGGCGCTCGCCGCACTTCCGGCACGGCTCGGGCGGACACACGCAGGGCGCCTCGCCGCAGGCCTGGCACAGCTTCGGCTCGACCGGCGCGCAGGTGCATGGAGAATTGCCGCACGCTGCACAGCCACCCTCGGCGTCGGGCGGCTCAGGGTCGCCGTCCCACTCGGGATCGAGGAAGTGCTGGTGCGCCTTCACGAAATCGAAGATCGTGAAGTAGTCCTTGCCGTCGAAGAGCCGTGTGCCACGACCGATGATCTGCTTG
>SXGR01490007.1_pt1 | contig 13465 bp, 11 predicted proteins | sample 3174711 | NCBI WGS metagenome assembly SXGR01 (sample SAMN11356860, study PRJNA531348) | freshwater metagenome | isolation source: freshwater sample F1-60 | place: China: Fuxian Lake, Yuxi | collected 2017-12-25
AAAGCCTTTACCGGCGGCTGAACTATGCAATGCAAAGCGCTGCGTGACAGTGCCAAAGAAATTCAAAGTTTCGACGTTGCATACTTTATGGCCAGTGTAGATACACTGGAAGACAATACCGCATTTGCAGCTGAACATGCGGCTGGGTTCCCGATATTGGCGGATCCAACCAAAGCCATGTCAACTGCATATGGTGTGCTGGGCGAGCGCGGATTCGATAATCGCTGGACCTACTACATTGGTGTTGATGGCACGGTATTGAAGATAGACAAGGAAACTAACCCGGCAACGGCGGGGCAGGATTTGACCAGGACTATGGAAGAACTGGGCTTTCCCAAGATTTGAAAATCGTTGATTGAACAGAAAGGCGTCAGGGCGTGGTAGCCCTGACGCCTTTTTTATTTCTTGTCTGAATTCAGTTCGATGTCATCGAACTTGGCGGGGTCCTGCGGGTCGTTTTCTGCTTTGGTATCATTGCTAAGAAATCGAGTCAGTAGTTCATCCAGATTTTGTTGTGAATCGTCTTTTGGTTTATTCATGCTCAGCATTTCCTATCAGATTTGAATCGCTTGCATTATACACACTTCGCTTGCGCTGGATTCGGTGAGGGCTGGCTGAGCTTTTGTTTGAATCGGGCTTTCAGGCTGTTGCTTTTCTCGATTGCTCACCGGCGATTCTGCCCAAATTATGACATTTGCTGGCATGACTATGATAATTAATACCTTTCATTGTAGGGGGTTCTGCGCTGTGCCAGAATGCCTCGCAGTTTTAACAGGAGTCTGTTATGTCGAAAACAGGGTTATGGGCATTCGCTGGTGTCGCAGTACTTGCACTGCTTTATCTTGTTTATCTCGTAGCTTTTTTTGAAGCCCCGCAGGGCACTACAACCGTGGCAATTCCGCCACCGGTTGCCGAGGCTCCATTGCAAGAGATCCCCCGACCAGTCCTGCAACCATCTCCAGCGGCTGCTACCGTGAGCAGCAATACACCGGTGGCTGTTGCACCGACGCCGATCGAGGTTCCTGCAGTAGCAGTTCCTGAGACTCCAGAGATCAACCTGCCGCCGCTGAATGCAAGTGATGCATTCGTTCGGGATGGTTTGCGAGCCATGCAAAACGGAGTCGCTCTGGTGCGCGTGCTGGCAAATGAACAGTTGGTCCGCAAATTTGTTGTCTTCGTGGAAAATGTCAGTCGTGGCGGTTTTCCGCAAACAGAATTACCTTATCTGCCACTTGGGCAGGAGATGCCAGTCTCTAACATCGATGACAATTTGTACGTGATGGACCCGAGCGCCCACGCCCGGTTTGATGAAGTCGTAAATACTTTTGTTGCGCTGAATCCTGAACAAGCCATGGTTCTGTATCGCACTCTTTCCCCGTTATTCCAGCAAGCCTATGCTGAAATTGGTTTCCGCGATGTGAATTTTGATGACACGTTGCGCAGAGCGCTAACTCGCGTGATAAGTGCCAACGATGTGGAAGGGCCATTGCAGCTGGTCAAGCCGAAAGTCATGTATCTGTATGCAGATTCTCGAATTGAAACCCTCTCCGCGGTTAACAAGCAGTTGGTGCGATTGGGGCCGGAAAACAGTGCGAAACTCAAGGACAAGTTGCGTCAGTTTTTGCAACAACTCTAACCCGATCAGCTCTCCTTTATGTCAGACAATCAACTCCAGATTTCTCAACCCCTCGTAGACTGCGAGTGGCTGCAAGCGAACCAGCATGCAACAAACCTGATAATTCTCGATGCTTCAGTACCTCCTGTAGTGCCCGGATTTATTCCTGTTAATTCGGTTGACAACTTCACAGCAATCAGCGGTGCGAGGCGTTTCGATTACGACAAACAAATCTGCAAACCGAATTGTTCATTGCCGCATATGCTGCCGAGTGCTGCACTCTTCCAGGAGGAAGTGCGCAAGCTGGGAATAAATACAGATAGTGCAATAGTTGTGTATGACGATGTGGGGATTTATGCCAGTCCGCGGGCGTGGTGGATGTTTCGCGCCATGGGCCACTCCAATGTAGCTGTACTGGATGGTGGGTTGCCTGCCTGGTTGAAGGCGGAAGGTGCAGTTTCGCCCCAATTGGCTGCTGTGGAACACTTGGGCAATTTCGAGGCGAGTCTGAATCCGGGTTTGTTCTGTGATTTCCAGGTGGTGCTCAGCGCACTAAATGATAGTTCCTGCCGAGTACTCGATGCCCGGTCAGCAGATCGCTTTCATGGCACGGCCCCGGAGCCGCGTCCTGGTGTCCGTAGTGGGCATATGCCGAATGCGAAAAACCTGCCGTTCCCGGAAGTGCTGGCAGATGGACACTTGAAACCCGTGACGCAATTGCGCGATATTTTCGAAAACCTGGTCGCTCGTGACCAGAAACTGATTACCAGCTGTGGCTCAGGACTCACGGCTTGTATTCTGACTCTGGCTGCGAATCTGGCGGGATATGAACGCTTAAGTGTTTACGATGGCTCCTGGGCGGAATGGGGAGCTCCTTCCAAATTGCCGGTTGTCTGCGATTGACTAAGACCCGTTCTTCCATCTGGCGCAATTTTAAAATTCTTACATTGCACAAATTTATTTGCAGGCCACTCTGCAGTCTCTGCCAGAGCTCTACATTTTCATGGATCGAGAATTCAGTGCAGCGGAAAAATGCGCTCCCCTCATGGCTGTCATATCGAAGGTACAAACCCCTCGAAAACACCCTTCGTGTTGGAGAAAAGCTGGAAAATTCTGGAATTCGATAGCGCGTGTTTCGGTATTGTTGCTACTCAATACGACCGCAATACAGACATGCTTGCCGTGTCATTCGGGATATTGCGAGTAGTCGCAAATGGTTGGCCTTTCTAACCGAGAATTGAATCCTTTTTTACTCGCTCGATTTTTTTCACTACAATTGACTATAAATCATTGCACCGGAATTACGATTCGGCCAGCAACAGGGACATATTATGAATGCCGCTTCAACAAATAGCGATGTCGTTGCCGCGCTGTATCGCTTTGCTGATTTCCCGGATTTCTCCCGCTTTCGTGAGCCATTGCAGGCACTCATGCTCAAACATGATGTCAGAGGTACCGTATTGCTCGCAGCAGAAGGCATCAATGGCACGATCGCCGGTTCGCGCGAGGGGATTGATGCCGTGTTGAATTACTTGCGTGCGGATTCGCGCTTTTCCGGATTGCAAGCGAAAGAATCCTTCGTGGATAGCAATCCTTTCTACCGCACTAAGGTCAAGCTGAAAAAAGAAATTGTGACGATGGGTGTCGAGAATATCGATCCGAAACAGATTGTGGGCACCTATGTCGCGCCGAGGGACTGGAACGCATTGATTAGTGATCCAGACGTACTCTTGCTCGATACGCGCAATGAGTATGAAGTGGAAATCGGCACATTCGAGAACGCTGTGAATCCGCATACCACGACCTTTCGCGAGTTCCCGGAATATGTAGCGCAGCATCTGGATTCGGGTAAACACAAGAAGATCGCCATGTTCTGCACTGGGGGAATCCGGTGCGAAAAATCCACCGCGTTTCTCAGGCAGCATGGATTTTCAGAGGTCTACCATCTGCAAGGCGGTATTCTGAAATACCTGGAGGAAGTGCCGGAGTCAGAGAGCAAATGGCGCGGCGAATGTTTCGTGTTTGACAATCGGGTGACGGTAAATCACCGACTGGAGCGAGGCAATTACGATCAGTGCCATGCTTGCCGCATGCCCATTACCGAAGCGGATAAACAAAGTGAATATTACGAGAAGGGCATCAGTTGTCATTACTGCTTCGACAAGCACACGAAGGAACAGGTACAACGATATGCAGAACGGGAAAGGCAGATGGATCTGGCGCGCGAGCGCGGAGAGGCGCATATCGGTCAACCCATGGTAAGCACAATCGCTCAGCGCAAGCGTGCCAAGCTGGCATTCAAGGCGAAGCAGCGGCAGCAGGAGAAGCACTGATACAAAGCAGTAGCCCCTGAACTACCTGTATGGCAAGGCGGGAATTTCTGCGATATAGTCAAACCAAATAATAAGAAGAGACCGCCCATGGCTCACGCACCAATAAAGGCACCCCGCATTTTTCCAGCTATCCTCGGTCTCATTGCATTGCCTCTGCTGCTGGGCGGGCTGCAACTCATTCTTCTGGGTGGTTCATTCTATTACTTGCTTGCCGGTCTGGCTCTGATGGCAAGTGCCGTGAGTGTATGGCATGGTCAACGGAGCGGCGCTCTGGTTTATGCTGGCCTGCTGATCGCTACAGTAGCCTGGGCGCTGCTGGAGGCGGGCACCAATTTATGGGCACTGCTGCCACGTATAGTTCCCTTTGCAGTGCTGGGTATCTGGTTCCTTACCCCCTGGTTTCGGCGCGCCATCTACGTGGGTGATCCACCGCTCTTGTTCGCTTCGAAGTCGTCGCGTTATGCGGTAATCATTGTGCTTCTGGTAACTGCTTATGTAATAAATGCGGGCATGGGTTACACGGTAACACCGCTGACTGAGCGCATGGGTGTTAACAAGGTGATGGCGGGAACTGACTGGCCATCTTATGGCAATAGCGCGCGCGGCACTCGTTACTCGCCACTTACGCAGATAAACACTGGCAATGCTGCCGAGCTGGAATTGGCCTGGAGCTATCGTACGAATGCGGGCGGTGCCTTCAAGGCGACACCTTTGCAGGTTGGTGAACTGCTGTATTTCTGCACGGGCGGCAATATCATCGTTGCCCTGGATGCAGAAACCGGCGAGCTGCGCTGGCAATTTGATCCACTGATTGATCCTGAACACCTTGAATTTGCCCGTTACTTTACTACCGGTTGTCGTGGTGTGTCTTATTTTGCGGCGCCTCAAGAATATGGTGGCGAATGTGCAGAGCGGATACTCACCGCGACCACGGATGCAAGGCTCATAGCAGTAGATGCGCGTACCGGCGCTCGCTGTTCCCAATTTGGCGAGCAGGGAGAAGTAAACCTCACTATCGGTATGGGGAATGACCCTCTGATGTACAATTTCCAAACCTCGCCACCGGGGATTGTTCGTGGCAATGCAGTGGTGGGAGGTTGGGTTCTGGACAATCGCAGTGTAGGCGAACCCTCCGGAGTGGTGCGCGCGTTCAACGCGATCACAGGAGAATTTGCCTGGGCCTGGGATATGGGACGCCCCGGTATCAACACCGAACCATTGCGGGGCGAGGTTTACACGCGCGGTACGCCCAATGTGTGGAGCCTGTTCAGTGTCGACGAAGAGCTGGGATTGATCTATGCACCCACCGGCAATGAGACGCCGGATTATTTTGGTGGGCAGCGCATGGAAAGCAGTGAGCAGTATGCGAGCTCGGTTGTTGCCATTGATGGAGAGAGCGGTGCCGTCAGATGGTCATTTCAAACCACGCATCACGATCTCTGGGATTATGACGTGCCCTCGCAACCCGTACTGATTGATTTGCCTGCAGCGAACGGCGAACTCATCCCGGCTGTGCTGGTGCCAACAAAACGCGCAGAAGTGTTCGTGCTGAATCGCGTCACTGGTGCTCCATTATTCGATATAGAAGAGCGCCAGGTTCCCCAACAGGGTGGCGTGCCGGAAGATCATGTTGCAGCCACTCAGCCCTTTGCCACAGATCTGCCAAATTTCCGGCCAGATCTGACTGAATCAAAGATGTGGGGAGTTACTCCACTGGACCAGCTCTGGTGTCGGATTGAATACAGCAAGATGCGCTATGAAGGGCACTTTACCGTACCCGGTGTGGACACGATCCTGCAATTTCCGGGCAATGCAGGTGGCCATAACTGGGGCAGCGTGAGCATCGATGAAGCGAACCACATCATGGTGGTGAACCCGCTGGTGATGTCCAGCCAGTTAACACTTATTCCGCGGGATCAGTTGCCGCCTGGTGAGCCTGGTAACCAGCAAGGGACGCCGTATTCACATACTACCGTTCGCTTTATTTCACCGCTGCAGATTCCCTGTCAGCAGCCGCCGTACGGAATTCTTGCCGCGATTGATCTGGAAACCAGGCAGTTGTTATGGGAAAGGCCGATAGGCAGCGCCAAAGACAGCGGTCCATGGAATATTCCGTCGCGACTGCCCCTTAGGGTGGGAACGCCGCAGACCGGCGGTACAGTTGTTACTGGAGGTGGTTTGATATTCATCTCCGGCACATTCGACAGAACGGTGCGAGCCATGGATTTGTTGACGGGAGAAGAATTGTGGCAACACCCCATCAGCTTTTCATCCCAGGGAACGCCTATGACCTATCAATCACCTTCTGGCAAACAAACCCTGATTGTCACTGCGCCGGTTTATGCTTCAAATTCGGCAGTTCTGGGTAGAATGCTTCCAGCTGACCAAGAAGATCCGCAGGGTGGTTATGTGTATGCATTCCGATTGCCGGATTAGCAAGGAGTCAGAATTGGAAAATATTTTACGTATAATATTTGTGCATATTCTGTTCCTGGTGTCCTCTTCGTTTGCGGTCGTTTGTTTGGGGCAGGATACAGATATTGAGCGACTGGCGAGTTGGGTAGCACTTGATGCTCCCACTGGTCATGAGCATCTGGCGACAGATAAATTGTTAGAGTTGTATCCTAGCTGGCAGCGGGATCGCTATGGCAATCTCTTTAAAACTATTGGCAATGGCAACCCGCACCGGGTGGTAGCCTGTGGCATCGATGCCTATTCCTATGCGGCGAGCCAGATTACTGAAGATGGGTATTTACTTCTGCATCGCGTGGGAAACGGATCCGTGCATCCGCTTTGGGATCAGTCTCACGAGGGGCAACATCTCAGGATTCTCACCAGCAAGGGTCCCCTGATCGGAGTTAGTGCAGTGGCCAATGGGCATTTCGCTATTCAGCACAGTGACGAGACAGCTATCATTACCCAAAATGATTTGTGGCTGGACGTGGGTGCGGAATCCGCTGCTGAAGTGGCAGCGATGGGCATCTCTCTGCTGGATCCTGTTATTCGCCAGCTCCCGGCGTGGTCTTATGCGAATGAGATAGCCGGACCACGCAGCGGTGCGCGGATAGGTTGTGCAGCGGTGATGGCAGCAGCGGAAGCAGGGATCAATGGTGCAGGCAGCACCTCCTATGTGCTCAGTGTGCAGCAAGTATTCGGCTGGATTGGCCTCGGTGCTGCCCTCTCTGAATTGCCGGTTGCGCACGATCTGCTTGTGTTGGGGTCAGGCGAGCCTGAGTTTCGCAACGCAATCATCCAGAGTCTGGGGACTCGGCTGGAACCGGTGTTGGCTAATCGGGTAAGCGGCGAGATACGCCTGCTCGCGCCAGCAGTTGCTGACAGTGATGCCCTGATGGAGCGAGTCGAAATCGACGCGGCGCAGCAATTGCTGACCGCGCTGATAAATACAGTCACGCCAGGGGTGACCGCGCTTCCTGACTGGCTTACGGCACCTGCGCCGGCCGAGGTAGTGAACAATCGCACAGACCGCTGGGGACCTGGGTCCGCCAGCAGTGGTCTTGTGCAAATCGAGGTACTGCTGGACCAGTTTGCTGAAAAGTCTGCAGTGCCGGGACATGAGGGTCCAATTCGCAGCCGTGTACAGAGTGCGCTACCGGAATGGGCGCGAGAAATCGCACAGGTAGATAAGTTGGGCAACCTGTGGGTGGAATTCGGTCCTCCGGGCGAGGCGACCGTATTCGTCGCGCACATGGATGAGGTGGGATACGAGATTGAAAGTATAGAAACGAGTGGCGTTGTAAACCTCACCCGCCTCGGTGGTGTCGTCACTACGGCATGGGAAGGACAACCCGCGCTGCTGCAACTCGACCCGGAAATCAATAATGCGTCTCTGCCGGATGCTCCCCAACTGCGCGGTGTGTTCCGGATTCGCCCGTTGCCTGTAAGCAAACAACCCGATGTGGTAGAGGCCTGGTTTGGCATGAATTCCGAACAGTTGGATGCTGCTGGCGTGCGAGTGGGCATGGGGATAAGCGGCTACAAAGAAGGGCATCGGATGGGGCCGTATCGCTATGCCTCGCGCTCACTTGATGACAGGGTGGGGACTACGGCACTGTTGCTGGCAATCCAGCAAATGGATCCAGCGCAGGTAAATGGCCGGGTCATCTTTGCGTGGTCGGTTCGGGAAGAAGGCGGACTGCGCGGCGCAGCCGCTATGGCAAGTGAATTTTGGGAACGAACCCGCCGGGTCTACAGCATTGATACTTTTGTCTCCTCCGATACACCCCTCGAGTCACCGCATTTTGCTTTTACCCCATTGGGAGCTGGTCCGGTGTTACGTGCAATCGAATCTGCATCAATGTCCACACCGACCGAACTTGCACGCAATCGTCGCATTGCGGACACAGCAGGAATCACTGTGCAGATCGGCTTGACGCAAGGGGGCACTGATGGTTCTACGTTCACCGCATTTGGAGCGCCGAATGCCGGGATTTCCTGGCCTGGCCGCTACAGCCATTCGCCAGCGGAAATTGCCGACCTGCGTGATATTGATGGATTAATTGAATTGATCAAGGCGCTGGCTATGACCCCGGCAGATGTACCATGAACGACACTAAAGATGGCGGTTCGCCGGTAAATCTGGCGGATACCCTCAGCATGAGTCCCTACGGCAAATTTCTCGGCATCAGGCTGGAGGAGGCGGCGGCGGGCAAGGCGCGCTGCAGCATCAGGCTGGAGCCGCATCATCTGAACACTGGCGGTCGGGTACACGGTGGCGTGCTCACCTCACTGGCAGATACTGCGGCCGGGGTTGCTGTACGCACTATCCGTCCGGAGGGTAAGCTCTCCGCCACGACAGACCTCAGCATTGCCTTTATCCGACCGCCAAAAGGGGATGTGCTGGAAGCAATTGCTGAAGTGATACATGCCGGGAAGCAACTATTACGCACCGAAATCACCATCTGCGATGCCGATAAACTGGTGGCAAAAATTACCGCCACTTTCATGCTGATTTCTGCAGAGCCTGCTGACAAGGCGTGATGAAGTATGCAAAAAACCCAAGAAATGCTTGGCAGGTCAAAGGGTTGGGCTCACTATATGGCAAGGCGACGCAGTTCAGACAGATTGTGGTGTCAGTGCCGCGTGGAGTTCTCAGCATAAAAACCGATCGTGAAGGTAAACTTTTCCTGCTCTTGCGCGTTTATCTGTGAGGTCAGCAAAGTTGCAGTAGCGACGAGGAACTCACAATCAGACTGTGAGTTTTGCAGGTTAACAAATTTGGTCTTTTACAGAGTTATCCAGTTCATGCCCAATAAAGCGTCCTGCTCTCAGCCGCGCACCCGAAGCAATTGGCGAACTGCCATGGTGCTGGCGTGCCTCGCGTGTTTCAGCGGTGCACCTGCTTATGGTCAATTGCCTGAACTTGGTAATCCTGCAGCCTTACACAAGCCAACCACTACCGCGAAATTTTTTGCTGGCGTGAGTGCCGATAACGGCGCCACTTATAAATCCAGTTTTGCAGCAACTGATGCGTTGGATATAAATGCTTCGATCCGGGTCGAGCCAGCCCATATCAATCAAGCGGGTGATCTTTATGTAATTTTGGGTCTCGGTCAGCAGTTTTTCATGCGGGATACGAAGGGCAAGTTTCTGCCATGGGATCTGACGCTGCCTAATCTGCAAGCCGCAGTAGCGAACAAGCCGCTGGTAGCAAATGAAACGATTGCAGTGTTGGATAATTCCACAATGGGTGCGGTCGGTCTTGTTGGCAACAGTTACACCTTGTTTCTGGCCTATAGACTGACGAGTAAGCCCAATGAATTATATTACAGCGGCAGCCCTGCGCAGTTCACCATTGCGGGTGGTGATGCAAAGGCAGAGACGGCGGCGCTGAGTCTGTTCACAAATACCGTTTCAACCCAGATCATCCAGAACCAGTGCATTGCCTGCCACACGCCCACTGGCGTTGCGGCTACCAGCAAATTGCATTATCTCGGCAGCAACCAACCGAATTATTTGCAGACCAATTTTGACACGTTGAAAAATTACGTGCTCAAGGAACCAAACGGCGCGCAATTGGTGTTGAGCAAGCCAGCGGGAACCTTGCACGGAGGTGGTGTGCAATTTACACCTGGCAGCGCAAACTTGACCACATGGACCAATTTTGTAAACGCTGTGCTGGCAATCGGTTCTGCTTCCAGCCAGGAAAGTATTCTCAAGTCTGTAACCATTCTTGATAACGAGCAGACCCTGCGCAAGGCGGCGCTCCTGTTTGCCGGACGTCTACCCACCACTGCTGAATTGCAGAATATCTCCAGCAAGACCGAAGCCCAGCTGCGCACAAGCATTCGTGCATTGATGACCGGTGATAGCTTCAAGAAATTTCTGATAGAGGGAGCCAATGACCGCTTGCTGACTCTGGCACTGGAGGGGTATCCGTATAACGCAGTGAATCGTTATTACTATCCGGCAGTGGACAAATTACTGACTGATTACAATGCGAACTCGAAAGTGCGCGTCGAGACTGGTCGTGCCATTGCTCGCGAACCGTTGGAGCTGATCGCTCACGTGGCAATGCTGGAACGACCGTATACTGAAATTCTCACTGCGCCCTATATCATGATGAATCCCTATTCAGCGGCGATCTATAACAGCAGTCTCAAATTCAACAGCGCTACTGATGAAAATGAATGGAAAGAAGGGGTAATTACTGATTATTTCCGCTGTACTGTATGCGGAGGTATGAACGCGAACGCTTCCTATAATCTTGCGACTGTATATCCGCACACAGGGATACTTAACTCACCAGTGTTCCTTGGTCGCTTTCCGTCCACTGAAACGAATCGAAACCGGGCGCGGGCACGGTGGACGTATTACTTCTTCCTTGGGGTTGATATCGAAGGCCTGGCATTGCGCACTACTGATCCGGCAGCTTTGGCAGACGAGAACAATCCGACCCTGAATAATCCCAACTGCACTGTGTGCCACAACATCATGGACCCGGTTGCTGGAGCTTTCCAGGATTATGGTGATCAGGGGCGTTACCGGGATCAGCCCGGCGGTAACGATGCCCTGCCATTTTCATACAAGCGGGATCCGGCAAAACTCTATAAAACTGGCGATCGCTGGTATGCCGATATGTTGGCCCCGGGTTTAGGTGATGCGCTCGCGCCCGCTTCTGAAAATTCCCTGCGTTGGCTGGGGCAGCAGATGGTCAAGGATAGCCGCTTTGGCTACGGTACGACCTACTTCTGGTATCCGGCAGTAATGGGTAGCGATCCGGTAGACCAACCGGGGAATCCGGAAGATGCGAACTACGTTGGTAAACTCGTGGCGTACACCAGTGAGCAGGCGCTGCTGAATTCAGTCGCGAACGATTTCGTCGCAGGTACCAACGGCAATGGCAAGCATAATCTGAAAGACCTGTTGCTGGATCTCGTCATGAGCGATCATTTCCGCGCTGTGGCAGCTGCAAACCTGACTGACATGCAGAAAATTGAGCTTGAGGATGTTGGCACCGGGCGTTTACTGACACCAGAGCAATTGCACCGAAAGTTATTGCATACCACCGGATACAACTGGGCATACGGTGCAAACAGCGCCTTGCAATCCACCTCTGCCTATCTTCTTATCTATGGTGGAATCGATTCTCTGGGTATTACAGAGCGAGCCACCGAATTGACCGCGTTGATGAGTACGGTGGTTGCCACCATGGCCAATGAAACAGCTTGCCCAATGGTTGCGCAGGATTTCGCGCTCAACAAGAATCAGCGCCTGTTGTTCCCGCATGTGGACCTGTCCAATTTGCCAACGAATAATCCGACGGCTATCCGCACCAATATTCAGTACCTGCACGACAGGCTGCTGGGCGAAAAGCTGGCCCTGAATGACCCTGAAATCGATGTCACCTATAACCTGTTCAACAGTGTCTGGCAGGCGCGTTTGCAGAAAGGCAAGGGGCCGGCAATCAACTCAAATGCCGAGATTTGCATAAGTGAGAACGCAAAATCGATGGTGACCACCGACAGCTTCCAGACCTTGCGGTCGTGGGTGGCGGTAGTGAATTACATGTTGCGTGATTACAAATTCATTCATGAATAATCAGGATAGCTGATGCAACGCAGAGAATTTACAAAGTTGCTGGGGATGGCCGGACTCGGCGCGATAGCACCGTGGTCAATGCGGGCGAATGCGGCAGTTCCGTATACTGGACCTTACTACGTCTCAATTGCTGCCGTGGGCGGTTGGGACGTTACCAGTTTTTGCGATCCTAAATTGAATGTTGGCGGCGAGCGTACAATCAATAACTGGGCGACTTCTCAAGGTTTAGGTAAGGCCGGTAACATCAGTTATGCGCCAATTGCAGATAATCAGGCATTCTTCGAGCGCTTCTACAGGGATATGCTGGTAATCAATGGTATCGATACCCAGACCAATTCCCATGATGACGGTGTGCGGCATACCTGGAGTGGACGCATTGGTTTTGGCTACCCGAGTTTCGGCGCAATAGCCTCTGCTGCCACGGATCCTGATCTGCCGTTGTCACTGGTGCACGCCAATGGCTATAGCGAGACTGCTGGCATTACCCGGTTTAGCCGGTTGCAGAATGCCGACGTAATTCGCAATCTCGTCACAGATTCGACAGTACAGGTAGGAAATACTGTTTACCCACTGGTTAAAAGTGACGAATTGGCGCTGATCGAAAAAGCCCAGTTTGCGCGCATCGGTCGATTGACCGCCAATGCAGCCTTGTTACCACGACAGGAAAAAAATCTTAACAATTTATATCTGGCCAATGCCACGCGTTCACAACTGCAGGAGTTCGCCAAATTGTTACCTGCTCAGTTCAATGCGAATAGCGATTACCGCGCCGCAGAACTGGCATTGCTCGCTTACCAGTCGGGTCTCAGTGTCGCCTGTCAGCTCGGCTTCGGCGGCTTCGACACTCACCAGACTCACGATGCTGATCACTTCGGTATGCTCTCAAAATTGACCAAGCTCGTGGGCTTCATCTACGACACGGCAGTCAAGGGTGGATTTGCCGACCGCTTGGTCGTAGCGCTGTCTTCCGATTTTGGCAGGCGGCCGTTCTACAATGCCGGCGGTGGCAAGGATCATTGGCCGATTGGCAGCGCCATCTTGATCAAGCAGGGTGCGAGCTGGGGTAATCGCGTGGTGGGCGCCACCGATGCCATGCACAATGCACTGAAGATCAATCCAACCACGCTCAAGGTGGCCAGCAATTCCAGCGGCATTCGACTCGAGCCGAAGCATTTGCAGCAGGCATTGCGTCAGCTCGGAGGTTTCGATCAAACTGCAATTGCCAAGCAGTTTCCACTCAATGCCGAACCGGTTGATTTCTTCAGTGCCAGCAAACAGACAGCCTAGCTGACCGCGTTATTAAAAACTGCGTTGCAAAAAACTGGGTTGAAAAAAAAGGCACACCGAAGTGTGCCTTTTGTTTTAGCGAACGGGCTAAACTTTGTTACGGTTTAGCCCTGTCGGAATGGTACTAGAACTGGACCAGTACGCGTCCGTAGTAGAACGCACCATCAATGCC
>SXGR01521549.1_pt1 | contig 13460 bp, 10 predicted proteins | sample 3174711 | NCBI WGS metagenome assembly SXGR01 (sample SAMN11356860, study PRJNA531348) | freshwater metagenome | isolation source: freshwater sample F1-60 | place: China: Fuxian Lake, Yuxi | collected 2017-12-25
AAATAAATAGAAGTTTGTCTGTTGTTGTGAATTTTTTAAACATGTCTTTTTATTTTTTTAATTGTTCGGTGCAAAAATACAAATTTTTATCTGTATTGTTATTTTTTTCAAATTTGATTTGTAGTTTTTATCTTTTAAAATTTAAATTATAATAAATCTCCCAAATCGCTTTTCTAAGGCAATTGTTCTGTAATCAAATATTTGTTGAAGTTGTTTTTTAATTAAAAGTGAATTTGCGATGGAACCTAATAGGCCAAAGGGAGGCTCATAAGTAACAATATCTGTCATTAAAATACCCCCTTCAATGGGTTCAATTTTATGTTGATGATGCCATAGTTTATAAGGCCCAACTCTTTGTTCATCAACAAAATATTCATAATCTTTAACGTGGGTAATTTCAGTCATCCAGTTAAGTTTTATGCCAAGTAGTGGGCTCACCTTGTAAGTAATAATCATACCCGGATACATTTTTTCTGCACCGGTATTACTGGATACAATAAAGCCCATATGCTCTGGCGTAATTTCTTTTAAGTTATTAGGAGCTGAAATAAAATCCCATATTTCAATGATAGTGGAAGGTAATTTTTGAGTTTTAATTAATTGATAAATTGCCATATAGTTTTATATTTTTAAAGTAGAAATACCACCATCCACATGCATAATCTGGCCTGTTATCCAACTTGCTTTAGTGGAAAGTAAAAATTCAACCATATTAACGATGTCATCAGTTGTTCCAATTCTTTTTAGAGGATGTCGCTGTGCGTTTGCTTCTATTTTTTGTTCGCTATTTAATAAAAAAGCTGCCAAAGGAGTATCAGTTAGTGAAGGCGCTATACAATTCACTCTTATCTTCGGTGCATACTCTGCAGCTAATGCTTTTGTTAATCCTTCAATTGCACCTTTAGATACAGACACTTGAGTGTGATAGGGTAAGCCTGTTTGAACAGCAACAGTAGAAAAGAATACGATAGCAGCGTTATCGCTTTTTCTTAATTTAGAGGCAACAGCTTGTATTGTTTTTATTGCACCTACGACCTGCAAATTAAAGTCATCAACAAAATCGGTTGGTTTAATTCTTTCAAATGGTCGAAGGTTGATGCTGCCTGGACAATATATAATACCGTTTAATATTTCTGGTAAAAAATCAAAAACAATATTTTCATCTAAAACATTTAATGGATAAAATTGAATTAAAGGGTTGTTAGAATGTGTTTCATTTTTACAATAAGTTCCAACTATATGATGCCCCGATTCGGATAATTGTTCAGCAAGTTTTTTTCCTATTCCCGATGATGCCCCGATTATTAAGTAGTTTGCCATAAATTTTTATTTTTTTACTATTTTTTAACAAGAAATTAGGATTGGGCTATTTTTGTGTATTGTTTTTTTTTGAAAGGTATTCGTATATAGAAAGCGTGAGCATTATTAAGAGCATGCCATAAAAAATGTCTTCAACTGGAATAGTTAGCATTCTAATTCCTAAATTTTGATTGTCATCGTATTTTACAACTGCGTCTTCGATACCCGTACCGGTTAATAGTCCGTTTACAATTAAAAAAGGGATCAATAAAATAAGATAAGTAAAGTAGAATTTATGCAGCCATTTTACCCTAAGTACATATTTCAATAGCAGAATAAAAAGCGCAAGCGCTGTAAAAGTAACAGAAGTATAAAGTCTGTTATAATTCAGTAAAGCTGTAATTATAAGGAATAGCACAAGCGCAATAGAGATAATATTTTCTGCTTTTAAAAAACGGTCTAAATTAAAAAATTTATTTAAGATATGGTAGGTAAAAATACAAGCATATGGGATACAGATAAAAAACAGAACCTCTTCGAAGGGAAGATTAAAAAAATTAATACCTAGCACATAATTACTATTAAATTCCCAAACGCCTAAATGTGTAAATAAAATATCCCAAGGAATAAAAATAAAAAGGACAACGAGTAAGGCTTTAAAAAAATAACTAAACTTTTTAAAGAATTGAACTTTGGGATGAAATGAAAATAGAAACGGCACAATTACCGCTGCCATATTTATGATGAGGTATAAAGGTTTCATTTTTGGCTAGATTTAATGGGCTCTTTAAAATATTTTATGGGTATCCATAGCATGCCAAACGATTCTCCATCGTGTTTTGTTAAATGTTTGTGATGCATTTTATGCGCCCTACGAATAGCTCTTAAATAAACGGAATCGAAATTTCTAAAGATCTTAAATCGTTGATGAATAAAAATGTCATGTACTAAAAAATAAGCTGCTCCGTACAAGGTAATACCATTTCCAACCATAATCAAAGCAAGGTTATAGTAAAAGCTTCCCAAAAGCAAACAAAGTATTCCTGGTATAGCAAATATCAAAAAAAAGAAATCGTTTTTTTCAAAAAAACCTTCAATTTCTTTTTGGTGATGGTCTTTATGTAAAAACCACAGCAAGCCATGCATTATAAATTTATGTGTAAACCATGCAACACCTTCCATAGAAAAGAAAGAAGCAAATACAATTAATGAATTTGTTAAAACTGTTTCCATGTTATTCAAATAATTTATTAAGAATATTTTTTTGGTAATTAAAAATGTATTTAATTTTTCTTCTCACGAACAACCACTCTGCAAGAATTTCTATAAATCCCAATTCGTGCACTAAAATTTTTTCCAATTTGCCCCATTGCTTATCTTTTTCGTCAACTAAAATTAGATAGTAGTTCATGATTTTAAATTTTGCTTTTCTATTGATGATAAATATTCGGAAGATTTTAAAAAGGAAATTATCATTTGTTTTAACTGCAAATCCCTTATATTATTTACAGCATTTAGCAGAAATGTTTTGTCATTAGAAATTGAAATATTGTAACCTAAAAATGAAGGAACATTAGATTGAATTATAAAACGGAGATAACGGATTTCGGTATTTTCTTTATCAGCTGCTACACATTTTTCAAGTAGTTCTTTTCCTTCATTGAAACTTGATAATTTACTGAGTGGGTTAACCACATGGTTCGCCATCATCATAGTGGCACAAGCTTTATAGGCAGCCAGTGTTGAGTTGTTAGTTTCATTATACTGATTTAAAACACTCATTAACTTTTTGCAGGATTCTTCATTGGTAGCTGATTTATTAAATAATAATCGCACTTCATTTAGTGGAATATCCATAGCGTGGCTTGATGAACAGAATAGAATAACTACCCAAATAATATTTCTCATAATAGATTAATTTTGTATTGGAACATACTTTTTAACATCAATCCAAATTTTTCTCCATTGCTAATGCGTATTCTCTCTGAAAGAATTTTTTGAGCAGGCACTTTTTTTATTTTTTTGAACAAAGAATTATAATAAACATAAGCGAGATAAACACCTCCCTTAGCAGAAGAAGGAAGTTTTTTTATTCCAATCAAAGCTTCTTTAAAATCTTGTTCAATTTCATTTTCAATTTTGTGTTTTGTAAATGATGAAAACCTCGTCATGTCAACATTTGGAAAGTAGGTTCTTCCCAGAATTTGATAATCAGCTTTCATGTCTCGCAAGAAATTTATTTTCTGAAATGCTGCACCCAGCTTCATGGCAAAAGGTTTTAGTTCTTCATAAAGATTTTTATTCCCTTCGGTAAAAACATGCAGACACATCAGCCCGACAACTTCTGCCGAACCAAGAATGTATTCATTATATTTTTCTGAAGTATAATTTACTTTCTCCAAATCCATTTCCATACTTTGTAAAAATGTTTCAATCAAATCGTGACTGATGTTGTATTGATGCACCACTTGTTGAAATGAATTTAAAATTGGATTTAATGAAATGCGATTTTCAATTGCTTCATAGGTTTCAACTTTAAATTTTCCCAACAATCGTTTTTTGTTATAACCTTCAAAGCTGTCGACAATTTCATCAGCAAATCTTACAAATCCATAAATGGAATAAATTGGATTACGCAATTTGTTCTTCAGAAAATATATACCCAAAGAGAAACTTGTGCTGTATGTGCGGGTGGTAAGCTTGCTGCACCGCACTGACACATTATCAAATAATGACTTCATGATTTATTTTATTTAAATGTTTTAATAATTGTTCAGCGGCAATTTTGCCTGAAATGATAGAAGGAGGAACACCCGGTCCGGGAACTGTAAGTTGACCTGTGTAAAAAAGATTTTTTACTTTTTTGTTTCTGATTTTTGGTTTCAGAATAGCTGTTTGCATTAAGGTATTTGCAAGTCCGTATGCATTGCCTTTGTAGGAATTGTAATCCATTGTAAAGTCATTAACACAATAACTTTTCTTATAATCAATGCGAGATAAAATATTTTCATTTACCTGTTTTTCCAATCGTGAAATCATCACCTGAAAATATTTTTCGCGGGTCTCTTCATTATCTTCCAATCCGGGAGCAATAGGCAGAAGCAGAAATAAATTTTCATGACCAACTGGTGCAACTCCGTCATCAGACTTTGAAGGGCAACAGACATAAAACAAGGGTTTAGTTGGCCATTGCGAAGTTTTATAAATTTCTTTTGAATGTTGGTCAATATCTTCATCAAAAAATAAAGTATGATGATGAAGTGATTTTAGTTTCTTGTTTATTCCTAAGAAATAAATTATACAGGAAGGAGCAAATGTTTTTTTCTGCCAATAACTTTCATTGTAGTTTCTGAATTCTTCTGGCAACAATTTACTTTCAACATGATGATAATCTGCTGATGCGATAATAGCATCACAATGAATTATTTCTCCGTTGACAACAAGGTGCTTTGCTAAATTATTTTCTATTCCAATTTTTTCAACTGCTGAGTTCAGGTGAAATGTTGCGCCATTTATTTTCGCAACATTTGTCATTGCATCGATAACTTTTCCGAAGCCTCCAACCGGATACCATGTTCCCAATTTTAGTCCTGCATAGTTCATTAAACTATAAAGAGCAGGTGTGTCCTGTGGCATTGCACCCAGGAACAAAATAGGAAATTCCATCAGGGAAATTAGTTTTGGATTGGAAAAATATTTACGCACATGTTTGCTGAATGATGAGAAAACCTGCAAACGAAAAACTCCTTTTATTAAATCCAAGTCAGCAAATTCTGCAATAGAAAGTCCGGGTTTGTAAACTAAATTTTCAATGCCGGTTTTATATTTATACTCCGCTTCGTCCATAAACTTTTTGAGTTGTGCAGCACTTCCTGATTCAATGGATTCAAACAGTTTGCACAATGCATCAAAATTTTCAGGCACACTCATTTTATCATCCTCTCCAAATACTACTTCAAAAGAGGGATTTAATAATTTTAATTCATAGAAATCCGAAACAGAATATCCAAAATCACTAAAGAATTTTTCAAACACATCCGGCATCCAATACCAACTTGGTCCCATATCAAATAAATATCCTGAATCTGTTTTCAGTTGTCTTGCTCTTCCTCCAATAGAAGTATTTTTTTCAAACACATGCACCTCATGTCCTGCTGCCGACAAATAAGCCGCAGCACTTAAACCTGAAAATCCTGAACCTATGACCGATATAGATGACATATAATTCTTTATAAATATTTTAACATATATTTTGGATGGAGCACAAAACTTTCGGATACCACTAAACTGTCTGTGGAGTATGAAACACCGATTATTGCAAATGTGCTGTTAGCTAGTGGGATTCTTTATAGGTTTTACAAATCTTAAAATCTTCTTCTTGTTTAATTAAATTTTTACAAAGGTCGTTTCAGGCATTAAGCACTTCACTCGCCATCATATCTTTAATAAACTTAGTCAATTAAAGGTTCAAATGAAATGCCCGCTGGTTCATTATTACTCTGTTCTTGAGAGTAAATAGATTACTAAGCCAAAACCAACTTTATTAATCACATCTGCAATGTTGTAGACAATATTCATGAAACGAACGGCAGCAGTTGGGTCGGAAACTAACTGAATTCCGAATAATCCTCCTGGTGTGCCTAAAATATAACCCAATGGATAAATCGCCCAACCAACCAATACGAACCATGCTAAAACTCTTGTCGCTTTGGCAACCTGTGGGCCTGCTGTCTGAGCCAATTTTGCAACTTCACCAAACCAAATTAAAAAGACAATGTAGAAGTAGGCTGCTCCAGAAATCATTCCCCACATAACACTATTGTCACGGTCGACTGTTTCTCCAAAATAACCTGCGATAAGCATTATCAGTGAGGTAAAAATCAACTTCCATAATAGAGAAATTTTCGCTCCAGCTTTTTTGGTAATGAGATAGAATTCAACACACATTAGAGGCACAGTAAGAATCCAATCCACGTAGCGGAAAAAAGTTGGGGATTCTCCTGTTTCAAGATTGTAACCTCTCATGTAGTGGTAATGCACTGCTGCAATAAAGGTTATTAATCCCGATACAAGTACCGAAGTTCTCCATTTTTGAGATGTGTTGTTTAGTTCAAAAAAGAAGAAGACAGATGCGGCCATCATGGCCATGGTTCCGATGAAGAAAGTGAATGCGACATAATTCTGACTGTCAATTTTTAAATGTTCCATTTTTTTATTTTTTTATTTTTCCTACTCTTCAGGATTTTCGGAATCTCCAAGTTTTTTTTATTGATTTTCATCTTCAATATATGTTTAACAAACACAAGAGCGTTTTGTTTTTAAGTCGATTTAATTGTTATAAATTCTTTCTTTATAAAATTTAATTTTTTCCAATCAAATGTAATTTAGTTTATCTGTTTACGAAAAACTGTCTTAACCAAAACACTCACCTAATATACTGAATTAAAGACTCAAATCAATTATTATTTTATTTTAGTTAACCAATTTTGTTTTTGGCTTTGTGGAGACTTATTTCTGGAATCGTAACTAAACTCAGAAGTTTCATCGGATTCAGTTAACAAAACCCAATATCCTTTTGCAAGTCCTTCTCGTTCTACAGCATCAAATATATTTAATGGAATTAATTTCCCAAAAAATCCCAACTGTGTACCAAAAAACTGAGTTGACTGTTTATCCCAAACTATCCCAAGACCCCAAATTAAAAAAGAGGTTTTTGGTTTTCCTTTGTAAATATCGGTGCAAATTAAAATCATCCAATCATCATAAATAGTAAATCCAAACAAATTCATAGCTACTCTTTGCTTAATTTCTTTCACGAACCTTTGAGTTCCATTTAATTTGAAATATTTTAACGCATATTTTTCATGTGCGAGAAGTTTATTGCTAAAGGAATTAGTTTTATTTTTACTATCGTACGCACCAAATACCAACCGACGCAAAAACTGCATACTTTTAAAAGAGGGTAGCTTTTTATTTAGATATGCTTCCGCCAAAATAGCACTGTGATGAATTATCGAGAATTGTTTTATTGGAGGAATAGAGGTGCCAACTAAAACGATCGAATTACAATAAAGCTTTACTCTTCCACGATCAAAATTAGTCCACTCTGTTTTATTGGTTTGCAGCTACAAGAAGTTGGCGATTTCGGTGACGAAAACTCTCAACTGTACTATAATTTTGGTTTTATCAATCTATTAATTTGAGTCGTATTTTATTGAAATAAAAAAATAAAAAAATAATTTGATATAACAAAACAATGGCAAAATCAAAAAAAATCCTACCCAAAAGGATAGGATTTATAATTAAAATTGAAATGATTACATTATTTCATCAAAATCATTTTTCTTGTTTGAATAAGTTTGTTGTTCTGATCAGACAAGTCCACAGCAATAATTTTATAAAAATACATTCCTGTTGGTAAATTACTAGCTTCCCATTTTATTTCATAAAAACGAGCCGATAATTTTTCATCAATTAGTGCGTTTACTAATTGGCCGAGCGAATTATAAATTTCTAATTTTACATACGATTCATTTGGCAATCCAAACTTTATTATTGTTGCTGGGTTAAACGGATTTGGGAAATTTTGCGACAATGAAAATACAGTCGGGATTTCAACTCCAATAGGAACTTTTGTAACTACATTTGCAACTAATTCAACAGAATCTTTTGTAACAACATTTAGGTTGTTGCTCATAATAAATAGTTTAGCTATTACACTTCCAAGATTTTGAAGAGGTTTAAAACTTATCTTCTCGTCAGATTTATTATTTGGTGCAATTGACCTAATTGTTGATGTAGTTCCAAAAGTGAATTGACTATTTGTAAGTTCCATTTTAGCAATATGCAAAGTGTCATTTCCAATATTTTGAATTGTTAAAGTTGAATCTTTTGTTAGATGCTGTTTAACGCTTCCAAAATCAATTTTACTAACACTTAATTTAATTTTTGGATTACCTATGCCAATCATTATAAATTTAACTGAATCCATTCCAACATTATGATTGATTTTTAACATAGCACTTCTCAATCCTAAATTTAATGGCAATGCAGTTACTTCAAGATCATATTCCTTTGATGGTGCCATAGATGTTCCGGTAGCGGGAGGTTGCTGAAATGAAAACTCTGTTGAACCAAACAAACTAAAATTCTTAATAAATAATGTGTCGTTTCCAGAATTTTTTAGTTTAACAGATAGTTTTTTAGAATCATTTATTTTTACTTTCCCAAAATCAAGATTATTAGTAGATAAACTTAAAATTGCTTTACCAGTACCAATACCTTCAACATAAATAGTATCCGAAAAATATGCAGTTTCAATTACAATTTTGCCTTTAAATATACCAACCATTTTTGGCGCAAACCAAACTGAATCGGTATAAAAATTATCGGGTGCAATTTTAACAACAGTATAATTATTTATAAAAAAATTACTGTCTAACGATTTCCGAGCTTTAAAAACTAAAGTATCATCTCCGCCATTTTCCATGGTAAAGAGTGCAAATTTTTTATCGCCAACTTTTAAACTTCCAAAATTAGTGATTGTTTTTGGAGTTAACGAAAAATAATTTCCAAATTTATTTCTAAATATTGCAACTTTATCGGAAGCATAAGCAGTTACAATTAATTCCGGTCGGCTATCTCCATTTAAATCGCCAAGCAACACGCTGGAAGGATTATTCTGATAAGTAATATTGCCGTTTTCGCTAAAAAATTTAAACGAACTATTTGTAATTGCACCACTTGTTTTAGTATTAATATAAAGTGGAGCCGATTGATATCCCCAGCTTCCAAATACAAAATCAATCCAACCATCTCCATTTACATCGGATGTTGCAACTGAGTGTGGACCTACTAGCAAGTTAGTTGTTGAAAATAAATATGGCACTTTAAATTTTGCTGCTTTTTTAAACTGGACTAAACTTGTTGTGGTAGTGTTTTGATAAACAGTAACACTATCTTCTTCATAATTTGGAACAACAAAATCTTCAAGTCCATCATTATTAAAGTCGGCAAAGGCAATATCTCTCGGGTTTTTCCCAGTTGGGATTTCAACCTTTGGCTCAAATAAAATTGTATCGGTAACCGATTTATTTTGTAAATAATTTATGTAGCTACTTGGAGTGCTATTTTCGCTAACAACAAACAGATCCGGTTTTCCATCTTCATTTGCGTCTCTAACTACAATTCGTTTTGGATTTTTCCCAGTTGGGAAATTCTTTTGAGGTGCAAAAGAAATTATTTCTTGTGTGGAGGTGTTTTTAAAAATTGAAACACCAAACTCGTTAACGCTATTATAATCGGTTGTAATTAAATCAAGTTTGCCATCGCCATCAACATCCGAAAGTGCAACATCGCCCGGCTTTCCATTTGAAGAAACTACAATATCTTGTTTAGCAGCAAAACTACTTGCTGTTAAACTTCCGCTTGTGTGAATATTTTTAAATACCGAAATACTATAACTCCAGAAGTTTGAAACTATAATATCCATTTTGCCGTCGCCATTTATATCTCCAATTGCAACTCCATTGGGGTTCGAACCAACTGCTAATTCGAATTTTGACAAGGAAGAATTTTTTATACTGTCTTTAAAGTTAATCGAGTTATTGTAAATGGAAATATTTGATGAGCCGTAATTTACAACAACCAATTCTTGTTTCCCGTCGTCATTAAAATTGGCAAGTACCGAACGAGTAGGATTATTTCCAGTTAAAATTGATGCGGCAGATGTTCCAAATAATGAACTTGGATATGGTGAGTCGCTACCTTTAAAAGTTACTGAAAATGGTTTTGGAGAAGTTGTCTGAAATGAATCGGCAAAAACAACCGGATAAGAATAAGTTGCCCCTTGCGGTACAACAGCTTTTAATTCAGAATTAGAAACACTTTGCAAGACAGCTTTAATTCCGCCAAACCAAACCGAGTTATTATTTAAAGTTGGTGCAAAATTTGAACCTTTAAAAGTTACAACACTTCCGACAGCACCAAACGGTGGGGAAAGTGAATAAATTTTTAAAAGTGTATCTAAATTACCGGTTACTTTTATATTATTTTTTTGAGTAGCAAACAAACCTTGCAAGTCGGAAACTTTTACAACAAATAGTGTGTCGCCAATATTTTTATTTGAGGGCGTTCCACTAATAAGTCCAGATTTTGAAATTGATAACCAAGTCGGCGCAACATCGAGCGAGTAAGCCAGCGTATCTCCATTTGAAATATCGGCATCAATAGCTTCTACTTGATATGTGTATAAAATATTTACTTGAGTAAATTGTTCAGCAATCGATTTTATAACTGGAGCATTGTTTACTTGTGCAACCCCTGTTCCTTTTAATAAAATTTTTGATTGTAAATTTGTAGAAGTAATAAAAATTGAATCGGAATAATTATTAGCTTCTTTTGGTTTAAATCGAATATCTATTTTTGTTTCGGAAATTAACCCGTTAGTTGGCACAATTTTAATTAACTTAGAAAATGTAGTTGAACTAGAAATTTTAATTTCAAAATATTCGGAAGATGCTAATTTTAAAGTATCACTAATATTTCCACCTGTAATTGTAAAACTTAAAGTATCCGAATATTTACCAACAGTTGTATTTACAAAAATAATTAACGAATCAGATAAAACTATAAATGGAACGGCAGTTGCTGTGCCATCTCCATCAACTGTAATATTTTTTTCTGTTGCATTTGTTGAAGATATTTTAATTGAACCAGAATAATGCTGAACGGTAGTTGGTGCAAATCTAACATCAACTGTTGTTTCGTTTACAGCGCCATTTGAAACAGAAAGCGAAATCGCATTTGCAGAAAAATTATTAGTACCAGTTCTAATCTCAAATCCTGTTGGAGGAGTAATTGTAATATTACTTGTTAAATTACTTCCGCTAACTTTAAAATTTTGAGTGGCAGAAGTTGAGCCAATTGCAATTTTTCCAAACAGTAATTGACTAGCTGTTAATGTAATTGCAGGATTATTTGAACTTGATGAAAGTTTAAATCTTGGATATGGAGTTGGAATATTTGCCGTAGTTATTCCATCTGAGACAGTTACTCTACACTCATATAAAACATTTGTTTGCAAAACCTGGCTCATATTTTTTATTGCAACGCACTTTGTTTCTCTAGCTCCATATTTTACACTATCGGCATAATTATATTTATCAGCAATAAATGATGTAACTAACGAATTTAATTGAGTATTAAAAATATTATAAGTGTAAACTAATGTATCGCTTTTATTATAATCCGATGCTGGCACAACTCTAAATGTAATTAAGCTATCTTTGTGAATTGTTGTATCGTATCCGGGAGAAATATAAAATGTTGTTCGAGTTGAACCTGGAATTTTTAACACTCGACTATTTTCCCATAGAGGTGCAATGTTCCCCTCAGTTACTTCCATTTTCCATGAATCGAATAATGTGTCGTTAGTAGGTGTTATAATTTTAACCTGCGCAGCGGTAGTCATTGCGCCACCTTGGAAAGTTGGAACACCTTTTACTAAACCCGTTGCACTTACTGATTGCAAAAACCAACCATTGTTGGTTAATTGATATTTTAAAACAGATGGTGAATAAAGAATCCCATTTTGATCTTTAACTTCTATTTGATAACTAAATGCTTGTCCGGTAGATAATTTAGTAACTGGAGTTGAAACCACTCTTGGAGATTTTTTATTTACAACCCAAATTTTAAACTTTGCTGTATCTACAGATGGTTTCCTAAATACATCATGTACAAATAATTTTACATTCCAATTTCCAAAATCATCTGGCTGGGGAATACCAACTATTTTCCCTTTTGTTGTAGCAGCACCAAACCATGGATAATTTTCCCAAACTGTTTTGTAAAAAATTATATCTCCAAATGGAACATCCTCATCCGATGCATCAAAAAATTCTGATTCAAAATTTTCACCGATGTAAGCTACCATTCCCAAGTGAGTTTTTTTCAATAATTTAGGAGCCCTGTTTGTAGAAGAATTAAAACTTAAATTTTTAAATCGTTGTATTAATTTTGTTTCTGCATATCTACTCCTTAAACCCCAACCATTATAATTGTTAAACAAATTATTTATTGCATCTGATTCAGAATTATCTCCAAAAATCATAGCGCCATTAGGGTAACCCAAAGAATCTGATACATTAAAATATGCTTCAAATAAATTTGATTGAATTTCCTCTGCATCAAGTATTCCATTTTTATTGTAATCATCCGCCGATATTAATCCTTTAGGTTCAGTTAATCCAATATTTGTAATATCTCTTATTTGAAATCCTAGCTCAAGCGCAACAATTGGTTTAGTTGGATATCTACTTAAAACAGGCTTAACATATTTAACTAAAAAATCTTTAAATTTTGTTTTAAAATAATTAACTGTATTAACAGTTGTTGTTGTAGTATAATTAGCAGTTGTTGGTCTAACTGCATCGTAAAGGCTTACACCGATTACATCAAAATTTGCATCGCTCCATAAATTATGCCATTGAGTATCAGCTTTAGTAGTTGTAACAGCTCCTTGCCAAGTACCAACATGCATATAGTATGCAATTTTACCAGTATAATATTTTCTAACAGAATCCATTAAAGTTTGAATTTGAGTTTTGTAATTAACTTTGTATTTGGTCCCAATATTTGCTGATCTAAATAATTCTTGCGATTCTGCTCCAACTTCAAATAATTCTACTCCCAATTCCTGACAAAGTTTTGCATGATAAAGTGAAACTTGTGTATAGCTATTCCAAAAAGATTTAACAAAATTTTTATTATTTGTATTGGTTGTATCCCAAGGCCAATCAGCAGCAGTGTATCCTGTTGGAGCTTTTGGTTGTCCAATTTGATAACGCCAAGCTGGTTTACTTCCTGCTGGTAATGCCGGATTTGGAGTTCCATCCTCAGGCCATGGTTCATCAATCGCTTGCGCCAGTACAACTTTAAAACCATTGCTATGAAGTTGTTGAATCATTGTTCTAAGCGTTGCATCTGGCCAACTTGGAACAAAATTTTTATAATCGTTAGAATAAAAAAGTTCAACTGTGCTATCAACAGAATTTTTAATATGAAGTGCATTTCCAATTACAACCCATTGGGTATTTGTTCTTTTTAAATAAGCGAGATAATCAGGATGAAGTTCGGTAATTCCTTCCATTGTTCCCCAG
>SXGR01531665.1_pt1 | contig 13458 bp, 7 predicted proteins | sample 3174711 | NCBI WGS metagenome assembly SXGR01 (sample SAMN11356860, study PRJNA531348) | freshwater metagenome | isolation source: freshwater sample F1-60 | place: China: Fuxian Lake, Yuxi | collected 2017-12-25
ACATGCTCGCGGCGCTCGAAGCACGCGGCGTGACCTCCGAGCGCGTGGACTGGATCGTGCTTACCCACGTGCACCTGGACCACGCCGGCGGCGCGGGGGAATTCGCCCTGCGCTGCCCGAACGCGAGGGTGACGGTGCACCCAAGAGGGGCGCGGCACATGATGGACCCCAGCCGCCTGATGGCCGCCACGGTCGGGATCTATGGCGAGGAGGCGACGCGCCGCATCTACGGCGAAGTGCGTCCCATTCCGCGCGAGCGCATGGTAGAGACGCCGGAGGGAGCCACGGTGAGCCTCGCGGGCCGGGAGCTCCTCTTCCTCGACGCGCCGAGCGGCATCGCCGGCGACATGACCATCGCGGCTCTCCTCGACCTCGGGGTGCCGCACGACGCCGTGCTCGAGGCGCTGTCGGCGCTGCCGGTGAAGGGGTACCACCTCCACGTCGGGACGCGCGTGGACAGCGGCATCGTGGCGACGAAGCTCGACGTCCACGTCGAGAAGAAGCAGCCGGAGCGCACGTTCGGGAGCATCCGCGCGATGCTGGAGCGCGCCAAGCTGCGGCCCTCCGTGCGTGCGCGCGCGCTGCGTACGTTCGAGGTGCTCGCCCGGGCGGAGGCTCGCGTGCACCGGTCGTCCATCGACGACGTGCACTTTCACGAGGTGGGGGCCGTGGACGCGATCGTCGACGTCGTGGGGAGCGCGGCGGCGATCGACTACCTCGGAGCCGAGGTGTGGGTGTCGCCGCTGCCCATGGGGCGTGGGTTCGTGAAGGCGCGGCACGGTGTGCTCCCGCTGCCCGCGCCCGCGACGGTCGAGTGCCTGCGCGGGTTCGTGACGTACGACGCGCGGCTCGACTTCGAGCTCGTGACGCCCACCGGCGCGGCGATCTGCGCCGCGAACGCGGCCGGATCGACTCGCTGGCCGACCATGACGATCGACCGCACGGGGTGGGGGGCGGGGACCGCGAGGCTGCCCGATCGCGCGAACCTCCTCCGCGCTGTGCTCGGCGCGGCACCGGCAGCCGATCCCACGGGGCCCGGCACGCACGTCGTGCTCGAGGCCAACCTCGACGATGCGACGGGCGAGCTCGTCGGCGCGTGCATCGACGTCGCGCTCGCTGCGGGCGCGCTCGACGCGTGGGCAGTGCCCGTCACGATGAAGAAGGGGCGGCCCGGGCTCGTGCTCTCCGCGCTCGCGTCGCGCGAGGCGTCGGCGGTCGTCGCGAAGGCGATCCTCGCGGCGTCCACATCGATCGGCCTGCGGACGACGCCGGTCACGCGTACGGAGCGCCCGCGCCGCATGTTCACGGTCGCGACGCGCTACGGCGACGTGCCCGTCAAGGTCGCCGAGGGGGACTTCGGTCCGCCCCAGATGAAGCCCGAGTTCGAGGCGTGCCTCGCCGCTGCGAAGGTCCACGGCGTGCCTGTCCGCGAGGTGCTGCGCGCGGCCCTCGTCGTGGCCAGTAAGGCACTGATTCACGAATAATCCCGAATGGTTGATGGTGTGGCTCGGAGGCGCCCCGGGGGGCCTCCTTCGGGCGCACAAGTTTCGTCTTTTTCCCATGAAGTCCGATATGCTCCGGCGTGCGTGCCCATCTACGCGCGTGGAGATCCCATGAATCCCTGTCCCAAGTGCGGTGCCTTCCCTGAGGTCTCGGACCAGCTCTGCCCTGCGTGCGACCTGCCGGTCGTCGAGCGAGGGGTTGCCTTCGCAGGGGGCGGCTTCGGCCAGCCTCCGGGCTACGGCGGTCCGCCCGGCTACGGAGGAGGAGGCGGCGCGCCGATGCGTTGCCAGATGGGGCACGACATCGCGCCGGGCGCGAGCTACTGCCCGCACGGCCACCCCCTGGCGCTCGATCAGATGCCCTTCGCGAACGATCCGTACGGCGCCCCTCAGCCGCAGTACGGAGCGCCCCAGCAAGGCGGCTTCGGTGCGCCGCCCCCGCAGTACGGTGGCCAGCCCGGCTTCGGGGGCTATCCGGGTCAGCAGCAGGGCGGATTCGGTGCGCCGCCTCCGCAGTATGGCGCGCCCCAGGGCTACCCGGATCCGAACGCCGGCTTCGGGCAGGCTCCTCAGCCCCAGTACGGCGGCTTCGATCCGAGCGGGCAGACCCCCTACGGAACGCCGGCGCAGCAGCCTTTCGGCGCGCCGCAGGCCCCCGCCGTCGTCGCCCCTCCGGAGCAGCCGCTGCCGCCGCACGCGCTCCGTGGATTCCTCGTCTCTTACCAGTCGAACGCGACGGGGGACTTCTGGCCCCTCCACGGTGGCCGCAAGACGGTCGGTCGCGCGAACTCGGGAGAGAACGTCGACATCTCGCTCTCCGACGCGACGATCTCGTCCCGTCACGCGGCGGTCACCATCGACGGTGTCACCGGATCCGTCGCGGTCGAGGACACAGGCTCGACGAACGGCACCTACGTCAACGAGGAGCACATCGGCTTCAACGGCCGCCGCGAGCTGCGCGACGGCGACAAGGTGCGCTTCGGAGGGTACTCGACCGTCGTGAAGATCGTGAACCGCTGACCTTCGCACATGCGCACGCACCTCCGAAGCGCCGCCTCGCGACGTAACCAGATCGCCCATGGCCTCTCGCGCCCCGGTGCCGCCAGGAGGGTCCTGGCCCTCGCCGTCGCCGCGCTGTGCTCGCTCCTCACGGCCGGCGCGTCTGCCGCGCCCGAGGCGCACATCCTCCGGATCGATCCGCGGGCCGGCCTGAACGAGGGCTCGCCCACCCTCACCACGGTGATCGAGATCGTCCAGTTCAACTCGCTCAACGACACCATGCAGGCGGGCGGCTGCGGCCAGGCCCGCGGGGACGCGCTCCTCGATTGCATGTCACGTGCCGTCGAGACGCCTGGCGCCGTGTGGAGCCCGTTTCCGTTCCCCGAGGGCAACGCCCGGCTCGCGGTACGCGTGGACGGCCGCGACACGCCCGCGAAGTTCGTGTCCAAGACGCCGTGGGGGCAGGCGGCGGCCAAGGATCCCGCGGTCGGCACCGCGTGGCTCATCGCGCTCGACTCCTCGAGCGGCATGGGCAAGCGGTACGGCGACGCGCGCGAGGTCGCCAACCAGTTCATCGGTGCGATGGGGCCGAACGACCTCGTCGACCTCGTCATCTTCGACGATCGCCTCAACGTCTACGTCGCCGATTCCAAGTGGAAGACCAAGAAGGAAGCTGCTGCGGCGCAGAAGCTCCTCGTCGACTACACGAGCACGTCACCGTCGTCCGGGAAGGACCGCCCGCTCTTCGAGCAGCTCAAGGGCATCACCAAGACGGCGTTCGGCAACCTCGGTAACACCTCGGGCCCGCGGGAGATCCCGCTCCACCAGGCCATGGTGCTGCTCTCGAACGGCGCCGGTCGCAACGACGCGGGGTCGAACCCGGTCACGGCCGAGGCGATGAAGCAGTACTTCACCCGGGGTCGCTTCCCGGACGACAACAAGGCCTCCCCGAAGACGCCGCTGCCGGTCATCTCGATCTACTTCCCCACCGCGGGCGGCTTCGCGAACGACCTCTACAGGTCGAACGACGTGCAGTTCATGCAGTCGATCGCCAACCCCGAGATCGGCGGCTTCTTCGACGTCGTGCGCGAGGGCGAGGGCGTGGCGAAGGGGCGCGCCATCCTCGGGATCGTGCGCGGTCGCTTCGACAAGATGTGGGTCGTGAAGTGGCGCCTGTCGTGCCTCGCGCCCACCGTCGAGCAGTCGTTCACGCTCGGGTTCGTCAACATCAAGAACACGGTCGTCAAGCCGGACGCCACGTTCGAGAACGTCCCCATTGGCGTCGATCCGACGCAGTGGCCGCTCGACGTGAACATGGCGCAGACGAAGGCCGAGGCCGACGCCAACCCCGTGCACCCAGGTGGCACCTTCCGCGTCTACGGCGACTTCTGCTGGGGCGGCGACAAACAGCGCGCGGAGGCGTACTTCGTCCCCGCGGGCACGAAGCCCGATCCCAACGTCAACAAGAGCGATCCCGACGTGGCCAAGCGCGCGATCCAGTCGCTCATCGCCCAGAACATGCGCGGCGGCGCCGTCGAGGCGAGCGACACGTTCGTCGCGTTCCACGTACCGGACGAGGAGAAGATCCTCGAAGGCAGCGGGGACGCGATGGTCGCGCGCGTCGTGATCTACGACAACAAGGCGGCGAGGGCGTCGGGCTACGACGAGAAGACCGTCATCACGCTCAAGGCCAGCAAGAAGCCCCTCAACCTGCCGCTCGTCCTCGGCATCGCGGGCGGGGTGATCGTGATCATCCTGCTGCTCATCGTCCTCCTCCGGGGTGGCGGGGGGAAGAAGAAGGGTCGAGGCAACCCGCCGCCGCAGCCGATGATGCCGGGCGGCTACCCGCCGCAGGGCGGTGGTGGTCCGTACGGCGGCGGTGGTGGCCAGTACGGTGGGGGTGGCGGGCAGTACGGCGGCGGCCAGCAAGGTGGTGGTGGCTACCCGCCCACGGGTGGGTACGGAGGTCCGCCGGGCGGGGGAGGCTATGGAGGCCCGCCCGGCCAGGGATACGCGCCGAACCAGGACGCCCAGGGAGGGGCGGCCCGCCCTTTATAGCCGGTCCTCCCGGTGTGGGCGATCCAGCGGCGCTCGCCCCGGTGTCGTCACTTCCTGCTCTGGCCCCCCCGATGCAAGCCCAGCCCGCGATGCGCCAGCCCATCATGCAGCCGCCCGCGCCGCAGGTGCTGGCCGCCCAGCGCCTTCTGCCCGTCGGGGGCGCGGGGGTCGTGGAGGTACGTTGCCCCTCCTGCAGCCGGATGACCGTCGCGACGCCCGGCCAGGCGGCCGTCTGCTTCTCATGCGGGCAGCCCGTCCCCGCGGGCGCGCCCGCGTCGGTCGGCCAGTACCCGCTCACCAACCAGATGGGCCAGGAGGCGTTGCGGCCGCCGTCCAGCCCCTACGGAGCGCCCGCGGCGGCGGTGCTCTCGGGCGGGCCCGGTCAGTTCCTCGTCGACCGTGAGATCAAGGTCGGGCGGGATCCCGCGATCTGCGCGATCGTGCTCCACGAGCCGCGCGTGAGCGGCGTTCACGCGACCTTGAAATTCGAGTCCGCCCAGCTCTGGGTGAAGGACGAGGCCAGCAACAACGGGACCTTCATCGATGGCGCACGGCTCGCCCCCAACGTCTGGACCCCGGTGCGCGCCGGGGCACTCCTCAAGTTCGGGCCATCCGAGCTCAACGTGCGGCTGGAGTGATCATGCCCGCCGTCGAGCACGCCCAGAAGACACACCCGGGTCGCGATCCGGACAAGCAGGTGAACGAGGACTCGAGCGCCTTCGAGGCGACGCCCCTCGGTTTCCTCGCCGTCGTGTGCGACGGCATGGGCGGCCACGCGAGCGGGCAAGAGGCGTCGCGCCTCGCGGTGCAGACGATCGTGGAGGAGGTGCGCGACGCGGGCGCGACCGCCTCCCCGCCGGCGGTGCTGGAGCGAGCGGTCACGCTCGCGAACGCGCGCGTGCACGAGGTCAAGGGGCCCGAGGGTACGATCCTCCGCCCGGGATCGACCTGCGTGGCCGTGCTCGTGCACCCCGCGGGCACGTTCGTCGCCCACGTCGGGGACAGCCGCGCGTACCTGGTGCACGCCGGGGCCATTCACCAGATCACCAGGGATCACTCGAAGGTCCAGCTCCTCGTCGACGCGGGCTACATCACGCCCGAGGAGGCGAAGACCCACCCCGACGCGAACCAGATCACGCGTGCGCTCGGTATCTCGGCGCTCGTCGACGTGGACGTGCGGCGCGAGCCGATCGCCCATGCGGCGGGGGACGTGCTCGTGCTCTGCTCCGATGGGCTCTCCGATCTGGTGATGCCCGACGACATCCTGCGGGTCATCGACGGGCCCGCACAGCAGGCCGCGGGGCAGCTCGTGGACCTCGCGAACGCCCGGGGCGGGCACGACAACATCACGGTCCAGATCGTGCGGGTCAAGGAGGCGGTCACGCGCGCGAGCACGCTGGTGTCCCCCGTGGACGGGACGCAGCCGGACACGGCGCTCGGCTCGACCGCGCCCGGCGAGCCCATGTGGCACGTGGGGCCCACGGCCATCGATCCGGACGCGACGGCTCCGGTGCAGGTGCCGCTCCGGAGGCAGCCCGACATGAGCGCCGACTCGACCCTCCGCACGGAGGTGCCCCACATCCGCGGCGTGGCGAGCGCCGACTCCACGGCGCGCACGCTGGTGCCGATGATGCGGCCCGAGCAGGTGGAGCTGCCCCATGAACCGGGCGCGCCGCCCGCCGCGCTCCCGGCGCCGCGGGCCGAGATCCCGACCGTGCCGCCCCCGCCGCGTCCTCGATCGCCGCTCCTCTTCGTGGGTGCGGCGCTCGGCGTCGTGGCGTTCGCCGCCTTGATCGCGCTCCTCTACCTGGAGAACAAGCGCCACCGCGACAACGCTCTTGTCGTCGCGCCCCCCGAGTCGACCGCACCGAGCGCGAGCGTCGAGGCCGAGGACGCAGCGGCGCCGGTCCCGTCGCTCGACCGCGCGCCACCCCTTCCGTCGGCCGAGCCGCCGCGGCCCGATCAGCGACGTCGTCGACAGACGTCACCCTCCCGGCTTCCCTGAAGCTGCCTGCAGGGAGAGGGAGGAGCACCGCCTTCACTGCACCGTGTTAGAGTGGGCGCCCCCATGATTCCTGGCTTCGGCAAGAGCGAGATCACGCTCGGCAGCGCACCCGACAACGACGTGGTCCTCCAGGCGCCGGGCGTGGCGTCCCGCCACGCGCGCATCGTGAAGCAAGGCGGCGCGCTCGTCTTCGTCGACGGGGGTGTCGGGCCCAGCTTCGCGAACGGGGCGCCCATCGCGCCGAACCAGCCGGTGCCGTTCGACTTCCGCACGCAGTTCGCGGTCGCGGGAACGCCGGTGCCCCTCTCCCACAGGGCCATCGCGCTCATGATGATGTCGCCCGGTCAGGTGACGGTGCCGCGCGGGCACTTCGTGATCGGTCGCGAAGCGCAGGCGGCGTCGCTCGTGGTCGGCAACCCCGCGGTGAGCGCGAACCACGCGACGATCATGCTCGACCGCATGACGGTGCAGGACAACGGCTCGACGAGCGGCACGTACGTCGCGAACCAGCGCATCCCGCCGAACCAGCCGGTGCCCATCGATCCGAACGGCATTCTCGGGTTCGGACCGGTGCCGATCCCCGTCGCGATCTTCATGGAGCTCGCGGGCGGTGCCCCGGCCAACCACGGGGCGGTGCCCCACGTGGCGCCTCCCGTCGCGCCCGTGGTCGCGCAGGGTGCGCCGGCCGGCGGCCACCCGCAGGGCGCCGCGGGCCCGACGCCCGATCCGGGCTCGCCGCGCAAGCACCGCACGGTCATCGGCGAGCTCTCCATCGAGCAGGGCGCGGCCGTCACCATCGGCCGGACGCCCGACAACCAGATCGTCGTGCCCCACCCGCAGGCGAGCTCGCGCCACGCGGTGATCCACCGCGTCGGCGGGCAGCTCTTCCTCGAGGACATGCGCTCCGCGAACGGCACGTACGTCCGCGGCCAGCGCATCGCGCCCGGCCAGCGCGTCCCCGTGCAGAGCGGCGAGAAGGTCTACATCGGCCCGATGCCGCTCCTGATCCACCTCGCGGATCAGAAGGTCAACGTCGTCATCGAGGACCAGCAGCAGGACTGGGCGGGCCGCCCCCTGTACGAGATCGAGGCCTGGGATCTCTTCCTCGAGGTCCCCGACCGCGACAACAAGGGGTCGATGAAGACCCTCCTCGACCACGTGTCGTTCAAGGCCCTCCCCGGCGACATGATCGCGCTCATGGGGCCCTCGGGGGCGGGCAAGACGACCCTCCTCATGACGCTGAACGGGTACCTCCCGCCGACGAGCGGCCAGGTGCGCATCAACGGCGAGGATCTCTACCTCATCTACGACGCCCTCCGCGGATCCATCGGGTACGTCCCTCAGGACGACATCGTCCACCCCGAGCTCACGGTTTTCGAGGCGGTGCGGTACTCCGCGAAGTTCCGCCTCCCCCCCGACTACTCCGACCAGGAGATCGACCAGCGCGTCGAGCAGACGCTGAAGGATCTCGGCCTGGAGGCCGTGAAGAACCTCCAGATCGGCAAGCCGGAGAAGAAGGTCCTCTCGGGAGGGCAGCGCAAGCGCGTGAACATCGCGCTCGAGCTGGTGACCGATCCGGTCATTCTCTTCCTCGACGAGCCCACGAGCGGCCTCGCGGCAGACGACACGACCGCGCTCATCAAGCTCCTCGCCGAGCTCACGAAGCGCACCGGCAAGACGATCATCATGACGATCCACCAGCCGGCGAAGGACGAGTACGAGAAGTTCAACCTCGCCTTCATCATGGGATACGGCGGCATCCCGACGTACTTCGGCCCCACGGGCGACCCCTCCTACCGCTTCTTCGGCGGCCTCGTCGAGCGCGAAGGCAGCCCCTTCCGGCAGCTCGCGCCGGGCCACGCCGGCAAGCGGATCGACAACCCGCGCGACATGTTCGACATGCTCAACGTCCGCGAGCGCGGCGTCCACGAGGACATGAAGCGGCAGAACCCGCAGACGCCACGCAACACGGCGCGCCTCGAGGCCGCGCGCCACTGGGGCAAGGAGTTCTTCAACCCGCAGAACCCCGTGTTCCAGCGCATGTTCTCCGGCCGACGCGCGGTGGGGCAGGAGCCAGCGAAGAAGGGCGTGCCGCACCGGCCGGGCGTCGCCATCGTGCGCCAGTTCTTCCTCCTGATGTCGCGGTACTGGAAGGTGAAGGTCCGCGACCGCGCGGGCGCGGCGATCATGTTCCTCCAGGCCCCGATCATCGGTCTCATGCTCGCCGTGGTCTTCGCGCCGCAGAAGGAGGCGGTCCCGTTCTGGTGCCTCGGCGCCCTGCAGGAGCTCGCGAAGCGCAACCCGAGCACCCAGAGCGGCACGACCGACCTCCTCGGTCGGATGGTCCCGACGCAGGACCACACGGCCGCCTTGTTCTTCGTCGTCGTGAGCTGCGTCTGGTTCGGAACCAGCAACGCCGCCCGCGAGATCGTGACCGAGCGGGCGATCTACCTGCGCGAGCGCATGGTCAACCTCTCGCTCTTCAACTACGTGCTGTCGAAGTACGTGATGCTCTCGCTCGTCTGCGTGCTGCAGTGCGGGATGCTCCTCGGCATCGTCTTCTTCACGCTCGGCTTCAACGGCGGAGCGCAGGCGTTCTTCCTCGAGTGGATGTGCATGGTCGCGGTCTCGATGAACGCGACGGCGCTCGGCCTCTTGCTCTCCACCATCGTGTCGAGCGCCGAGGCCGCGATGGCGCTCACGCCGATCGCGCTCATCCCGCAGGTCGTCCTCGGTGGCCTCATGGTCCCGATGACCACGAACCGCTGGCTCGAGTACCTGATGTACGTGATGCCCGCGCGGTGGGGCTTCCAGGGGTCGGTGGCCTACGAGCGGGAGGCCGTGATGAACGCCGCGCCCTGGCTCATCGATCTCCACGACCCCAAGCTGAACAGCGCCCCGGACTTCATCGCGGGCGGCAAGTTCAAGTGCGCCATCGCCCAGATGGCGAGCGACCGCATCATCGGCGCGTGGGGCTTCACGCAGTGGGACGACAAGTGGGTGCCGTTCGTGGTGCTCTACGGGGGGACGTTCGCTATCCTCGCGATCTTGCTCATCATCCTGAAGCGCCGCGATCCCGTGTGATACCCTCGCTCGCTTGACCGAGCGATCCACGCGCCTCGTCGCCATCGACGCACTCCGGGGTGTCGCCGTGCTCGCGGTGCTCCTCTCTCACCTGCCGTTCGTCATGCGGAGCGGTGAGGGGTACCCGCGGTGGGTCCAGATGTCGCTCGAGTACGGGGCGCACGGCGTGAACCTGTTCCTGGTGCTGTCCGGGTTCTGCATCCACATGGCGTGGGCCCGTGCCGCGACGACGAGCTCGCGGCCGCCGGCGTTCACGGCGTTCTGGAAGCGCCGGCTGCGGCGGCTCTACCCGCCGTACTTCGTGGCGCTCCTGCTCACGGTGGCTGGACTGTACGTGTTCCACGGGGTCCTGCGGCACGAGGGGCCGGGGCTCGTGCAGAGGTTCGGCTACGCGTCGGGCGCGCAGCTCGCGATCGATCTCGTGTTCCTCGTGCTGCTGCTACAGAACCTCAACGAGGCCAGCGATCGCATCGGCAACGGCCCGTTCTGGTCGCTCGCCCTCGAGGAGCAGCTCTACCTCCTGTACTTCCCGCTCCTCTGGATGCGGCGGACGATCGGCTGGCCGCGCACCCTCGTCCTCGTCCTCGTGGTCACGCTCGGGTTCCGCCTCGGCGCGGTGCTGTGGGCGCCCGACCACCTCGGGGTGTTCCTCCGGGTGGGCCCTGCGCGGTGGTTCGAGTGGGCGCTGGGGGCGCTGGCCGTGGAGATACACATGAAGCGCGTTCAGGTGCCGCGCGTGTTCTCGTCGGGTCTCCTCGGGCTCCTCGTCCTGGGCGCGACCATCGCGATCGATCACCACATGCGCTGGACCGGCCCCAACGTCGTGGCGGCGCACGGGCTGTCGTGGGGCGGAGCGCCCTACCTCGTGGGTGACGTCGCGAACGACTCGTTGTTCGGCATCGGCTTCTTCCTCGTCATGAACGCGGCGTGCGCGCACGACTGGGGGAACAAGACACGGCCGGCACTCGCGCTCGCGTGGGTGGGGATCTTCTCGTACAGCCTGTACCTCACGCACCAGCTCGCGCTCGTTCCCGCGAAGGAGATCGCGTTCAGGCTGGGCCTCGGCATGGTGCCCGTGAGCGTGGCGCGTCTCGTCGTGCCGATCGCGGTCGGGTGGGTGTTCTTCAAGCTGGTCGAGCGGCACTTCCTCACGGCGTCGAGGGCGTCGAGGTCTACTTCGGCGTGAGCTCCTTCACGCCCCTGTCCCCCTGACGGAGCTCGATGAAGCGCCTTGCCGCCACCGCCGTCCACGTCTCCTCCGTGAGCGCCTGGTTCGGCCACCGCACCGTGACCGCGTCCACGGTCGTGCACGCGCCGAGGCCGAAGAAGAGCACCGTGTCGTTCTGCATCCCCATGTGCCCGTAGCTCCCGCCGAGCTCCTTCACGATCGTCTGGCCGCCCGCCTTCACGGTGACCCGCGCACCGAACGCGCTCCGGCTCGTGCCGGCGCCGTCCCCCACGAGCTTGATCGTGAGGTAGCTCGCCTTGGTGCCCTTGTTCTCGTAGAAGTGGACCTCGTTCCTCTTCCACGTCTTCGAGCAGTCACGCGCCGTGCCCGACCCGACGATCACGTCGAGGTCCCCGTCGCGGTCGAAGTCGGCCACGGTGAGGCCGCTCGTGCACGCGTGGTGGAGGCCCCACTTCTGGCCGACCTCCTCGAACGTGTGGTCGGGCTTCTGATGGAAGAGCAGCGAGAACTGGTCCGGGTAGTCGCTCGCGCCCACGACGAGATCCTCGAGCCCGTCGCCGTCGAAGTCGGCGCCCGCGACCATGAGGCCGCCCTCGTTCCAGTCCGTCGTCGGGTGCGGCCAGACCATCCCGGTCCGCTGGTTTCCGGGCCGCTCGAAGCGGATGTCCCCCACGTCGCCCACGTTGCGGACGAGCTCCGAGCTCTCGGAGCTCTGGCCGATGTGCCAGTGGCGGATCTCCGCGGAGTAGAGGTCGAGCTTGCCGTCGCCGTCGAGATCGCCGCAGTACGTCGAGAACGTGTTCCCGCCGAGGCGCCACGGCTGGTCGTCCGAGCCCTTGCGCCAGTACGCGTCGGCGGGGGTCGGGCAGCTCGCGGTCGGCGCGCCCACGCCGGCGCAGTCGGCCTGCGTCGCGTGCAGCGTGCAGTAGCAGGCGAAGAACTGGTTGTCCTTGTAGTTCAGGTTGTCGTCCGCGGCGAAGCCGCTCGCGCGTCCCACGTCCGTGAACTTCCCCGCGCCGTCGTTCCTCCAGAGGGCGTTCCACTGGCGGCCGTAGGCGCTCACGAGCAGGTCCGCGTTGCCGTCGCCGTCGACGTCGCAGGAGGTGACGCCGTACGCTGGCTTGTGGTTGGTCCCCTGGGCCATGCCGCTCGAGAGCGTCTTCAGGCCCGCCGCGTCGGTCACGGCCGTGAACGCGCCCGTGCCCGCGCCCCTGTAGAGCTGCGCCTGCACTCCCCAGCTGGTGCCGCCGTAGCGCTCGTACCAGAAGCCGACGAACACATCGAGCTTGCCGTCTCGGTCGTAGTCCATCATCGTCGCGCCGGTCGTGGGCCAGAGCGCGCTCGCGGGCGGGGACGTCGCGGAGGGAGGGGCGAGCGCGAACACCCCCTTGCCGTCGTTGAGGAGGATCTCGCTCCGGTCGCCGGGGTCGGTCGTCGGGTTGGTGGGATCGACGTAGGTGCCGCTGAACGCGTCGAGATCGCCGTCGTTGTCGATGTCGCCGAACGAGGCCACGTGCGCGCTCCGGTAGAGTGAGCCGTCACCGCCGCGGACCTGGAAGAAGCCGCTCGGCTTCGTGGCGTCGACGAAGGTGCGGCCCGCGCCGCCGGGGCGGGGCCGGTTCATGAGGACGCGTATCGGGAGCGGCGCGGCGTCGACGGGTGTGCGCTTGTTGGCCGCGCCCGCGCTGATGACGACGTCGGGGAAGCCGTCCCCGTCGAGATCCGCGCTCACGATTCGGTTCCCGACCACGTCGCCGAGGCCCCAGCCGGTCGTCTCGTCGGTGAAGCTCGCGGCCTGCGTGGCGCGCACGTCGCACGTGGGCCCGGGAGGAGCGCCGTCCGCCGCGCCGCCGTCGGTCGTCGCGCTCGTCGGAGCGGAGGGGGCGGTCGAGGCGCAGGCCTGAAAGAGGAGGGCGGCGGTGATCGAGGTGACCGCGAAGCCGCGGACGACGAAGGCGCGCATGTCTTGCAAGGTAGCACGCCATCGGCGCGCCTCGGCGTCTCAGGGGACGCGCTCCGGCTCCGGCAGCACCACTCCGCCCCGGATCTCGGCGATCACGGCCGCCGACAGGGCGCGGTCGGCCTCCTCGCACGCGCGGGTGACCTCGCCGGAGAAGGCGCCCTTGCACTCCTTTCCGCGCTTCTGGTACGCGGCCAGGACGTTCGGCCTGTCCAGGAGCACGTCGCGCGTCCGCTCGGAGAGCGAGCGCCATGCGAGGGTGGCGTACTTCGGCGACGGTGGACGCGACGTCGTGACCTCGCCGTCCTGGAGCGTGTAGCAGTTGCCGTCCCAGCGCATGACGAGGTAACCCGCGCTCGCGCCGACGATGATGGTGCTCGAGCCCTGCGTCCTCCTGCGAAGCACGAGGAGCTCCTCGTCGAAGCGGAGCCGCGCGCGCGCGCTGCCCCCGCCGTCGGCGTTCCAGCCGTCGACGTCCCCGCGCATGTAGACCCGGGTGAAAGGTGTGTCCTTCGCAAAAAGCGCGAGCGCGACCTCGGGGAACGAGCCTGCGCAGAGGCGCTTTGCATAATCGGCGTCCGGTACGCAGAGCGCGGGCGTTCCTCCGTCCGGTTGCGGGGGCCCCGCGCACGTCCTCGGGAGCGCGGGCGGCGGCGGCGGC
>SXGR01535171.1_pt1 | contig 13458 bp, 10 predicted proteins | sample 3174711 | NCBI WGS metagenome assembly SXGR01 (sample SAMN11356860, study PRJNA531348) | freshwater metagenome | isolation source: freshwater sample F1-60 | place: China: Fuxian Lake, Yuxi | collected 2017-12-25
CCGCAGCGCATCCGCTTCAAGGAACCCGAACATTATTCAATGAGCGCGAAACAGTTCCGCCGTTTTCTCATTGAAGTCATCTGGTTCATTGTGACTGCCGCAATCCTGCAGGTGCTGCATGAGCTGCATGTGTATGGCGTGCTGCCAACCCTGATCCGGGTGTATTGAGCGCAGTCACACATCGGCCGGCTTGAACGAACAGTGTTCTTGCGCTCAGCGCACTTCGGTCGGTGCGCAGTTATCCACGCCGGTGAGTTTGGCAACAGCACGACAGGCATTCACCACTGGCGCAGCACTGGTGTCCGGCTGATCTTCGCTGGCGCTTATCAGCAACTGCGCCAGACGCATTGAACCCAGATTGCGCTGCGTGGCCATCAGCAATGCAGAAACGCCGCTGATGGCGGCCGTGGCCAGCGAGTCTCCCGAAGCAAAGTCATAGCGCCCCCCCGGCGCCAGTGTCAGTACTTCGTCACCCGGAGCATGCAACACCGGCGCCCGCGCGCTGCGATCGCTGGCGGCGGCAATCACGCCGGGTACATTTCCCGGAAAGCCGGACCCGGTCGCGCCGGAGCTTGCACCGACCACAATCACACCTTTGGCGATGGCGCGTTCCGTAAGTGCCGTCAGCAATGGATCGCCGGGACCGGTCAGACTCAGGTTGATGATCTGGGCGCGCTCGGCCACGGCTCTGGCGATGGCCTGTGCAAGCGTGTAGGAATTGCAGCGTGCAGTATCGCCACGCGTCGTTTCCCAGCAGGCCTTGATCGATATCAGCATTGCCTGGGGCGCAACACCGATCATGCCGATACCGTTATCGCGGTTGGCAGCCAGCACACCGGCCACTGCGGTGCCATGGCGATCCTGACGGAAGCGCACCATGTCGGTATCCACCACGTTGTACTCGGCGGCGATACGGCCGGCCAGATCGGGGTGCCTGCTGTCCACACCGGTATCGATTACTGCGATGCGCACACCGCGTCCCTGTGATTGTTGATGTGCTGCCGGAAGCTGCATGCGCTGCAGAGTGGTCTGCATGCCGGCATAGGGGTCGGCGCGCGGCGCGCTCTTCACTTCAAAGATGTGCAGCGGCTGGGCCAGTTGCACTCGCGCATCTGCTTGCAGGCGCAACAGCAAGGCATCGCGATCGGCGTCGGCGGCAACCACAAACAGCGCGCAGTACATCTCCAGCAGTTCGATGGGCCATTCTGAAACGGACTGCAGCTGGTAATCATTTGCAAGCGAGCGCAGATCGTCACGCGCGCTGGCGGTGATGGCGTACCGGCCAGTGTTGTAGGCGCGCCGCGTCGAGCCGGTGCGCGGCGCTGGCTGCGGTGCGTTGTGCACCGCCACCACGACCATGCGTGTTGCATCATCGGTGACCAGATTGCCGGACGGATCCGGCTGCCTGGCGATCTGGCAGCCGCCCAGTAAAACGATCACAGGCAACCCGCATCTGAAAAAATTCAGAATGGCGCGCATGCTGTGCTTACTCTGCAACGTCGCTGCGCTCGGCGAATCGCACGCGAGGCAGACTGCGCAGCTGCGTCACGATCGCATCGAGATCCGACTGGCGATGCTGAGCGTCGCGAGCGAGCAGGAAAACTCCGGCGGGCGATGGACCGCTCAGCGCGACAAGGCCGGCGCCGGCGATTGTTGTGTCGGCTTCCGCGAGCGTCATCTGCTCATCAAACACCACCTTGAGTTCGCCCTGTACAACGGCCGGTGGACTGGTGACGGTGCGGTATTCCGCCGGGCTGCGTTGCACCAGCCACCAGGCGATGCCTGCCATCAACAGCCATTGCGCAGCAAGGGCATAGAGCCACCAGCGGTGCCGGGGCGGTTGGTGCTGCGAAACAGTCCGCTGGAACCGCGTTTCGGTGTCGATGCGGGACCAGAGTTTATTGAGCGATGCCTGCGGCGACAGTTCGACCACCGGTTGCGCAGCGATGACTTCGCGCATGCGCGACTGCAACGCCACTTCGGCCCGGCATTCGGCACACCCGGACAGATGCTCCTGCAACTGCTTCAGGGGCTTTCCCTGCAAGGTGCCGTTGACCATCCAGGGAATTCGCTCCCATGCTGTGGCATGTTCGTTCATGACAGTTCCTGCAGCCCCGCCAGTTGCGGCAGCAAGTGCCGCATTTTTTCTCGTGCATGAAACAGCCGGGTTTTCACCGTATTGATGGGGCAGTTCATGATCTTCGCGATTTCTTCACACGAATAACCATGACCGTATGCAAATTCGATCACCAGACGTTGTTCCGCCGGAAGTTTCTGCATCGCGGACAGGATCCATTCGCTCAGCTCTGCTGCGCTGAGTTCATCCGGCGCCTGCAGGTGCAGGTCTTCGTGCGCAACGGTATCTGCAACTTTGATGTCGCTGCCATGCAGAGTCTTCAAGGCGCGTCGGTATGCAATGCCCATAATCCAGGTCGATACGCGTGACTCACCACGGAACTCGCCCGCCTTGTTCCACACCACCCAGAACGTGTCGTTGATGACTTCCTCAGCAAGTTCGTAACGCCGGGTCAGGCGCATCAGGAAACGGGTCAGGCGGCGATGGTAGTAGACATACAGATCGCGAAAAGCTGCGTCATCCCGCGCCACGATACGTCCCATCAGCACCCGATCGACAACGTCACGTGCAGCCGGCGGCGATGCGGGCGTGATGACAACCAGGTTTTCCGGGTTTGCTGGATGAGTAGCCATGACGCTGCGAATGGTTCAAAACACGTTGGGCGATCTTACTCGCGCCGATGGCTGGAGGCTATCAACTAAAAAGTCCAGATCACGGTCAGCGCCCAGGGATTCGCCGCCAGGCCGGGAATGTAACGTCGCTGTATATCGTCCTGCACCCAGTGATACGACAATGTCGCTTGTACAGGACCAACACTGCGCGTCAGGCTGCTGCTGCCGTAAACGTAATCGCTGTCCGGCAGGTCAACCCCGGTGAAATAACCTGCCCCGATCTGAAACGAAAGTTCCTGCGGTAGCGGCTGGCGCGCCGTCAGTTCGATGTTCAAGGTTTCAGTGCCGGGAAAGGCGCCGATGCCCTGTAGACGCAGTACATTTTCCTGTGACCAGGCGACCGACAGCATCAGCCGTTCGCGCCAGTTCAGTTCGCCGCTCCATTCCAGATAGTTGTACTCCGTATTGCGCGGATCGTTTATGAAACGATAGTAGGTAACGCCGATACTGCCGCTGATGCCGCCGCCGAGATACTGTTGCCAATGTGTATAGAGGTCGAGTTCGGTGGCGCGTTCTCCCTGACGCGGTTCGATCGGGGATGCCCAGGCGCCTGTTACCCAGTGTTCACCCACCTGCAGATGCACATCCAGCTGCGCCACTGCTTCATTGCGGGTCTGTGAAACACCGCGATATACGTAATCTGTAGTGAGCCCGAGGCTGCCGTCGAAGTCCAGCGATGCTGCGCAAGCTGGACCAGCCGTCAATAGAATAATTGCCGGGGTCATCCAGCTGAGGTTGATACACGATGCCGATGAATCCTCGTAACATTCCGTGCACAGCATGCAGTCAGCGGGCCCGAGTGAACTCATATCCCGCCGATACTAACCGGGTTTGAAGAGAACTGCAGCAGCCGATTGAATCGCCAATCACCGACTACGAACTGAAAACTCGACGTTGACGCTGATTACACCAGTGCCGCGCGGCATGCGCCTTCATTACAGTTTCACCGTCATGAATGCCCCAATGACACTGACGCTGTAATCCTGCGGACCGGAATCCAGGAAGGTCATCTGGTTGGTGTTGGGGGTGGGGTGTTGGGCTACGCCCTCGTAGTGCCAGTCGCGAATCTTGCCGCTTTCATACAGGTACATCAGCCGCATCGACCATTTCGGGTTGAAGGGAATCACGAGATTCGATTCGAGGGTGCTGCGCCGATCGGTAATGTCGGAAAATCCAGAGCCCATCAACGCCACCTGCGCCGGCGTAAAGGCCAGTGCATCAGCGTTGTAGGTGTAGCGGATCGCACTGGCCGCCCGCGTCAATGTGTATGAGGCATACAGGCGTGCGCGGGTGAAGCTGTAGTTGCCGCCAATGTTGAAACTCTGGCTGCGATCACGATGGCTGACGGTCCAGGTGCGACTGGTCGGATAGAGGGGACTGAGGGGCGCGACGGTACCGCACAACGACATGAAATTTCCCGCTGCCACCGCACTGGAGCCCAGCTGTGCCAATCCCGCAGCTGTCTGCGCCGCAGAGATGGGCGTGGTCTGCACCACGCCATTGCTCAGGAAATAGTAGGTGGTGCCGATGACACAGGCGTTGGGCTGCAGACCCGCCTGTTCCATGCGGCCCGTCTGGTGGCTGTAGTTGCCGTACACATTGAAGTTGTCCGCCGGCTGCCAGTTTATATCCATGCTGGCGGTGTTCAGACGCTGGCGATCGGTCCGCCCATACGCAGAATCGGGATACTTGATGTCCTTGACCTGGAACGTCGTCCCCACATCAACACTCTCTCCAATCATGAAATTGAAACGCGCGTTGACGACTGACTGTGCACGCTCCGCAACGTCGTACTTGCGGTGCAGATTGTTGGTACGAATCCACTGATTGGCTGTAGTGCCGGTGGCGATGGGCAGAGGACCCAGCGCAGTACTGTAGAACTGCCCATACGGATCCGGGTTGTAGACCGACCCACGCCGGTCGTCGAGTTCCCCGGACAATCGCAGGGTACCGAACCCGAAGCTGCGATTGACGTATCCCAGCTTGAACCTGTTTTCGTATGTTTTTGAACGTTCACGATAGTCACGCGAATATTCCTCACGTTCGAGCGTCATGCTGAGCTGGCTGGCATTTCCCACGCTCAGATCGGCATCCAGCTCGTAATTGCGCTGTGTGTAGTCGTACGGAATGCTGCGGATATCGAAATTGCCGTTACTGGGCACCACGCCCAGCGCCGCTGTCGCACCGATATTGCAACGCACCCCCGGAGCCAGATAGGCAGCCGTATTGATCATGGTACTTGCCGAACCGTCGTTGATCAGCCGTCCCCACTGACCTGTCAATGGATTGCACGCGAGATAGTCCAGGTCATTTTCGGTCTGATACCAGCGAACCTTGGCGCGTACATTCAGGGGGTCGGCAGGATGCATCGACAGGGATGCATCGACCAGTTTGCTGTCAATCCTGGCGTCTGCACTCTGTTTGTACAGTGATGCCGTGGTGTCCCAGCCACCGCCGGCGACGCCGTTCACCGTCGCGCCTGCATAGGGCGTAGAGGGGATCAGGTTGTCGTTCTGCCGGGAGCTGCTGGTGGACGCCAGCAAGGTGAAAGTGCCATTCCAGAAGTCCGGCATGGCTCGTGCGTATTCGGCTTTGACTGTGTAGTAGTCATTGTCCGGATACAGATCGAACACCGCCCGGGGGAACGCAGTGAGGCCGTTGGCAGCCGCAACGACCATGGGGTTCTCGACGGTCATCGTGTCGATGTCATTGCGGAACATCGAGGCATTGAACGTGAGGTTGAGGCTGTTGCGCGCATTGGAGTACTGCACGCCGGCCAGAAAATCGTGAGTGACGTAGTCGATCGATTCAGCGGTTTCCACGCCACCGGTGCCGCCGCCACCACCGAAGACCATGCCGAACGGACGCGCGCCCTGTCGCTGCTCGTTGGTGTAGCTGGCAAACACATTCCAGTGTTCCGCAGGACGCATTTCCAGCTTCACTCCGCCCTTCTCGCGCACCAGTTTCAGCGTCGAATACGGCGTCTGCAACGCGACATTGCCGATGTTGATGTCGGTCGTCGCGGCATTGCCGGCCGTGCCAGCCGGGGGCAGCGACGCCAGTGTCAGGCTGGAACTGCCCACACCGTTCCACAGTGAACGGTAGCTGCTGGTGAATACATGCGGCGTTTCCTTGTAAAAGCTGCTGACGCGCCAGCTGTTGTACTTGCCGATATTGAAGCTGGCGAACTGGTCGTCATAACCGGTGCCACCGCCAGTGAGATTGATGAACATGGCGCTCGGCTGTTTTTCCAGTTGCAGACCAAAGCTGTTCAGGTAGGCACCCTGTTGCAGATCCTTGTACTCGCGAAATCTTGCGGCCTCATCATCGCCGCTGGTGAACAGACCACCCAGCTCGAGCCAGCCACTGGCCGTCCAGTCTGTGGACGTTTTCGGTTCCGCCACTTCATAGGGCCGCATCACCAGAAAACCAGTCGGGGTACGCGAGTACTGGCGCAGGCCCAGTCCACCCGGGTCTTTCGCCCGGGTGGCGGGTACGCCGGAGGGATTCAATGCATTGCCGTTTGAAGTATCCACTCCATAACCGGAGTTGGCCTGTGCACTGCCAACGATGAGCGGCAGCAGGCACCCCAGCGCGGCCGTCCAGCTCATGATCCTCCGGCAACGCAGTGCAGGGTGGCGATTCCACTGAGTGTTCATGTGTTTCTGCTCCTAGCGTTGGAAGCGCGCGCCGGCGGGATGGTTACTGCCATGAATCTGGGTGTGGCAGTTCTGACAGGCGCGTCCCGGCAAGCGTGGATTGGTGGCGCCGCCAACCAGTTGCCCCGCAGCCGCTGTCTGATCGGCGCGGTACAACGGGCCGGTGTGCCCGACCGACAGGTTGTGACACTGCTGACACAGAAACGGTCGTTCGGCCACCAGCAACTTGTCGTGGTTGGACCCGTGCGGCGCGTGGCAGTTGGCGCAGTTTTCGCGTGCCGGCTGATGCTCCCACAGGAATGGCCCGCGCTTTTCCGCATGGCAGGAATAACACAGCGCGTTGGTGCTTTCGGCCTTCAGCAACGGCTTGGTGGCGCTGCCGTGCGGATTGTGGCAATCCACACAGGTCATCTTGCCTTCGTGCAATGGCATGTGCGATCGCTTGTTGAACTCGTTGCGCTGCTGCTGGTGGCAGGATTCGCAGGTGTCATTGATGGTGGTCTTCGCCAGCAGACCGCTGACGGAATTCTTTTCCATCGGATTGTGGCAATCCGCACAACTCAACTGGTTGCGCGCATGTACCGAACCCGTCCAGTGCAACTGGCTGCCGCCGGTGTGACAGCCCTGACATTGCTGGTTCTGTCTGGCCACCGGTGTGCCCCAGTGTTTGGTGAATCCGATCAGCACACTCTTGTCCTGCGGATTCTTGACGTGCAGGGAACCGGGTCCGTGGCAGGCTTCGCACACGCGCGCTTCATTTGAATTGCGGGGGTTGAGCCGGAAAGCCTTGGCATGCTGGGTTTCAGTGAAATGACGGTTCTCCTGCCGGTGGCAGGCGGTGCATACCTGTTCGCCTGCATAGGTTGCGGCTTCTGCAGCCTGGGCCTGGCTTGCCGGGCTCAGCAACAACAGGCAGATGGCCATCAGAATTGGCGCGAACAGTCCGCGCATGACGACGGAGAGGGGTTGGACAAGCCGCTGATGAGATGCATGCGCAGCCTGTACACCAACCCCGTGAACGGTGTTGCGTGTCATATCTTGTTTCCCCTTCCGGCATTGCGCGCCACATGGCGACACAACGCTCCCTTCCGGTCTGATCGACACCTGCTTGCGCAGGCACACCCCGGTCGATCCGCAGATCGACACGTATTCTGGCGGTGAGTACCTGCAGTACCGCATCGGGTTCAAAAACAGCAAAGATATTTTTGGAGACGAATATTTCCGGTATCGATGCTTGCGTGGCATGCCTCAGTCACTGTATCCAGACACACTGGCACAGCATGCTTGGCCGTCACCGCACAGGTAACCAACCGTGATCTCGCATACCCTGCAACTTTTCTGGACCACTGCCGGATTCATGGCCGGCATTGCAGTTGCCTTGCTGGTGACGCATCTGTGGCGCGCCAGTGAGCGTGCGTGGGCCATGACCGCTGCAACCTTCGCGGTGGCGCTGTGCTTCGGGATTTATGCCTGGCTCGGCGACAGCAATGCCATTACCGAAAATCTGTCGGCAGCTGCCGTTGCGCCGCATGACACCGCCGATGGCGCCGACGCGGGCTCGCTGGACGAAGCGGCCAACAAACTGTCGGCCAAACTCGCCAGCGGCGCCGGTACTGAAGAAGACTGGCAATTGCTGGCCAGCACCTACGAATTCCTAGGCGATGCCGAGGCTGCGCAACTGGCCAGAGAGCGCCGGTTGAAAACCGGTACGGACACTCAAGGGATTTCACAGGCCGTGGAAGACCCGGTAACCACCCTGCAACGCTACGAACAGCTGGTAAACGTTCAGCCGCGCAACGCCTCGGCGTGGCGGGCAATTGCCGAATTGCAGCGGCGGGCACGACGCCTGGCTCCTGCCCGCCTGGCCTACGAAAAATTGATTGCGTTGCGCGCCATGGATGCGGATACCTGGGCGGACTATGCCGATGTGTGCGCTTCAATGGGCTCCCTGTCCGATGCCGCCGTGAGTCAGTCCATTGACGCCGCCTTGCGTCTGAATCCCGGGCATGTTCAGGCACTGTGGCTGAAAGCCAGTGTGGCGCATGCGGAGCAACGCCATTCAGATGCCGTTGCAGGGTGGCGTCGCTTGCGCGAAGTGCTGCCCAGCGATTCACCTGATCTGGCCGTGATTGAGGCAAACCTCGCGGAAGATGCACGCATGAGCGGCAACCCTGTTGCGCCGGCAGTAACAAATCAGGCAGTTGCCAAAGTGCATGGTACGGTGGAGCTTGATCCGGCAGTGCAGGCGCAGGTAACACCCGACATGACTTTGTTCATCTATGCCAAAACCGATGATTCGCCTGCGCCCGTCGCTGCGTATCGCGCCAGAGTCGCCAGCTGGCCGGTGCAGTTCGTGCTGGATGACAGCAACGCCATGATGCCCGCCCGCAAGTTATCCCTGTATCCCCAGGTGAAGCTCGAAGCGCGCCTGTCACGCAGCGGCCAGGCCATTGCGAGCCGGGGCGATCTGCAGGCCAGGGGCCTGACGGTGGCAACGCTCAACGGTCCTCGCGTGACACTGAAGATCAGTCACGTCGTACAGTGATGACCAATCTGCATTTCAACTATCCCTGACCCTCTACCCCATACAAATACATACGGAGCGACGGACCGGTACCGGTCACCGCAGGTACCGGTCACCGGGCACCGAGAAATGGGTATGCTATGCGACACCGTCTGTTGATGCTGCGGCGAAAACGCCGCGTCGACGAGCCGTTACATGCGACATCTGACAGTGCACCATCCCCAGGGTCTGTCGACCATCAACGCATCGCTGCGCAGAGGAGCATGAAGACATTACTCGGCAAACGCGCGTTTATCACTGGCGCCACGCCTGATATCGACAGTGACGTTTAAGGTTGCTGATCCCCATACTGAATCGACTCCCCGCATGAACATCAGGAACAACGCCATGCTCACCAGGCTCATCATCGCCGCGGCTCTCTCGCTGACGCTTGCTGCACCCGTCTCCGCGCAAATCGCCATGCCCGGGGATTCCGGCGTCGCGATGGGGCATATCCACCTCGTCGTGGCAGACGTCGAACGCAATCGCCAGCTATGGATCGACGTGTTCGATGCAAAACCACTCGACCGAGAGGGGCTCACCGGCGTCAAGCTGCCCGGCATGCTCGTTCTGTTCAGCAAGGGCACTGCCAGTGGACCCAGCCAGGGCTCCTCGGTGCATCACTTCGGCCTGCAGGTTCGAAGCCGGCAAGAGATCGTGGACGCCTGGCGCAAGGCGGGTCTGCAAGTGGAGCGCGAGTACATCGGCTCGGAAGGCAACCCCAACGCCCACCTGTTTACGCCCGACGGCGCGGATGTGGAGGTCATGGAGGTTGCCGGCCAGCAAGCGACCGCGATCGCGCATCATGTTCACTTCGCAGCTGCCAATGACCTCGCGCACCGGGACTGGTATGTGCGCCTGTTCTCGGCAGCGCCGCGCAAGCGAGGCGACTGGCACACGGCCGATATCTCGGGCATCAATCTCAGCTTCAGGACCCCACCCGAAGGCACGCCCTCGCCGCCGCTGGCGACGACCGGACGGGCGGTCGACCACGTCGGCTTCGAAGTCACGGACCTCGAGGCGTTCTGCCGGAAACTCGAGCAGATGGGAGTGAGGTTGGACCGGCCGTATGCCCGGGATGCGCAGCTCGGCGTCGGCACTGCCTTGCTCACCGATCCCGCAGGCACGACGATCGAACTCACCGAGGGCCTGCGACGGTACTGAGCCGCGTGCCTGCTTCCCGGCTTCCAGCGACGTCACTTGTCCAGATTCTGCTGGATCGCCGGTCTTTCTGAGTACTGATCGAAGGGGATGCCGGGCATCAGACCCCATAGTGCTCACGCTTTCGGCCCAGCAGCGGGTACGCGAGGCCATCTTGGACTCTCGCTGCAGACTGGTGAGAAACTGTCGACCTGCCTGTGCCGATTTTGTTTTGCCTCGGAGGCCCAGCGATGACTCGGACCATCAAGCAATTTGCATCACGACGTGAATTCAGCATCGGAGTCCTGGGGTTGGGCGCTGCGGCCCTGTCAGGGCAGCACGCCGCGGCGGCGGAGTCTTTGCTGGTCGACAGCCACACGCATACTTTCATTCCCGGGTTGCCACTGGCCGCGGACGCGCGCTACAAGCCTGACTACGACGCCTCATACCAGCGGCTCCTGGCCACGGCGGACAGCAACGGCATCGGACGAGTCGTCATCGCGCAACCGAGCTTCCTCGGCCACGACAACAGCTATCTGTTCAGCGCCCTGGCCGCACAGCCCGATCGCTTGCGCGGCATTCCGTGGATCGAGCCACGCACATCCACCGCGCAGTGGGACAAGATGAGTCAGCTGGGCGTGGTCGGACTGCGCTTCCCGATTCGCGGTCTGCCCGCACCCAACTGGGCCGATTACAAAGAGGTATTCAATGAGGCCAATCGCCGCGGTTGGCACCTGCACCTCTATGTGGAAAGCGACCGGCTGCCACAGATGCTCCCGGCCCCGCTTGAGAGCGGCGCGAACGTGGTCATCCCGCATATGGGGATGTTCGACCCGAAACTCGGCCCCGGGAACGATGCGGGCTTCAAGGTGTTGCTCGAGTCGGCGAAAACCGGGCGCGTCTACGTCATGTTCACAGCCCCCTATCGAACCAGCGTTGAGGGCGCCCGCACCGCAGCGCCGATGCTGCTCGATGCCTTCGGCCCCGATCGTATTGTCTGGGGCAGCGACTGGCCGCACACCAACACCGATCTCGATCGGGTCGTGACCTATCCCCGGATGCTGCAGGCGCTGACCGAGTGGGTGCCTGATCCCTCCAGCCGCCGCAGAATCCTGGTGGATACGCCGACTCGGCTATTTCGTTTCAACTGACAACATGATGCGGGGTTGCACACGCGTGAGGTCATCAACTTATCGACGCAGCAAGACCTCCGCATGGAAAACGATCGGCTGCCGGTCTGCATGTGCGACGCAGAGGCGCGAAGATTGCCGCCGTTGATCCGAAAGCTGCATCCATGGAGATCAGGTTCAGTTCAGGGGGCAACACAGCTGAAGCTGGACGCCTGGCCTGACGGGCCGCGGCCGTCGTATCGCGCCCATGTTGGGTAGGGACATAGAGGGCGCTCGCGACCGGCCCCGTTCGGATTGGCGTCGGTAGCGACCGGTACGTCAGGCGGCGCGATCCCGCGATCCACCCAATCATCCAGCACCTTGAGATTGTCCCAGCTGGGCTGGAATGCGCCGATGCCATGACCAAGGCCCGGCACCAGATAGAAACGCAGGAAACTACCAACCTTTGCCGGCCCCATATGGTCGACGATGCGATGATACAGGCGGGTATTCTCGATCGGGCTGACGCTGACGTCGTCCTGCCCCTGCAGCAGCAGCACCTTGCCGCCGCGCGCCTGGAAGGCGCTGAAATCCGGCGAGGTAGCGCCGACGAGTTCCGCCAGCTCGAGCAGGCGCGGCAGCCATCGGCCCGGAGACTGTACGTCGAGATCGAGGACATCGAAACGCGGGTCGCGAGCCATGATGTACTTGGCAAACTGGGCGGCCCGGTCTGCGTGGTGGGCATGGGGGCCTGACTGAGGCGGATTGACATAGGCAGCTTGCACGCCAACATTCATTTCCACGCCTTCCAGACTGTTGTAACCACCATAGCCCCTGATGCCGTTCGGCGCGGTCCAGGCCGTGGTATAGCCCTCGTGGTAAATTCGAATTGTCCGGTCAATCTGCGTTCGCGTGAGGCAATCGACCTGACTGTCTGACTTGCAGGCGAGTTGTTCGATCCGTGCCGCTGAACCCGTGCGGCATGCCGCCATATTGCTGACCACTCCATCTGTCAGGCCGTCAAGCCCATCGCAAGCGGCCATCGCCTCCTTGGCGATGCGCTGGACCATGGCGGGGGGAATCCAGCCCGCAGAGCCATCCGCATAGATCGCGCGGGCGAGCGCTGCGCCCCAGAGACGCAGACCCAGGAAGTTTGCCGTCGGGTAGTTGGAGATGACTCCATCATAGGCATCCGGCCAACGCAAAGCCGCGGTCAATGCTTCCCGCCCGCCGGTCGAACCACCCGCGAAGTAGATCCGACGCGGCGCCTGACCGTAATAGGCCCTGGCGATGGCCACGGCGGCATCGCGCGTTTTCTTGATGTGCTGACCGCCGAAGTTAGCGAGAGCCTCGTCATTCAAGCCAAACGATGCGTCGTCGGCTTCAGCAGACTGATGTCCGGAATCGCTGGCGAAGGTCAGGTAGCCGTTCGCAAGCGGCGTTGGCCCGCGGCGCAGTCCATTCGAGGGGGCCTGAAGTGTATTTGGAATTCGGCCGTTGTAGCCGCCACCGCCGATTTGCAGCGCTTTTTCGTTCCACCGGCTCGGTAAATTGAGCTGGAAGCGGATATCGGGCGCCACCGGATCCACCGGCTTGATCGCGCCCATCACTCGACAATATTCGCCGTTTACGTTCTGGGGGGCTCCACCGCGCACCAGTTCAGCAATCAACACGCCGGCGCCGCCGGTCGCCAGCGAGAAATCGTTTCGGGAAACGGCGAGGCCCGCCAGGCCTGAGCAGCGACTCGCTGCGTCCGCCGCCGGCACGTCCAACGCCACCGCCTGGCCCACGGCGGCCACCAACGCCGTCGCAAAACCAAGTGAAACACTCAATCTGAATCTCATGAACCGCTGCCCCCGTCGTTACGCTGCCACCGTGATTAGTTCGCCAAGAGGACCAGAATAGGCGTTCCAAGCTAAAAATTATCGGTTTGCTTCCAAGATGCCGCCACGCTACCTAGCTATACCTCGACGGACGGATAGTGAAGAGCAGACGCCCTTTTCGATTAAGAAGATCAGCCAAGTCTTGACTGTATCGAGCCGCCGTGACGGGCGGTAGCTCGCTTCGTGCCCTCCCATTGTTCCGATTTTCCTCCGGCTCAGGCCGGCGATCTGCTGCCGGTTCCAGCATCTCGCGTCCTGCGATTCATCCCTGAGGCCAACATCATCGTCAGCCGGTGTATGGGGTTGCGAAGAGCGCCGGGTATCCTTATAACGCTTCCAGATTCGCATACGACAGC
>SXGR01044706.1_pt1 | contig 13455 bp, 13 predicted proteins | sample 3174711 | NCBI WGS metagenome assembly SXGR01 (sample SAMN11356860, study PRJNA531348) | freshwater metagenome | isolation source: freshwater sample F1-60 | place: China: Fuxian Lake, Yuxi | collected 2017-12-25
CTATGAATCTCGTCAAAATCCTAATGTGCATTCTTGGCTTGTCATTGATTCCTGGTTTTTATGTTGGCCGCAAATGGGGAAATAAAGCTGGAACATTTGTATTTGCATTGGTTGCAATGGCTGGGGGTGGATTATGGTGGCTTTGGAATGGGGCCGATTCCCCATCGCCTTTGGGCAAAATATCTCATCAGAGTACCACCCTGGAACCTGCTTTTGCTACCTCATCCGCTTGTGTGGAATGCCATCAGGAACAATATGATACCTGGCACAAAACATTCCACCGCACGATGACCCGGGATGCAACGCCTGAATATGTGAAAGGGGATTTTGATCAGGCCAAACACAATTACCAAGGGATTGAATCCACCATGACCCGTGAGGGTGATTCCTTTTTCATGCAAACGGCGGATCCCCAATGGGCATTCAAACAGGCAGGGATGGCCGGTGGGTTGGGAGGAAAACCAACCCCTAGGATGGTGAAATTGCGTGTGGATCGGGTGGTGGGATCGCATTGGCTTCAGGAATGCCTCCATCAAAAACCCAACGGAGAATTCATGCGCTTGCCGCTATTGTACCACCTTGGCGAGAAAAGGTGGGTGCATGGCAATGGATCGTTTTTGGCTCCTGATTCCGAGGATTTTTGGTCTCAAAGCCGCGGAGCGATTTGGAATGAAACCTGTCTTTATTGTCATAACACGGGGACCCAAAAAAACCCGATTAGGAACTCCAAAGGTTTGGTAACAGGGTACAAGACCACAGTACATGAACTGGGAATATCCTGCGAAGCGTGTCATGGTCCAGGTGCAGATCATGTCGCCAGGCAAAAAGCATTAAACGGTAAGGCTAATGGGCCGATGGATGTTGTCAATCCGCAAAGTTTGTCCGTTGTCCGGCGGGATGATATTTGTGCGCGGTGTCACGGAGCTTTGGTACCCAAAACGCAAATGTGGGACCCCAAAACCCATCGCGATCCCTTTGTACCAGGCCTTGATTTGTCTACTTTTAACCATTTTTTTTGGTCTGAAAGGGAACAGACCCAATTGGGATCCGGGAAGACTCCCCAAAGGAATCAAAAGCCAGACCCAAGGGACGGCCGCTTTTGGGGGGATGGGACGCCTTTAACCACAGGCTTGGAATTTAACGGTATGGCCCTGTCCCCCTGTTACCAACAGGGCAAAGGTAACCTTAGTTGCCTGAGTTGCCATACTATGCACAGCGATAATCCCAATTATATGCTTAAAGAGGGGATGGGTACCAATGAGGCATGCTTCCAATGCCATGGGGATTACCGAAACAAATTGGAGCAACACACACGCCATGGAAAGGCCTCGGCCGGAAGCCTTTGCCAATCGTGTCACATGCCCAAACAAGTCTATTCTTTAATGGCTAGTCACCTTTCCCATCGCATCCAAATTCCTGATTTGCAGGGAAGTTTGAATACGGGAAAACCCCACGCCTGCAACCTTTGTCACCTGGACAAATCCCTTGGTTGGACCCAACAAGAGTTGGCCAAATGGCCCAATGGCAAAAAAAATTCCTCAGGTCACCTTTCTGCGGAGGAATCGTCCATTGCGGGTTCCGTTCTGACCCTCACCCAGGGTGATGCCCGCAGTCGGGTAATCATGGCGGCAGCTTTTACCCAACCTGCTGCCCGATTGGCTTCTGGAAACGATTGGTTTGGGGTTTTCTTGCCAAGATTAATGCGACCGGAGCGTTATGGGGCGGTTCGATACTTGTCACATAAAGGGCTTAAATCGGTTTATGGAGAAAATTCCATCGGGTGGGACCCGGTAGCCCGCCCGGAACAGCAGGCAATGCAACTACAAATGCTATTAAGACGCTTTGATGCTTCACCCGTTTCAAGCCTAAGGCCCTTTTTGCCCCTTACCAAGGACGGCCTGCCGGATGAGGTTGTCCTCAAGAAGCTTCTTAAAGGGAGGAGGGATCCGGATTTGACGATAAATGAATAAAACGATCGATTTAACGGAAAACGGCCATGGAGGTCAGTCAAGGTTGACCAAATCGCCACTCGATCGGGTACCCAAAGCGGCCCAGGTTTGGGGATTGATGCTGTTGTTTATCATGCGGACCGACCCATCACAAAGGAGGAAATTGACACCCGAAACATGACGACTCCAAAAGTCGTCTACATGAGCGTTTTTCGAATTGGGAGTGTGTGGAAGCCTTGATGGATCCCATACCCCAGTATGTCCCATGATCATGGCGTGGGCCGGTTCACTTTGCCCCGGGTTTTGCGGAGAAACCGATAAAGCACCGGGAATGACCCCAACCCAGGTGCATTGCAATAGATTTGAGGATCTTTCCCCAACACAAATGGTATTGCTTGTTCCGTCGGTGATGTCGGCAATACGCGTATTGCTATTGCGATAAAATACACCATTTCCCCGACCAGGATCCTCGCTTATTTCGCCTGTGCCAAACAGGGCAACATAATTGGATGGTCCCACTTTTGAGGAAATCCCCGAGGGAACAAAGGATTCGCCATGGTTGTCCGAGGGGCACAAATAGGATTTCAATACCGCAGTTACGCTTGGCTGGTTGGAGGGATCCAGGCTGGACACACCCATATTCATTTGTTTGTGCAAATTTTCCTGTTCCAAAAAAGGTAACAGGTGAACCGCCCAACCCCATCCATGGCCAAGATCCAAGGGATTCGCTACCGCTTTTTGCCGGTCAACATAGCCACTAGGAAACTGGTTGAGGGTGGCGTGGTAATTTTGTAAGCCAAGACCAATTTGCTTGAGATTATTGGCACATTGGAGCCGATTGGCAGCCTCACGCACCTTTTGCACGGCGGGAAGCAACAACCCTATTAAAACGGCAATAATGGCAATCACTACCAAAAGCTCAATGAGGGTAAAAGCTTTTCGGGTTCGGCTGGACAGCATTGGGATCAAAGCTCCGTTTTACAAAATACCACCCATGGAGGTATAACAACATTGTAACAGGGTTCGAACCCAAGTCAACCAAATCGTTATACTTTTTGCCAACAATTTTCTGCCGGGCCACTTAATCGTTCATTCACCCCTTGTTTTTTGGTCCGCGAGGAGCATTTTGACAAACTCTTTGAGGAGGATGGTATTGTCATGCCATGTACGAGCGGAAATCAAATTCCCATCAATAACGCAGGGTTGATCGCAATAGGTTCCCCCAAATGCGGTGACATCCAACCGGCATTTCGCCACCGTGGTGGCTTTTCGCCCTTGGAGGCAGCCAGCCGCAGCTGCTATTTCCACGCCGTGGCAAACCATGGCCACGGGCTTACCCGTTTCAAAAAAATGTTGAGTGAGGCGAAGCAGATTTTGGTCGTACCTAAGGTATTCCGGGGCCCGACCCCCCGAAAGAAAAAGTCCCGCAAACTCTTCGGGTTGAATATCGGCAAAGGCGTGGGTTGCCTTAATGTGGTAGGCCGGCGATTCCCGGGTAATGTCCCAGGCAATTCCAGGTTCGGGAGGAATCTCATGAAGGACACCATGATACATCCTGGCTTTCGGCCCACAAACCACTGCCTCAAAACCATCCTCCGGAAGACGAAAAATGGGATATAAAGTATCCAGAACCTCGGTCCCATCACCAATGGGAATCAATACCTTTGCCATGGTTGGCCTCCCCGAAATCCACGGATCGATGTTATACCTCGAATATTTTTCGGATCAACAACCAATTTCGGCCATATTTTCGGCAATCCCAATCCGAATTATCAAACCATGGAAGCGGCACCAAATCCTCGCTTTGTACCACTAAAACAGAACCGGGGCTTAACTTGGTCACCACGGATTCAACCCCGGCAATCAACGCTTCAGGCTTGGAGGTAAGGTCAGGAAAAGGTGGACTAAAAAACACGACAACCGGATCCTTGGGAACCATCCAATGTTCTAGCCAACGGTAAACATCTGTCCGAATGAGGTGGGTTTTGGGACTGATTCCTAAATCTTTGGCAACTTTTTGAATGGCGGCAGCATGCTTTCCATCGAGTTCCACAAAAGAGGCATCTTTGGCACCACGGCTGATCGCTTCCAGGCCCACCACGCCTGTCCCGGCAAAAACATCGTAAAAGGAACGACCTTCCAAATAACCAAAGAGAATGTTGAAAAGGGCTTCGCGAACCCGGTCCGGGGTTGGCCTAAGGGTTGGATTTACATCGCAAAGAATATTGCGGCCCCGGAATTCTCCACCAATAATCCGAATCCTGTTCTTATTCACCGATGACCTCCGGGGATCATCTTAGGGAAGCGATAAGGGTCTTGAAATGATTGGAAAGGTTAGCGAGACATGGGTGTGCGTTTAAGATCGCCCAGGATGGCAGCAAGCCGAGCCTGTGCAAAATTGAAATCCGTTAAACTGAGAAAGTAATTGATTTGGGCTTTTTCAAGGCCATTCAGGCTGGTTAAAACATCCGCCGTACTTGCCCCCTGAACATTCATTCTTAACCGAAGATCATTAAGCCGGTACGCCTCCTTGGCTCGTTTGATTTGCTCCAGGGAACTTTTAAGTTCGGTGTCTCCCTGACGGATGGCCTCGTGGGCCTCACGAACCAGAATCCCCATGCGGGCCCGGACTTCTTCCACGGCAACTGTTGCCTGAAGGCCAATGGCGGAAGCTACCTCTTGCTGGGCTGCACGGTTCGAATCCATCCGGTTGCGAATGCCACCGGTACCCGGAATCCAGGGAAGGACGGATCCCATGAAACCATCTTTCCCGGCTTGTCCTGCCCGGAAATGGGAGTCCCTGGCCGAGTCAATAATGTCCCCTAGTTCCCGAATCCCTGGCCCGGTTTCATTGATCTTTGCAAGCAACAATTCCGTATCCTGGCGGGAAACATTGAGCTTTAGGGGAATTTGTGTTTCTTTGGCATTGAATACGATTTTCCCGGAGGTATCTCCGGTCAAAAATTGTAATTGGCTTTTTATTGTCTGCTGCACCCGCTTGAGTTTCATTTGGGCATATTTTCGCCCTTCCACTTCGCCTGTAACAGCCTCCACCAAAACGGCAGCACCCTCATCTATTCGTCGCATGGATTCCGCCCGTTCAAGCAATGCCTTGAGGACTAATTCCTGATCTTTTGCAACCTCTTCACCCTTTGTGGCAGCACCCAATCCACACCAAAGGGATGCTGCCTGCAATTGCAAGGTAGTAACCAAATGCGCCCTTTCCGCAATGGCCTGTTTCAAGGCAAATTCTTTTTCGCCTTGTTTGATCAAGGCTTCACCCAACCGAAAGCGCGTTTTCAGAGCAGGGTTGGCCGCATCATATTCGGTTTGACCTGTACGGATTTTGGCCTCGGCACTTAAAATTTGGGGCGACCGATCCCGAATCAGGGCCAACAAATCCTCCAGGGTGGAAATTTCATCAATTTCGGCAACAAAACTCCCCTCGGTTATCAAGGGTGTTTCCTCGGTCCAGGCATGGGCACTTGGGATCGTTAGCCTATCCATAACGCCAAGCAGCAACACAGCGAACGGCAAGAAACGGCTAATTTTTTTCAAGGAACTGCCCATGGAAATGCTCCGGTTGAGCGTCTGCGGTGGTGCTCTATTTAGGCTTCGACCTGATATTTGCTGAGAATGATTAGGGAATATGCTTCTGTTATGGGATTGTGGTTCATCCGGTGCGGATTTTCCGATTGCACCATGGAATCCTATTTTTTGGCCCTTGCCCTTTGTAACCGATGGGCGGTTTTATCCGCATTTTCGGGCGGGAATACCCCTTTGTGATCCGTAGTTTGGGTATTGCCAATCATAATATTCCGGGATTTCAAAACCCCTATACAAGGTACAGGAATTCGTTTGGAAAGGTCCTTTTCTAAAAAAATCCCGGAATTAAGAGGAGAGTCCAGGTAACCCTTGGATAGGATTTTTTTCGCTCAAACAAACAGCTCTTCGATCGGTTTCCCCAAAGGGAGAACAGGAAATGGTCTTCCGGTGGGGGCCGTTTCCTGATGGGCCGTGTCAATACCCAAGTGTCGATAAATGGTGGCAAGGACATCGTGCGGAATTTTGGGGAGGTCTTTGGGAGCTGTTCCTTTCGCATCGGTGCTGCCAACCACACGGCCGCCAATGACCCCGCCTCCAGCAAAGGCGGCCGACAACGCATGGGGCCAGTGATCCCTGCCCGCTTGTTCGTTTACACGGGGGGTGCGGCCGATTTCGCCCCAAGCCACCACCAGCGTGGAATCCAAAAGTCCCCGGTCCTTAAGGTCATCCAGCAGGGCTGTGTAGGCCAGGTCCCAACGGGGAAGAAATCCCCTTTTCTGGGAATCGAAACCCTGTTTATGAAAATCCCACCACCGACAATCCACAGTTACCAAACGAACACCTGCCTCAACCAGTCGCCTGGCCAAAAGCATTCGTTGGGCCCAGTTTGGGGCACCACAGCGTTGCACATCTTTGGGATCAAAGGCGGGCATCATTCCATAGCGTTCCCGAACCTTAATGGGTTCCCGAGCCAGGTCGAATGCCATTCGGGCCCGATCTCCGGTGAGGAGGTCAAGAGCCTTTTTTTGATAGCGGGCCAATCCCTCCCCGGCTTCTCCCAACCCGGAAGGCTTGGGAATCGCCGTAGAAACGGGAAGGTCCAGAGCCCCAAGTAAATAGGTTCGTTCCCCCAAAGATTTTGCGTTTCCCAAAGAAAGGCCAAGGTTTGGAACCACAAAAGGCCGGTTTTCGGCAGGGTCTGCCAAGGTTTCATAGGCTCTTGACTGAGGTCCAAGCCAAGCATGACCGGCCCCAGGCAGGAGCCTTGGGATCATGACGTAGGCGGGCATTCCCGGATCCAGGTCGCTTAAAAATCGTGCCGTCCAGGCTCCGCAACTGGGCATGACATTGACATCCGGCATGGGCCCGGCTCGATACCCGGTAAAACAGATCTGGTCCCCATCCGAATGACCTACATTGCCATCCTCGTTTCGGTGGGCAAGGCTACGGACAATAGCCCATTGGTTCATCCGGGCGGCGGCAAGGGGTGCGTATTCACAGAGCCTTATCCCGGGGATTGTTGTCGAAATGGAGGAAAACTCCCCCCGGTATTCGACCGGGGCGTCCGGCTTGGGATCCCATAGGTCATGTTGACTGGGGCCGCCTCGCATCCAGAGCAAAATAACGGAATTTTGCGGTGCATTTCGCCGGAACTCGGCACTTTTTGCCTCTCGAAACAATAGTTCTGGCAAGCCCAATCCCATCCCCAAGGCACCCGCATGGAGGAAAGCCCGGCGGTCAAGTTTGGGAAGTTTGGTGCAGGATACCATGGAATTTACCCTTATCGGCGGGACGGGTGAAGCCGGAAAGTCCTTCTATGGAGGGGGTTATCGACCCTTTTACTCTAACAGATTCCACCATTTGCGCAAAGTCTTTTTCCAACAAAGGGGGCATTGGAAATTGCCGAATCGGGAAAAGGTTCTTTCATAGGCCACTTTAACCCTTCCTTGCTTTGGTTTGGAAGGGCATTGTCCGGAAGACCAGGTAAAAAATGAAACTTGCCCACAACCCGTTTTTCGTGAGGATCTCCCGGATCCTCCATAAAACGACCATTGGTCCCCTAACCCGATCCTCCCAAGCTTAAGAGTTCACCATGTCCACCGCAGAAGAAAAAATTCAAGAACTCCACCTAACCCTTCCCAAGGCCGCCACTCCAGTTGCCAAGTACAAAATGGCGGTTCGGGTGGGAAATATGCTCTATGTTTCAGGCCATGGACCTGCCCGCATTTCGGCAACCACCCCTATCACCGGTCGATTAGGCAAGGACCTTACTCTTGAACAAGGCAGGGAAAGTGCCCGTGCCGTTGGCCTGAACATTTTAGCCACCGTTCGGGACCAATTGGGTTCGCTCGACAAGGTGGTTCGCCTGGTTAAAACTTTGGGCCTTGTGAATTCTTCACCGGACTTTCTTGATCACCCCAAGGTAATAAACGGGTATTCTGACCTTATGGCAGAAGTTTTTGGCGAGGATGCCGGCGTCGGTGCGAGAAGTGCAATTGGCACCGTAGCGTTGCCCGGAAACATAGCCGTCGAAATTGAATCCATTTTCGAGGTTAAATAGGCAATTGGGCAAACAGGAATCCCGAAACCAAAAGGCACCCTGCTGGGTGAATCAGCGGGGTGCCCTTTTCCAATTCCTTGTGCAATCAAGCCCTAGAGCCTGGTTTCCACCGGGGAACCAAAATCAGCAAGGACCTTTTCCATCGGCCCGATGGAGGCGGCCCCCACAAAAGCGGCCAAGCGTTCATCTGCCTGATCCGGCTTTGAATCGATCAAATGGATTTTGATGGTCGGCTGGGATTTCAAAACCTTGCTGCAGGCCAAATACCCCGATTCGTCGGGCATTTTCGTCGATAAAACGACTTTGGCTCCGGGCCAAGCCTTCAGGCGGGAAAAGAGTTGGCTACAGGTGTCCACCGAAATCACATTCCATCCACAAGTATGCAGGTGTTTTGTTATTGCTTTGCGAACTTCACCATCAACATGGGCAACGATTACCATTCCCGCATAACACTTTCGAACTTCACTCATTCCAAAAAAAGCCTCTCAATGTCCTGCCAACAGGACTCCAAAAAACGGATCCATGCCGATTGGCAAACCGGGGTTTGGGCAAACCCTTGTTTTCGACAAATGGGTCGAAAAATCGTCGGTTCGACATGGATGGCCTTGGGTGGAAACATCCCAACCCAAGGTGCCACACCCTTATTCTATAACCAAACCGGGGAAAAAATCCTTGGATTTGCTTAGGTAAGTGGGCGGGAGGCCCCTAATACCCTATACGCAACAAGAGGTCAATTGTTTCACACCCTCATTCCCCATTCGGCTAAATTCCGGAGTCCCTGCTGATGTCCGCCCTTTTGGTTGCAAAGTCCAAACTTTCCGAGCCTTCCGCCCAATTGGTTCAAAAAGTCCTTGAAAATACGGAGGGTATTCTCCGCCTTGCCCCAACCTGGGTTCCCCGATCGTTTTTGATGCCAGGCCGACGAATCAAACTGCATCCTGACCATATTTATGCCTATGGGGCCCATAGGGGCGGGATTGATGAGCGATGGTTTGCCTCCACCACCCCGGCGGCCAATGATAACCGCGAGCTGGACGAAGGGCTGAGTTATGTCGTCCACGAAGGCAAGCGTGTCTTTACTTTGGCCGAAGCGGTAGGGTTGGAAGGGATCAAACTTGTTGGCAAACCTATTTGGGATACTTACAAAAGGTGGCCTGTCTATTCCAAATTTTTTGACAACATGGGCCCGATTCCTCACCATATGCACCAATCCGAAGAGCAAGCCGCCCTGATTGGCCAGCAAGGCAAACCGGAATCGTACTATTATCCACCCCAGCTCAACAGCATTGGCAACAACTTTCCTTATACTTTTTTTGGCCTGGAACCGGGAACGACCAAGGAAGATATCAGGCGTTGTCTGGAACGCTGGAATGAGGGAGACAACGGAATCCTGAACTTCTCAAAAGCCTACAAATTGAAACCAGGTACCGGATGGCTGGTACCTCCCTGTGTGCTTCATGCACCGGGCAGCCTTGTGACCTATGAACCCCAATGGGGATCAGATGTTTTTGGCATGTACCAGTCCATGGTGGAAGGCCGTTTTGTACCCTGGGACCTTTTGGTCAAGGATATGCCCAAGGATAAACGGAACGATCTTGATTTTATCGTGGGTCAGCTCGACTGGGAAGGCAATGTCAATCCTGATTTCAAAGATGCCCATTATCTCGAACCCATTGCCGATGGCAACACCTCCCGGGAAGGCTATGTCGACCGATGGGTGGTTTATGGCAAGGTGAAGGGAAAAGAGCTGTTTAGCGCCAAAGAACTTACCGTGGAACCAGGCTGCAAAGTAACCGTTAAAGACAATGGTGCTTTTGGACTTATTACCATGCAGGGGGTGGGGAAAATTGGTTGTCATCCCCTTGAAACACCTGCCATGATCCGCTTTGGCGAACTTACCTCGGATGAGTATTTTGTTACCCATGAAGCTGCCACCGGTGGCATCACCATTGCAAATACAGGCACCGAGCCATTAGTCACCCTTAGGTACTTTGGCCCAGGGGTAAATCCCAAGGCTCCAGAGGTGGGTGACCACAAAAAATCCAGGTAATTGGAATGTTTTTTTCTTTCTAAGCAAGGAGTTAATAGGTCATGGGCAAGAAAATCAGTATCGGATCCTGGGCGTATGTATTCAATCAAAAGGAAGAAATCAGCTTCCACAAAATCCTCCATGGGTTGGAGGACCTCAAGCTTGACGGCGTTGAACTTGGCAGCTTTGGGAAACACCCAACACCAAGGTCCCATCCCACCAAGGCTTCCCGGGAACGCCTGAAAAAAGAAGTCGCCGATCATGGCTTGGCATTTTCCGGAATCGCTCCGGACCTATGGTCTTTCAAATTGATTTCCGTGGAGGACCCTGCGCCCTATTTGGCAGCCTTTTTGGGCTATTGCACCTTTGCCCAAGACCTTGGTATCAAGCTGATTCGGGTGGATGCCGTGGAGCCACCTAGTACCTTGGAAAAGGAAAAAATCGACCCCAAGGTTGCCTTTGATCGGGCGGTAAAAGCTTGGGATGTGGCTTGTAAAATGGCCGCGGACCATGGGTTGGAGGTTTCCTGGGAATTTGAACCAGGGTTTGCCTTCAACAAGCCTTCCGAAATTGTTTCCATGATCGATGCGGTAAGGGCTATGGGTAACACCAACTTTGGGGCCATGTATGACTCTTGCCATGCCCATATGTGTGCCAAAATCGGTGCCTTGCAACCTGGGGAAAAGGAAACCCTTGCGGGAGGCGGCATCGAGTTGCTCCACAACCTCAAAGGTCGGATCAACCATGTCCATCTGATCGACTCGGACGGTTCCCTGAATGAACACGCCACCAGCACCCACAACCCGTTTGGAACCGGGCATCTCAATTTTGATGAGTACATTCCAGAGCTTTTAAAGGCAGGAATCCCCTCCGATTGGTGGTGCATTGACCTTTGCTTTTGGCCCAATGCCTGGGATGTAACAGCGGACAGCATGCAGTTTCTTGGCAAACTCAAGGAGAAATACGCCTCCCTTGGGGCCTAAAATTGTTTAGCGGAGGGGCCGGGTTTTCCCCGGCCTCTTTCCATTTCAGATCTACAAATTACCTTCCGTTTCACCTTGGAAAAATAGCAAAAAGGATCAGGGCAATGAAAACACTCAATGTTGGAATGATTGGTTATGGTTTCATGGGAAAAGCTCATAGCAACGGGTTTTCAAAGGCCAATCACTTTTTCGACCTGAAGCATCAACTCAAGCTTAAAACCGTTTGTGGAAGGACCAAGGAAAAGGCTGAGGCTTTTGCCAAGTCCTGGGGGTACGATGATACGGAAACCGATTGGCGCAAACTCATCGAACGCAAAGACATTGACATCATTGACATCTGCACCCCTAACGATAGCCATGCCGAAATCGCAATGGCTGCTGCCTTGGCTGGCAAAATGATCATGTGCGAGAAGCCCTTGGCCCTCAATGGGGAACAGGGGCAACAAATGGTCGATGCGATTGAAAAAGCCAGGGTACCCAACATGGTTTGGTACAACTATAGGCGTATCCCGGCAGTGACTTTCGCCAAGCAACTGATTACCGAGGGCCGGCTTGGCCGTATTTTTCATTACCGTGCCAAGTTTCTCCAGGATTGGACCATTAGTCCCGATTTACCACAAGGCGGGGCTGGCCTTTGGCGTTTGGATGTCGGGGCCGCAGGATCAGGCGTTACCGGGGACCTGCTTGCCCACTGCATTGATACCGCTATTTGGCTAAACGGAGAGTTTTCCAGCTTAAGCGCCCTTACCGAAACATTTGTCAAGGAACGCAAGCACAACCTGACTGGAAAAGTGGAAAAGGTGGGGATTGATGATGCCTGTACTTTTATCAACACTTTTGACAACGGCTCCCTGGGTAATTTTGAATCAACCCGCTATGCCCGGGGCCACAAGGCCCTTTATACCTTTGAAATCAATGGTGAAAACGGTTCCATTGCCTGGGACCTTCACGATTTGCACCGGCTGCAATGGTTCGATTACAAGGATGAAGGCCCCCTTCGGGGGTGGCGTTCCATTCACATCACCGATGGTGACCATCCCTACATGGGCCGCTGGTGGGTCCCCGGTTTGGCAATTGGCTATGAGCATAGCTTTGTGCATCAAGTTGCGGATTTTATCCAGGGTATTGAAACGGGTAACCCTGCCGCCCCGACCTTTCGCGAGGCCCAGAAAACCCAAAGGGTTTGCGATGCGATCCTGGCGTCGGCCCAGGATCACGCGTGGCACAAAGTCCGGAAAGATTAATTGGGCCTCGTATTACGGGTAGAAAAAAAAGGATCCAAGTTTATGGTATAAAATCCTTTACGATTATCGGGCCTTGCTTTGGATTTCCCCGGGTGGAGTATTGGATATCCAAAGCGATCCATGTGCCAAGAATACCTGGCAAATGGAAGGGTTGGTGCCTCAAACCCGAAAGAATTCTCGCTCCCCAAACCTAATTATGTTAATTACCATGGTCAGGTTAGTCCTGTTTGATACAATTTGGTTTTATTCTTTGTCCTTAACCGTGGCTTATGAATCACTACCGACAGCTTGAAGCCGAGGCGATAGAAATTATCCGGGAGGCCATCGCCGGGGCTCGCAAACCGGTGATGATGTACTCCATAGGCAAAGAGTCTTCGGTGATGTTGCACCTGGCCCGAAAGGCATTTCACCCTTCCCCCCCGCCGTTTCCCTTGCTCCATGTGGACACAACCTGGAAATTTCAGGCCATGTACTCCCACCGTGAACGGATGGTCAAAGAATCAGGAATGGAGCTATTGGTTCACATTAACCCGGAGGGTCTAAAGGCGGGGGTAAACCCCTTTACTCATGGATCCAGTTACCACACCGATGTCATGAAAACCCAGGCATTGCGGCAAGCGTTGGATCATCATGGCTTTGATGTTGTTTTTGGAGGAGCCAGGCGGGATGAGGAAAAGTCCCGTGCCAAGGAACGGATCTTTTCCTTTCGGAGTGTGGGGCATCGCTGGGATCCCAAAGCCCAGCGACCAGAATTATGGAACCTTTATAACACCCGAACAAGGCCAGGGGAGACGATTCGGGTATTTCCCCTTTCCAACTGGACCGAGCTTGATATTTGGCAATACCTCCATGGGGAACAAATTCCAATCGTGCCACTTTATTTTGCCGCTAAACGACCGGTTGTCCGCCGGGGCGGTCAATGGATCCTTTTGGATGATGACCGCATGCCTCTCGAGGTTGGCGAAAAACCCGAAATCCGAATGGTCCGCTTTCGGACCCTAGGGTGTTACCCGCTAACCGCTGCGATTGAAAGCCCAGCAGCGACCATGGAGGAGATCATTGCGGAAACCTTTAACTCGGTCAGTTCCGAGCGTCAGGGACGCCTCATTGATAGCGATCAGCCCGGTTCCATGGAGAAAAAGAA
>SXGR01242255.1_pt1 | contig 13452 bp, 5 predicted proteins | sample 3174711 | NCBI WGS metagenome assembly SXGR01 (sample SAMN11356860, study PRJNA531348) | freshwater metagenome | isolation source: freshwater sample F1-60 | place: China: Fuxian Lake, Yuxi | collected 2017-12-25
CACCACGACCGGCGGCACGGGCCAAGCCGGCGGCGCCGTCAACCTGACCGGGACCACGCTCGTGAACGTCGGCGGCACGATCACGGCCTCGGGCGGCACCGCGGCGGCCACCTCGGCGGGCAACAACGCGGGCAGCGTCTCCATCACGGGCGGCGACGTCTCCGTCGCGGCCATCACCGCCTCGGGCTCGGCGGCAGCGGCATCGTCCAACGCCAATGGCGGCGCGGGCGGCGCCGTCACGCTGGACGCGACCGACGGCACGCCCACCATCACGCGGGCGGGTAGCCTGACCACCACGGGCGGGGCAGGCAACGGCACGGGCAATGGCGGGGCCGGCGGGGCGCTCACGCTGTCCGATCCGGCGACGCTCAACGCCGCCACGGTCGCGCTCGCCTCCCAGGGCGGCGCGGGCACGGCGGCGGGCGCGGGTGGTGCGATCAACGCCGGCACCATCGACAGCTCCACCGGCGCGCGACGCGCCCTCACCGTCACCAGCGGAACCGCCGCCTTCAACACAGGCGCCCTCGGCGGAACGACACCTCTGGGCACCGTCAGTATCACAAGCGGCTCGACCAATATCGCCTCGATCAACACGACCGGTCTGACGGACGCCGCCGGCGCGGCCGTGTCGATCACGACGACCGGTGCGCTTTCCGTCGGCGCCGTGACGGCGCAGGGCGGCAGCACGACGGGCGTGGGCCGCGCGGGCGGCGCCATCACGCTCTCGGGCGGCGACCTGACGATCACGGGCGCCCTTAACTCGTCAGGCACCGACGCGGCGGCGGGTGTGGGCGGCGCGGGCGGCGCGGTGTCGCTTCAGGCGACGGACGGCACGCCCACCATCACGGCCTCGGGCGGCACGATCACAGCCACGGGTGGGGCGGGCGTGGGCGCAGCGGGCGGCAATGGCGGTGCGGTCACCTTCAACGACCCCACCACGCTTGGCGCCAACACGACGATCACGACGATGGGCGGCACCGGCACGGCCACGGGCGCGGGCGGCGGCGTCACCTTCACCGCCGCGGGCGGATCGACGGTCAATTCGGACGGCACCGCGCGCGCGCTCACCATCAACGTGGGTGGGGCGGCCATCATCTTCGGCTCGACCGTCGGAGCGACCAGCGGACTCGCCTCGCTCGCGACCACGAGCACCGCCGCGCCTGGCACGGCCTTCACCGGTAACGTGACCATGGCGGACGTAGCCGGCAACAACGTGACGGTCACGGGCGCCGTGGGCCTCAACGCCAACACGACCATCACGACGGACGGCGCGACGAACGACGGCAATATCGCCATCACCGGCGTGATCAACGCGGACGTCGCGGCCAATCGGCGCACCCTCACCCTCGCCGCCGGCGGGGGGACCATCGACAACGGCGCGGGCGGCGCGCTCGGTGCCATCGGTACCACGCAGACCTTGGGCGGGTTGACGGCAACGGGCGGCACGGTCCGCTTTGGCGCCGTTTCGACGACCGGCGGCACAGGACAGGACGGCGGCAATGTCAGCCTGACTGGCACAACACTCTTGAACGTGGGCGGCACGATCACCACCACCGGCGGCACGGCGGCGGCATCCTCGGCGGGGCGTGCGGGCGGCGCCATCACGCTCTCGGGCAACACCGTGCAGGCCGCCGCCATCACCGCGACGGGTTCCGCCGCGGCGACCAGTTCCAACGCCGCCGGCGGTTCGGGCGGCGCGGTCAGCGTCACCGGGACCGGTACCACCCCCACGGTCACGGTCTCGGGCACCATCACGAGTTCGGGCGGTGCCGCGAACGGCACGGGTTCGGGCGGGTCGAGCGGCACCGTCACCCTCGATGGTTCAACCGGCAGCGTGAGCGCCGCCGCCATCACGACGACCGGCGGCACCGGCCAGTCGGGCGGCAGTGTCACGGTTTCCGCAGGCACGACCGCCACGATATCTGGCGCCATCACGACATCGGGTGGTGCCGCGACCACGGGCAATGCTGGCAACAGCGCCGGCAGCGCCTCGGTCACCGGCAACACGGTCTCGGTCGCGGCCGTCACCGCGGCCGGCACGGCGGCCGCGGCCTCGACCAATCTCGCCGGCGGTTCGGGCGGCGCGGTCAGCCTGACCGGCACCGGCACCACGCCCAGCGTCGCGGCCTCGGGCACGATTTCGACCGCGGGCGGCAATGCCATCGGCACCGGCTCGGGCGGCACAGGCGGCGCCATCACGCTCGCCGGCAATGCGGGCACGATCAACGTGGCCGCGCTCACGACGACCGGTGGCACCGGCCAGTCGGGCGGCAATGTCACGATCACCTCCACGGGGTCCGCGACCGTCACCGGCACGATCACCGCCTCGGGCGGCGCGGCGTCGACCGGGAACGCGGGCAACGCGGCCGGCACGGTGTCCGTGACGGCGGGCGACGTCTCGGTCGCGGCCATCACAACCTCCGGCACCAATGCCGCAGCATCCTCCGGCGCCAATGGCGGCGCGGGCGGCGCGGTCACGCTGGACGCGACCGACGGCACGCCCATCATCACGCTCGCGGGCGCCATCACGACGACAGGCGGCAATCTCGACGGCGCCGGCACGTCCGGCGCGGGCGGGGCCCTCACGCTCTCCGATCCCACAATCCTCAATGCGGCCACGGTCACGCTCGCCTCGCAGGGCGGCACAGGCGGGACCGGTGGCAATGTGTCGGCAGGCGCCATCGACAGCGCGGCCGGCGCGCGCCGCGCGCTGACCGTGACCAGCGGCACCGGCACGTTCACCGCCGGTGCCATGGGCGGGACAACGCCCTTGGGCGCCGTCAGCATCACGTCCGGCGTCATCACCACCGGCGCGGTCAGCACCACGGGTCTCGATGCCGGTGCGGGCGCCACCGTCACGCTCAACGCCGGAACCGGCGCTCTCACCACCGGCACCATCACGACGCAAGGCGGTGCGGCTGCCGGCGGCATCGGGCGGGCCGGCGGCACCGTGACCTTGACCGGCGGCGCCATCACCACGGGCGCCATCACCGCCATCGGCTCGGCCGCCGACGCGGGCGCGGGCGGCAATGGCGGCAACATCGTCGTGACCGCGGGCGGCGGCACGCCCTCCTACACGCTCAACGGCAACTTGAACGCCCAGGGCGGGGCGGGCGTGGGCGCAGCAGGCGGCACAGGCGGCGTCATCACCGTGACGGCGCCCACGACGCTCAACACCAATGTCTCCATCTCGAGCCAGGGTGGTGCAGGCACCACGACCGGCGGCGGCAACACCATCACCTTCTCGGGCTCGACGAGCACGATCAACGCTGACGCGGCGGCGAACAACCGCACCATCGCGTTCAATTCGGGCACGGGCGACGTGGCGTTGGGCGGGGCCGTGGGCGGCTCGCAGGCCGTCCAGGGCCTGACGGTCACGGATGCCGACGACGTGACGCTGGCCGCCGTGACGACGCGCAACGGCGGCCTCTCCGTCGCCACCAGCGGCGGCAGCCCGACGGTCACGCTCAACGGCAATCTTTCGACCGATTCCGGCACGAACGCGGGCGCGGTCTCGATCACCGGCGCGGTCACGCTGGGTGCGGCCGTCACCGTCGACACGAACCATGCCTCGGGTACCGACGCGAACGTCTCGTTCTCCTCGACGATCAACGGCGCGCAGGCGCTCGTGGTCGATGCGGGCGGCGGGACGGCCACGTTCTCCGGCGCCATTGGCGGCACCACGCCCATCTCGTCCCTCGCGGTCACGGCCGCGGGCACGACATTGGGCGGTGGCATCAGCACCGCCAACGGCGCGGTCAACCTCTCGGCCGGCGGTCCCCTCACGCTCGCGGGCAATGTGGCGATCGACACGGATCCGACGGGCGGGGCCGCGGCGGCCGGCGCGGTCAATTTCGGCACCAACACGATCAATGGCAACGCGACGGGCCGCACATTGAGCGTGACCGCGACGGCGGATGGCGGCGGGGCCGCAGGCGATATCACGGCCAACGGCGCCATCGGCGGCACGACGGCCCTGGGTGCCATCACCATGACGGGCGCCAATGTGACCGTCACCTCCGTCAACACGGGCGGCGTCACGGACACGGCGGGCGCCGCCGTCTCGCTCACGGCCAACACGACGAGCGCCTTGACCGTCAGTGGCGCCATCACGACGCAGGGCGGCACCTCGACGGGCGTCGGGCGCGCGGGCGGCGCCATCACGCTGGTCGGCGGCACGGTGTCAGTGGGCGACACGCTCAATGCCTCGGGCAGCGATGCCGGTGCGGCCGGCCAAGCGGGCGGCGCAGGCGGCGCGCTGGTGCTCACGACAAACGGTGCGGCGCCCTCCCTCACCCTCACCAACGGCACGATCACGGCCACGGGCGGCGCGGGCAACGGCGCCGCCGGCGGCGCGGGCGGCGGCGTTACCGTGACGGGTGCGACCAATCTTGCCGCGAACACCTCGATCACCACGACAGGCGGCACCGGCACGACGACGGGTACAGGCGGCACCATCCTCTTCTCCGGCGCGGGCGCGACAGTCAACGCGGATGCCGCCGCGAACAATCGCACCCTCACGCTCAACGTCGGCACGGGCGACGTGACGATGGGCGGCGCCGTGGGCGGCAGCCAAGCTTTGCAAAGCGTGACCGTCACCGACGCGGACGACGTCTCGCTCGCCTCGGTGCGCACGCGCGATGGCGGCATTTCCATCACCACCAGCGGCGCCGGGCCGACCGTGACGCTCAATGGCACCTACGCAACGGACGCGGGCACGAACGCGGGCGCGGTCAGCTTGACCGGCCCCGTGACGCTTGCGGGCGCCACCACCATCGACACGAACCACGCGACCGGCACCGACTCCAATGTCGTCTTCTCCTCGACGGTCAACGGCAACCAAACGCTGACCATCGATGCCGGTTCGGGCACCGTTACCTTCCCCTCGACCATCGGTGCCACCACGACCCTGGGCGCGCTGACGGTGTCGGCGGCGACGGCCAATCTGGGCGGTACCATCAGCACGACGAACGCGGCGGTGGATTTCTCGGGCACCACGGCCGTCGTGCTCAACGCGAATGTCGCCATCGACACCGATCCCACGGGCGGCACCGCCGCAGCCGGCGTGGTCAATTTCGGGAGCGCGACCGTCAACGGCAACGTGACGGGCCGCACCCTGACGGTCACCGCGACGGCGGACGGTGGCGGGGCCGCCGGCGATGTCACGTTCAACGGCGCCATGGGCGGCACCAACGCGCTGGGCGCCGTGAGCATCACCGGCGCCAACGTGACCGTCGCCTCGCTCAACACGGGCGGTGTCGCGGACACGGCCGGTGCGGCCGTGACGCTGACGGCCAGTTCCACAAACACCCTCTCGGTCGGCACGATCACGGCCCAGGGCGGTACCTCCACGGGCGTCGGGCGCGCGGGCGGCACCATCGCGCTCACGGGCGGCGACATTGCCGTGACCGGCGCGCTCAACGCGTCCGGCAGCGACGCGGGCGCCGCCGGACAGGCAGGCGGCGCTGCGGCGGCTATTTCATTCCAGGCCACCGACGCGACGCCCACCATCACGATGAGCGGCGCCACGGTCACCGCGCAGGGCGGTGCCGGCAATGGCGCCGCCGGCGGTGCGGGCGCCGCCGTTACCTTCAACGATCCGACCACCCTCGGCGCCAATCTCTCCATCACCACGACGGGCGGCACGGGCAGCACGACCGGCGCGGGCGGCGCCATCGCCTTCTCCGGCGCGGGCTCGACCGTCAACGCGGACGCGGCCGCGAACGCGCGCACCCTCACGCTCAATTCGGGCACGGGCGACACCACGCTCGGCGGAGCGGCGGGCGGCAGCCAGGCGCTTCAGTCACTGACCGTGACCGACGCGGACGACGTGAGCCTCGCTTCGGTCACGACGCGCGATGGCGGCATTTCCGTCACGACGAGCGGCGGCGGCCCCACCGTCACGCTCAACGGCACGCTCGCCACCACGGCGGGCACGAACGCGGGCGCGGTCAGCCTGACCGGCGCGGTGACGCTGGGCGGCGCCACGACCATCAACACCAACCACGCGACCGGCACGGACGCGAACGTGACGTTCTCCTCGACGGTCAACGGCAATCAGACTCTTGCCATCGACGCTGGCTCGGGCACGGTCACGTTCCCCTCGACCATCGGCGCCACGACGGAAGTGAACACGCTGACCGTTTCGGCGGGCACCCTCAATCTCGGCGGCAATATCAGCACCGAGAACGCGGGCGTGAACTTCTCCGGAACCACGACCGTGACGCTCAACACCAACGTGACCATCGACACCGATCCCGCGGGCGGCGCCGCGGCCGCCGGCGCGGTCAATTTGGGCAACGCGTCCATCAACGGCGACGTGGCGGGCCGCACGCTCACCATCGCGGCCAGCGCAGGCGGCGGCGGCGCCTCGGGCGACGTGACGATGACCGGCGCCGTCGGCACCACGGCCGCGCTCGGCGCGCTCACCGTCACGGGCGGCGCCTTGTCCGTCGGCGCGGGCAATGCGGGAACGGCAGGCGTCACGGGCGCCACCAGTTTCACCGGCACCAATGGTGTCACGCTCGGCGTCACCAATGTGGCGGGCACGCTGTCGGTCACGACCAACAACACCGCCCTTTCCGTGAATGGCGCGGTCACCACGGGCGGCGCCACGACGCTCAACGCGGGCACGGGCACGCTCGCCACCACGGCCGCGATCAATGCGGGATCGAACACGCTCGCCGTCACGGCCGATGGCGCCTCCATCGGCGCCACGGTGACGGCCAATGGCGGGATCACCATCGTCGGAGGGGCGAACGCGACTACCATCGGCCTCGGCAGCGGGGCGGGCACGCTCTCGCTCGACGCGACCGAGATAGGCCACCTGTCCACGACCGGCACGCTCGCCATCGGCAACGCGTCCACGACGGGCGCGGTCGATATCGGCACCTTCACGCTCAATTCGGGCAATCTCACGGTGCGTGGCGGTTCGCCCAGTGTGACCGGCACGGTCAGCCTCCCCGGCACCTTCGCCGTCACCGCCAATAGCGGCACGGTCGGCCTGGGCGGCACCGTCACCAGCACGGGCAGCCAGACCTACACAGGCGGCGTCACCGTCAACGCGAACTCGACGCTCAACACCACGAACGCGGCCGTCACGCTCGGCGCCGTCAACGGCGCCACGGCGGGCGGCCAGAACCTGATCGTCGCCGCCGGCACGGGCGCCGTCTCGCTCGGCACGGTGGGCGGCACCACGCGCCTCGGCGCCTTGTCCTCGACGGGCACGGGGACCGCGACGCTCGGCGGCAATGTGACCGCCAACAGCGTGTCCATCTCCGGCGCCACGACGCTCGGCACCTCCGCCACGCTCGACACCTCCGCGAACAACGGGGCCATCACGCTCGGCACGGTGAACGCGACGACCGCGGGCACGCAGAGTGTCACGCTCAACGCCGGCACGGGCGCCATCACGCTGGGTGCCGTGGGCGGAACGACGCGGACCGGCGCCCTGAGCGCCACGACGACGGGCGGAGGCTCGACCACCTTCGGGGGCGACGTGAACGCCAATGCGATCACCGTGTCCGGCGCGGCCGCCACCTCGGGCGCCGTCACGCTCAACACCAGTGCGGTCAACGGCAACATCACGCTCGATTCGCTGGCCGCAGGCGGCACCACCGCGCTCACCGCCGGCACGGGCACGGCGACCATGGGCGCGGTCACGCACGCGGGCAATATCGTGACCGTGACGGCCGATCAGATCGCGCTCAACGGCGCATGGTCGGGCACGGGTGCGCGCACCGTGCAGCCGACGTCCGCCGCCACCTCCATCGGCCTTGCGGGCGGTGCGGGCACGTTCTCGCTCGATGCGACCGAACTCGGCCATCTGGGCGCGGGGTCGTCGAGCCTCGTGACCATCGGCCGTTCGGGCGGCACGGGCACGGTGACGGCCGGCGCCTTCAGCTTCGACCGGCCGCTCACCATCCGCGGCGGGGCCATCGACCTGACGGGCGATCTGACCAAGACCTCGGGCCAGCTTACGCTCATCGGCACGGGCGCCTTGTCCGGCAGCGTGGTGCTGTCCACCGGCACGGGCACGCTGGTGCTGGAAGGCACGCATGGCGTGTTCACGAACAGCACCGTCAACGGCATCACCGGCACATCGGCGCGCACGCAGGCGACCGTCACCGCGCCCGGGGGCACGAACGGCCCGTGGACCATCAATGGCGGCAAAGTTCCAGGCGCGCCCAACGAGCCCGATCCCCCGCCGCCGCCCTCCACGACGTCCGAAGAGGCGATTCAGGTCTCGCTGACCCAAACGCTCGGCAGCCAGAACATCAGCGCCAATTCCTCGCTCGGCAGCCCTCTCGTCTGGCCGCGCTTCCGTACCGTGCAGCCAACCTCGGCGAGCGGCCCGCCCGCGTTGCAGACGCAGAATCAGACGAGCGGGACGAACAACACCCTGCCCTCGCTCGAACCCGACCGCGACAACTAGGCGCGCAGCCGCACGGCCAAGACCGCGCCCAGCGCGAGCGCCGCACCCAAGCCCGCGACCGTGGCGGACCAGCCCCAAACATCGAACACGGCACCGAGCACGGCCGTGCCGGCAAGCCCGCCCAGATAGTAACTCGCAAGGTAGAGGCCGCTCGCCGCGCCGCGCTCCGATTTCGCGCGGCGGCCCACATAACCCGTCGCCGCCGCCTGCGCGAAGAACGTGCCCACGGCGATCAACACCATGCCGGCGAGCACGGGGGCGAGCGTGCCCGCGAGCATGAGCGGCAGACCGGCCCCCGCCAACGCGAGGGACAGCCAGACCGTGCGTCGGACACCCCATGCGAGGGCGGCGCGGCCCGCGAGAGGCGTCGTCATCAGGGACGGCAGGAAGACGAGATAGACGAACCCGCGCGTCATGGGCGCAAGCGCCAGTGGCTCGGCCGCCAGCACGAAATTGACGCAGGTGAACGTGCCGATGAAGACGAAGAGGATCACGAAGCCGAGCCCGAAAGCGGCGGCGAGCGCCGGATCGCGGGCGTGCACGAGCCAAGCCGAGACCGAAGACCCGCCCGCCCCGGCCATCGGGACGGTGCGCATGAGAGACAGCGCCACGAGGCCCGCGCCAACGAGATTGAGGGCGGCGAACAAGGCAAAGTTGCCGGCGAGCCCCAGATGGTCCGCCGCCGCGGCCGAGACCAGGCGACCGAACAAATTGCTCGCGACATTGCCCGTGATAGAGGCGGCAAGCGCGCCCGCGGTGTCGGCACCCTCTGACCGCTCCGACAGATAGGCCATGGTGAGCGTGAAGGCCGCCGCCATGAAGGCGCCCTGCGCCACCCGCAGCGCGGCGAAGACCGCCAAGTCGGGCATGAAGGCGAGCGCCGATGTCGGCAGGGCGAGGAGGGCCAACGACAGAGCGATGGCGCGCCGGCGCTCGATGCGCCGCGCGAGGAGTGCGACCAGCACGCCCGAGGCCGCCATGCCGAAGGTGCAGGCATTGACCGCCAGGCCCATCTCGGCCGGCGTGGCGCCATAGGCCTGGGCAAGCGAGGGCAGGATCGCCTGCGCGGCGAAAAGATCGACAAGCGTCAGGAAGGCGACGAGGCCGATCGTCGCGCGCCGCGCGGCGAGAGCCAACGGCCTTTCGTGCGTGGCGGAGACCGCCGCGTGATGAGACATAACCGGCTCCCGCGCGGCAGCGCGGCGGCGCCCCTATGAGGACGCCGCCGCCGCCATCCGCTTACGGCTTGGTGTTGAAGACGTCGGTGGAGATGAGCACGACCTCGGTCGCGCCGTGGTTCTTCCACCAGTGCGACAGATCGGCGTCGCGCGAGGTCTCGCCCGCCTTGTGGACGATGGGGACCGAGCAGTTGCTGGCGTATTCCGAGATCTCGCCCTTCACGATGTAGATGAGGGCGGGCCGGTCCTTGTGGCTGTGCCAGGGCACCACGCCGCCGGGTGCCACGGTCAGTTGGCGGATGCGGAGCTGGCGGTTGTCGAGACCCATGATCTCCTTGGACAGATCGATGGTGTTGAGCACGGTGTCGGTGACGCCCACGGGCTTGGTGGCTTCGGTGGTCGGCTTCATGACCTCCTTGCCCATCTTGTCGGCGGGGCACTGGCCGGCCGAGGCGGCCGTCGAGAGAAATGTGAGCGCACCGGCCACGAGGCCGGCCGCGGCGAGCGAGCGCGCGACGGCGCCCTTCGTGTTCATGGACATGGTCGAACTCCCTTCGGGTTCCGGTCGCAGCCGGCATGGCCGCAACGCACGGTCCGAAGGTTCGCGCCCTACGCCCGCGGGGTCGAATATCGTTCGCCTACCGATTGGATAGCGCGCGACTATCGCGCCAGCACGCGCCAACGCCTTGCGAATCAGGGTTTTTTCGACGCCATCGCGAGCAGCCGCGCGCGGCCCTGCCCGAAATGGGCCAGGCCCGCGGCCAGAAAGCCGCCATCCACGTACATCGTCTGCCCCGTCATCCAGGTGGTTGTGGTGAGGCTATGCGCCGCTTCCGCCAGCTCGTCGGGGTCGCCGAAGCGGCCCAGGGGCGTGCGGTCCATGTCGTGCTTGAGGATGTCCGGATCGTCGCGCGAGGACACCATGTCCTGGCTCTTCTGCTCGATGAGCCCGGGGCCGAGCGCGTTCACCAGCACACCGAAAGGCGCCAAGTCGTTGGCCATGGACTGGACGAGCGAGCGCTTCGCCGCCTTGGAGGCGGAGTAGGCCAGCTCGCCCACCCAGGCCTGCTCGGCGCACACCGAGGTGACGACGACGATGTGGCCCGCGCGCTGGGCCTTCATGCGCCGGCCCGCCTCCCGGCAGACGAGAAACGTGCCGCGAAGATTGACCGCCATCACGCGGTCGAAGGCGCCGGTGTCGATCTCGGGGAAAGTGCCGGCGAGGCTGATGGCGGCGCAGTGGACGAGCGCGTCCACGCCCGGTCTGTCGAAACGGCGATCGGCCGCCTCGAAGGCCTGGCGCACCATGCCCTCGTGCGAGATGTCGAGCGCGATGGACGAGAGCTTGGGGTTCGCCGCCAAGTCCGCTTGAGGCGGCATGCGGTCCAAATTCACGACCTGGGCGCCGTCCTTGAGGAAGCGCCGCGCCACCGCGGACCCAAGGCCGCCCGAGGCCCCCGTCACCACCACGCGCCGCGCGGCCGTCGCATCGCCCGCCATGGTTCAACCCTTGAGGACGGGGTATTCGCGCACCACGATGCGCTGGAACTTGCTCACGTGCGACAGCGTGTCGCCGCGCGTGGGGCTCGCGGGCTTGCCGTAGATGGCGGCGAAATCGGCCTCGGTCTCGAACCACTGCTCGGCCACACCGTCCCAGTCGGCGACGCCCGCCGCGGGCATGCCGGGCAGCGTGTCGTTCTCGACGCGCACATCGATCGTGTACTTCTTCAGATGGGGCGACTGGTGTTTCACGATGTCGGGGGCGTGGTCCTCGACCCACCATTTGCGGAACGCCTCGAGCGACAGATGCTCGGCCCGCTTGAGAAACCACATCACCTTGATCATCAGGGACCTCCCTCGTGTGGGGGCCATGCTGGCGGCGGTGCCCCCCCGCCTTCAAGGCCCGACCAGCGCGCTCAAGCCCCGCCAAGACCTTCAAACGCCGTCTAGACGAGCGCGTCCCGCCCGTGATCTATGAGTTGCCGAGGTTCATCCATGCCGCCATCAGCCACCGCATCGCCCGACGTGCTCGTCATCGGCTCGGGCGCCGCGGGTCTCACCTGCGCCTTCGTGGCGGCCGAGCTGGGGCTCTCGGTGCGCGTCATCGAGAAGGCGCCCGTCATCGGCGGCACCACCGCGTACTCCGAGGGCATGATCTGGGTGCCGGCAAGCGCGCGGGCGCTGGCCGCGGGCGTCGCGGACACGAAGGACGCCGCACTCGACTACATGCGCCGCGTGACGGGCAATCTGTTCGACGAGGCGCGCGCGCGTGCCATGCTGGACGCGGGGCCCGAGATGCTGGCCTTCGTCGAGGCCCGCTCGCACGCGCGCTTCGATCTGGCCTTGGGCTCCTGCGATTACCTTTCGGAATTGCCGGGGGCCTGCCGGGGCGGGCGCGCCTTCGATCCCGCGTCCTTTGACGGCCGCAAGCTTGGGCCCATGTTCAAGCGCCTGCGCCGCCCCTTGCCGACCACCACGATCTTCGGCGGCATGATGATTCCGGGCGAGGACTTCGGCCACGCCTTCAAGGTGCTGCGTTCGGCGCGCTCGACCGCGCGCATGGCCCGGCGCCTCGCGCGCTATGCGGCCGACCGCGCGACGGGCTGGGGACGCGGCACGCGCCTGGGCGGAGGCAACGCGCTCGTGGCCGCCCTTGTCCTGAGCCTCCACGAACGCGGCATCGCGGTCGAAACGGACGTGCGCGCCACGGCCCTCCTGCGCGAGAACGGGCGCGTCGCCGGCGCACAGGTCGAGACGGCGAACGGCGCGGAGACGATCCGCGCGCGCGCGACGGTCTTGGCGTGCGGCGGATTTCCGGCGTCCGACGCCATGAAGCGCACGCACTACGCGCACCTGCGCGCGGGCAAGAACCACAACCGGCTGGCGCCCGAGGCGAACACCGGCGACGGCATCCGCATGGCCGAGGCGGCGGGCGGCGTCTTCGATGCCCGCCTCATGCAGCCCGCCGCCTGGGCGCCCGTGAGCCTGGTGCCCCAGCCCGACGGCAGCCGCGTGCCCTTCCCGCATTTCGTGGACCGCAACAAGCCGGGCTTCATCATCGTCGATGTGCGCGGCCGGCGCTTCGTGAACGAGGGCGAGGCCTATCACGTGATCGTGCCGGCGATGGTCAAGGCGTGCGCCGAGGACGCGCGCGTCGAGGCCTTCGTGGTGGCCGATCATCCGGCCATCCGGCGTTACTCCCTGGGCGTGGTGCCGCCCTTCCCCGGCCGGACCGGGCCGCACCTCAAATCGGGCTATCTCGCGCGCGGCGCCACGCCGAAGGAATTGGCGGCGGCCTTGGGCATCGACGGGGCAGGGCTCGACGCCACCATCGCGCGCTTCAACGCGGGCGCGCGGCTGGGCGAGGACCCGGAGTTCGGCCGCGGCACCACCGCGTACAACCGCGCCAATGGCGACGCGCGCCACGCGCCCAATCCGTCCTTGGGTCCGCTTGAAACCTCGCCCTTCTACGCCGTGCGCATCGAGCCCGCGGAGCTGGGCACCTTCTTCGGCCTGAAGACGGACGCGCACGCGCGCGTGCTGGGCGCGGACGGCGCGGCCGTGCCTGGCCTCTACGCCATCGGCAACGACATGGCCTCGGTCATGGGCGGGGCCTATCCCGGCGCTGGCATCACCGTGGGCGCAGCCATGACCTTCGCCTATATCGCCGCGCAGCACATCCGCGCCAATGCCTGAGGATCGCTCCATGCCCCCTGTCCTGCACGGCTTCGCGCCCGATCTGTTCAAGGACCAGTGCGTGGTGATCACCGGCGCCGCGCGCGGCATCGGCCTGGCGACGGCGCGTGCCTTCGCCGCCTTGGGCGCCCGCGTGGCGCAAGC
>SXGR01100078.1_pt1 | contig 13448 bp, 14 predicted proteins | sample 3174711 | NCBI WGS metagenome assembly SXGR01 (sample SAMN11356860, study PRJNA531348) | freshwater metagenome | isolation source: freshwater sample F1-60 | place: China: Fuxian Lake, Yuxi | collected 2017-12-25
CAGACGATTGCAGGACCCCCAGGCCGAACAGGTCAAGATAGAGCCGAAAGCGATAGGAGTGGGCCAATATCAGCACGACGTCGACCAGCGGGCCTTGGCGCGGTCGCTTGATGCCACCGTCGAAGATTGCGTGAATGCCGTCGGTGTGAACGTCAATACGGCGTCGGCGCCCTTGTTGGAACGGGTGTCAGGACTGAACAAGGCGCTGGCCAAAAATATTGTGGACTATCGGGATGCCAATGGGCTGTTTCCAAACCGGACTGCGATCCGGAACGTGCCCCGTCTTGGCGAGAAGACCTTCGAACAGGCGGCAGGTTTTCTGCGCATTCCCGATGGCGACAATCCCTTGGATCGTTCTGCTGTTCACCCGGAGGCCTATCCGGTCGTTGAACGTATTTTGACGAGGCTCGGGACTGGGATTGCCGAGGTGATGCGGCAGCCGGCTGTCTTGAAAGGGTTGTCGCCTTCCGATTTTACCGATGAGAAGTTCGGCCTGCCGACGGTGCGGGATATTCTCACAGAGCTGGAAAAGTCAGGCCGCGACCCGCGTCCCTCATTCAAGACGGCGACCTTCCGAGAGGGAGTTGAATCCCTGAGTGATTTGCAGCCCGGCATGGTGTTAGAGGGAGTGGTGACGAATGTGGCGGCGTTCGGGGCCTTTGTTGATATCGGCGTGCATCAGGACGGGCTCGTCCATGTGTCGGCACTGGCGAATAAGTTTGTGAAAGATCCGCACGAAGTGGTTAAGCCGGGGCAGGTGGTTAAGGTGAAGGTGCTGGATGTGGATCTCAAGCGCCAGCGCATTTCGCTGACGATGCGGATCGATGATGCAGCCGGTCGTCCAGCTGCTCCGATACAGTCCGGGAGCGAGGCCGCCCGCGACTCGCGTGGGCCTGGGCAATCGGCATCAGGCCAAGCGGCGGCACGAGCGCCCAAGCCGATCGGCGCAATGGCGATGGCGTTGGCAAAGGCCAGGCAAAAATCGTAATTGAAGCATGACGGATTTCGTCAGCTATCCTCGCTCATCCGCAATCTATCTTCTGGTTCTGTTCGTCGCAGTTGCTCTAACAGGCTGTGCCACGATAGGGCGTCAACCGGCACAAGATGATGTCAATGTGATGGTACCCACGACCGGAATGCGTGGAGAGATCTGTTGTGCCATGGCCAATGGGATGCCGAGGCAAGAGGCCTTGGTACAAACGGCAGTCAGACTTCTCGGTCGGAATCGAGTCGACGTGGGTGGCCGGCACTATACACCGGATTGTTCGGGCCTCGTCCGAGGCCTGTATGCCACGCAACGTGTCGACTTGTACGATGGATTGGGTGAACTGGACGGCGGCAACGGCGTTGGGCGCATCTACACCCATGTCGTGCAACAGGGGCTGATACACTATGGCCCGACCCTGCATCCGGGTGATCTTGTTTTTTTTCACAATACCTGGGATTTCAATCGTGATGGCTTGCCCAACGATCCGCTCACGCATGTGGGCGTAGTGGAAAAAGTGGATCGCGACGGGACGGTGCTCTTCGTGAGCTGGGTGTCGGCGGGGGTCGAACGTTACCGGATGAACCTACGGCAGCCGGACATGCACAAGACCGCCGATGGGCGCGTGATCAACGACTACCTACGCCGGAAAGAGTCGGGTGATCATCAAGCCACCCGGTATCTGACAGGACAACTCTTCGCCGCCTTCGGGACAGTGTTACGCTAAGCCTTCGTTGACCTGTCTATCACCCCCGACCGAATGCGATCAGTGCTCTCACAAGGGTCGTGGACTGGTACTGCAGCATGCTCCCTCGCGTAGAGTTGTGATTCCGTTAGTTCATAGCCGGGCACTACACGCATATGCGGCAAGGCTTATGCGGGACTCCAGAGCCGTGCTCACTTGACCAAGTTGTATGACAGAGCTATGATCGATCATGGATTTGTAAGGAGGCTCTGATATGGCTACGACTACGATCTCGCCGAAATTTCAGATTGTGATTCCCAAGGAAGTCCGTGAAAAACTCCGTCTTGCTCCAAGCCAACGATTGCAAGTGGTAGAAAAGGGAGGAGTTATTACCCTAGTGCCAGAAGTTCCTCTTAAATCTCTGAAGGGCGCCCTCAAGGGCATGTCTACGACGAATCTCCGAGAGAAGAAGGATCGACTGTGAAGGTTGTGCTGGATTCCAGCGGTTGGATTGAATTCTTTACAGGTGGGCCGCTGGCGGATCGGTATGCCGTTTATTTCACTTCTCGATATCGGCTCATTACACCGACGATCGTTCTGTATGAGGTGTATAAAAAGATAAAGCGAGAACGGGGAGAAGAAACCGCGTTATTATTTTCCGGTCGACTCAACACGACGCAAGTCGTTCAATTGACTGAATCGATCGCTTTGTTGGCAGCTGATCTTAGTTTACGCCATGGTCTTGCGATGGCTGATGCCATTGTGTATGCCACGGCGAAAGATGAGGAGGCTGAGGTGGTGACCGGCGATGCAGACTTAAAGGACCTACCCGGAGTCGTCTACGTAAAATAGTGCGAGTCGTTCCAGTGGTCAATGACCCCGCCAGTCGAGAAGTGATCCAAGGCTCATGCCGAATCATTGATTGGCTCATTCAGGGAGAGATTCGCATCAGAGGGGGCTCCGGAAAATCGGACAGTGTGAGACGTGGTAGCCTGGCTTCACGAACGCCACCGAGTGGTGGTGAACCAAAGGAGCGAGGCGATGAAGAGAACGAGACGGAATCACGGAGCGACCTTTAAGGCCCAGGTGGCCTTAGCTGCGGTCAAAGGTGACAAGACGCTGGCCGACTTGGCCGAGCCATTCAGTGTCCACCCCACTCAGATCACCGAATGGAAGCAGCAACTGCTGGCGCGAGCCGCGGACGTGTTTGGCGGGACGAAGGCTCCCTCTGAGACGCCGGATCTCAAGACGCTGCATGCGAAGATCGGGCAACTGGCGCTGGAGAACGATTTTTTAGAAGGGGCGCTCATCAAGACCGGCGTGCTGAGCGCAACGCGATGATCGACCGCACGCATCCCTTGCCGGTTATGCGGCAATGCCAACTGCTGAAGTTGGCCCGCTCGACCACCTATTACCAGCCGACACCAGTCTCCGAGACCACGCTGGCGTTGATGCGGCGGATCGACGAGCTGCATCTGCACGATCCATTTGCCGGGGCGCGGATGCTGCGCGATCTCTTGCGGCAGGAGGGCCGCGCCATTGGTCGGCGCCAGGTGGCCACCCTGATGCGTCGCATGGGGATTGAGGCCCTGTATCGCAAGCCGTCTCTGAGCCGCCGCCAATCCGGCCATCAGATCTACCCCTATCTCTTGCGCGACCTGACGATCTCGCGGCCCAATCATGTCTGGGCCGCCGATATCACCTATATTCTGATGCGCCGGGGCTTTGTGTATCTCTTCGCGGTGCTCGACTGGGCGAGTCGCCGGGTGCTGGCCTGGCGGTTCTCCAATACATTGATGACGGACTTCTGTCTCGACGCCGTGCGGGAGGCGATCACGCAGGATGGCTGCCCCGAGATCTTCAACACCGACCAAGGATGTCAGTTCACCAGCCAGGAGTTCACGGGACTCTTGAAAGACCAGGGGATTCAGATCAGCATGGACGGTAAAGACTGCTGGCGGGCTCACGTGTTCGTGGAGCGACTCTGGAAGAGCATTACATATGAGGAGGTCTATTTGCATGCCTATGACACCGTCAGCGCGGCACATCAGGGGCTGGCGCGCTATCTGATGTTCTACAACCAGACCAGACCGCATCAGGCGCTTGACGGCCAGACGCCTGACCAGGTGTACTCTGACAATCTGACGACACGGCAGACCGCCGCGTAGTCAGCAATCCGCCAGGCGCCACTGATGAACTGGCAGAAACTGTCCAACCAACCGGAGCCACCTCTATCCTCCGTTCATCCTGTCTCTTCTACACCGGCCATTCTTCTTCCTTCCATGCCATGTCCCAGAACATCCACTCATAGCGTGAGCTGATGACGAAGGATTCTTCCATGCGCCGCGTTTCGTCTGTGCCGGCGGTCTTGGCCCACTGATCGACCTTCTTCCGCATCCATCGCTGGACTTCGGCGAACTCGGGCGAGGCATAGAGCATGAGCCAGTCACGGTAGGGATGGCTCTTGGGCGGCGCGCCGTTTCGTAACAAATATTGCCCCACGACGCAGTAGATCCAGGCGCAGGGAAGGGCGACGACGAGAATCTCCGCCGCCGATCCGTTCTGTGCCACGGAGAGCATGTGTCGCGTGTAGGCATAGTTCGTGGGGGCCATCGGAACGGAGGACATCTGTTTCGCCGTCAGCTTCCAGCGCCTTCCGTAATTCTCATGCAGGCTGCGTTCAACCATGATGGTGTCTTCCGCCAGTTTGGCAAGGCGTAGAGCGCTCTCGGAGTCCGGCGCTTTCATGGCGCCTGCGGCGAAGACCCGTGAGAGATCGCCGAGAAATCTGGCGTCTTGCAAGATGTAGTACTTAAATGTTTGTTCAGGCAGCGTGCCGTTGCCAAGCGCAACGACGAAGGGGTGGCTCAGTTGGGCATTCCAGATGGGCATTGCACGTTGTCTCAGGTGCTGTGAGAAAGACATGGTCGGTTCCTCTGTGGATGCGTCGTTCGTATTTCGTGAAGCGTATCTCGCAAACAAGGACAGGATACAGGCTCTTTCCGTCCCGCGCTTCACACTTCACGTATTTCTGGCTGTCGGCAGCCAGGGTCTTGGCAAGCGATTGATGCCATCTAGTGCGGCGACTTTATAACATTCTGCCAGGGTTGGGTAATTAAATACCGTGTCGATGAAGTAATTGATGCGGCCGTGAAAGGCCATGACGGCCTGACCGATGTGAATCAGCTCCGTGGCTCCTTCGCCGATCGCATGGACGCCGAGCACTTCATGTGTCTGTCGATGGAACAGCAGTTTCAGCATGCCGGTTTCGTCGCCAATCAGCTGCCCGCGCGCAATTTCTTTGTATCGGGCGATGCCGACTCCATAGGGTACCTCAGCCTGAGTCAGTTCCTCTTCGTTCCGTCCGACCATGGAAATTTCAGGAATGGCGTAGATGCCGTAGGGCAATAGCGAATTGTCGGTGCGATCTGGGTGGCCGAAGGCATGGCAGGCCGCATGACGGCCCTGCTGCATTGAGGTGGAGGCCAAGGCTGGAAATCCGATGACATCGCCGGCTGCGTAGATATGGGGAACGGACGTTTGGAGATGTTGGTTGACGGTCAAGCGGCCGCGCTCGTCCGGTTTCAATCCGGCGGCTTCCAGATTGAGCGCGTTCGTCGCGCCTACCCGGCCGATCGCATACATGAGCGTGGATGCATGAATCGGCTTGGCGTGGCGCAAACAGATTTGGATGGAATGGTTCGGTTCTCGTTTGATCGCGAGCACTTCTTCATTGTGATACAGCGTGACCCCGATTTCTTTCATCTGCCGCTGAAGCACACCGATGATTTCGGCATCGGCGAATTCCAGCAACCGCGGGCGTTTATCGATGAGGGTGACGGGCACTCCCAGCGCAGCGAGAATAGAGGCGTACTCTGTTCCAATGACTCCGCCTCCGACGATGACGAGGGAGGTGGGAATCCGTTTGAGGGTCATGAGCCCGTCCGTATCGATGATGGAGGTGTCGTCGAACGGGATATCGGCCGGGCGGCTTGGTTCTGTGCCGACGGCGATGACGATGAAGTCCGCTGTATGTTCAAGCCAGCCAGTCGGCTGTTGAATGTGGAGGCGATGGGGATCGAGAAAGACGGCCGTCCCCGTTATCAGATCGATCCTGTTCCTGGCCATCTGATGGCGGACGATCTCGCTCTCGGTCTTGATGACATGGTTGGCGCGGACAGTGAGATCTTCGATCGCGATGTTCTTTTTCAGGCGGTACTGGGCTCCGTAAATATTGCGTTGGCGAAACCCGGAAAGATAGAGCACCGCCTCGCGGATGGATTTGCTTGGAATGGTGCCGGTATTGATGCACACGCCGCCCACGACCGTCTTGCGTTCGATGACCCCGACTTTTTTGTTGAGCTTGGCTGCTTGCACCGCAGCTTTTTGGCCGGCCGGGCCGGTTCCGATCACGAGCAGGTCGTAGTGGGCCATTGGGTATGGAAGAGGTTTAGGCTACGGTTGAGGTTAAGGCGACAGATGCTTGGTGCCATGCATCCGTAACCTTAACCTTCACCGGTACCTTACGCAAGTTAACTTGCTGTTATCAGCGAGCGGGCGAATCGGAACGCTTCTTCCATGTCCGGAAGCTGTGTCAGTTCAGGCGTCACTTGAAGATAACGGACCGTGTTCGTCGTGTCGACGACGATGATGGCTCTGGCCAGAATGTGCGGGCCACCCAAGAACAGTCCGTAGGTCTTGCCAAACTCGCCGCCGCGATAGTCGGACAAGAATGTGACGTTGTCGATCTTGGCTTCTGCGGCGAACCGCTTTTGAGCGAAGGGGGTATCGACACTCACGGTAATGAGTTCGACCATCTTGTCGAGTCCCTTGTTTCGTTCGCTGAGATAATGGGTCTGTTGTTCGCACACCGGAGTGTCGAGCGAGGGGACCACGCTGATGATACGGACCTTTCCGGCTCCCTTCGTCTGGGTAATGTTGACCAGTGCGAGGTCGGTCTGCGCCACCTTGACGTCTCGCAGAGCATCGCCGGTTTTCACTCCGGCACCGGACAAGCCGAGCGGGCTGCCTTTGAAGAGGACATTATTCCCTTCGCCTGCGACTGCGCTGCCGTCGGCGACCGCGAGATTCTTGTATATGAAACCGATCCCGGCGGAACCGCCCATGCCCGCGCATCCGGCGAGTCCAAGCGAGAGGCCCAGCGCCGTGACGATCAATCCACGATAAGCTATCTGCATCATGATCTCCTTTGTTGAGGCTGTGTGATGGAGCCGTCGAGCAGCTCTCATCTAATACCGCTGAATATACGCGATCAGCGAACGGTTGACTAGGTCCGGCCGCTCCCACTGGGGTAGATGGCCGGCATGGGGGATGCGTACGAACTGAGACCCACTGATGGTGCGATGGAGTTCTTCGCCCACGGCGATCGGAAAGACCCGGTCTTCTTCTCCCCAGATCACCAACGTCGGATGCGTGACGGCGCTGATGCCCAGGGCGAATCCAGACTCCCATAGTGGCAGCGCGCGTTGCGCGGCCAGGATGGGCGCGATGAGCCCAGGCCGGCGGCGGTTGCGGTTCGCCCGCTCGATGACGGCCGGAGTAAGCAGCGCCGGGTCATGCACGATTTCGCGCAGGACGGACTCTGTCATCAGGCCTCCGAACAGCCGATTGCCGAGCGAGATGAGCCAAACCGGCGCACGGGTTTCTAGGGCGTGCCTGATCGACGGGCTGGTGAGTTTCTGCATGATCTGCTGAGGGAGCCCTCCGATCAGGACGAGCTTCGCGACACGAGTGGGATGTTCCAATGTCATTGCGATGGCGAGGCCGGCGCCCATGGAATTACCGACCAGCGTGGCGTGGGAGATCTCCAGCGCATCCATGAATCCCACAAAAAAATCCAACATTTGGTCTGGCTGGTACTCGATGTCCGGTTTGTCGGAGAGTCCGGAACCTGGCAAATCAAGGGTGAGCAGGCGGAAATGTTCTGCCAGCGCATGCTGCTGATGCTCCCATTGCCACATCGATCCCCCGAACCCATGAATCAGGATGACCGGTGGGCCGGTTCCCACATCCAAGTAGGCAATCTGTTGCCCATGGACGGTTACGGTATGAATCGGAGTCCACTCGAACGCTTCGAATTGCGATGGAATCGGCGAGGCTGGTGCGCAGGCGCCGAACAGAAGCGTTAGCAGGCAGAGGGCAAACAGGACTCGGCTTGGCGGTCTGTCTGCGCAGAGGGAAGGATACGGGGTGTGCGAGTTACTCCAGTTGGATGACCGTTTCATCCGTCTTCACATGATCGCCTTCGGAGGCCAGGATGGCTGCCACGGTTCCGTTGATCGGTGTCGGTACACGGCTTTCCATCTTCATCGCTTCGACGATCAGGAGAGGATCGCCGGCCTTCACACGATCTCCCACGGCAACAAGGATTTTGACGACCCGGCCCGGCATGGGCGGGGCTACATCGCCAGGTTTTGACGGTCTCGGTCGCTTTGGTTTGGCGCTCTTGCCTGTGTCCGGAGACTCCGGGACGCCGGCGAGAATTTCCTGGATCGGTTCCAGGGAGACCTCTTCGAGCTTATCGTTGACGCGGATGTAGTAGGGTTTGCGTCCATCTGTCTTACGGCCTGAGCCGGACACCTTCACATGGTAAGTCTCGCCGTGCACCGTCACGTTGAATTCCACCGGTGCGAGGTGGAGTTCATGGGCGACGGCCGGTCCCTTGGCTGAGACGGACTCCAGCAGAGGAGGAGTCAAGTCGCCTTTCTCGCGGGCGTCGAAAAACTCTCTCGCGATCGCCGGGAACAGCGCGAAGGAGAGTTGGTCGTCAACCGACGAGGCAGAGGCAGGCAGTTCTTTCTTGTTCGCCTCAAGCTCCGGCTCAAGCCGGTCCGCGGGCCTGGTCTTGATCGGTTCTTCGTTGCCGATGGCGAGGGCCATGATCGCGCTGTCCAGCGGACCTGGAGCGCGGCCATACAAGCCGAGGAAGTAGTTCTTCGTTTCGGTCGTGACGACTTTATAGCGCTCCCCGGTCAACACATTGAGCGTGGCCTGTGTGCCGACGATTTGGCTGGTCGGCGTGACGAGCGGTGGGTAGCCCATTTCCTTACGCACCCGCGGGACTTCCTCCAGCACTTCTTTCATTCGGTCGAGCGCGTTCTGTTCGGTCAGTTGCGCGGCGAGGTTGGAGAGCATGCCGCCGGGAATTTGGGATGTGAGAATTTCCGCGTCGACGCCGGTGAAATCACTTTCAAACTGGCGGTATTTGCGGCGCACGGTACGGAAATGTTCGGTGATCGGCAGAAAGGCTGCGAGATCCAGGCCTGTGTCATAGGGCGTGTTGCGCAGCGACGCGACGAGGGTTTCCGTTGCCGGATGGGAGGTCCCGCCTGCCAGCGGCGACATGGCGGTGTCGAGCATGTCGAGCCCGCCGAGGACGGCCATCAGCGATGACATAGAGGCCATGCCGGAGGTGTAGTGTGAGTGCAGATGGATCGGAACCTTGACGGCCGCTTTCAGCCGGCGCAGGAGGTGATAGGCATCCAGCGGCGCCAAGAGCCCGGCCATATCTTTGATGCAGAGCGTATCCGTGCCCAAGTCTTCCATCCGCTTGGCCATATCGACGAATCGGTCTAGGCTGTGCACAGGACTGACGGTGTAGCTGATCGTGGCTTCGGCGTGTTTGCCGCAGGCTTTGACTTCGCGCACGGCCCGATCCAGATTGCGCACATCGTTGAGCGCATCGAAGATGCGGAAGACATCGATGCCGTTCGTGGCCGACCGTTCGATGAACCGTTCCAGCACGTCGTCGGCGTAGTGCCGGTAGCCCACCAGATTTTGCCCCCTGAGCAGCATTTGGAGTTTGGTATTGGGCATCGCGGCTCGGAGCGCGCGGAGCCGTTCCCAGGGATCTTCTTTCAAGAACCGCAGACAGGTATCGAACGTCGCGCCGCCCCACACTTCAAGCGACCAATAGCCGATTGCGTCGAGTTTCTGTGCGATAGGCAGCATGTCTTCTGTGCGCATGCGCGTGGCCAACAGCGATTGGTGCCCGTCGCGAAGCGCCACATCGGTAATCAGCAGCGGTTTGCCGGCTGCGGGCTTGACCGTGAACTCATCCGAACGCCCCTTCTGGACTTTCACTGTTTTGGCGGCTAGCGCAGAGGCCGGTTTCTTCGCCGCCTGTCTCTTTTTCGATGGCCGTTGTGTCGCCATGATCGTGGATGATCCTCGTGTGATGTCGTGTCGGTCTGTGCCTGATTACAGCCCTTCGTAGGCTGCGATGGCGGCAGAGAGTGCCAAAACTAAATCTTCCGGCTGTTCGAATTCATGGTACGCATAGAGATTCGGATGAGTGTCCAGATAGGACGTGTCGAACCGCCCGGCCAAAAAGTCCGGTTCCTGCATGATCGTTTTCATGAAAGGAATCGTCGTTTTGACTCCGCGAAGGACGTATTCTTCGAGCGATCGCCGCATGCGGCTCACGGTCTCTTCCCACGTCCGCCCACGCACCGTGAGTTTGGCCAAGAGGGCGTCGTAGTAAGGCGGGATCGTATAATCCTTATAGACTGCGCCGTCGATACGGACGCCGATGCCGCCGGGAGAGAGATAGGCCGTGACGGTTCCGGTGCAGGGCATGAAATTGTTCTTGGGATCTTCCGCATTGATCCGGCATTGGATCGCGTGGCCTTGCAGGGTGACATCCTTCTGTTGGATGTCGAGCGGCTTGCCCGCCGCGATCGAGATCTGATTGCGCACGATATCGATGGCCGTAATTTGCTCGGTGACCGTATGTTCGACCTGGAGGCGAGGATTCATTTCGATGAAGTAGAACCGTCCGTCGTGATCGAGGAGAAACTCGACGGTTCCTGCGTTGTCGTAGTGCACGGCCTGGGCGATGGCGATGGCGGCTGTGCCCATTTCCGCCCGCAATTTCGGAGTCAGGATGAGCGACGGGGCGATTTCGATGAGTTTCTGGTGCCGGCGTTGGATCGAACAATCGCGTTCGCCCAGATGGATGATATGGCCGTGGCGATCTCCCAGTATCTGGAACTCGATATGGTGCGGCCGATCGATATATTTTTCGATGAACACGCTACCGTCGCCGAAGGAGGCCAGGGCTTCTCGCGAGGCGACTTCCATGTTCTCGCGCAATTCGGCATCGGATCGGACGACGCGGAGACCGCGCCCGCCGCCCCCGGCGCTGGCCTTGATCATGACCGGGTATCCGGCCTTCTTGGCGAAGGCGAGCGCGTCTTTCACGTCGGTGATGGCGCCGTCCGTTCCGGGCACGATCGGCACACCCGCCGACTCGGCGAGCTCGCGCGCCTTGACCTTGCTGCCCATCAGCGTAATGGCATGGGGAGACGGACCGATGAACGTGACGCCCGATGCGTGGCAGAGTTCAGCGAACTCGGCGTTTTCAGAAAGAAATCCGTAGCCGGGATGGATGGCATCGGCGCCGATGCGAACGGCCAGGGCCACGATCTGCCGGCTGTCCAAGAAGCCTTTCACCGGTCCAGGACCTACCAGATAGGCTTCATCGGCTTTTTTGACATAGATGCCGGTTGAGTCGGCTTCGGAGTAGATGGCAGCCGTAGCGATATTCAATTCGCGGCATGCACGGATGATGCGCATGGCGATTTCTCCGCGATTGGCGACGAGGATTTTCTTGAACATAATGTTCCCAGCAGACCAGGAAAAATGAACGCGTACGCTAACATAGGACCAGGAGTTGTGTCGAGGGCGGGCAGATTACTATGGGAATAGTCCGCTTAAAATTGGCTTACTGAGACACCTTATGAAGGTTGCAGGAGTTGACGAGAATGAACTGTGATACGAATGCATAAAGCGCAATCGAGTCGGATTGGCATTCCGACCGCGCTCTAGGCCAGCTGCTCAGGCAGATGTAAGACGACTCGATTGGATCGTGGATCATCCCTGGATGATCCCGATGCAGATGGCGTGGGCGACGAACCGGCCGTAGGTCGCGTCCTTGCACCCGTTCCAATCCGATTCCACCCAGTAGCTCAGCTTTGAGACCCGCTTGAGAAAGTGCTGCTGGGTGAAGGGGCTCTTGCCATCGCGGAGCAACCCGTCGAAAAACTTGTTGTAGCCCACCGGCAGGCTCACCACGATTTGCCCGCCGGGAGCGAGGCAGCGGTCTCGAAGATGCTTGATGGCCTGGAGCAGCTTGGCCGGCTCTCGTGGCTCCTCGTCCCATCCGACGTGCTCCAGCGTCGAGATGCTCAGAATGAGGTCGTAGCGTTCTGTCGGCGCAAACTCGACGATATCCTGATTGAGGATACCGGGCGCAACTTCGTACTTATCAACTACGTCATGGTGGATCGGGACATAGTGCGCGAGCACGTTGCCGACCTCCAGAATGCGTTCAGCTTGATGGCGAAGCAGGATCTCCCGGAAGATCGGGATCTCGATGCCACGCTCGTTTTTCCAGGTCTTGTTGCAGAAATGATAGAGATAGGGGTAGGACCGCCCATCGAAGACGAAGGCTTGGGCTCTCGTCCCGCGGGTCAGCGTCATTTTGGCGAAACGCCAATAGCGTGCAGAGACGCTCTCGTTGCCGGCGGCGACGTTGGTATAGTCGTAGGTGTAGGGCATGCGGAACGATCAGTCGAATACGATGCGGGAGCCCGGCGACTTCATCTTGAAAATTTGGAGTCCCGAGTAGATGGCTTTGGCTGGGTGGTTCAGGATCAAGCGTGAATTCGTCACGTGGGTGTCGAGCAGTTCATATTGCCCGCCGCTATAATAGATGTCGCAGTCGTCGATCTGGCAGTTTTTATAGACATGATTGTCTAAGGCCAGCTTCGCTTTGCTGAAAGTCTGTCCGTCGATCACAATATAGCTCGGTTCAAATTCCATCCGCCGCTCCGTCTGCGCGGACTATAGCAAAGTCGGCCTCCGGCGTAAACCTGTTCTTTGCCTACACCCCCCCCCTTATATTTCATCTTGATCCGCGGATCTCACCTGTATAGAATGGCCCAACTTTTCAGGCAGTTAGCCGCTTGCTGCTCCTGCGCCGTTCTACGGTTTCCCCACTCGCCTCATGTACTTTGGATGGGTTGAAGCCACGGGGAGCTGTGTGACATAAGGAATGCGTTTATCCACTAGGAGGGTATCCCGTGAGTGATTCAGCGATTGTCACGTTTGCATTGATCGCGGCCGTAGCCGGTATTGCCTACGGTCTCTATTTGGCTATGTGGGTCTTCAAGCTCAACGCGGGCAACGCGAAGATGCAGGAGATTGCGAAGGCCATTCAGGAAGGCGCCAGCGCCTACATGAATCGCCAGTATCGGACGGTGGGGATGGTGGCGGCTGTGCTGTTCGTCCTGCTCTGGGGCGCAGGAGCCGTTTCCGACAAATTCGGCTTGTTGACGGCGATCGGATTTCTGGTCGGCGCCGGTGCTTCGTCAATCGCCGGCTATGTGGGCATGATCATCGCGGTGCGCGCGAATGTGCGGACAGCCCAAGCGGCTCATGACGGTATGAACGCCGCCTTGACCGTCGCGTTTCGAGGAGGTGCGGTGACCGGTCTGTTGCTGATCGGTCTGGGACTCTTGGCGATCACGACCTTCTATATGATCGCGCAATCGGTAGCCGGGCAAGAGAAAGCCATTCACGCCTTGCTCAGCCTTGGATTCGGCGGCAGTTTGATCTCGGTCTTCGCCCGGGTGGGTGGCGGTATCTATACCAAGGCGGCGGACGTGGGTGCGGATCTCGTGGGAAAGGTGGAAGCCGGCATCCCTGAAGACGATCCTCGCAATCCGGCCGTGATCGCGGACAATGTCGGCGACA
>SXGR01651841.1_pt1 | contig 13447 bp, 8 predicted proteins | sample 3174711 | NCBI WGS metagenome assembly SXGR01 (sample SAMN11356860, study PRJNA531348) | freshwater metagenome | isolation source: freshwater sample F1-60 | place: China: Fuxian Lake, Yuxi | collected 2017-12-25
CACGCCGACTTTTATGGATTTGGCCTGCGCATGGCTGTGAGTGGCATACAAGCCGGATGCGGCGACACTCAGGGCCGCAGCCACCATCGAAACACGTTTTAGAAATGATCTGCGATGCGTCATGGTCAAAATTCCCAGGTAATAAGTTGGAGGTAGATGCGTTGGGCACTGCAAGCCTTCAACCGCATTAATGCATGATCCGTACCAGGTTGCATCAAGCTGGCGCGCCATCGATTGCGCAGAGCCAAACGGCGTAACGCTCCGATTTGGCGCGTGCAAGCACAAATCCGGCGCACCAAAAACGTGCGAGATGCCTGTAGACATCCCAAAGCGGTGCGTAACGCCACCCAACGTCCGGCGGATTCAACGTAGCGCCACCACCATTCGGCGCGACTGCGGCGGCGTCGGGCGACAGTGCCTCGTAGGTGTTTATTTTGTAAGTAATTGTTTTATATGATGTTTTTAAGCTAACAGAGCGCGCGGCCTTGCACCGTGGTTGTTTGCGCCTTGCCGATGCTCTGTTGGCGCGCGAGTCGTGTTAATTTCCAGCCTTCCCAAAGCCCGCAATATTTCACCAAGGACACATCATGGCCGGCCGCCGCTTACCTCTCATTCCCGTCGATAAACTCAGCGCCGAGCAGCGCAAAGTGTATGACTCGATACGTGGCGGGCCGCGTTCGAAGCTGAGCAGTTTCAGCGGCGCAGCGCCGGGCCCGCTGGGCGGCCCGTTTAACATGATGCTGCGCAGCCCTGGAATCGGCCAGATCGTGCAGTCGCTGGGCGGGGAAATCCGCTTCAACTCCTCGCTGCCGGCGAAGCTGAATGAGTTTGCGATCATCGTCACCGCGCGCTATTGGACGTCGCAGTACGAATGGCATGCGCACTGCAGGCTGGCAATTGAGGCGGGCCTTGATCCCGCCAAAGCCAAGGATGTCGCTGAAAATCGTCGTCCGGCCAACATGGACGAGGCCGAAGCTACCGTCTACGATTTTTCGCACGAGTTGCACACGACGAAAAGCGTGTCAGATGAAAACTACAAACGCGTGCTGGATCTTTTCGGCGAGCGCGGGGTGTTCGATCTGATCGCCGTCAACGGCTATTACTCGCTGGTATCGATGGTACTGAACGTCGATCGCGCACAGCTGCCGGATGGCGTGCCGCTGCCATTGAAATAACATGGCCATGCGCGGAGGCGTTGTGCGGAAAACATTATCAGCGATAGCACTGGTAACGGCGTTCGCCAGCGGTGTGGCGGGCGTGGGATACAGCGGCGCGATCCTCGCGCAGACTTTTCCCGCCAAACCGATACGCTTCATCATACCCACCGCCGCCGGCGGCGGCTCGGACCAGATCGTGCGCTTTTTGGGCAACCGCTACACCGCGGCGTGGGGACAGCAGATCGTGGTGGACAACCGTCCCGGTGCGGGCATGGTAATCGGCATCGACCTCGCATCGAAAGCCACGCCCGACGGACACACGCTAGTGCTGGTGAATCCGTCGCACGCCATTAACGCCACGCTGATGGCGAAGCTGCCGTACGATCCGGTGAACGATCTGATCCCGATTTCGGTGGTGGCGACACAGGCTTTCGGGCTGGTGACGCCCAATTCGCTGCCTGCCAAAAGCGTTAAGGAACTGATTGCACTGCTGAAAACCAAGCCGCGCGGGTATTCGTTTGGCTCGTCGGGGCCGGGGTCGGCGTCGCATCTGGCGGGCGAAATGTTTCTGGGAATGACCGGCACGGAGATGGCGCATATCGCCTACAAGGGCACGGGGCCGGTGCTGACGGATTTGATTCCCGGCCGCCTGCAGATGTATATCAACCCGATGCTGGCCATCATCAATCAGGTGAACGCGGGGCAGTTGCGGCTGCTCGGCGTGACTTCCCCCAAGCGTGTGGCTTCGCTGCCCGACATTCCGACGGTAAGCGAAGCCGGTGTGCCAGGCTATGAAGCGACCTCGTGGTACATGGTGCTTGCGCCAGCCAAGACGCCCGCGCCCATCATCAACCAGATTCACCGCGAAACCGTGAATGCGTTGAAGGCGAAGGACATGCTTGAGATGCTGGCCAAAGGCGGCACTGAGCCGCTGGGCAACTCGCCAGTGGAGGCGTCGGCGTTTCTGAAAACCGAAATCGCCCGATGGGGCAAGGTGATCAAGGACGCGAAGATTACGCAGCAGTAGCGGTCGCGGGCCGTTGCGAGGTGGGCTCTGTAAGTATCTGTTTTTATTGATATTTATTTTTCGGCATTTGTGACAAAGTGCCGTTTGGGCTGCGTTGTTCACATGAGCTGCGCTCGGCTGCAGGTAGAATACGCGTCCGTTATAACCTGCGCGACGCTTCAGAATGAACGATAGAGGCCGATAAGGATCGATACGGAGCAATAAGGTTCGACCAAGCTCAAACGGAACCGGGTTTTTCGATCCAGCTACTCACGTTCACCCTCGCAAATAATGCCCGTTCAAGATAATCATGGTTTCGGTGCGCCCGGTTCGGCGAACCAGCCGCCCCAGCAGACTCTGCGCTCGGACGAAATGACGCTGATCTAGAGCGTCAGCGATCATGGCCTGATGGCGCAAGGGGTGTCGGCGGCCATTACCGCGTTGACCTTTATCCGCGCCAATACGCTGGCGCCTGGCCTCGTGCATGTGATGGTGTGGCTGTTTTGCATGTTCTGCGCCATCGGGCTGCGTTATGCCTTGCACGTTGCTTACAGTCGCGTGCAGGCTGATTTGAAGGCCGACCGTCACTGGGCACTTCTCGTCGCCATCAGCAATGGCCTGATTGGTGCGTGTTGGGGCTGGGCTGCGTTTGCGTTTTTCTATGGAAACCATTCGGGCGTCGAATTGACTCTGATACTCGCCATTACCGTGGCGGCGGCCTCGGCGCAGACCATCTCGCCCACGCGCGAAACGCTGGCTGCGTTGCTCGCGCCGATGCTGATTCCGTTCATTGTGAATCTTCTGATGATCGACGCCATGGTCTATGCCGCGCCCACGGTCCTGGCGATCGCACTTATGCTGACGCTGTGGTACAGCCTGTCGCGCTATCGCACACTGCTCGCTGCAAGCATCGACGGTTACGAGCGGCGCAGCGCCTCGGACGCCGCCATGATACGCGGCGCCGAGACCGCCAACCGGCTGTTCGCCCAAGTGGTGACCGAACGCGAACGCGCTGAGGCTGAACTCAAAATCGCCAAGCAGGCGGCCGACGACGCCAATCAGGCCAAGGGCGATTTTCTCGCCTATACCAGTCACGAAATCCGCACGCCGCTGACGGCGGTGATCGGATTTTCAGACGCGTTGCTTGCGTCGCCGCAAAACTCGACGCACCGCGATTACACGCGCCGCATCAAGGGCGCGAGCACGCGGCTGCTGACGCTGATCAACGACCTGCTGGATTTGTCGAAAATCGAAGCCGGCAAGCTCAACATCGAATACACCGACCTCGAATTGCGCCAGCTTGTCGACGAAGTGGTGCGTGAGCAGGAAGTCAAGGCGCGTGAGAAGCAGGTGAACCTCGTGCTTGAGGTCGCAGACGATGTGCCCGATGCACTGGTGGGCGATTCGCTGCGGCTGCGCCAGATACTGCTCAACCTGATCGGCAACGCGATCAAATTTACCCCTGCCGACGGCAAGGTGTCGACGCGGGTGCGGCTGATTTCCGTGACCGATGGCGTGCCACGTCTGGGGTTCTCTGTTATCGACACCGGCATTGGCATTCCGGCCGACCGGCTGCCTGCGATGTTCCAGCGCTACACGCAGGCCGAAGCCAGCACCGCGCGCAAGTACGGCGGTACCGGGCTGGGGTTGTCGATCTGTAAGTCGCTGGTGGAGCTGATGGAAGGCAAAATCGGCGTCGGCAGTGAGGTTGGCAAGGGTTCCGAATTCTGGTTCGAGCTGCCGTTCAAAATCTCTGAAGCGGCCGACCTGGACAAGCGCTTCGATACGCCGCCGGCGATGCCTGCGGTTACCGCCACATCCAACCCGCCGGTGGCCGATGCGCCACCATTCAAGGGCATGCGTGTACTGGTGGCCGAGGACAACGATAACAACCAGATGCTGATCGAGTTGCTTCTCACCAAGCAGGGCGTGGAAGCGGTGATCGTCGGCGATGGTACAGAGGCCGTGGAAAATCTGCGCACGAATGCCTACGATCTGGTGTTCATGGATCTGGAAATGCCAGTCATGGGCGGCATCGAAGCCGTGGCCAAAATTCGCGAGTTTGAAAAACCGCTGGGCCGCCACACCATGATCGCCGCGTTGTCGGCGCATTCCCCGGAAGACGAGCGCGATCACTGCATCGCGGCCGGCATGGATGACTACATGATGAAACCCATCGACGTCAAAGTGTTGCACGAATTGTTGCGCAAATATGCGCCTGCCAAGATGGCAAACCCGCCCGCCAGCACGTAAAGGTACGGGCCGCGCAAATCCCTGCGCAGGACTCACGATTTGATTACAATGCCCGCTGCCAAGTTGGGTTGATTGCTTCTTATATTGCGTCATGAGAGAACAGGTTCCCGTCGAAAAGCTTGCTAAAGGCATGTTCGTGGCCGAACTGGACAGGCCGTGGGTCGGCACGCCGTTTCTGATGCAGGGTTTTGTCATCGAAACCGATCGCGAGATTCAGCAGTTCCAGCGCTTGTGCAAACACGTGTTTGTGGAGCGCAACCTATCGACCGGGGATCAGTTCATCCCCGATGTGGTCGAGAAGAAGGTCGCGGTACAGCGCGCCCGCGCCGAGCCGCAGGCGAAAATCTACAAAGATAAGCAGGACAACCCCGACAGCGCCGACGGCAGTGGCCTCATCGGCAGCATCGGCAAGATTTTCAAGTCGGCGTTTTCCACGGACGGTGCGCCGCCACCGGAGGAGCCGCGCGCGCAGTCACGTTCTGCGCCGGTGCGTGAGCGCGAGCCGGTGATCACGTTTTACAAGGACCAGGAGCCGGCCAAACGGCCCAAACCGCAGGAAGTTTCTGCCGTGCGCGAAAAGGGCATGAGCAGCGAGGAGCGTGGCTACATTGAGCAGGCCCTCGATCCTGATGCCACGGTAAAGGTGTACTCCGAACGGGAGTCGGGGGGTATGTTCAGCAAGTTTACCCGGCTTTTCAAGGTGAGCGCCGAAGACAAGAAGGTTGTGGAATCGAGCCGGCCGGCGATGGAAGAAAAGCCCGTCTACGTCGATCAAACGACCATCGAAGACGAACTGCCGATGGCGCAAGAGGCGCATCAAAAGGTCGAGAACGTGGTGCAGTCGGTGATCGCCGACCTCAACAAAAACAAAACGCTGGAGCTGGACCGCGTCAACGAAGCAGTGGGCTGGATGGTCGAATCCGTGGTGCGCAACCCCGACGGCATGGTGTGGCTGACGCGCCTGAAAAGTGTGGACGCCTACACCTACGATCACGGGCTGAACACCGCAATTTATCTCATTGCCTTTGGCCGCCATCTGGGCTTGCCTGAAGATCAGTTGCAGACCATCGGTACGGTGGGTTTGATGCAGGATGTGGGCAAAATTAAACTGCCGCGCGCGCTGCTGGACAAGACCTCACGGCTATCGCCCGCAGAGCTTAAGGTGTTCCAGAGCCACGTTGGTCACAGTATCACCGTGGTGAGCAGTTCCAGCGACTCCACGCCATCATTAATCGACGCCATATCGCAGCATCACGAGCGTTTCGACGGCAGCGGCTATCCCAAGGGCGTTGCGGGTGACCAGATTTCGCAACTGGGGGGCATGGCAGGGTTGGTGGATACCTACGCGGCGCTGATCAGCGCGCGCGCCTACGCGCAACCGATATCCGTGCAACAGGCGTTGCACCAACTGTATACTAGTCGCGGTCAGGCATTTCGAGGCGAGCTGGTGGAGCAATTCATACAATGCGTGGGCGTTTTCCCTGTGGGCAGCCTGGTTGAGCTGAACACCGGTGAAGTTGCGGTGGTTGTTTCGCAGAACCGTGCGCGGCGTCTGAAACCCCGCGTGATGCTGGTGCTTGACAAAGACCGGCAGTCCTACCCCTCGCCCATCATGCTTGACCTGATACTCGATCAACCGGCGCCGGGTGGCGAGCCCTATCGCATTGTGCGCGGTTTGCAGGCGGGCATCTACGAACACGATCCTGAGAAAACGCTCACCGCGCTGATGGAGTCGAAGTAATCAGCAGTACTTTGGTTTTTTATAAGTATCTGTTTTAATTGATTATTTTCCGGCGTCTAATGTGAGCGCTGTGGCGATTTCGGCAGGTTTGTCTGCCTTTACTTCAACAGCAGCCTTGCTGCCCACGCGCGCTTCTTCCAGCCCTGCCGTGGTTTTGAGATGGGCCACAATCGCGGCGCTGCGTTGCCCTGCCAGTACTGTGAGCGCTTCCTTGGCGAGTGGCTGCAACTCAATCACCTGATTAAAAAGTGCCTCATAGAACTGCCGGTCGGGACTGCCGCGCCCTACCAGCGCTAGTGCCGGATTGACGCGGCTCACTGGCTTGCCCGTGGTCTTTTCGTGCGCAGTCTTGAACTTGTCGATGCTGTCCTTGCCCGCGCGTTCTTCCATCAACGCTTCGATCGCACGTTGGGTCTTGGCATTGTCGAAATTCACCAGCGCAGGATCGTCTTCGCCCGTGATCTTGATGCCCTGGCGCTCGGCGAGCATGCGCCGTGCCGCCGCTGCCCGCAGGGCCGCGCCGTCATGGCGCGTGTCGTAACGGCCTTCCACCACCAACCGCAGTTGCGGCCGCTGCTTTAACACCCCCACCACGCGCGCGAGTTTTTCGCGCTCAGGCGGCGCGAGCTGCGCGCGGCCGGCCTCGAAACCGATGGCATCCACCTTGTCCCCACCACTGCCAAATAACGATGCCAGTGCGCGAAACGGCGCGGTGACGATATTGGTCAGTACCGTGCGTATCGCCTGCCAAACGATGGGGCCGTAGGAAAATTCCGGGCTATCGACGTTGCCGCGTACTGGCACCGACAGATCAATCTTGCCGCTGGAATCGGTGAGCAGCGCAATCGCCAGGTCGAGCGGCAGGTTGACCGCCGTCGGGCTTTCCACGCGTTCGCCCAGCGTGAATTGCTCCAGCAGTACCTTGTTTTCACCCAGCAACTGGCTGTTGTTCAACTTGTATTGCAGATCGAGCGACAGTTTGCCGGTGGCGATACGGCGGCCGGCGAACGTTGCGCTGTATGGCGTCAGCGGCGACATCGCGACGTTGCGGAAATTCACCGCAATGTCGGTGAACGCTTTCGGCTCGAAGGGATTTAACGTGCCGCCGATTTGCGCCTGACCGAATTCATCCACACGGCCTCCCAGCTTCACGCCCGCTCGCGTGCCGGGCTGGTTTGAAAGGCCGGTCACCGTGCCGTTGAATTCACGGATCAGTGCGGCAAACGGCAGTACCAGACTTTGATCGGCGAAATCCAGTTCGCCATTGCTGACGTGGACGCGCTCGACATTGACGTTGAATGGCGGCTCAGCCGCAGCGCTTGCGGCCGTGTTTGCAGCGGGAGCAGCCTTGCCTGCGGGTGCCGCTGTATCCGCCGGCTTGCGCATTATGCCGGTGAAATTGGTGCTCTTGTCCTTGGCAATGGCGACCTTGCCGCTGGGCGCGGTGAGCCGCACATCTTCGATGCGTGCCGAGCGGGTCGCGCTATCGACCTGTATGCCTTCAGCAAGCAGACCTTTCAGCGCCACCAGCCGTTCGTCGCTGCCTTCCGGGTCGAGCCGGAAATCATCCAGCCCCGCGTTGCCTGCATAACGCACGCCGGGTGATTTACCCTGCCCCTGCCAATCCACCTGACCGGCGGCATGGGCCACGCCTGACACGAGTTTCAGCGTGGTGTGTTTTGATACCATGCCTGACAGCGGCAACAGCGCCAGATTGCGCGCCTCGACTTTGAACGACGCACGCTGCTCGGCGGTCGTGGCAGTCCCCTGCGCGCGCAGCGAGGCGCCTGTGGCAGGCGCGTTTGCAGCCGGAGCATCAGCGGCGGCCACGCGCACGTCTTCCAGCGCGGCATTGCCGTTGTAACGCATCCCGGCGGTCTTGCCTTCACCGCTCCACTCCAGTTGCCCGGCGGCTTGTGCAAAGCCAGAGGTCAATTTGAACCTAGTTTGTTTCTCGATGAGTGCGGCCAGCGGCAACGACGCGATGCTGTTGGCTTCCAGCTTGATGCTGGCACGTTGTTGCAACGGCGTGACGTTGCCGATGGCCCGCAGCGTGCCGCCCTGTTTGATTTGCAACGCGGCTTCAAAGGGAATCGCGCTCTTTCCGGTAGTATCGATCTTCTTTGCCGCAAGCCGCAGGTTTTGCAGGTCGAGCGCCAGCGGCGTGTCTGCGCCCTGATCGCGAAACGAAGCCGAGCCATCGACAATTTCAACCATGCCGATTTCAGCGGTCACCGGCACCGGTTCCGGCGGTTTGGGTTTGCGCGCGAAGGCTGTGGCCAGATTGATCACGCCGGCCGCATCACGCACCACGGTGGCAACCGGTCTGCTGATTTTGAAGGTATCGGCAGAAAATTTCTTTTGCACGAGATCAAAATTGCCACCAGCGAGATTCGCGGCAGCCAGAGTCACCAGACTGTCTTTCGTGCCTGCCGATGAAACGCGAATATCAGCCAGATCAACCGCGATGTTGTCGATATTTGCCGTGGTCTGCGCACCCACTGACGCTTTGACGCTGGTGCTCAAACCGGCGTTTGCGATATCCACCGTCAGCGGCTGCACAAACCCCTGATCCGTGATACGCAGCCGCACGTCACCGGCCTTGACGCTGTCGATACCGATTTGCCATGGCGCAGTGGCGGCGGGATCGGCAGCGGCCGCTTCAGCGGGTTTTTCCGGCAGCGGTTTCGCCCCGCCAGTCGCTGCCAGTTGTACCCAGTTCGTGCCACCCTGCGGGTCGATCAGTGTGTTAGCGCTGATTTTGTTCAACGCGAGTTGCGCAAACTGTATCTTGCGTTGCGCGAGATCAAATGTGCCGCCGGTCAGCGCCAGTTCACCCATGACCAACGCCGCTTCAGTTGAGCCCTTTTGCCGCAGCGTCAAATCCGCAAGGTTGAATGAAAGCGCACTGGCGGAGACCGCAAGTTTGCCGTCCGAGTAACGTGTGTCGTATTGCAGTGACAACGCCGCCTGCCCGGCCGGCTCGTCAATGCGCAGTTTTTCCTGCACGAATTGCCACAGTGTGGCGAGCTTCACCGCCTTGACTTCGATCTGTCCGGCCGAGGCGATGGGCGCGAGCGATATCATGCCGCGCCAGCCCAGCGTGCCGCCTGCAGGCAGCCTCGCCGACAACGTATACTCGCCGCGGTGATCCGGCAGCGTTGACAAGTCGCGCAACTCAAAAGTTATGGGTTCCAGCGTGGCTGTGGCGGGCTGTGCGTGCGCCTTGTCGGTAAACGCCGCACGGCCATCCTTGATCGTGAATTTTTCCAGCAGTAGGCGCGGCAGTTCGCCGGATTTTTCTGGCTTCGGTGCGGAGTCTTTCGGCGCCAGTCTGGCCAGATTGAGAGCGCCTTTAGCGTCAGCCTCGAGATTGACACGAGGTCGCTCAAGCGTGATATCCGCGAACGTCCACGCCCGATGAATCAGGCTGCTCGCTTCAAAGTCTACGAACAGCCGGTCGAACGTCAACGCGGGTTTGCTGCCGCCGGCTTCGGTGACTGTAAAGTTCCGCGCGTCGATCGTGAACAAAAACGGATTGATGGCGATCTCGCCCACCGAGCCGGTGGCGTCGAGCTTGCTCTTGAGAATTTCCGGCAGCTCGCGCTGGATCCACCACGGCGCCAACACGAAGCCACCCAACGCATAAAGCGCTAGCGCGGCCACCGCCACCACAAACGGTAGCGACAACAAAAATTTCACAAAGCGCGTCATGAGATCATTGCTCGCGCTTTCATTCTACTGCGATTGGCAGTCGAACTACTTTTTATCCGACTCCAGAATGGCAAACCCGGCCTGCAGCGCTTTTTCGATGCGCGCTTTTTCCTGCGCGATGGATTCATCCGTCCACGGCCAGAAGCCGTGTTTGGCCTTCATGCCGATGTGTCCGCGTTGCACCATTTCCTTGAAGAACGGTGGCGGCGTCTTTTCGTTGTGCAACTCGGGATAGAGTGAAGTCGCCACCGCGAAGTTGGTGTCCCAGCCCGACATTTCTTTCTGCAGGAACGGCCCGCATGCGACAAAGCGAAAACCAAAACCATAGCGTACGGCGGTATCAACACCTTCGGCGGTGACTACGCCGTCGTGAATCATCCACATCGCCTCGCGCATCACCGCCTGCTGCAGGCGGTTGCCGACAAAACCCGGCACATCCTTGTTGACGCGGATCGGCGCCTTGCCGACTTCATTCATGGTTTGCTCGAGCTTCGCAGCGACTGCCGGATCAGTCGTGTCCGCACTCACCACTTCCACCAGAGGTACCAGATGTGCCGGCATGAAAAAGTGCAGCCCCGCCATGCGCGAGGCGGTTTTCAAGCCCTGGCTCACCGAGCCGATCTTGAAATTCGAGGTGTTGGTGGCAATCGGCGTATTGGGCCGCACCAGCTTCTCAAGTTGTGCGAACAGTTTTTGTTTCAGCGGCAGGTCTTCGGTGACGGCTTCGATCACCAGATCAATCGCCTGCCACGCAACGTCTTCCATCCGTGCGTGCACGGCGACGTTTTTCGCGCAGGCCGCATCGGCGTTGATTTTCTTCAGCCCCGCCGCGAGCCGCGTACCCAACGCATCGCGCGTTTTTTGCGACGGACTCATGACGTGTACCTGCCAGCCCTTGGCCGCGAACACGGTGGCGATGTCGCCCCCCATGATGCCGCCGCCGATGATGGCGACTTGTGATGCTTGAGACATGCCAAATACTCCCATAAAGAATACGAAAAAATAGCGCCGCCGAAGCAGCGCTATTTTACCAATAAAATCAATTACTTACACAAGAACCGCCCAGATGGGCCATTACCGGACGCGCGTGGCACTCCACTTGCCCGAAGTGGCCCCTTTGACCGAGCCATCAATGCGATCACCGCTAACCTTGCCGCTATATTCACGGCCATCTGCCGCGAAGGTAATCGTATCGCCGCGCAGGCTGGCGCTGGTGATGGCCTTGCCGCCGACCGTGCCTTCGATTTTCTGAAAATTTTGCTTGAGATTCACATCACCGACGCCTTCGATGCGCCAGTTACCGTCCACCTTCGCCGGCACGATCCACATATACGCGGTGCGGCTTTCGACGTTCTCCGTCTGATCGGCTTCCCACTCGCCCATGGTGAAGGCGTGCGACACCACGCGCGTGCCGGGCTTCATATTGAGTATCGTCGGGCGCAATTTCACGTTCAGGCTCGGCAGCAGATACAGCGTCAGCACGTCCGCAGTGCTGAAGTTAGTTTCAAAAATATCGCCGCGAATGAATTCAGCGCGTGCCGTGACGCCTTCTTTTGCTGCAATACGTTTGGAAAGCGCTACCATGTCCGGGTTGTACTCAATACCGATAGCTTTTACACCGCGCTTGGCAGCGGCAATCACCGTGCGGCCATCGCCGCTGCCCAGGTCGTAGTGCACATCCTTGGGCGTAAGTTTCGCCATGTCGAGCATTTTCTGCACCAGCGCCTCGGGCGTGGGCACCCAGATAACATCTTTACCTTCCTGTCCAGAAGAAGGCGAATATTCTTTGTCGCCATATTGTTGAGCGTTTGATACTGTTGCCAAGATGCCACAGGCGAGAAAAGCCACTACACGCAAAATGTTAAATTCTAAGCCATACATACAATTTCTCCAGTTGTAACGGTTCCGTTCCAGACTTAAACATCCAAAAAGGCCGTTGTCGGTTAGCACAACTACTTCTCTAATCCTTCAATACGCACCGAAGCGCGCTCAATAACTTGAACAATAAGAAAGAGGGGACGCCCTCCCACAACCGACATAACTATAACAGTGTCCGAAGTTTGCCCCAAAAGCAGCACACTTGCTGCGGGGCCTCCTTGCACACCGCTGATTTTAATGATGCGGCGTTTCTCCGGGATGTATGGTTCGACGAAGTCTCCTGCCATGTCTCGCGAAAACGCTTCCAGCAAACGATCTAATGCGACGCTAGCGCGCTCGCGCACAATTTGAGCGTTATTTTCTGTCCATCCTCCGTTCCCGGAAAAAGGGCGAAACTCTGACAGAGCATAGTGGTAATTTTTTGTAGATTCTCGTTTGGTTATGTCATCTCGAATTCGAGCTGTTAGACGAAAGCTCAAGTGCACTTTTTGATCGCTATCAACTAGAAAACGAGCCGAGGGTAATAATTTAACATTGTAAGGCTCACCGGCTGCCGCTTCGAACGTTACAGCGCCTCCCGTTCGGGCGGCCAGTGAACGGGCAACGATGGTGTCAAATTTCAATCGCACTGATTCGGCAGCCTCGCCAATTGTAGACTGATTTCTGGTGGTATCTATGGCAATCCCTAACAATGCTAGCTAGCGGCTAGCACCGTCTTTTCCACCTACAAATACCTGGCTGTCGGGAATCAGATAATCAGTGCCTGGAATTTCCGTAAGCGTGGATACAACGTCCGGTGATGACAATACTCGAATTGTACGCTGCGAAGGCTGTGCAGTAGCTAATGGGCTCATGCTCGCACTTATAAGTATCCCGACGAGAACACTTTGTCCAATCATTTTCATTTGGCGGCGAAAACCCATTTTTGTTCTCCTCTCGCGATGAATATCAAACGCCCCATTGCAGTCGCCTTGAAAAACTTCGATGGCTAAAGCGATGAAATTTTACGATTCCTTTAGTAGTTGCATTAATTTATCCACGCTCGAAAGTTGTTCGAGATTTTCCACCAATTCGACAATACGCTCAGCCGCCGCAGTCGCCAGCACACGCTTCGCGCACGAGTGAAATTTTTTCATGCGCTGCTCGCGCGTCAGCGGATTGCCGACCCAGCCGGAAAGTTTATCCACGCGCTGTTTTAATACGCGGCCATCGGTGAGCGTGACCGTCATGTCGATGTGCATGTGGTCGAAATCGTTGGGGATGCTGTCGTCGAATTTCAATTCAACTTTTGCCAGCAGCGCTTCGACATCAACGGCAAAACGCCGTTCATTGTTGAACGAATCGACGGTGATTTCGCCGTCGAGCAACGCTACCGTGGTGGTGTACTGCACGCTGAATTTACCATCGAGACCGGTGGCGGGTTGCGGGCGGTTGATGTATTCGAAGCGCGGGAACACCACCTCCACTCGGGCGATTTGTTCCGGCTTGATGTGATACCGCTCGCGCAACGCCAGCGCGGCATCTATCGGCCGGTGGGTGAAATAATTCGACGGATGTTTCTTGAAACCCACGCCCGGATCGACCATGCGAAACGGCGCGCCGAAGTTGTCCGTCAGCAAATGCGGCTCGGCGCGGCCAAACAAAAACGTATCGAAAAACCCTTTTGGCCCGAATACATCCGCAGCACCGGTGAAACCC
>SXGR01427628.1_pt1 | contig 13444 bp, 10 predicted proteins | sample 3174711 | NCBI WGS metagenome assembly SXGR01 (sample SAMN11356860, study PRJNA531348) | freshwater metagenome | isolation source: freshwater sample F1-60 | place: China: Fuxian Lake, Yuxi | collected 2017-12-25
ATAATATATATATTTATAATATTTAAGTATTACATTGTAATATGAATGAAATTAATATAATTTTAGATTCTAATATTGAACTAGATGATAGTTTAATAACAATTAAAAACGATAAGAAAATATTATTTAATAAAATAAACTCTACATTAAATATATTAAATTTAGATTCTAGTTTAAAAAATAATGATAATTTAATAGAATATAAATTATCAGATATAATATATTTAGATAACTATGTTGAATTTTTAGCAGAATTAGAAAATATAAATCAAGATAGTAATGAGGTAGTTAAAAAATCAGATTCAATATTTTCTAAAAAAGTTATTATAAAGAAATTATTAGAATTTTTAAATCCTATTATAGATGAAAATAATATATTAAATGTCATACATAAATCAGACAAAAAGAAAATAATAATAGATAAGAATCAAATTTTATTAAATTATAAAATTAATGCTAAATATATTAATAAAAAAATTTCCACATTGGATTTAAAAAATTATATTATTCCAGTATTAAATCATTTTAATATATTAGGTTTATATAATGATAAGATGCAATATTTAATTCCATATAAACTAAATGAATTTAGCCTAGAATTGAATAATATATTTAATAAAATATCAATACATAATGCAAAAATTTTTATTAAATCTTTACAATATTCAAATAAAGCATTATTTACATTAGATACTGTTAATACATATGATTTAATTAAATTATATGATTATAATATGAATAAATTTGAATTATATACAAATAATAAAGAAATACTAAATAATATATATAATAATGATAATACTAATAAAGACATTAATATTCAGATAAATGAGGATAATGATAATTTTATAATATATTTTAATAAAAACATATCTACTAATAAAAAAATTATAGATATAGATAAATGTAATCTTTTTTTAACACATAAAATAGGTAAATATTTTAGTAATAATATATATAATTCATTTAATAATGATGGACTATTAAATTTATATGAAAATATATATTTATATTCTTTAGATAATCATAATACACAAAATATTATTAAAAATATATTAGATCAAAAAAAATATCAAATAGAATATCAAAATAATTTATCAATATTAGAAAATAAAATATTAATAAATAATAAATTAGAATATATTGCAAAAAAAAAATTTCCAAATTTATTTAATGTAAATAGTAAAGAAAATTTATTTAATAAATTTAATAAATTTGATATAAATAAAATACCAAAAAAAAATAAAGAAGTTATTTTATTAGAATTTAAAAAGAATGAAGATTATATTAAAAATCAATTATATAATAAATGTAAACACAAAAATGTGTTAAACACATTTTACAAGTCTATAAATAAATATCAAAGTTTTCAAGAATTATTAAAATTTATTAAAAAAGATAATAAAGAAAATGATATTTATAAATGTAATTTATGTTCGTATAATTTAATATGTCCTCATATAGTAGATTATTATATATTATTTTTTAATAAAAATATACAAAATAAAAATGATGATTATGTGCATTTAAAAATATTAAATAAATATATGGCTAAGGCACCCATAGATATGATTTACTATTGTAAAATATGTAGCGAAGAATTAGGAAAATCTTATGATATCGAGCAAAATATTGAGTTTAAAGATAATGAAAGAGTAAATACTTTAGAATATTCAGATGATACTAGTAGTATGATAAAAAATAATGTATCTTATATTGTATATACATATATATCTTTTAAAGGGATTAATATTACAATAAATAAACAACAAATAATTAAGTATATAATTGATAATATATCTTTATATATAAATAATATAGAAAAGAAATTAAGAAAAAGTAAAAATTACGATAATATTAAAATCAATGACTTAATAAACTTTAATATCATTATATTTACTTATGCTTGTATAATATTTATAATGAATAAATACACTAATTTAGTTTTTAATAAAATTAATAAAACTAAAAAATTTGATAATATTATTGTACAAAAAAAATCAGAAATAAAATCTACATCAGGATCTGGAAAAAAAACAAAAAGAGGAGGTAAAAGTATGAATCATATTAAAGAAAACTTTAGAGAAGCATATGATTTAATAATTAACACTAATTATTTATTATTATCTAAATTAGATTATAATAAAAATTCAGAAATTATTAAAAATATTTTAGTAAAATCATACACATTTATTAATGAAAGTAATGAATTAGAACTGGATATGAAGAAATCTAATAATTTAGAATTGGTTTATAATAGTTCTATATATAAATATTATTATAATATAAAGAATTTATATCCAATATCAAAAGATAATAATAATAAACGCAAAAATATTGGTATTATGTTAAATTTTCAAGATGTATATAAATCACCATTAAAAAAAATAAAATATGATGATTATACAAATATATTAGGCAAAATAGAATTAGATAAAAAACCAGATTATTTATTTGAAAAGATTGAAATTCCTATATTTTCTAACTTTTCTAACTTAGATAAAATTGAAAATATGAATAAAATAAATTCATTTAGTGAATATAAATATTACTCATTTTTATTATTCATATATTTTATAAAAAATAGATTATATGAACTACCTATATATGAATTTATAGAATTAGGTAAAGATATTAAAAATTTAGAAAATATATATATTGATAAAATTAAAACAAATATAAATGAAGATTATACAAAATATTCTGATATTATGTCTATTTATATTAATAAATCGTTAGTTTTAAAACAATATGAACAAACTCTTATTAAAAATAATATTGATTTTAATCAATATCCATATTCTAATATTAAACTAAATAATTCTAGATATTATTATAACAAAGATATAAAATTAAATAAATATATATGTAAAATAGATGGAAAATTACATACATATAACTCATATATATATAAACTAGATGATAAAGAATATATCATAAATAAAAAAGAATTAGATAAAAATTTATCAATAACTAGTAATAAAAAAACAAAATTTATAGATTATCAATGTAGTAAATGTAAATTAAGAAAAAATTCTATTAAAGATGAATATGATAATAAAGATGTATTAAATATAATAAATAATAAAAATGATATAGTAATATTTTATAATATTTACAGATATAAATGTCCATTAAGTGATTTTCATATTTTTGAAAAAAATATATGTAAAATATGTAATATGAGTTCAGATGATATTTTAACACAGAATATAAATATTTTTAATAAATTTAAAAAAAATTATAATGATTATTTAACTTCTTTATTATTTATACAAAATAATAAAATTTCAGATATATTAGTAAAAAATAAAGAATTATTAAAATCTGATATTTTAAATAATTATAAAACTTCAATAAGTTCTAATAATAAAAATATTACAGAATTTATAGATAAAATAGATAAAATTAATATAGAAGAATTATTTATATTTATATCTAAACTTTCTAATATTAATATAAAATATTTTAAAATATTAGGTTTAACTGAAGGATTAAATTATTCTGAAATTGAATTAACCGAACCATCTTATGAAAAAATTGATAATAGGTTTATAAAAATTTCAAATTATATAAGAACTTTATCTATATATTTAAATTTATTGATTAATTTGGATAAAGTTACTACTTATTATGATTATGATTTTTTAGAAATTATAAATAATATTAAACTTTTAGATATATCTAAACAAATTACATTAAATAATAATATAAATTTGCTTGATATGTTTAATTTTATAAAAATGACAAAAACTGATAATAAATATATTATAGAATTTGGACTTAAAATATTATTTAATAAAATTAAAGAATTACATATACTAAATGAAAGTTTAGAAAATAAACTAACCACATATGTTGATTTTATTGTTAATAGAATATTTAAATATGATGAATTATTTACAAATTTTAATTATGCTGAATTAAAACAAATGTTTACAGAAGATGCGCCTAATTATATTGATGAGTATAATTATGAAGATGAGGTGGAAGATGATGATTATGATTTATTTTCTTATAGTAATGTTGATGTAGATTTTGGAGATGTAGATGATTAAAAAATTATATATTTTATATATAATTAAATACAAAATATATCAATAAGAATATAAATTATTAAAATATTATTTGTTAAAATGGAAAATTTAAAAACAAATTCTAATATTGATAATAATAAATACGTAAACTTTTTTACAAAATTAAAATGGGGTGATTATGAAGATAAACAAGAAGCTAAACAAGAAGCTAAACAAGAAGATAAACAAAAAGCTAAACAGGAAGATAAACAAGAAGATAAAGAGGAAGATAAAGAGGAAGATAAACAGGAAGATATACAAGTTTGGGAAACTCAACCTAAACAAGAATTATTTAAAAAAATAGTAAAAAAACATTATAAAAAACAAAACATACCTATTGTATATGAATTAAAAGAATTTATTGAATGTTTAAATGAACATAAAAAACCTAATATCGATTTTATTATAGATATATCTGCACATTGTGATCATACTTATAAAGGTACTTTATGTAAAAATATAAAAAATTGTAAAAAAATTCATATACAAAGATGTACCAAAGGTAATTATTGTGAAAATAAAAGATGTTCTTATATTCATAAATATGATATGCCAGATGAAAAAAGTCAAAAAAATTTTGATAAAAGTATAAATACATATAATAAAATAAAACCTAATAAAAAAGTCATACAATAAATATATATTTTAAATAAACAAACAATATATTATATAATATACTAAATAAATTTAAATATGGATATATGGAATTTATACAATAATAAAAATGAAACAACTACTATTTATTTAAAACCAGTAAAAGAAGCTTTTATATCAGATTCCAATAAAAATTTATTATATCGTATTATTAGTAAACAATTATATGTCACTAGTAATAATGAAAGATATGTACAATTACAAAAAAATATAGATACAGAAATAACTAATTGGGTTAATTCTGGAAATTTAGAAAAAATAACAGACACAGCATCATTTATATCAAATGATATTACATTACAATTAGAATATTACAATAGTTTATTTATAAAGTATTATTTAAATAAAACTACAAAATTAGATCAACAGCAATTTGAATTAGATAATAATCCTTATAAACAACAAACTGATATTAATGGTACCAAAAAACTATTTAAAGATTTTTTACCAAGTGATTATGAAAATATGAATATAAGTAATTATCAAAATACATACACATTAAATGGAAATTTTAGTAGAAAATATCATAAAATTCCAAAATATAGAACAGAAATTCACCATAGACATATTGACAGAACATCTGATGCCAATGAAATGATTAAAAATAATTCAAAATCAAATTTATCTTATAAAAAATATAATAATGATGAATTATTAAATGGAGTATCTTATCTTCAAAAAAAATAAAATTTATTATATATATATCTATATAATAATTTATTTTTTTGAAATATTAATATACTAGTATATACTAGCTATATACTAGAAACTCCTAGAAAAATATGTCTGATCTAACTGACCTTAATAAAAAAAAAATAAATGATATAATAAAGAAAGTAATTAAACTTAAAATCCCTGTTTTATTAGTACCAGTTGATTGTGATTATAATAATAATGATGATAATCATGATGATTATAATCCTTATAATAACAATTATCCAATGAAACCTAGAGCACAAGCTAAATTAAAAAAAAAATATAAACATTATTATCATTCATCAAGTTCATCAGATGATGATGATTGTGATTATGATGATGATTGGGATGATGATCACCATCATTGGGATCACCACCATTGGGATCACCATTGGGATCACCGCCGTGATTATTGGCGAGGCAATAATCCTAAAACCAATCTAAAAAAAAAAATTAAAAGTAAACAAAGAGACAATAATGAAGTACCAACGAATTCTACAAAACCTAAAGCTCAATTTCCAGCATTTGAAAGATATATAATCGTGTTCAAAGATTCTCCAGTCGATAATATTCGAGATAAAATTAATACATTAAAAATAAAAAATGGTTTTAAATTAAAACATACATTATTACACACCATTAAAGGATGTACAGCTACTATTGATAAAAATGTAGCAAATGAATTATTACAAGATCCTGATGTTGAATATATAGAAAAAGATAATATATATAGTGATATGATAAGATCAAAAGAATCATTTAATATAGATGCTGTAACACCTTTATGGAATCAAACTATAACAAATACAGTCCCATCTACAACTGATAATTTTTCAAATGTTAATTGTTACGTATTAGATACAGGTATTATGGCAAATCATACAGAATTTTATCCTAACCAGGTTTTTATGTCATACAATGCTATAAATAAATCAATAAATGCTCAAGATGATAATGGACATGGTACTTGCGTGGCTTCTTTAATCGGAGGTAAAACAGTAGGATCTGCAAGTAAAGTAACATTACATTCTATTAAAGTTTTAGATAGCTCTGGATCTGGATACGTATCTGATATAATAGGTGGACTAAATTGGATTATGCAAAATAAAAAACAAAATTGTATTATTAATATGAGTTTAGGTGGTATGTATAGTAGAACATTAGATACTACTTTATCTAAATTTGTAGCAGCAAATATACCAGTAATATGTTCTGCAGGTAATTCAGGTGTAGATGCCAGTACTTTTAGTCCTGCTAGTACTGTAGGTGTATATGCAGTAAGTGCTTATGATCAAATAAAATCAAAACCATCTTGGGCAAATTATGGACCAGTTGTATCTACATTTGCACCTGGTGATATGGTAAAGGCTGCCTGGAATGATACATCTAATTCATATTATTTAGTAAGTGGAACATCATTTGCAGCTCCAATTACAGTTGGTATAATTGCAAGATTTCTTAATGTAATGCCAAATGCAACATTATTAAAAATAAATGAATATTTAAATAAATCAACAGTTATTAATGAAATATTAAATACAGGAAGTTTAAATACACCTAATAAACGTTTAGTTTTTAATCAAGCTAATTTGACTACATAAGAAAATATATATAAATACTATACTTTCTTTATCAAAAAAATTGAATATATTTCAATTACTAAGATAAATATCATGTCTTGCAATTATATTTTAAAAAATGGAAATATATGTAAAAATTCTGTAAAAAAATCAATTAAAAGTATAGAATATTGTACAAGGCATTATAATATATTAATTCAAACTTCTGATACAACTTCATATAATACTGATATATTAGATGATATTTTATTAGTTTTAAATATAGAAAAAACATATTGTACATTTATTAGTAAAGGTACATTTAGTTCAGTATATAAAATTTTATTAGATAATAAGTATTACGCATTAAAAATTCAATATTTAAAGGACAATATTAAAAATATAATATATTATGAATATTTATTATTATCACAACATTTTAATAATTATGATAGTATTATAAAATTATATGATGGTAAAAAATCATATCACTATAAAAATAATTCATATAGTTTTATTATTACAGAATTAATGTATGAAACATTAGAAGAAAGAAAAAAAAGACATAAATTTAATATTAATGAAATTAAAGAAATAGGTATTCAAATAATACAAATAATAAAATATATACATGATAAAAAATATTTATACATTGATTTGAAACCTGAAAATATTATGTTTATTAATCAACATGAAAATATTATAAAATTAATAGATTTTAATTGTTGTAGTAAATATATAAATCATTTATCAGAATTTTATGAAAATTCATTACTTAAATCACCTATTGGAAATACAATATATAGTTCCATAAATATTAATAAATCATACAGTGGTATTAGAATAGATGATATAGAATCTGTTTTATGGATATTATGTTATTTATTAGATTATGATATTATTAAAAGTATTAAAAATACAAAAAAAAATAATAAAATTATAAGTCTTAAAGAACAATTTATTAATAATATTAATTTAGATACAAGTATTCATGATTTTATAATACTATTTATAAATGAATTAAAAACTTATAATACATTAAATAATAAAAAACCATATTATGATAGATTTATAGAGATATTAAAATAATATTAAATTGTTGATATATTAAAATATTATCAAATTGTCTTGTAAATTGTGAGATTGTATATATATTTTTCTAAGTGCAAATCCATATCTTTTAAATAAATCCGTAGTATTTTTTATATTAATATCTTTGAATGATACCATCACATAACATATAAATTCATTAAATTTTATATTATTGTATAACGAATTATTTTTTTCAATATTATGTATTTTTTTTAATATACTAGATACATTTTGTAAAATTTTTGTATCTAATATAGATACAATATTTCTTTTATAAAAATCAGTATTTTCAAACTTATCAAAATGATCTAGATAATCATTATTATATTCTTCTATTAGCATAGACAGATATTCATTTAATTCAGTTATATACATTATCATAATATTCCTTATATACTAGTATAATTGTTTAATTATTTAATTTAAATAATTTTATAATCTAATCTAATTCCATTTGTAGTTTTTATCCAACCATTAATTGATATTATATTATTATGTACTTGATCATGATGATATGTACACAAAGTAACTAAATTTGATTTATTATTTTTTTTAATATGTTGTTTATCATCAATTATACATTTATTATTTTTAAATTGTGATTGAAAAATAATATGATGAACTTCTAATACATCATTTGATTTTTTAGATATATTACAATCATCACAAATATAACATTTATCAACATTAAGTTCTGTATTATATTTATATTTTTTATTTTCTAAAATATCTACATTATTATTAATAATTTTATTTTGTATTTGTAATGCATCCTTAATAATTAATGCATCTGATAAAATATTTTGAGCTACAATTAAACCGTAATTTTTAATACTTTCGCCGATTTGTAACTTTCTATTATAAATAAAACATTTATTCACATCATCATATTCAGTTTTTAAATGTCCAATATATAATTTAGTTTTTAAATTATAATCAATATATTTAGGAATATTATGTAAATGACTAGCAAATAAAAATGATATATTTTTAGATAAGAAATTATTAATAGTTGCAGAAATAATACTAATTGCAGATACATTTTCAGTAGATGATAATAATTCATCTCCTAATACTAAAGAGTTAGTATTAGAATATGATAATATCGTTTTTAATTCAAATATTTCTTTTTCAAATGAAGACATGCCTTTAAATAAATTATCAGTATGATCTATTCTTGTAAAAATACTATTATATGGATAGTATGTAAAATTACTAGTTGCTGTAAAACAACCAATTTGAGCTAAAATTAAATTTAACCCCACAGATTTCATTATTGAACTTTTACCAGATGCATTAATTCCATATAATATCATTCCTGTATGATCTACATTAATTTGAATATCATTTGTAATATATTCAGTTGATGTTGATAATAGCTCAATAATAGGATGTCTAATATTCTTTATATCCATATAACTTTTTTGACTATTTGAATCTATAATGGGTTTTGAATAATTATTTATAAATGATACTTTAGCAAAAGAATTAAATACATCAATATGAGAAATAAAATGATTTATATATATTAACATTTTATAATATTTATTATATAGTAATTTTGTAATATCATAATATGATTGTTTGATTATATCATATAATTTAGCTTCATTAAGTATAATACTTTTTGAAATATTCTTTATTGATTTAGATGTTATATATGTACTTGATTTTACTTTATCTTCAAATATAAGATCTTTATATATACCATCACTATCATTATCAATTATACTTTTTTTTAATTTATTTGCTCTAATTTTAGTTAATACAAGATAGTATCCATCTTTATCTGAACATTGTACTTCAATTTTATCATTATTAATTAATTTAGATAAAGTTTCTGATAAAACTTCTAATTTTTGTTTTTCTATATTTATTTTATATATTACTTCATCTATATCTTTTACTATACCTTCATTAAAAATATTTAATATTGTTGTATTTTTATTATTAAAACTATATAGTTCTAAATTATCAATATTAAAATATTTTTTATATTCATCATAATAATTTTCATATTCTTTTAACAATTCATAATTAAAATAATTTTTAAACTCTATTTTTGACATAATTATTAAATTATATATAGATTTATATGAAGTATTTAATCTTCCATATTGATATGGTTGTAATTTAAATATTCCTAAAGATTTATGATATTTTTCAATATCAATAATATTTTTTAATTCATTATCATATTTTTTATAAATATCATTATTCATTAATTTATCAACTAAATCATATCTTATATTTAATTCATCAATATCTGTTATAGGTTCTGATAATATCTTTTTTAATAATCGTATTCCTAATTTAGTTGAATTTTTATTAATAATATCAAATAAACTATTATATTTATAATTATTGGTTATAGAAAATATATTTAATTGCTCTAATGCATTATTATGTAAATTTAATATATTTTTATGTGTAATTATATTAGGCTTATTAATATTCTCAATTATCATATTATCATATTTATATGCAAAATTTAGTAAAATTATAAGAGAAATAATAGAATATCTATATTTTTCCATATCTAAATATTCAATAGATGATAAAAATCCCATATTATAATTTTTATAAACATTTTTTAAAAAATCATTTTGATAACTAATTCTCATATAATCTGTATTAATATCTTTATTATAATGAAATATAGAATTTTTATTATATAAGATATTATAAACACAATCTTTTTGATTTATTTCTTTATTATTATAAGTATAAATAATTTCTTTAGGTTTATGAATAATAATAATTTTATTTAAATCTTCTAATAACTTTGTTATATCATTTTCATTATATATTTCTAATACATTTACATCACCTGTAGATAAATTAATAGTTGATATACCACAAATATTATTTTCTTTGATAGTTTCTCTATATATTGATAAAATAATATTCTCTGTTTTGCTATCTTTTTCACAATTAATATACGTACCAATTGAATAAATTTTATTTAATTTTCTACATTTTTTTTTACCATCTAAATCTTCTTGGTCATATACTATTACTGTATAATTATTTTCTATCAAAATATCTAAATATTTTTGAAGAGAACAACAGGGTATTCCAGCCATATGTGGATTATTTTTAGATATATTTTGAATTGTTTTGTTTTTTCTTGTCAATAACAAATTTAATAATTCACATACTTCCTTTAATTTAGGATCATCTTGAATAATAGAATACATCTCATAAAATGACCCTACTTGTAATAATACTATATAATTTTCATATTGATCTTTATATAAATCATTATATGACAAATATTCATCAATAATAGAAAAATTTATCTTATTCATTGTATTTAATTAATATTATTAATTCTTTTTTAATTCAAAAAAAAAATAAAAAAATGAAATCGTCTCCTTACGATCTTCACTTTTGTTTTTTCTGATTTTCTAGTGTTTCTGGATTTTTTAGATTTTCTATTGTTTCTGGATTTTTTAATTTTACCATATACAACCTATCTATTTACACCTATACCATTGGCATCAAAACTTTGCTACGCTCAGTTATCATCCAACTTCCTTCATGGTCATCTTAGTTTTGATCTTGGGAAAGACCTAAAGCTCCCATTCTTACCCACCTATCAATATCACACCGTGCAGTGTAATATCTGCTCCATGCACGTTCCATGAGATCTCTAGTAGAATCATTGGCGTCATCAGATTCATTTATAAGTCTTACTTCCTCATAAATGTTTCTAATGTCTTCAGCAATTGCAAGTCTGCGAGAATATTCTTCAAAATTCTCTGTCCGAAATTGTTGAATTTGAGATTGTTCCAATCGATCTCGAGTCTCACTTTCAATAGCATCTGCGCGTCTGCGCATCTCTATTTCTTCGCGTATTTGCATCTGTCTTTCCTGTTCAGCTGCATGTGCATCAAATCTCTCAATATCCTCTGTAGAAGCCAATGTAATTGGTCCAGATGATGTAAAATGGTACATACTTGTCACTTCAACAACAGCTGAGCCAGATTTGCGTGTGGACTTGGTGATCTTCATTGTTCTTAGAGAAGTTCTTAGAGCGGTTCTTGGTTTGGCGGTTCTTGGTTTGGCGGTTCTTAGGGCGGCTTTTAGGGCGGCTTTTAGGGCGGCTTTTAGGGCGGTTCTTGGTTAGCGGTTCTTAGGGCGGTTCTTGACATTAATTAATAAAAAAAAATTAACTGGTTTTTATAAATGGTATTTATCCAAAATAGAACTTAGATGGATATCCCATTGGATACCGGCATGAGTTGCCCTCATCTTGAGTAAGATGATTAATGCCCACCATATAATCCAACATCATAGGGTGAACAAGATCATGATACTTGATAATGAAGCATTTTGGAACATTTTCAAATTGTACCATCCATTTGCCAAAATTTAGCATATTTGGATCTGAATCCAAAAATGCTTCATACACGAAGGCATCAAGATCATACAAATAACGCTTCCAAAATTGACCATCTGAACAGCGGGTATTATCCTCATTCATACCCCATTCAGAGTCAGCCTTGCGCTTAATACCACGTTTTTCACTGGAATTAAACATATTTATATAATGTTAATAAAATATAATCAATTGCTTTTTAATTAAAAAAAATTGAATTATTATATAAATAAAATAAACACTAACAACAATGTATAATAATACAAATTATGAAGCTATTAAGTTAATTAAAGATCATCAATATCAAGAAATGATATTTAATGAGTTAAGAAAAAATAATAATATTAATCAAATTACTATAAATAATATGAGAGTTCAAGAAAATAAAAAGAATAAAAATGAACTCCATAATATTTTACTAAATAATATTAAACGTAATATTAATTTGAATTTAGATAAATAAATATATAATATCTTCTTTTTTTGATATAAAAAATTGAATTATTTATATAATATATATATAAGAGTATATAAATAATATTATGGCATCTAGCATTGAAAGATTATCTAAAGCATTACCAAAATCTGAATATAAAAAAATCGAAGATATTTATAATTTTATTTATAATATTTATTCATTTATTTATCAAGTTGATTTTGAATTATTTAATGATACAAATTTTGTATGTAATTATTTAATTCATAAACAAATTAATAAAGATATAATGTATAATAAATTATCATATGGTATTACTAATATAAAATATGTAAATTCATTAAAAATTTATTATATAAATATAGCTGGTATTAACATATTATTAGAAAATATTATAATTGATAAAACATTAAATACTGAAACGCTATATAATATTAATGAAGTAATTATTGATGATATTACTAATGAAGATTATTTATTAGAAAATATTAATATAAATTACATAGATAATTACTTTAAAATAATATTTTATCTCGAATTATTTAAT
>SXGR01498494.1_pt1 | contig 13444 bp, 11 predicted proteins | sample 3174711 | NCBI WGS metagenome assembly SXGR01 (sample SAMN11356860, study PRJNA531348) | freshwater metagenome | isolation source: freshwater sample F1-60 | place: China: Fuxian Lake, Yuxi | collected 2017-12-25
GCCGTTCCTGCTGAGATCCGACAACGGGCTGGTGTTCACCTCTCGGGCCTATACGCGCCTCGTGCGCAGTTATGGCCTCCGGCAGGAGTTCATCACGCCGCATTGCCCGCAGCAGAACGGAATGATCGAGCGCGTCATCCGAACCCTGAAGGAGCAGTGCGTACACCGTCATCGCTTCGAGACCCAGCAACACGCCTCGCGCGTCATCGGAGAGTGGATCCGCTTCTACAACACCCGTCGGCCCCACCAGGCCCTCGGCATGAAAACCCCCGCTATGGCGGATGCTTTAGCGGCCTGACCTGCGCAGAAACCGGTGGGTGGTTACACGAGCGCCCAACTCTTTGAGCGAGACTATTGTCCGCTAGTTGGTCGGCACGGACGGTACTTGCTGTCCCCGATCGGTTCTACGGGGAAGTCGGGTACCCGATCTCCTCCACTCCCACTGTATATCAGATAGTAAAGCAACCCTGATAGAGGGTGCAAAGTGAGGGGCATTTGAGTCGTCGGAGCAACGTAGATTGGCTGTCGCGGATCGTCTCGGAGCGATCTGTCGGGCTTGTCTCATACCTGCGTAGGCGTGGTCGTGATGAACCAGCCGATCTTGCGCAGGAGGTGTATCTGCGGCTGTTGCGTTCAACTGATTCTCAGGAAATCAAAAATCCTGAGGCATATCTCTTCACCGTTGCACGAAACCTTTTGAAAGAGCGCGCGATTGCGCGCCGGCGAGAAGGCACGTCTGTCTCGGTCGATATGCTCGATTCGAGTCCGGAGGGCGCCACCTCCGCGACTGTGCAAGGTGAGCACGAACGCACGGAGCTGATCGCCAATATCAATAACGCCATCGACGAGCTGTCACCGAAGTCTCGCGCCGTTGTGATTTTGCATTACCGCGATGGGATGAGCTATTCGGAAGTAGCCGAAAAGCTGGGAATCTCGGTGCATGCGGTAAAGAAACATGTCGTGAAGGCTCTATCTCATTTGCGGGAAACGGTTGCTGAGAAATGACGACACCTACTCAGCCGCAGGACTTCGACGAATCGGTCATGTTTCGAGCCGTGGAGTGGCTCGAAATTCACCGTCGGGGCGACATCACCTCCGCGACTCGTGATGAGTTCCTCTTTTGGCTGCGGAAGTCCCCGATCAATGTCGAACACTATATCTACGCAGCTACAACCGCAGAGATGTACCGTCTTGCACTCAAGGCGAGAACAGAGACTACCGAAGATCTGATTCGCCAGGCGCGCAACGATAACTCAGGAGTCATATCTCTCACGCTGTCACGGCAACCAAGCTCAAGAGTAGCTGCCGCTCCCCAGCGCTTCGTTTTCCCGAAACGTCTGGGCTTGATTTCCTCTGTTGTGGCGGCAGCGTTTTTTATTGTGCTGCTTTTCGTTCGTGAATTGATCAGTGATGGGTACATTGGATTTCCTACAAAATACCAGACGCAGCATACGGAGCAGGGGAGTTGGCGTCTGCCTGATGGCTCGATGCTTCACCTGAATTCCGGTTCAGAGGCGATCGTTTGGTACACCAACAGAGAGCGATTCATTGAGCTGATTCAGGGGCAAGCCATGTTTCAGGTTGCTCACGAAAAAACCCGCAGGTTTCGGGTCGAGGCGGGAGCGGCGCAAGTCGTCAGCATCGGTACCCAGTTTGATGTCTTACGCCGAGATACTGAAACACGGGTCGCTGTGAGAGAGGGGAAAGTCAGGGTCCTGCCTGCCTCTCTGAGAATCAGCACTGATCCCAAAACTGTATTGCCGGGAACACTTCTGGAGGCAGGAAGAGCTCTGGTACTGGACGCGCAGGGTACATCCCGTGACTCTTCGGAAACCGTACTACAGGCTACTGCTTGGCTTCAGCGAGAAATCGTTTTTCAGAAATCGCCGCTTCAAGTCGTTGTAAATGATTTCAACCAGTACTCAACGGTTCCGATAGTCATCGAAAGCGCCGAGATCGCGAGCATGACCATCAGCGGTGTCTTCGGCGCGTATGACTTGGAGTCATTCCTCCAGTTTCTGAGCTCCCTAGACGGTGTTGCCGTTGAGGTGGAACAAGATCGGATTCGTGTCTACGTTGTGAAACATTTTTCAGAACAAGCCCTGACGGTGGAAGCCGGCAGGGAGAAGTCGTCAATGGCCACTCGCGATCGAAAATTGGGGGAAAATCCATGAAGAGATTAGTTGGTGGAGTATCTGCGATAGTAGTGTGTCTGATATCGGCCACAACACTAGTCGCCGCACCCGGAGAACGTACCGAAGACGGCGAAGCGAAGACCGCCATGTTGGATCAGGCGCTTCTGGATTTCTCGCGGCGTACCGGCATTCAGATCATTTACAAATCCGAACTCACGCGCAGCCTGACGACCGCCCACAACGAATCTACTGGCGGATCGCATCTGAAAGAGCTCGACGCACTGCTCCGGGGTACCGGTCTGGAATATCGATTTTTGAATAATCGAACAGTGCAGATTACTTCACCGAAAACTGCAAATTGGGTGAAGACAGCCCTGCAAGTCGGTAGTCAGGACCGACCCGGCGGGAGTTCTGCCCTTGCGAGAGCGGAAACCGTTGCCGCTGAGGCCAATGAGCCCGCTGAGCTCGATGAAGTTCGTGTTACGGCAACGCGACTCACGGCCTCAGGGTTTTCTGCGCCGACACCGACAACAACCATTGGCGTCGAGGATATCGAGCGCGCCGGAAATGCGAACGTCTTCACCACGATCACGCAGATTCCATCGCTGATGGGGAGTACTGGTGTCACGGTCGGCAACGGCGGGACGAGTGGCGGCAACAACGGACTGAGCTCATTTGCGATGCGCGGTCTTGGGACGATTCGTTCACTTACGCTGTTGGATGGGCAACGCGTGGGTGGGGCATTTGTAACCGGTATAGCGGATGTCAGTCAGTTTCCACAGCTGCTGATTGAACGCGTCGACATCGTGACTGGTGGCGCGTCTGCCTCATATGGCTCTGATGCGGTGGGTGGCGTAATCAACTTCATCACCAATAAAAAATTCGAGGGAATCAAGGCAAATATCGTAGGCGGACGGACGACCTACGATGACGGGGATAATCTGACTGTTCAACTCGCTGGCGGTACCTCGGTCCTTGAAGGCAGGGGGCATGTAGTCGGGAGCCTTGAATACAGTCAGGAAGACATGATCGGGCCCCATGGATTTGGCGTGGGCGCAGGACCGAATGGTCGTAACTACTACAAAGCGCCACAGTTCATCCGCCGTAGTGAGGCGCAGCGTCCCGCCGGTGGGCCACAAATCAACTCGGTTCTGAACGGTCAACATATTCAGTACGCTTTGTATGGTCTGATCACAGCGGGCCCACTTCAGGGAACCGCCTTTGGCAACAACGGAACGCCGTACCAGTTTCAATATGGGTCGGGTGGGGTACCCAGCAAAACTGCGGGAGGAGCGGTAACGGGTTGCATCAGCCCGTTTTGTGTCGGCGGGGATAACAGCTCGGCCCCCGGCAACGGAACGAGTCTGACAAGCGAAATCGAGCGCCAAGTTGCTTACGGTGCCTTCACCTACGACCTTACCGAAAACATGGAGGTGTTTGGCTCTTTAACACTGGCCAAAGCAGATACGCTGAATATTCCAAACCCCGGCGCGCGTTTTAATGCGAACCTCACCATCCGTTGTGAAAATCCGTTTGTCCCAGCCTCGATCAAGGCGGCATGCACGGCAAACAACATCACCAGCTTCCAGTTCGGTACCTACAACGGTCAGTTTCCACGATCCATCTCGGTTGCGCCTGAGCGCGATACAACCCGAGTAGTCGTCGGCGCGAAAGGCGAGTTCGCGATGCTCGGCGGAGACTGGTCTTGGGATACCTATTACCAACACTCCAAAAACGATTCATTCCTTCAGATCAGCGACATGATTCTGCGACGTCGCTATCAGGAAGCGATCGACGTCATTACTGGCCCTGATGGTCAGCCGCGTTGTCGATCCGCTACGGCGGTCGGCGCAGGCTGTATACCGATGAATGTATTGGGGAACATCGCTCCTTCCGACGCGGCGTGGCGTTATGTCACCAACGGCCGGGGTCCTTTCCAGGATTCGCGACAATCGCAGGACGCGTTTGCACTGACCTTTAACGGTACCCCCTTCGAATTCGGGGCGCGCCCGGTGGCCATGGCGACCGGCATCGAGTACCGCAAGGAGAAATACACCGTTCAGGGCGACCCCTACGGCGGCGGCTTCCGTCCCGAAAAGCCCAGTTTTGCGGACTATCCCGCTGACCCGATTTTGAATAAAGACTCGAACTGGTTCGCCGGAAATTTCTTTGACGGTGCTGGTAGCTACGATGTATGGGAGGCGTTTGTCGAGTTCGGAATCCCGCTGGTTGATTCCTCTACCGCTGGGAAAATCGATCTGAATCTCGCCGGTCGAGCAACCGAGTACAGCACTGCAGGGTCGATGAACGCATGGAAGTTCGGCCTGACTTATGAGACGCCTATCGATGGAGTCCGCTTCCGCGCCGTTCGTTCGCGGGATATACGGGCGCCTAACTTGAGCGAGCTTTTCCCGGCGCCGATCGTTTCGAACTCGACCGTTCTCACCCCGCGGGGTCAGTTGACGATTCTCAATAGAGCGATTGGCAACGAGAGCCTTACCCCTGAACTCGGTACCACATCCGAGTTTGGCGTGGTGTGGCAACCCTCATTCATTGATGGGCTTCGCATGTCGATAGATTACTACAAGATTGAAATCAATGACGCCATAGCATCGTTGACCGCCCAGCAGATCGTTGATCAGTGCTTGGCCTTCAATGATCAAACATGCAACGCCGTCTTCTTGAACGGGACGCCGACAAACCCGAATTACGTGAATGTTCAACCGTTCAATGTTTCGTCTATCACCACTGATGGCATGGACCTCGAAATTTCGTATGTGATGGATCTCAGTGGGACAGGTATGGGAGGAGACCTTACTTTCCGCGGGCTCGCCACTAACGTTCGTGACTTCACAACAAATCCGGGAACACCTAACTCCTTCCCCATTCAGTCGGCCGGTGTGAATGCGGGATCAGTACCGGACTGGAAATTCTTGGCTATCCAAAGTTGGGATAGCGAAAAATGGTCTGTCTCGGTGACAGAGAGATGGTTCTCTGATGGGGTTTACAATGCCGAGTACATAGAGTGCCGGACTGATTGCCCGACGCCGACACTGGCGGCTCCGACCGTCGACTTTAATGAAATGAAGGGCGCTTTGTACGTTGATGTAGGCGTTTCGTACAAGCTGAATGAAAAAATGGCGATCTATGGCAATGTGGACAACATTACTGATGAAGATCCAGAGCCAAACCCGTCATTTGCACCAAATAACCCGGGTGTGAATCCGCAGCTCTACGACACCATCGGTCGTCGCTGGCGGCTTGGTTTCCGGATAACGCTTTGATTTTCGCTGTGACTGACCGAGAGGTGCGCCTAGTGTTGCGGCGGAAAGTCAGTCATGTGATAAAAGCATCGATGGTCGGGGCGGCGATTTCGATCACGTCTTTTGCGAATCCCGTTCCCGACGATCCACTGACTGCGAGGCTTGACAGCGTTGCTTTTACCAACGAAACGCGCAATTTAGTCTCAGGTGTCGGAGGTGTGGTCGCGACTATTTCTGACGGAGGGGTCGTAACCCTTATCGGGAACTACAGTGGATTAGCGTCGCCGGCAACCTCGATCGTCGTCTTGAAAGGTCCAAGGACAGGTGTGCCGGGACAAGAGCGACTGGCAGCTTTCCCTATTAAGCGACCGTCTACCAGTGGGAGTTTTTCCGAGCACTTACGAATGTCTAATTCCAATCTCGCGGCATTGGTAGCTGGCCAGATATATCTGCAAGTCTTGACCGAGACGGCACCCGATGGCGCGATTTGGGGGTGGATCATTCGTAAAAGCGACACCTTTGGTGAGCGAGTTCCGGATGAGCAATGAAAGCAATCGGCGTGCGGGCGGCCTGCCGATTTACCTCTCGGTTATTTTGTTCTGCGCAGAGGCGTTCGGTACAGCTGTCTCCACTCGGCCGATCGTAACGTCTGCGCAGATCGAGGCGGGACGAAAGGCGTACGCTTCATACTGCGCTGCCTGTCATCACGAACAGCTTTTGGGTCGCGGCGATGCCTTGCCACTTGTCGGTCGAGCGTTTTCTACCGGTTGGGGTCAAAGAAATACTCGTGATCTTTACGAGCTTATCCGCACCACGATGCCCCTGGCTGCAGGTGGTAGTCTTGATGAGGCGACTTATCTGGCGGTGACCGCCTTCATCCTCGCCTACAACGGAGCGTCACCCGGCGCCGCGGCGCTGACGCCATCTACAGCAGTTCGCATTGCCTCAGTGATTGACCCCGCCAAGAAGGGTGCGCCGGCGACTGTACCCGGAGTGGGGCTGCCCTATCAGGGCGTGACGGCACAGGGTGGTGCTCCTGCTGCCGCGGCGGCTACCCCAACCGTACGTCCGGAGGCAAAGGGTTTGACGGTTAGCGGGGTCGCGACGTCATTCACGAATATCAGTGACGCAAATTTGCGCAAACCGTCGCCGAACGACTGGCTGATGTATCGAGGCAACTATCAGGGTTGGAGTTACAGCGAACTCGACCAAATTGATAAGGATAATGTTGGGAAGCTGCAGCTGGCGTGGTCCTGGGCAATGAATGACTCAGGAACCTCCCAAGCCTCTCCGCTAATTCGAGACGGCATTCTATTTCTATTGAATACGGGACACACCGTTCAGGCCCTCGATGCAGTAACCGGGAATCTGATTTGGGAGCATACCTTGGGTCCAGCGCCAACACGCGCATTCGGAGCGGGCATGGACTCAAACCGAAGCATGGCGCTGTACGAAGACAAGCTCCTTGTTTCCACCCACGAGGCAGGGCAGGTAGCCACGCTCATCGCGCTCTCTGCAGCAACTGGAAAAAATCTTTGGGAAGCGGATATCGGTGATCCGAGCATCGGATTTGGGCGAAATACCGGCGGGCTGATTGTTGTCAACGGAAAGGTTTTGTCCGGCTTGTCAGGATGTGGCGATCGCCCAGTTAAGCAGCACTGTTACATCAGTGCCTATGACGCTGCTTCCGGCACTCGTCTATGGAGATTTAAGACGGTTGCTCTGGAGGGCGAGCCAGGCGGGGATACGTGGGGTGGCTTGCCAAATGACCACCGCGCTGGCGGCGAAACCTGGATCGCCGGAACCTTTGACCCGAAATCAAACACCACTTATTGGGGTGTGGCGCAGGCGAAACCCTGGCGGCGTGATCTGCGCGGAAGCGGCAACGGCGATACGTTATTTGCTAACACAACGCTGGCTCTAGATCCGGATACCGGAAATTTGAAGTGGTACTTCAACCACGCTCCAGGTGAAACCTTGGACCTAGATGAGGTATTCGAACGAATCGTCATTGACGAACCGGATTCCGATGTCATTCTCACAATAGGAAAACCCGGAATTCTTTGGAAGCTTGATCGGAAACACGGCAAGTTCCTGAAGGCGGTAAAAACTGTTTTCAATAATGTTGCGGATATCGATGAAAAAACAGGCAAATTGACCCTGCGAAATGACATAAAAAAACAACGTACAGATGATTGGCTGGCGTCTTGCCCAGGTCCGCAGGGTGGGAAAAACTGGCACACAGCGAGCTATAACCTCCCGACGAATTCGTTGATTATTCCACTCAGCCAGTCTTGTGTGCTGATGCTCGGAAATGGCTCGCAAAGAATGTATTACGCACCTGGCAGCGATGGAAATCTGGGACGTCTATCCGCTTACGACGTGAAGACACTCAAGCCGATATGGACTGTCCAGCAGCGTACGCCTTTCACCACCGCTGTGTTATCCACTGCTGGAGGCGTAGCCTTCGTTGGCGACTATGATCGGCGCTTCCGTGCCGTCGACGTCCGAAATGGCAAGACACTGTGGCAGACTCGTCTCGGGACCACCGTTCAGGGTCATCCGGTCACCTTCAGCGTAAAGGGCAAACAATACATCGCCGTTACTACTGGGCTTGGCGGTGGCAGTCCACAGCAAAAACCGATGACACTCCTGCCCGAGGTCCATCGGCCGTTGAAGGGGAATCAGTTGTACGTGTTCTCGCTGCCTGACATAGAAAGAGCCGCCGAATGAATACTCATCCGCCGATGGATGGAGCCGATTTTCGAAGGCGCGGCAAAGCCGTGATGATCGGATCGGTAGGGAATCTGGTCGAGTGGTACGACTTCTACGCGTACGCAGCTTTTGCTCTGTTTTTTGCCCATCTGTTCTTTCCGGGTGACGATGTCGTCGTCCAGCAGTTGAATGCAGCAATTCTTTTCGCGTTGAGTTTTCTGATTCGGCCTTTTGGCAGCATCATTTTTGGACATATCGCCGATCGTCATGGCCGGAAGATGGCGCTTACTCTTTCTGTGGCGCTGATGTGTTTTGGTTCGCTGATCATTGCCGTCACGCCCACATACGAACAGATCGGGGCTTTTGCACCGGCAATGCTGCTGGTGGCGCGCCTTCTTCAAGGATTGAGTCTTGGCGGCGAGTATGGCGCGAGTGCGACATATCTCAGCGAGGTGGCGCACCCGAATCATCGTGGCTTTTTTTCGAGTTTTCAGTACGTCTCCCTGATTGGTGGTCAACTTGCCGCCGTTCTGGTTCTGCTTCTCCTGCAAAAAGTGTTTTTGACAACGGAGCAGCTGATGGATTGGGGATGGCGAATCCCGTTTGTCATCGGTGCTCTACTCGCCGTTGTCGCAGCGCTCATGCGCAAAACGCTGGTAGAGACGGAGGTTTTTGAGTCGCGAGTCAAGACAGCGGAGCGAAAAAATCCACTCAAAGAGCTGTTGCAATATCCGCGTGAACTCGCCCTCGTGGTCGGCTTGACCATGGGGGGCACCGCGGCATTCTATACCTACACGACTTACATGCAGAAATATCTTCGTCTTACCGTGAAGCTCGACAGTGATCAAACGACGATGGTGACGGCCGGATCACTGATCTTTGCGATGTTGTTGCAGCCGATTTACGGAGCGATCTCGGATGTCATCGGTCGAAAGTGGCTGCTGATTGGTTTTGGTGTCGCGGGCACGCTGTTCACTATCCCATTACTCACGACGTTGCAGACGGCTTCCGGGCCTTTGCAGGCATTTTTTTTGATTGCCATCGCCTGGGTGATTGTTTCCGGTTACACATCGATTAATGCGATCGTCAAAGCAGAGCTGTTCCCGGCGCATGTTCGAGCTACGGGAGTTGCTCTTCCTTATGCTGTGACGGTGTCGGTGTTTGGCGGTACCGCAGAGACCGTAGCGCTTTGGTTCAAGTCGATCGGTCGGGAGACGTGGTTCTACTATTACTTGATGGCATGCATTGCGATCTCCCTGATTGTTTATGTATTCATGCGAGATACGCGTGATGAAACTGCAATGTTTAAATGATTCGGAGAGGTCGAGATGAGAACAAGCAGACTGTCGATTGCTGCATGCATCATGGTGATGACATCGGTCCTCGCCGTTGCACAGCAGGGGTCAGTGCCACCGGCAGCGCCTGCACCTGCACCTGTCATGGGTATGACTCTGAGCTCGACCGCCTTTGACGATGGCGCTCTGATACCCGCGAAATACACGCAAGCGGCTCCCGCACCCGTCTCGCCGCCTCTCGCGTGGAATTACGTTCCTGATGGTGTCCAGAGTTTTGTGCTGATCTGCGAAGATCTGGACGCTGCGCCCAATAAGTCACCTGTTGGGACCCTGCACTGGCTTGTGTTCAACATCCCGGCGGAGTCGCGGAGTCTTGCCGAGGGGATTCCCGCTGTGGCGCTGCTCTCCGATGGAACGGTGCAGGGGCTTAATCAAGGCCGAGTGGTGGGTTGGCGTGGACCGGGAGCTCGATGGCCCGGGCCGCATCATCACTACGCCTTTGTCCTTTATGCATTGGACACGAAGCTCGATTTAGACCCGGACACTACTCACGCTCAAGTACTCGGTGCAATGCAGGGTCGGGTACTTGCGAAGGCCGCCACCATCGGACGTTTCCACCGAAGCAAGTAGGTTTTGATTATTCGAGGAGGGTTCTAAAATGACGAGCAGTCTCTGGCATGCCATTGTCGCCACAGTGCTGGTATTTTCATGCACCGCGACCGCTCAAGTATCAGAAACTGTCCCATCAGGTGCTGCCGACTTACCCAATCCTGAACATATTCGCCTTCTAGCTCTGAAGGATGTGCAATGGGTCGGCGACGAGCGGGTCAAGAGAGCTACACTCTTTGGTGATCCAAGCAAGCCGGGCGTCTACGGAATTCTCTATAAGTGGGAGCCGGGTCACTACAGCGACCCGCATTTCCACAACTCCGACCGCTTCGCGTTCGTGATCAGCGGGAGTTGGTGGAATAGCAGTAAAGATACCAAAGATCTGAGCTCTACTTATCCCGTTCCTGCCGGAACTTTCGTGCAGCACGTCGCCGGAAAAACGCATTGGGACGGAGCGAAAGATGAGCCTGCCATACTTTTGATGGTGGGTATGGGGCCTGTGGATACTGTTCGTGTTCTGCCACGTCGGGAGCTGGCCACACCTGCTTCGGGAAGCCAGTAATGCATCAGCGTTTCAAGTTTAGGACGAGCTGCTCCGCGGTTTTTTTCGCCTTGGTTTTTGTTTGGACTGCAACCGTGACGGCGTTGGGCCAGGATCGACAGTCTAGCAGTTATGTTTCGGCACCAACGCCGACGGCAGGATTGGGGACTCTGCAATCGCCGCAGCTCCGCTACTCGCACATGGGAGCAGTGTCTCCGCCACCTGGGCGACGGTTTGGCAACGTGAGTGGTGTCGCGTTGACTGCTGCCGATCACTTGATCGTGTTCAACCGAAATTTTTCGATCATGATGGTTGAGTACGACGTTAGTGGGAATTTGATTCGCACTTTCAATCCGAATATCGCGGGTAACCCGCATGGCATGCGAATCGATAGACACGGTAATATTTGGTTGACCGACAGTTTTCTGAACGTTGTCTGGAAGCTTGATCAAAACGGCAATCCACTGTCGGTGTTAGGTACCAGAGGTGAAGTCGGGCCGTGGACGACGGAGGGTTGGAATAACATGTTCAACCAGCCGCTCGATGTTGCCTTCGATAACAACGACAACCTCTATGTTGTTCAGGGCCATGGTGGTACCGCGCCGCCAGCCGATTGCACCTATTGCGCAACCTATCGAAATACCCGACCGGCGGTCGAGCAAGGGTCAGACCCGCGAATCCTGAAATTTGATGTCAACGGTCAGTATCTCGCGAGCCGATCGCTGCCACTCAATAAAGGGAAATACCCTTTCATCCATACGGTCATCGTTACACCGGCCAATGAATTGTGGGTGGGTGATCGCGAGGCGAACCGTATCCGTGTTTTCGATCTCCAGCTGAATCCGCTGCGTGAAATCGACATGCCAACGCGTGTCAGCGGGCTCTTTGTAGGTCGTAACGGTCAGATATGGATGTCGAGTGGAATGGATGGAGTGGTTCTGAAGCTGGCGGCGACCGGTGCTGTATTGGGCTGGTTCGGTCAAGGGGGGCGTAGCACCGATGTCGACTCTCCGCTCGTCGGCGAGGCTCACTATCTTGTTGTCGCCCCGGATCAAAAAACCATATTCGTTGCCGACTCCGTAAACGCGAAAGTACATAAATTCGTGAGCAAATGATTACGTCGATCAGGAGAATTACGATGTTCAGAATGTGCTTCCGACTCGTCGTACTCGTCGTGTTTCTTTCCGCGCCCATCGGCGATTCCCTTGCGCAGTCGAGCAATTTCCGCGAACCTGCATCCTATCCACACGATATGACCTATTTTGGTTGCACTCACCGAGACGAAGATGGCGTCTGCGATCAGGTGCCTGCGCCGCCGCCCGACTTCAATCCCTTGGTCGGTACATGGATGCGTTACTCACTCCTCCGTAACGGATTTAGCATGCAGCCGCCTGACACACCGAATTTCATCACCTTCATGGAGGACGGTTATTGGTCGATGATGGAGTTCTATCCAGATAGACCAAAAAGCGATTTGCCTTTTGAGTCGCAGAAGCTTGCGGACCTGCAGCGCAGATTTCACAAGCTTGCAGGCGGCTTCGGGATTTACACAAACTCCGGACAGATCAATTACCGGCACCATTTGGCCCAACTCGATCCCGGATATGAGGGCGGATATATCCAGGAGCGAGCTTGGCGGTTCGTCGGTAATGTGTTGGTCCTTGAGGGCACAGGGCCGACCCGATCACCGCAAATACATACTCGTAAATTACCTAATCAAAAACTGGATTCGCGAGCTTTGGTGGGCTCTTGGGAGCGGGTCAGCTACCGACTGAACGGCGTCGATATATCTGGTCCAGCGGTGACGCAACGTTTGCTTTTGGGTGGCGATGGGTGGTTCATGGCCACGACGCTGCCGGGAGGGCGCCCGGCTTTTAAAGACATACCGAGAGATGAATGGAGTGTCCAAGAATATGCCGCGGCCTATGCAGGTCTCGAAGCGTCTCGAGGAACCTATAACGCCGATCCGACTCGACTCGCCGTCCGGCTGATCGGAGACGCTGATCCGGCGTTAGAGGGGCGCGTCCTGACCGGTACCTATCAATTGCAGGGCACGGAATTCGTGTGGCGTGGTACCGATGCGAAGGGACGCTCTTTTGTGTCGACTTATCGTCGTTTGCCAAAATTTGATATCTACGCCCCGCTGAATAAATCCCCGTGAGTCCCTGCGGATGCGAAACACTTTCGATAACCCGGGTTTTGGCGATCATTGATGCTGGAGGCGACGAGTAAACTCATACCCCATCAGCGGAACGACCCAGCAAAGCCAGCCGATGGTCGTCGAAACCTCGGCATCCGTTCCGAGATTGTCGATCGAGGGGATTTCGAGAAGCAGACGGAAGCTGACAAAAGAAAATGTGAAGATGTAGCTACGAATCATCCATTTGCGATGTTGGTCGATGTGACGCTGTAGGACTGCGAGCATGGCTTTGTCAGTGGTGGCTAGCCAAAAGACACCGCCGATGAACAGTACGACACCAAAGGTCTAGCTCTCCGTGCTGAACGACAGTTGAAATGTTGGTGCGACGCGGATCACTACTCCTGAGACATAGAGCTTGCCTGTATTGACCCACCGGTTTCGGCGCAGGTCAGTCCGCTAAAGCATCCGCCATAGCGGGGGTTTTCATGCCGAGGGCCTGGTGGAGCCCACGGGTGTTGTAGAAGCGGATCCACTCGCCGATGACGCGCGAGGCGTGTTGCTGGGTCTCGAAGCGATGACGGTGTACGCACTGCTCCTTCAGGGTCCGGATGACGCGCTCGATCATTCCGTTCTGCTGCGGGCAATGCGGCGTGATGAACTCCTGCCGGAGGCCATAACTGCGCACGAGGCGCGTATAGGCCCGAGAGGTGAACACCAGCCCGTTGTCGGATCTCAGCAGGAACGGC
>SXGR01506280.1_pt1 | contig 13443 bp, 7 predicted proteins | sample 3174711 | NCBI WGS metagenome assembly SXGR01 (sample SAMN11356860, study PRJNA531348) | freshwater metagenome | isolation source: freshwater sample F1-60 | place: China: Fuxian Lake, Yuxi | collected 2017-12-25
CCACGGCTGTCACGAGGAACAGGACATCCGGCGCATGGGCGGCCTGCGCAAACTCATGCCCGTGACCTTCGCGACGTATGCCATCGGCATGCTGGCGCTCGCGGGATTCCCGCTGCTGTTCTCCGGCTTCTGGAGCAAGGACGAAATCCTGCACGCGGCGTGGCTGTGGCAGCCGAGCAAGTGGCCCTTCCTGATGGGCCTGTGCGGCGCGTTCCTCACGGCGTTCTACATGACGCGGCAGATGTGGTACGTGTTCTTCGGAACAAGTAGGAGTCGAGGTAACGACACTCATTCTTCCGCAGCCGTCCACCATCACGAGAAGTCAGAGTCTCCTCACGTCGACTCCTACGAAGAACGCGCGCCTCACGAGTCCCCGCCGGTGATGACCATCCCGCTCGGCATTCTGGCGACGTGCGCGATCTTTCTCAGCTTCTTCGGCACGCCGGTCTGGCCGTGGTTCCACAGCTACCTCAGCGGACACGTCGTTCACTTCACGCCGTCAATTGAGCTGGGGACGATTGCGGTGATGCTCGTTTCCGCCGTCATCTCGGTCGGCGGTATCTGGCTTGGCTGGAATTACTATTCGAATCGTGGACCCAAGACCGCGGACGAAGCCGACCCGCTCGAAAAACTTCAGCCCGATGTCTTCTCCACGCTGCGCGGGAAATTCTACATCGACGAGCTCTACGAAATGTCCGTCATCGCGTGGAACGCCGCCTGCGCCCGTGGCTCGCGCTGGCTGGATGACGTCGTATGGGACGGCGCGGTGCTCTTCGTCTCGCTCGTGACGCTGATCTTCTCGTGGGCGAACCGGCTCATTGATGAGTTCGTGGTGAACCTCGGCTTCGACAAGGGCTGCGGTACCTTCCGCGACGGCGCGCGACTCCTCTCGCTCTGGCAGAACGGAGATGTACAGCGTTATCTGCGCGTGGTGGGACTTGGCGTCGCTATCTTTGCGCTACTGTTGCTCTGGCGCTGACTACACCTGATTCGTCAACGACACGCCTAGCTTCAGCAGTTTCGCAGCATCGGCGTCGGACTTCGCCTCGGCGTAGATGCGAAGAATGGGCTCGGTGCCCGAGCCGCGCAGCATCAACCACGAACCGTCTTCGGCCAGGTACTTCACGCCATCGTAGGATTTTACCTGGGCCAGCTGGGATTTCAGAAGTCGGGAGGGAGGATTCGTCTTGCAGTGCTCCATGAGCGCGGCGCGTTTCTCCAACGGGAAATGGGTGTCGATGCGCGAGTAGCGATGGGGGCCGTATTCCTTCTCCAGTTTCGCGACGAGCTTGTTCACGGATATGCGTTCCGTGGCCAGCATTTCCAGCAGCATCAGGCCGGCGAGAATACCATCGCGTTCGGGGATGTGGCCGGGGAAGCCAATGCCGCCGCTTTCTTCGGCACCGAGGATGACGTTGCCTTTGATCATTTCGGCGCAGACGTATTTGAAGCCGACACCGGTCTCGACGAGTTCCAATCCGTGCGCGGCGCAGATCTTGTCCACCATCGAAGTGGTAGTGAGCGCTTTGATCATGCGGCCCTTGGCTCGACGGTTGACGAGGAAGTGCTGGAGCAACAGGCAGATGATCTGGTGCGTGGTGAGCAAGTTGCCACGACCGTCCATGCCGCCGACGCGGTCTGCGTCGCCATCGGTGACGAGGCAGATGTCGTGCGGATGCTTGCGCAGGTACGCGGCCGAGGGGCCGTAGTTCTGGACGATGGGCTCGGGGTTGATGCCGCCGAAGTTCGGATCGTGATTTCCGTTGAGCGTGGTCACGCGGCAAGTGGTGCCGGCGAGCAACTCGGCGAAGCAGCCCGCCCCGACGCCGAACAGTGCGTCGTGGGCGAAGCGCAGCTTGGAGCGGGCGATGAGTTTGAAATCAACGAGCTTCTTCATCGCGGCGTAGTGCGCGGGCCGGATGTCGGCGATACGCACGGCTTTGTCCTTGGTCAGTGGTGCGGTGCGAACGGGATTCTTGTCGAGCATCGCCTCGACGCCCTGGCAGATGGAAGGTTCGGCGGAGCCGCCGTAGTGGGCCTTGAGTTTGAAGCCGTTGAACGCGGCCGGATTGTGGCTGGCGGTGATCATCACGCCGCCGATCGCTTCGTGCGCTTTGACGGCGAAGGAGACGCTCGGCGTCGGAGTGGGGCGATCGGTGAGGATGACTTCAAAGCCGTTGCCGCGCATCACTTCGGCAGTGAGCCGTGCGAAGCGGTCTGAGAGAAAGCGCCGGTCGTAGCCGATGACAGCCTTCTTCACAGTGCCCTCGACGGGGTTGCTGCTCCAGTAATCTGCGGTGGCTTGCGCGACACGGGCGACGTTTTGAAAGGTGAAGTCTTCCGCGATGACGGCGCGCCAGCCGTCGGTACCGAACTTGATGGGTGTCATGGGCATTTCGTTGCCGAGCTTAACGACAGGAACCGCCGGAGCTCAAGGACGAGCGGGCGACTTAGCGCCTGGCGACGGACACCGACGGTGTTTGGTGATTCGGAGCGAGCAGTTCCATGCCGGCCCGCTGTGTGCGGAATGGTTTCGCCGCTCCAGGAAGGAAGAGGTCTGCCTGATAAAACCCGAGCGGCTCGGAACCAGGTGACGGGCTCGCGGAAATGGCCGTCTCCGTCTTCTCATCCGTCGAGCGGAGGACGCGCCCGTGCATCGGGCGGATGTCGTCGGAGCGTTGCGTGATGGCTTGGTAGAGCATCGGCTTGTAGGCGAGCTTGCCGGCGGCCATGTAGGTGATGTTCGTCGCGTTGACGAAATGTTTCCTGAACTCGGCGGAACGCAGGCGACCTTCTCCGTTACAGCTGGCGAGGACGATGTTGTGAATCGCGGAGGCATCGGCGGGGCCGAGGAGTGTGGCGAGATCGCGCGCGGAGTAAGCGGGCGGCTTCGGGCCATCGGCCAACGTGCGATGCGGATAGAATCCATGCCGCAGGCCGCTCGGGCCGAAGCCAGCCTTGCCGTGCGAATCGACGAAGAGCGTGCGGTTGTTGGTGAGGCCGTGGGTGGTGGTGAGGACGCGCAGGCCGCCGGGGCTCCAAAGGTCGATGTAGTGATTGCTCTCGCCCGGGGACTGCGGGCCGGCGTGGAAACGCTTCAGCCAGTTGAGGTCGCCCGCGAATTCGCCTTTCGCCGCTACTGATCGTGCGGCGGCAGGGATATGGCGGGACGTCGCCAGAGCGAGTCGATAACTGGTAACCGACGCTGCACCCGCGAGCGCGAGCGCGACGATAAACAGGGCTCGGGTCGCGAAACGGCCCGGCTGCGGTGGCGATGGTTTTGTCTCAGGCATTGCGATGGCTTGCGCCTGAGATACTGAACCGCACCTGACAGCCAGCGACCACTGGCGGGCGTACGCTTGGGCGGGCCGGGGGACACCCGACGGGCGTGATCAGGGAATTGCGGAGGATGTCTGCCATTTCTTCCTCGAACCGAAATGGCCCGTGCCGTGCCCGGAAGCAAGGGGGCGGCAATCCCTCACCTTGGACAACGCCTCCTGTTACAAAACGGCGCGGTTGAACTGGCACCGCTTTCCGTCGCCCTGACCCGGAACATCACGGGCAATACTTGTAGTGCATGACGACCGAGTTCGGGACGTTGCCTACTGGCGGATTGTAGAGGAGATAAACCTTCAGGAAAGTGATCGGAGTGGGTGCCGGACAGGTGGCGAAGTTGACCTGATTCGATGCCCATCGCGCGCTGAAGTTGTCGGTGCCGCACTTGAAATTGCAGGTGTAGTTGCAGATGCCGCCGGTACCCTGCTTCATGCGATAGACGAGCAGGCCGGTGTCGATGCTGGTCGCCGCCGTCCCGTTGACCGAGTTGGCGAGATCGACCGTGTGGAACGTGACCGTGGACGGCGGACCAGTGACGGTGCCGGACGGAGTGGTGCAGGTCACCGAGGTCAGATCCACCGGCGAATAGTTGGAGCCATCAAAGTAACAGGGCTGCATGCGCGGCTCCGTCAGTTCCGTCGCCGCCGCCGGGCAGAGCAACGAGCACATTGAATCGACCGGCGATGCCGGCGTCCTGAACTCGAAGACCAGGTGGTTCGTGAACCGCTTGTTGCAGACCGTTTTTACCCCGCCAAACTCATCGCGCAGCGGGCTGATGCTGCCGGAACCCGGCCCGGTGATGGTCATGAAAATCAGGCTGGCCGACGAGGAACTGGCCGTGAACCCATTGAGCGTCGCCTGCAAGACGTAGCGGCCCGAATCCGTCGGCTGGATCGGCGTGAATTCCAGCAGGGCATTGGTTCCCCCGGCGATCGCCACACCGTCCTTGAACCATTGCAGCTCGCCCGGTGCTCCATGGAAGACCGCGCGCATCGAGGCATTGGAGCCGACCGAGGCATGCACCGATTCCGGCTGAAGCAGAAATTGCGGACCGGGTAAAATCGTCGGCGTGAAGTCGCCGTTCAAACACAGGCCCGCCATCGACTCGGGGGCGCTCAGTTGAATCTGGATCGCCTGGCCGGCCGCGACGTTCAACGTCACGCGGCTGGTCCGGTTCGAGCCGTCCGGCCCTGAATAACCTTCCAGCGTTAGGTTCAGGAGATCATTGCCGGAAAACGCCGCCAGAGCCGTCTCCTGCCCGGAGCCGCGGGTATCAAACGTCACACGTCCTGTGCCCGGTGCGATCCATTCCATCCAGTAAGTGCGCGCGAAGTTCCGCGCCGGATTCACCGGTTCGCCGGGTTCGAGTCCGGCCTGTTGATTGGTGACGTTCAACTCGAATGCCGGTACCGCCAACGTGGTGCGACCGGCAAACGCATCGGTCAACGCGATGTTCACTCCGCCGACGATCAAGTGAATTGGACAACTGAACGAGCAGGAGCACGCGTTGCCCGCCAGCACGTCGTAGGTGCCGCCGTCTTCGCGGGAGACGTTCGCCAGCGAGAGCGTACCGCCGCTGCCGGGAAAGTTCAGGACGTTCTTGCGCCAGTTGAAACTGTAGGGGCCGCCGCCAGCGACGGAAACCGGCAGCGTCACATTCGATCCCGGTGCGGCGAAAATCTTCAACGGCTGCGAAACGATCAACGCCGGCTGGCAGGCGTTTGAAAGCGCGGCGATGCCGCAGAGGCGGTAGAATTCCTGGACGCCGGTGATCGGGAGCACAACTTGCCGGCGACCGTTGATCTCAGCGATCGCCGAGGCGTCAGTTGTCCAGCCCGCGCCCGGATCAGGCGAGTGTTGCAGGACGAACTCGGTCGCTGTGAGCGGCCACGACAACGTGGCGAGCGAGCCAGCCCGTTCCATCAGCAACACGGGCGGCGGCGGCGGGCCGACCTCGCCCAGCAGTTGGAGATCGAAGCTGATGTCAGAGCTGTTCGTCGCCGTCTGGTGGATTTCCACCGCAATCACATTCTCGTATTGGGTGAGATAGGCTGGGTTGAGGTTGGCCGAGATCCAAGCGGCTCCGTCGTCCGTCGCGTTCGTCGCCAGCGTTCCGAATTCGAGAAGTCCGGCGGGAAGATTGTCGCGGAATACTTCCTGCCCATTGAGGTAAACCGCCACGCCGTCATCGCGGCGCACGCGGAGCACTACGTTCGAGAACACAGTTGGGTCCGGTACATCAAAGCCGCGCCGAAAATAGGTGGTGACGTGCTTGTTGTTCGCGTTCGGCCCAAAGCCGACCACCGTCCCCTCGTCGCCATCTCCGTATCCGAGTTCCGCCGGACCGCACGGCCAGTCGTGCAATTCCAGCTCCGGGCTGTTCCACAAGGGATCGAGAACGTTGCCGCGATCCCGAAAGTGCCAATAGGCGCGGTTCGCGACGAGTGTCACTCGATCCGGGTCCAGCCTTACATTGATCATCACCGGCGCAGAAGTCGCACGCAGCCCACCGACATCCTGCGCCACGGCGGTCAGCGTGTGGATGCCGAACCGGGCATTCGAGAATGTCGCCGCGTACGGCGCGCTCGTGTCGGTGCCGAGCAAATGGCCGTTCGCGTAGAACTCGACGTGCGCCACGCCCGAATCATCACTCGCGGATGCCGCGAGGGGAATGTTGTCGCCGGCGACGATGCTCGCGGGGCTGATGGGGTTCGTGATGGCGACGCTTGGAGGAGCCGTGTCTTCGATGCCGGTGAGTTCAAAGCTGAAGCCGAGATCAGAGCTATTGGTCGCGCTCTGGTGTACTTCGATGGCGACTGTGTTCGGGCCGGGCTGGAGCAACAGCAGCGCGTCGGAAATGTTCGTCGTGAAGAAAGTGTGCTCGTCCATACCGGCCACGGGCACAGACGCCAGCGTGAGGTGGTTGACTGCGCCGTTGGGCATGTTTTGGCGGAAGATTTCTGAGCCGTTGAGATAGACCACCGCGCCGTCATCGCGCAGCAGTCGCGCCCGAAGCTGCGTGTAGTGACCCAGGCCGGCCTCGATGAACGTCTGGCGGAAGTAGAACGTGATGAATCCGTTTGTCATATCACCGACGAGCGTCACTTGGCCGTCGCCGAAGCCGAGCTTGGCGACGCCATTGGACCAGGTGGAGTCATCAAAACTCGTGTCACGCCACGCCACGCCCTGGTCCGTTCCATTGGCGAGGTAACGCCAGGCGGAGTTGGTGGCGATTAGCGTGGTGGTGGCAGCGTATGTTGTCTGGGCGAACGCATGCAGAAGCAGGCTGCTCGCGAGGACGACGAGCAGACGGCACGATGGGACGATGCTGAACTTCATAAAACGCAAGGGCGGTGTGGAGAGCATTCGGGCTACGACTTGGGAGTAGAGTGAAGCTAATCGCTCTGACGGATTTTGCCAGCCAAAAGTCCGCGACGGGCTCATGCCGCTGACGTTCACCGTTGAGAAAAAGGGCGGGGCAGGGTGGTGTGTGTGGATTCAGGTGGGACGTTCGAGGCGTAGCGCGCCGCGCATTCGCGAAAGGTCTGTTCCCAGATGGCGTAGTCCTTCACCAGGAAGGTTGGAGAATAGCCCGCTTCGTTTGGCAGGTGCGGACAACGCCAGACCTGATCTTCATTCGTGCCAAGCCGGCGGTAGATTGTCTGGAAGAAGTGAGTGGAGAACGGGCGCGTCATCACCTGGTTGGTCAGTTGGAAAGTGCAATTCGTCAGGTAGCCCAGCTTCAACAATTCCGCCTCGTGGTATTTCGCCTTGTCCCACCACTGTTGAGGATGCTTGCTGATGAGCGCCCCGACGATGCGTTCATGCCACGGGAGGTTGCCGCCCATCGCCAGCCGGGCCGCGCGATGCCAGGCGCGCGTGTGATAGGTGACACCCGGCCGCCGAAAAAATCCCAGCGCGAGAATCAGGGCAATGATTCCAGCAAACGCCAGCGCGAGCGTCGTGCGCCGGGTCATTGGTACATCGCCAGGAACTGCTTGCGCAGTTCCAGTTCCCGGCCGGGCACGCGCTGGCGGAGCGTCTCCACCTTCACCGCGCCGTGCTGGAATCGGCGTTTCGGGAACACGGGCATTTCCATTCCCGTGATGGACTTCACGCCGCGAGCGACGATGTCGCCTTTGAGCGCGTAGAGTTTTTCCACGTCCATGCCGCTGAGTTCGGTGAAGGGGATGCCTTCGGCGACTTCGATGACGTTCGGGCGCGTGAAGGGGCTGAAGCCTTCGAAGCCGAAATGTTTCGCGGGCGCGTAGGTGCGCGTGTAGCTGCGGCTCAGGCCTCCGCTGTAGGTGAGCGAGTGTTTGATGCGCCCGACGCCCCAGCCTTCCTGGTAGAGCATCTGGTTGCTCACGACGCTGCGGATGGTGAGTTCCGGGTTCTCCTCAATGGGATAGTCCTTCAAGTTCTCATCACCGCCGTCGCCATCAATGAGGTGTTTCCAATCCGGGTATCGCGTGCGGATGCCGCGGCAGAGGGTCATGGCCATGGAGGCGGATTCGATGTCGAGCGGCTTGTAGTCTTCCACGACGCGGATGGTTTCGGCGACGTCGAGGGTGTCGAGATCAGCTTCGATGGGTTCGAGGAACAGGCCGAGGCTGAGCGCGTCGAGAAACTGGCGCGCCTGCTGGAGGTCTGGTCCATCGCCGAAGGAGAGCGTGAAGGCTTTCAAGCGCGACGGACTGAGGCCGAGGTGGCGCATGACATGATACGTGACGAGAAGGACCGCGCCGCTGTCGATGCCGCCGCTGAAGCAGACGCCGATGGGGGCTGTCGAGGGAACGCGCCGGAGCCACTTCGCAGTTTCGTCCGCAAGCGCGCCGATGTAGCGGTGGCCGATGTCGTCAAGGTCAGTGGAGAGCTTGTTGCGCTGGGGATCGAAGTAGCGCGTGTAAACCGGATCGGGATCCGGACAGCCGATGAGTTGCAACTCGATGACGTAGTGCGCAGGAACCATGCGCGTGTAGCTGGGATGGAACTGGTTCTCAAAGCCCTCGCTCTTGAGCCACGCGTGAATGGCATCGATGCGATCTGCGACCACAAGGGCCGGACCTTCGGCGCGCTTGGCGAGGAAGTAGCGCAGCGGGCGATCCATTGAACGGGCGAGGCGGATGCGTTTGCCTTCACGGGCGACGAGCGCAAAGGAGCCGTCGATTTCGCGGACGGCTCCGGGCTTGCCGTTGAGGACGCGGGCGCGGGCTTCGTCCACGGACATGTTGTAGATCTGGTTCGCGGCGGGATCGAGGAGGTCAACGACGCGTTCGACGTATTCGTGGTGCATGAATTTGAAAACTGCCGGGGCGGCTGCGGGATGTAAAGTCCGCACGCGGAAGGGCAGAGCGGCTGAATGTTCGTCGGCACTTGGCGCGAAAGGAATCGAGGCCGGGAACCCCGTCGCTCCCGGCCTCGAAACAAAAAACTGAGTGCGCCGGCGTAGCGGGCGTGGACGGTCAGTCCGGCTTGTGCGCGGTGTGGCAGGCCTTGCAGTTGGCGGCCTCTTTGTACTTGGCGACACCATCGGCAGCGCCCTTCTGGAGAGCCACCACGGCTTCGAGAACTTTTGAGGTCTTCTCCTTCCAGCTTGCTTCGTCGCCCTTCGGTGGCTTGGCGGTGGTCATCGCCTTGTAGCCGGCCACGAGCCCGGCGAGTTCAGCAGGACTGGCCTTGCCGTCGGTCGCCTTTTTGCAGATCGGATCCACGCCCTTTGGAGCCTTGTGGAACTTTTTCATGAACTCCTTGGTCGGATTGCTCTCCTCGGCGGCGTGAAGTGTGGAGACAAGAATGGAGCCTGCGAGCGCGGCGACAGCCCCGGCGATGATGCTGAGTGTGATGGTTTTTTTCATGTGAGTTGATTGAATCGTGTCACCCCTCCTGACACCCGGAAACCTGCTGCGGTTTCAGGATGGCAGGAGAATTTCGGGTTGCCCGAAAGTCGCACTTGCTTCCGGTTTGCGGCAAGTTCTTTTCCCGCGCTCCCGCCTGGCTGTTCTACTTTGCTTGTTCGGTAAGATGGGATTCATCCGAATCGATTGTTTGCCCAAGCGTCAGAGGTTCTGACACATTCAATCCATGCCTGTGACAACATCGAGAAATTCGTCCTGCCGGCTGCCGGTGGCTCCGGTGCTGTTGGTTCTGAGTCTGTTCGGTATTACGTGTCAGGCCTCGGCTGCCGTCCGTGAGCCGGCAGTTCTTCCGCCCGCGGCATCCAGAGCAGTGGAGTTCAATCGCGACGTGCGTCCCATTCTTGAGAAGTCCTGTTATTCCTGCCACGGCCCTGACAAGCAAAAGGGCGGATACCGGATGGACTCGCCATCTGCTGCGCTCAGGGGCGGCGACGCTCATGCGCCCGCCATCAAGCCTGGTGACAGTGCCGGCAGTCCGCTGATTCATCTCGTCGCCGGATTGGTGCCGGACTCGCTGATGCCGGCAAAGGGCGATCCGCTCACCGCGGAGCAGATCGGCCTGCTGCGCGCGTGGATCGATCGGGGTGCGAAGTTTCCCGAAGACGCTCTGGCAAAGGGAGAGGCGGACCCGGTCAAATCACACTGGTCGTTCCAGCCGGTGAAGCGGCCGGTGGTTCCAGTAGTCGAGATTCGCAAATCTGGAATCGCAAATCCGGTGGATGCCTTCGTCCGCGCCAATCTAACGGAGAACAAGCTGACACCGTCACGCGAAGCCGACCGCACCGCGCTCATCCGGCGGATCTACTTTGTGATGCTGGGTGTCCCGCCGACGCCGCAGGAAGTTGCGGCGTTCAACGCGGACAAGAAGCCGCTGGCCTTTGAACGCTTGGTGGATCGGGTGCTGGACGACCCGCGCTACGGTGAGCGCTGGGGCCGGCACTGGCTGGATGTGGTGCGCTTTGCTGAGAGCAATGGCTTTGAGACGAATCGCGAGCGGCTCAACGCCTGGCGCTTCCGTGACTACGTCATTGGCGCGTTCAACAGCGACAAGCCTTACAACCAGTTCGTGCGCGAGCAGATCGCCGGCGACGCACTCGGCGCGGACGTGGCGACCGGATTCCTCGTCGGCGGCCCGGTGGACATCGTGGGCAGCCCCGATATTACGCTCACGCTCCAGCAGCGCGCGGATGAAATCGATGACATGGTCGGCACTACAGGCACGGCCTTCATGGGCCTCACGCTTGGCTGCGTGCGTTGTCATACGCACAAGTTCGATCCCATCACTCATCGGGAATACTACTCGATGGCCGGGATCTTCTCGGGCGTGAAGCACGGCGAGCGAGCCTTGCCGCTGCCCAAGGATCGGGCGGCGGAGTTGGCCGAGCTCGACGAGCGAATCAAAGAATTCGAACGACATCTCGCGCGGTTCATCCCAAAGGCCGCTCGGGCGACTGTCACGACGAATGGTGCCGGCAAACCTCTGCGCCCGGCTGTGAACGCCGTGAGGAACGAGGAGGACATAGCGCCCGTCGAGGCGAAGTTTCTGCGCTTCACCATTCTCGCGGCAACGGGCGGCGAGCCGTGTATTGATGAACTGGAAGTGTGGTCGGACGCTCGCAATGTGGCGCTGGCCACGAATGGCGCGAAGGCCACGGCTTCCGGGAGCCTCGCGGGCTACGAGATTCACAAGCTGGAGCACGTGAACGATGGCAAGGCCGGGAACGGCCGCTCCTGGATTGCTAGCGAATCGGGCCGCGGCTGGGTGCAGTTGGAGTTCGCGAAGGCCCAGCGCATCGAACGCGTCGTGTGGGGACGCGACCGCGACGGGCAGTTCAAGGATCGTCTGGCCACGAACTATCGCATTGAGGCAGCGGTGGCCACGAACGAGTGGAAGCTGGTGGCCAGCTCGGCCGACCGTGAGCCGTTCAAGGGCAAGACGGAGAAACCCGCCGGGCCGACGTATCGATTCGAAGGCTGGCCGGTGGCCGAGGCAGAGCAGGGCAGGCAATGGCTTGCAAAGTTGGAGAAGGCTCGCAAGCAGCGTTCTGAACTGGCGAAGGCGCCGATGATTTACGCCGGAAATTTTTCGCAACCTGGCGCGACGCACCGGCTGCATCGCGGCGACCCGATGCAGAAGCGCGAGACGGTGCCGCCGGGCACGCTGGCGATTTTCAATCCGCTCACGCTCGCCACGAACACGCCGGAGCAGGAACGCCGGGTGGCGCTCGCGAAGTGGATTGCGAGTCCGGAGAACCCGCTGACGGCCCGCGTGATCGTGAACCGCATTTGGCAGCATCATTTCGGAGTCGGGCTGGTCAGCACGCCGAATGATTTCGGAAAGAACGGCGCGCGACCGACGCATCCGGAGTTGCTCGACTGGATGGCGAGCGAGTTGACCGCAAACGGCTGGAGCATCAAGAAGCTGCAGCGGCTGATTCTCACGTCGGCGACATGGCGCCAGTCGAGCGTTCCGCGGGACGAGGCGTTGAAAGTGGACGCCGCGAGCCGGTTGCTCTGGCGCTTCCCGCCGCGTCGACTGGAGGCGGAGGGCATTCGCGATAGCATCCTCGCAGTCAGCGGGAACCTCGATCGCACTGCGGGCGGCCCGAGCTTTTACCTGCACGAAGTCGATCGCGAGAACGTCTATCACTACCACCCGAAGGAGAAGTTCAGCCCAGCCGAAACGCGTCGCATGGTTTACGCGTTCAAAGTGCGCATGGAGCAGGACGGTATCTTCGGCTCATTCGATTGTCCGGACGGCAGCCTGGTGATGCCCAAGCGCAGCGTTTCCACGACGCCGTTGCAGGCGCTGAACCTGTTCAACAGCCGGTTCATTCTCGACCAGTCGGAGACGTTTGCTGAGCGCTTGCGGAGGGAAGCGGGTGGCGACGTTTCCGCTCAGGTGAGCAAGGCGTGGCAACTGGCGTTCAATCGACTGCCCAGTCGGGCGGAGACCAAGGAGGCTATGGCGTTTGAAAAAGTGGAGGGACTATCCGCTCTGTGCCGCGCGGTTCTGAACGCCAACGAATTTCTCTTCATCCCATGAGCCAGCCCTTTCCGAACTTCAACAGCCCGTTGCTCAATCGCCGCCGGTTCCTTTCCGACGCGGGCATCGGCCTCGGCGCCATCGCTCTCACGTCTCTGCTTGGGCGACAGGGATTGCTCGCCACGAATCTGGCGGGGAAGGAATCGATCCGTCCCTTGATCCAGCCCGGCAGTCCGTATGCGCCGAGGCAGCCGCACTTCACGCCGAAGGCGAAGAACGTGCTCGTCATTTTCTCCAGCGGCGGTTGCAGCCATCTCGACACGTTCGACTACAAGCCCGAGTTGATCCGGCGTCACGGCCAACCCATGCCCGGCAACGAAAAGCTCATCACCTTCCAGGGCGAACAAGGCTCGCTGACGAAGAGCCCGTGGGAATTCCGTCCACGTGGCCAGAGTGGCAAGATGGTCTCCGATCTCGTGCCGCATCTCGGAGCGCTGGCGGACGAGATGTGTTTTATCCACTCGATGCAGGGGAAGACGAACACGCACGGACCAGGCGAGAACTTCATGTCCACCTGCAACGCGCTCGACGGTTTCCCGAGCATGGGCGCGTGGGTGACCTACGCGCTCGGCAGCGAGGATCAGAGCCTGCCGTCCTACGTCGCGATTCCCGATCCGCGCGGCAAGCCGCAGAACAGCGTGAACAACTGGGGGCCGGGTTTTCTGCCGGCGGCTTTTCAAGGCACGGAGTTCAACGCGACGAACCCGATTCGCAATCTGGCGCGGCCCGGATCCATTCCGGCAAAGAGCGACTCGGCGACGCGCGCCTTCCTGCAAAAGTTGAACGAGCAACACGCGCAGCGTTTCCCGGGCGACACCGAACTGGCGGCGCGCATCGCGAGCTACGAATTGGCGGCGCGCATGCAGCTCACCGTTCCAGAGGTGGCCGATCTCGCCAGCGAGCCGGCGCACATTCTCAAACTCTACGGCGCGGACGAGGGCGGCTCAAAAACCAACGACATCCGTGCGGCGTATGCGCGGAACTGCATTCTCGCGCGGCGGCTCATCGAGAAGGGCGTACGCTTCGTGCAGCTCTTCAACGGCGCCTATCAGACCGGCGGCGAGGGCGTGAGCAACTGGGACGGTCACAAGCAACTCTTCAAGGATTACAGCGTCCACGGTCCCGTGCTCGACAAGCCGACGG
>SXGR01185104.1_pt1 | contig 13439 bp, 11 predicted proteins | sample 3174711 | NCBI WGS metagenome assembly SXGR01 (sample SAMN11356860, study PRJNA531348) | freshwater metagenome | isolation source: freshwater sample F1-60 | place: China: Fuxian Lake, Yuxi | collected 2017-12-25
AAGCGCTCTAAGTTTGTTCACTACAATGCACGCACGGTTATTTTAAATAATTTGGAATTTGATCACGCCGATATTTTCCCCGACCTCGCCGCAATTCAAAAACAATTCCATCATTTAGTGCGCACAGTGCCCAACAACGGCTTACTGATTTCGCCTAGCAATGACAAAGCACTTGCAGAAGTGATCGCACAAGGTTGCTGGACACCACAACAACAATTTGGATTTGTTACGGATGAAAACACAAGCGAATGGCAAGCCCAACTGATCGCTGCCGATGGCAGTGAGTTTTCTGTGCTACACAACGGCGAAACAATCGCAAAAATCGCGTGGGAACAAACCGGTATTCATAACGTGAACAATGCGTTAGCAGCAATCATCGCTGCACGTCATGTCGGTGTAACACCTGAGCATTCTGCAAAAGCCTTGGAACAATTTGCGGGCGTAAAACGCCGCATGGAATGCCTAGCAGATGTGCATAGCGTAAAAGTCTACGATGACTTTGCGCACCACCCCACTGCAATTAAAACCACCCTCGCCGGTTTACGCGCAAAAGTGGGTAGCGAAAAAATTATCGCCATCATAGAACCTCGCTCAAACACCATGCGAATGGGCGTACACAAAAACGCACTCAACAAAAGCGTTACCGATGCCGACGATGTACTCTGGTATCAACCCGCCAATGTCGATTGGGCGATGGATGAAGTCGTCAATAAAAGCCCCGTGCCCGCAAAACTTTTGCGCGACCTGGATGAATTAATTCACTGTGCCCTTACGCTATGCGAATATAAAAAGCATCTCAGTGAAGCCAATACGCACATAGTGATTATGAGCAACGGCGGGTTTGGTGGTGTGCATCAGAAGTTGATTGAGCAATTAAAAAAGCACGCGCTCTAGGAGAAGAACAATGAAACAACGCAGCATTACTCTCGCCATTACCGGCGCATCGGGCGCGCAATATGGGTTGCGGTTATTACAATGTTTGTTGGCCGCTGACTGCAAAGTCTATTTATTGCTTTCCAGCGCTGCAGAAGTGGTTATTCGTACGGAAACAGATTTAGATTTACCTCAAACTTTAGAGTATCAACAAATTTTCCTAAGCGAAATGTTTGAGGCCGATGAAGACCAGTTGCAAGTACTCGCTAAAGACGATTGGTTTTCGCCAGTCGCATCTGGCTCAAGCTCACCCAGTTCTATGGTGATATGCCCCGCCAGCGGCGGTACGCTTTCCGCCATCGCCCACGGTGCCAGCAATAATTTAATTGAGCGCGCTGCGGATGTTGCACTGAAAGAACGCCGTCAACTTATTTGTGTTCCGCGCGAAGCGCCCTACTCGGCAATTCATTTAGAGAACATGCTCAAGCTTACACAATTAGGCGCAATGATTATTCCCGCCAGCCCCGGCTTCTATATGCAACCGCAAACCATTAATGAATTAATTGATTTTATTGTGGCACGTATTCTAGATCAGTTAGGCATTGAGCAAGATTTAATGCCGCGCTGGGGTGAAGATTAATTGAAGCAAAGACCAATGTAGGTTGGTGGTGAGCTTGCGAACCCCAACACGTCTAAATCGCACCATAAATCACAAGCCTGATTGGACATGAAATTGGCTTTTGGTTGGCACGGCAAGATGGACGTGTTGGGGTTCGTTCCTCACCGCCAACCTACGGACAATCAAACGAACATAAAATTATCGATATGAATTTACCAAAAAAAGTTCGCATTGTAGAAGTGGGCCCACGCGATGGTTTGCAAAATGAAAAGCAAGCCATTCCCACTGCGGCAAAAATCCAACTGATAGAAATGCTGGTGGATGCAGGTTTAACTTATATTGAAGCCGGTAGTTTTGTGAACCCAAAATGGGTGCCGCAAATGGCGGATAGCGCAGAAGTATTTGCCGGCATAAATCGCAAACCCAATATCATCTATGCGGCACTCGTGCCTAATTTACAAGGCTATGAACGCGCCATTGGCGTTAATGCTAATGAAGTTGCTATTTTTGCAGCGGCCTCTGAAGCCTTCAGCCAAAAAAATATTAATTGTTCCATCAGTGAAAGCATTAAACGCTTTGAAGCCTTAATCAGCGCTGCGCAAGTACAAAGAATTCCGGTGCGCGGGTATATTTCTTGTGTAGCAGGCTGCCCTTATTCTGGCGACGTTGAGCCGGCGACAGTTACTAGCATCGCCAAAGAATTGTTGGCGATGGGCTGTTATGAGATTTCATTAGGCGACACTATTGGCGTAGGCACAGCAGGGCAGATCAAAAAATTAATAGAAGTAGTCGCGCAAGAAACCCCGATTGAAAAGCTTGCTGTGCATATGCACGATACCTATGGCCAAGCGCTTACCAATATTTACGCATCGCTAGAAATGGGCGTGAATGTTATAGATAGTTCAGTTGCAGGTTTGGGAGGTTGCCCTTACGCGGTGGGGGCGTCTGGTAATGTTGCTACTGAAGATTTAGTTTATTTACTCAATGGCTTGAATATTGAGCACGGCGTTGATTTACAAAAACTTATTCACGCTGGGAATTTTATTAGTAATATTCTTAACAAGCCCAATCAATCCAAAGTGGCTAAAGCCATGCGTTAAATCCCCTAGCCCCGAATGGTGCTTACTTAAGCCCCTTTTTCAAAGGGAGAACTTTTACTCCTTCCCTTTGAAAAAGGGAGGATTGGGGAGGGATTTGAAAAAGAGAATTAACATATGAACGAAAAAGATTTAGCATCAGAACTAGTTTTAGAAACAGCACAAATCCGCTGGCATGAACTACAGCGTTTTTTCGCTAGCGGTAACGCGATTGCAGTTGATGAATCGCTCGACTTAATTCAAGTCGCCGCCGAAATCACCAAAGACAATGCCACTCAAGTAAAAACGTGGATGGATGCTGGTTTGGTAGATACGGTAAAAGATACGCAAGCAGCAGAATGGTATGAACAAGATGCCTTAGTCTGGGCGCTAGTGATTAAACCTTGGGTTTTAATTCAACCTATAAAAGCACAACCGATGAACGTGAGCCAATAATTTATGAGCAAGAAACGTGTACTGGTTATTGATGACGAACCCGATATTCGTGAGCTGGTAGAAATTACACTGGGGCGCATGCAATTAGATACCGACTGCGCAGAAAATATCACGCGCGCCAAACAATTCTTAATGCAGCAAACCTACGATTTATGTTTGACTGATATGCATTTGCCCGACGGCAAAGGGTTGGATCTAGTCGAATTTATTCAACAAAATTTCCCTCGTCTTCCAGTAGCTGTCATTACTGCGCATGGCAGCATAGATACCGCGATTGAATCTATGAAAGCAGGTGCATTTGATTTCATTTCAAAACCGGTTGATTTAAATGTATTGCGCAAGCTGGTGAATACAGCAATTCAATCCAGCCAATTACCGACAAGCGTAAAATTACCTACTGAAAGTTTTATTATCGGCCAATCAAAAGCCATTCAAGATTTAACCCGCAGCATTCAAAAACTCGCTCGCTCGCAAGCGCCCATTTATATCAGCGGTGAATCTGGTTCCGGTAAAGAATTAGTTGCACGCTCAATTCACGAATTAGGCCCGCGCGCAGAAAAACCTTTTATAGCGGTTAACTGCGGAGCGATTCCACGTGAATTAATGGAAAGTGAATTTTTCGGCCACAAGAAAGGCAGCTTTACCGGAGCACATCAAGATAAATTGGGTTTATTTCAAGCTGCAGAAGGCGGAACATTATTTTTTGATGAAGTGGCTGATTTACCTTTAGATATGCAAGTTAAACTCTTACGTGCCATTCAAGAAAAATCGATTCGCCCCGTGGGCTCTGCCGAAGAATTAGTTACCGATGTTCGCATCCTTTGCGCAACCCACAAAGCTTTAGACAACGAAGTTAAAGAGGGTCGCTTCCGCCAGGATTTATTTTATCGCTTAAACGTAATTCAACTCAGTGTTGCGCCCTTGCGCCAACGCCGCGAAGATATCCCTTTGCTCACCCATTATTTATTGGAAAAAATTGCACGCGAAATGCAGCTCCCCGCGCCAAAGCTTTCCGTTGCAGCACTACAAACACTTCACGACTATCAGTTCCCCGGCAATGTGCGCGAATTGGAAAATATTTTAGAGCGTGCGTTTACACTCTGTGAAAACGATGTGATTGATGCCGGTGACCTACAATTACAATCCGATCCCAATGCATTACCTATATTCGCCAAGCCCGAACTCGACAGCAGTAGAAACACAGCACAGACTAATAATGACAATAAAACTAACCGCATAGACTACCCCGCACGCTGTGCAGAATACCCATCGCTCGATGATTATTTATTAGACGTAGAAAAAGAAATCTTGTGCGACGCACTAGAAAAAGTTCGCTGGAATAAAACACTTGCAGCTAAACGATTAGGAATCACATTCCGTTCATTGCGTTATAGATTGCAGAAGCTTGGGTTAGATGATGAGTAAAAAAATCCCGCCGAAGCGGGTTTTTTTACCAGCATTTATCGGTTGAATCTGCTAACAACTTATTTTGGGCCGATTTATTACCTCTATGATTCAGCACAAATCTCACACAGTCAGTATCCTTAGCCTGTACTGAATCTGGAGCAGGTGTTGCCGTTAAGGTATAAGTTGTTGGCGTAAGATTAGAAGCGCTCACAACATAAAAGTTACCACGTGTAGCCACTCCGTTTGCAGAATTGAGTTCATCAATAATAGTGCAGACTCCAGCAGCCGTTGCATAGGTACCGTTAGCGGTATAGCAACGCTGCATTCGCTGAGCCAAATCTGCCAGCTCGGTCTTCGCATCCGTGCGATTTGATTTCATAACCGACTTCATATAATTATAGTAAGCAATGCTCGTTAATATTCCTAAAATAGCAACTACAATAATCATCTCAATTAATGTAAAACCGTTTTGCTTAGACTGCAAATTCATTTAACTACTCCTATCGCACTTGGCGCCATGATTGACGAGCATAATCACCTGGGTTCAAACACGCACTTGCATTCAGCAATTCCGCTTTACTGGTACTGGCCAAAACAGCGCCTTGAGCTGATCCACTGCATTTAACGGCGTTTGAACTTGAATTTGAACTTGAATTTGAACTTGAATTTGAACTTGAATTTGAACTTGAATTTGAACTTGAATTTGAACTTGAATTTGAACTTTTAGCGGGAGGAATTCCGCCATGCACCATACCAAAACCAAGATCACCCAGAATCAGATGATTGCTCCTATCGATTTTATCCAAAAGGTGTAAGCCCTTAAACTTATCGCCTACGGCGGGCACTTCCATTAGCCAGCTTTTGCCACCATATTCACAGGAAACGGAAGAGGGAATGAGCGTCGGGAATATTAGTTTATCCTGAATCAGTAACGCTTTTGTGGTAACTCTTTCACCATCAGTATCTGTAAAGTCAAGGTACCAACCATACTCAGAACTCCAGTTAGGGTTGGTCGAGCTAACAACTCTATAACCATTCGCATCATTGGATATTGTTTTGCTGAGCAAATTGGTTCTAGAAATAAGGGTTCCCATATCTGCAATGGCGTAGAAGCTATACTCAGGTGAAGCTGGAGTAGTGTTATCACCATCTTCAAAATACTTTCCTGTACCAAAGTACACCATGTATTTACCACCTAGCTGATTATTAATACCAATGGTAGGAGCAGCTGTTATAGGCTGTAATTTATCACCACTATCTTTAGCAACAAATAGAAGACTATAAGTCCAGTTGATTGGGTCTGCATCTTTTATATCAAATTTAAATAAATTGCCTTTGAGATCGCCAGCGTAAACCGTGGTCGCCTCACCTATTGCATTCACTAATACAGCAGGAGCCGATAAACCCGTACCCGTAGTAGTATTGATAGTGGTTGTTTTATTTAATGGATCAACCAAATCAATCACAATTAATTTTGAAAGCGGTGAAGTACTGCTATCACCATTGCCTAAAATTACACCCCAACGGCCATTAGTCAGCGGCAAAATAAAAGGCTTACCCATCACATAACCAAGGCCTGGGATATCTGTATCGGTTAGCTCCCACAACAGTTTTGGGTCATCGGCATCAGTAACATCTAAGGCATAAATTCCTTTTCCACCGGCGCCTAAAGTGCCTACTACAATTGTATGCCAACTTTTTTCCGACTCATCCGCCCCCTGGAAATAGGCATCTCCGGTTACTACAGGGCCATCCACCAAATACTGGTGCTTATTCAAATTCTTTCCGTAATCTAACTCCGCTAGCTTAGTCATTTTAGGAAGCGTTGCTGTAACCACATAAGCAAATTTTTCAGTGAGAGTTGCTGCATCAAACGCATGCATCATGCCATCGTTAGCACCAATATAAATCATTGGATCTTTGCCTTTCTTTACCTTCACATATTCTAGGTATTTATCACCACCATCAGAAAGACTCTTATAGCCATAGTTAAATCCGCCAACATAGGCAGGGCTTGAGTTAACAATATCACCAAACACGTTTCTAACCTGTTTGGTGCCGCTGGCATCTGTTACTGTAAATGTACGGCTGCGGAAAACACCCGCACTATTGTTTATACTGAATTCATCCGTATCGCTACCTGTAAGCCAGTCAATCCTTTTTTTAGCGTTCACGTCGGTTGCTTCAGGCGAAAGAATAAACTGCGATGACAAGGATAAATCCACTAAATTAGACCAGTTAAAAGCAGCTAAAGCAGTGCCTTTCTTAATGTAGATATTTCTAGTTGCTGGCACATTTGAAACCAATGGGTTAGTCAACTTAATATCGCCATTTGAATCAAACTCATAGCCTTTGATAGAGCCATCCCAGGTTCCACTTCTAAACTGTGCTTGAAATATATAATTGTCTTCCGCTAAACGCGCGGAGTTAGTGGCTACAGAGGCGGCAGAGCCAGTATCGTTTGCAACATTACTAAATGCTTTATCCAAGGAATCTTCTAACTTTAGCGGATCAGTCGCAAAGAAATAGCTATCTGATGTATTACGGGTTTTAACAAGGCTATGTAAATAAGGAACATCATAGGTTTCCCCTTTTTTAGCTGCGTCATCTTGAGCCGCACTCTCAAAGTCTGAAGAGTAACCACCCCATTTTGCGGCATAGTACAGCGGGCTACCCAAAAAGTTGTCAGCTGATGCATTACCAACAGGATAATCTTTACTCACGGCAGCATCACTAACTTGGCAGTTGTTACACTCAGAAACAGCTATGCCAGCCTCTTCTGGAATCATATAGTCTGGTGCCTTATAGTCTGGGTATGTGAAACCATTGGCGCCAGACCACACATGAAAGCCATCCCCTGAGGTGGTACCACTCAAAATGTAACCAAAGCCAACTTTACTACTGGTGGACTTAGCCAAAACTTTAGTGGTGATATTCAAATTGCTTGAAGTTAGCGTGTATTTAATTACGCCCCACATATCTTGGTCGAAGTCACCGCCCTGCTCAGACTCCTCCCAGTTCACATAAAGCGTGCCGGTTTTTTCCGTGCTGGTTGAGGTTTGTGAAACAACCCTAAATGCAACCAAACCACAATTTCCTGTTGCGCCAGAGCCAGTACCATGGTTAGCACAGGCAGGCAAAATCTTAACCGTTTTAGTGGTGCTGCCAGGTATTTGCAATGTCACAGATGGGGTTGCAGGCGCCAACTCAACGCCATAAGTACGCACTACTTGCTTGTCTTGTAGATCTGACCGCAAGTCATTCTCTCGGGCATAACTGGCCAAGCCCGCAATATTGTAGGAGCCTCTTAAATGGGGTGCATCTGGGCAAGTTCCTGTCACCAAGGATAACCCTGTTAATGCCTTAGCTGTACAGAGGTCTATTTTTGTTGTAGGAGTTGCTGTTATTGCATTCCCTACGAAAAATTTGCCGGTATATAGATTTTCGTGAGTACTATTACCGATCATATCAACATAGGTTGAAAGCTCAGTGCCACCACTAATCTGATCTTTGAATGCCGATATATCATCGTTATCGTAGGAGCTCACGGTAGCGTTAAATTGAATAACATTGAGCGGCGAACAATAATTGGATGAGGTAAGTGGATCCATCCATATAGTCTTATCACTAATATTAGCGCTACTGCCTTTATTAGGTTCAATCTTAGGTAGCTTATCAATGCCAGTATTGGTTGTGTTATCTGTGGTGTCAAATGGGTCAGAAGTTGCGCCAAACTTACCTGTAAAATAGCGTAGCGCCTGCAAATATAATTCAGACTGAGGATTACCCCAGTTAGTACATTTGCCGTCTGCAAAACCATTTTTTTGCCAAGGGCAATCATCCCCACCGGAACTTGGGCCACCCAAATAGGTACCGTCCGAATAGCTATAGCCCCTAATACGCATCATACTTAAGGTGGCAATAATACCTGACGGCACTGCAGGGCTTGCAGGTGAAATGGCTGAAAATATGCCGGAATTACTGTCAACTTCATCTGACAAATTACTAATATTTTTTCTTAAAACACCACCTTGTTTATTTTTGCTGTAACTACCTGTCATAAGACCAAACAAAATTTTTGCTTTTTTATCTTCAAAGTTTTCGCCATATTTATGCAATAAACCACGAGGCTTCAAGTTACCATTTGGATAGGCATAGCAGTTGGACTCTTTTAAAGTGCTATTTTTACACACTTGCACACGCACAATATAATCACCATCAACAGTACCATTGCCATCACCATCACCACGCGCGTCAACACCACCAGCGCTATTGCCAGAGGTTAAACCGGTTCTTTGAGGGCTAGTGTTGAATGCATAAATACCCGATTTGCTAGGATCATTTGAATTGCTAGCAGAATGTTCTTCATTCCAAGTACATTGCCAACGCTCATTACTTGCCCATAATGAAAAATTTCCTTTAGCAATTCTGAGCAAGGGAGGATTCGTTGCAGAAGATATAGTTTGAGACATTCCACCTGATGCCGCAGTGGTATTACAAAACGTTATGCCCGTCTGTCTGAATGTATCTGCCAAACCTAAATCAGCGCCATCTATAACCGTTGTTGGCATTAATTGACTTAAATCTGAGTTGTTGTAGTGCTTGGCGAAAGCATGGGCGTCATGTGGTAAAAGCACACGCTCAAGTACGGTTTCGGTATCGTCTTTAGAACGGTAGCCACCAAAAAGTATTTTTCTAACAGCATCCATTCGGGTCATAGTTGCCCAATTTAAAAAATTGCCGCTCCATGTGGTTCCATCGCAATACTTTGAAGCGTTTACCAAGGCTGCTGGTTCAAATCGTTTATTACTGCTGCTATAGCTATAACACTTACCAGAATCAAAGTAGCCATAATAATCGTAAATATTTACATAGGTTAAATCCAAGTCGCCATCTTGGGCAAACTTGCCATAGTTGGGGTTAGGATTCCCATTAACTGTTGCGCGAGTATCGGTTATATCTGAATAATCATCATAGAGTTTCACATAGAGCTGATGATCTTTTGACATGTTCAACATCGCCAAAGGAACAACAGGGTTCGATAAAAATAATGGATCTTGTGTGGGCACTGCATATGCCGAATGAATAACACACAGCGTTAATAGCCCGCTGTATAAGCCCGTTGCCAGAGACTTCATCATAGGTTTCCGCATAAATTGCAACTTCGCTAAAAAGAAATTTGAAATAAACATTGCCTGCACTCCTATTGGTACCGACGTTTATAAGTACTTTGCAAAACTACACGCGTGTCTTCTGTGTAGCCCCAAGCTAATGCCGTAACACGAAATAATTGCGGCTCGCCCATTGACATAGAGCCTTTATCTACACCATCCCCCGAATCAGAAAAAGCACCCACGGGATACTCCAATTGTTCTACAACACACCGTGGTTGGGCGGAAACAAACGCAAGCCCCATGTTGGTTGATCTACCGTTCGCAAGCCAATCATCGTTATTCCAGCTCGCAACAGGCTCTGGTGGGGTTAAGGCTTGCCTATCTGTAAATAAACCATCTGCGTTGTTAAATTCAGGCACTGTCGCTACTGTAAAAAAATCCACAAGACCTTCGCAATCCCTCAAAGCAGACTCCGCTGACTGAAAAGTAATGTTCACATCGCGCATATTGGTGGCCATATTTTCTTGCAAACCACTCCCCTTAATTGCGGCTAAACCAACAATAGTCATTAACAGAACCATGATCAGCCCAACAATTAACACTACGCCTTTCTGCTTATTAGCAGGCGCGCCATAAGCGCTTGATACCATTTTTTTTCTTCTCATCACACTTGTGAAATTTTTGCTCATACCCTACACCTCATTAACGGCTACGTACGCCTACGGTAGCCATAAAGACTTTTCTAATACGTTTATCTGCAACATCTGCCTGCACAACATTATTGCCTGCAAAGGTATATGGCTGATTATCTTCAACCACATTATCCTTATCGCTTCTTACAAGTAACTCTATTCTTACGGCAGTGACTTGTGCCCAATCGGGAGCAAGCATATTCACAGCATTTCTATAGTCAGTGCCATTTATACCGTAGGTGAAGCGCACATTTTCAACATCCTCAACCAACTCAACAGGAGGTTCATTGTTTACTCTTTGATATAAACTAGGCCCCTTATCTGCGCCATTACCCTCAGCCACGAAATACACCACCGTTTTCATAAGAGCAATTTCAGATAATTTATCAAAATATGTTTCAAAATTAAGACTATTCCCGCCCCAAGCATCCGTATGTTGTAATGTCAGCGTATCAACAACTACTGTGGGTTCAGCAGAGACCTGAAAAATTCTCGCTTTGGCACAATCAGATACCACCACCACACTGTTTTCACAAATTCCTTGAACACAACCGTCTACTAATGGAGCTGTAGTTCTAGCAAAAACTGCTGTTGCAGCATTGGCAGCTGAACCCACCAGAACTTGCGAGTCAGCACCGCGCAGCACGAGAATATTGGTATTGGCAATCGGCTTAATGGTCGCCCCCAAGTCAGGAGCAACTCCATCACCATCAACTCCATTTGGCAATGCTGCTGCATTTTCATACCCCATAACCCCCTCATCAAATCTACCGTGCAAACCACCGATGCTTAAATTATTAGGGACAACATCAACTTGTTTGCTTACGCCATTTTTGGGAGAAAAGCAGCCGTAATAGGCCGCCATACGAATATCACGCGAGATGAATTCAATGGCTAAGCGCCCTGTTTCTTGCACGCGAGAAACAGCCTGTTGTGAGCTAAAGGTTTGCTTGCTCCCAAGAAACATTTGTACAACGCCCGTCATTAGAAACAAGCCTAGCGTAATTGAAATCATCAGTTCGACTAATGAAAAACCTAATTGATTACGTTGCATCAAATAATCCTTACAGCTGTACTGTATAGCTAAAAGTTGATTCATCTTCTTGCACGTTGCCAGAACTATTTTGCTCCGCCCACCGAATTTCTATGGTACAAAAGCCTGCAGCATTACAATCTACTCTGCCTCTAGCACCAGCGATGGAATTGGCTAAATTTGTTCGCCATTGATTTACTGCGACCTGTTGTGGAGCAGCGCCTGCAGGCAAAGCATCATTAAAACCAATGTTGAATTGGTCTGGCGCTATAGTGGTGCCTGTAATTCGAATTCTATCAATAATATCGTAAGCAAAAATATTGGCTTGCGAACGCACATAAGCGCTATTGTTGAATTGCAGCGAACGCGCCTGAAGACTTGATAATGCCAAGAGCGCCGTTGATATCAGCAAAACGGTTATCAACACCTCAATTAACCCGACGCCGCGTTGAGCACTGATTATTTTCATCATTAATTCCTATATATAATCCGAGCTATAGTGCAGAGCAGGCAGTTGCCTCAACTCGAATCATGCCCGACAAGCCAACAGTAATGGTTCTAGCCGCATTTCCTTTGCATTTTTCAAAATGCGCTCTGATCACTGCATTACTAGTTCCTTTGTCTCGCGATAAAACACCAAGAGCAGCAAAACGCACAAAGGTTCGGGCTGGGGTAAAGTTGTATTGCATTTTTGTACCCGTTGTGGCCCATCTGCGCAAAATTGCATCACCATTGGCAACCACTGGTGCGTCAGCCACAGCGGCGGCTGTATCTCTTACGACAAGCCACCCCTTACTCCAATCACTCCCACAAACATCATCTGCTTCAGTTGCTGAATCTTTATTGTCCAATGGGCACAAGGTGATGGTGTTACTGGTTTTCATTGCCTCCGCACGAGCATATTTGAGTGCATCTGCAAGCTCTTCTGCATTGGAAACAGAGCGATTATTAACAATTTGACTTCGAAAACTGGGGACAGCTAGTGACAACAAAACCCCCAGCACACAGACAGTCACTAGCAACTCAATCAAGGTAAATGCTTTTTGATTCTTGAACATGAATCCGCTCACTCATTAAAAATCGTTCACTATCTAGACGAAACCCAATCTAGCGATTATATTGACCAAACCTTAACACAGGTAACTTTCGGCTGCGCCTATCGCCTGATACGCGGTCATCAAGGATGAATGAGCGGCCATAGCTGGCACCTAGCTCAACATACACACCTATTCCATGGAGGGAATACTATGAAACGCAATGGCTTTACTCTTATCGATTTATTAATCACCCTTTCTGTTATTTCAATCTTGCTGACGATAGGCTTACCTAGCGTATCTACTCAAGTTCAACATACTCGAGTCAAAACAGCCACCAATAGCCTGCTTGAGGCAATAAATCTAACCAGAACACAGGCAGTTTTTGCTAACAAGCGCGCCACCATCAGAAAGCAAAACGAATGGAGCGATGGATGGGAAATATTTATTGACGCAGACAATGACGGAATACGTGATGCAAATGAAAAGCTGATACAAACACAAGCAAAACTAAACAGCATAAAAATTATTGCAAACAGGCCTATTTCAAACAATGTTTCATACATAGGAACCGGCGAAAGCAGACATGCCAGTGGCACTAATAGAGGCGGGTTTCAAGCAGGCACTTTTACCGTGTGCTCAACAACCAAAGGCAAAGGATTTGAATTAATTTTAGCGCGAGGCGGGCGAGTGCGAGTTGCAGAGATTGAAGAAGAAAAATGCAATTCAGTTTAATCGGACGATTTAAAAAATCGGCTGTATTTATGATTTTATACAGCCGACTTTTTGCATTATTGGCGCAACGCTTTAGGCAACGAAAAACTTATCGTTTCTGGTGTGCCATCCATTTCTTGCGGCATGGTAGCGCCGCAAGCTTGCAGCTTTTCGATAACTTGCTTAACCAGCACTTCAGGTGCAGATGCACCTGCGGTAATACCGATTGAGGCTTTTGATTTTATCCAATCAGGATTAATGTCGTCTGGCCCATCAATAAGATAAGACTCCGTACCACAGCGCTCTGCCAATTCACGCAAGCGATTTGAGTTGGAGGAATTAGGCGAACCCACCACTAAAACCAAATCACATTCAAGCGCGAGTTGGCGCACCGCATCTTGGCGATTGGTGGTTGCGTAGC
>SXGR01515375.1_pt1 | contig 13436 bp, 9 predicted proteins | sample 3174711 | NCBI WGS metagenome assembly SXGR01 (sample SAMN11356860, study PRJNA531348) | freshwater metagenome | isolation source: freshwater sample F1-60 | place: China: Fuxian Lake, Yuxi | collected 2017-12-25
GATGGGCCCAATCCGCGCGGCGAGGGCTCGCGCAATCTCCTGTGTGTGGCGGGAGGCCCAGATGCCCGAGCAGTTGATGCAGCCGCGTCCACTGTTCAGGTAGACACTGTCGACCATGATGTCGAGGTATTTTTCCCACTCGTCGACGACGTCGTCGCCCAGTACGATCTTCGAGAAGCCGGGCCCGTGTACCTGAACTCGCGGGTTCCCCTTGTAGCGCTCCACGGTGGCGGTGCCACCGAAGATCATCGAGCGGTGCAGTGAGTTGACCACCGTGGCACCCATGTCGGCGCCTCCGGGATAGATCGAGATGGCCTCCTTTGGCACGCCCGCCTGGGTGAATGCTGCCGCCATTCGGTACGGAGTCCAGGGTTCCTGGGGGCCTGGCTTGAGGACCAGCGCGATCTGCATTGGGATCACGGGCAGCCAGAGTGTATGAACGCCCGGGGAATTGGAGGGTAGCACCATGCCGAGGGCGGGTGTCTGCGCCTGATAGCTTACAAGGACGCCCCGGGGCTCCGCGCCGTAGCCCTGCGTGAGAATCTTGAGGTCGAGGCCGCGTGTGAGTGCATCGAGGATCTGATCCATGCGGGAGAGTACAAAGTGGTTCTTCTGCATGTTTCCCTTGCTCATGTGCTCGGGGAGGCCTGTCGTGGCCGACTGCTGCCTTGCAAAATCGTCGGGCGATTGTTCTCCATCGCCCATCGGCAGCGTCGCGTGAAGATAGAGATCGGCAGCCTTCTTCATCATCTCCGTGAGCTCACGACAGGGAACCTCCCTGAGAGCGTCGCGAGCACGCTGCGCATATCGCATGTCGCGGACCAGGAGACCTGTATTGGCCTGGCTCACACGGGCGAGCGGCTGGCCGGAGAGGAAGTGGACGACCTCTTCGACCTCGAGGCTCGTGTACGGGGTACCCCAGCGGAGGATGGGAAGGTTTAACATGCTCAAGTCTCTCTCGAAGTGTCCTCTGGAGCCGGAACGATCAGTAAACGCCAACGACGGTTGTGGCCGCAAACTTTCGGAACGGCCGCACCCCACTGATCCCGTCCCAGGGATAGAGCGCGCAGGGGGGCTCTCGCTCGCCCTCGTCGCGTTCGAGGAATCCGGGGACGAAAAACTCCTTCGTCAGCGTCGTGAGGCGTACCCGGCCCGTCTTGCCGTGGGGCACGACCTGGTCCCGGTCGTCGAAGCTGACCACCTCGATCGCGGCGCGTGGCTGGGGAGCGTAGTAGGCGATCTTGTGGCCATCCTCGGCCGTCACGGGCCGGGAGCAGGCGAGCCCCATGAGCGTGTTGCCGTAGGTGGGGGTCATGTACGTCCCGTCGAGGAGCTCCTCCGTGGCGAAGCGAGTCCACTGCGGGGTAAACTCCGTTCCACCCGAGAAGATGCCCTTGATGCCGGCTTTTCGGATTGTTGTGCCACGGCGTTCAAGGCCGAGCGCGAGGGACTCCAGCAGCTTGGGCGTGGTGAACATGCACTGAATGTCGTGGCCAGCCTCCAGAATCGTCAAGGCCTGATCGATCACATGCTGTTTGTAGAGCTCGAGTTCGTCCAGCCAACCCTTGCGGATCAGCTGGATCACCCAGCGGGGGTCGAGGTCAACGCAGAAGCAGACTCCGCCCCGGTGCTGACAGAGGTGCTCCACCGCCAGGCGGAGTCGGCGCGGCCCCGAAGGCCCGAGCATGAGCCAGTTGGCGCCCGGCGGGAAGTGCTCGTTCGGAAGCGTTCTTGAGAAGACCTCGTAGTCTTCCCTGAAGTCGTTGAAGCCGAGTCGACTCTTGGGGACGCCGGTCGTCCCTCCGGTCTCGAAGACGTAGGCGGGCAAGTGAGCGAGGCCCTTTGGGGCCCAGCGACGCACAGGCCCGCCACGCAGCCAGTCATCCTCGAAGGGCGGGAAACGTCTCAGATCCGAGAACTGGTGGATTTCTTCCCGGGGATCCCAGCCAAGCTTGCTCGCGAAATCGAGCCAGAAGGGACAGCCTGTTTGAGGATTGAAATGCCAGTGAATCATCTCGCGCACCTGGGCGTCGAGTCGCTCCCGGGCCTCCTGGGCCCGACGGACAAGGTTGGCGGAGTCAGTAGCTGGGGCAGAGTTCATGGATCGCAAGAAACTACCGGACGGGGTTCCACCTGACAACTGGTTTTGACCCGGCTTCTTCTCCTCGGGGCAAGATGGCCGGCCGTTCGTCCCCCGTGGATTGCCACTCACGTTGCCGCCTCGGGGGAATTCCATCTTCTGCCTCGGGCCCCGAGCTGGCACAATAATCTTCCAAGTGATGGTGACTGGAAGGAGCCCAAGTTCATGAGTTCTCTCGGGAAAGTGGCCATTATAACCGGAGCCGGATCGGGCGTGGGCCAGGCCGTGGCGCTAGCGCTCCTTGAGGAAGGTTATCGCGTGGTGCTGGCGGGGCGCCGTGAAGAGGCGCTGCGCGAAACAGCAGCGCTTGCTCGCCCTGCGGCCGAGCAAGCGCTGGTAGTACCCACGGATGTGAGTGACCCCGCATCGGTGGCAAACCTCTTCGCCAGGGCCCGCGAATCCTTCCAGCGAGTCGACGTCGTCTTCAACAACGCCGGGACCAACGTTCGTGCCGTGCCGCTCGATGAGCTGTCCCTGGACGATTGGCAGCGCGTAATTGACGTGAACTTGACGGGAGCCTTTCTCTGCACACGCGAGGCGTTTCGAGTGATGAAGAGCCAGTTGCCGCGTGGCGGGAGAATCATCAACAACGGATCGGTCTCGGCTCAGGTCCCGCGCCCCAATTCGTCGCCCTACACAGCCACCAAGCATGCCATCACCGGCCTGACCCGCTCGACGGCACTTGACGGCCGCGCATTCGACATTGCCTGCGGGCAGATCGATATTGGGAATGCGGATACGCTCATGGCGGCTCGCATGAAGCAAGGGATCCCTCAGGCCGACGGCCGAATTGCCATCGAGCCGATCATGGCTGTCGACCATGTCGCTCGAGCCGTCGTCTACATGGCCAGCCTGCCACTTGACGCCAATGTCCTCTTCATGACGGTCATGGCAACTCAAATGCCATTGGTTGGGCGAGGCTAGGAGCTCGCCGAGATGGGTCGCGTGGCACCGAAGTCAGGCCGCCCTCGGTGTCGCCGGCGCGGGGTTGTTCGACAGGCTGTTTACCTCCCGGGACGCAATGGTGAAATCCGATGGATCAGCCTTGGATTCGCTTCGCTTACCGTGACGACGCTTTCGTCGGAGTCGAAGCAGATCGATTCGCCCTGGACTTCCAGCAGGCTCGTGGGCAAGTTGATTTTCGGTTGGGTGAAGATCTCCTCGAACGGCTTGCCAACGGGCAAGAGGTAGAGCTGTACCTCGAGGTAGGTGCGCACAAGCAATTTCTTGCCGTCCGTGGACAAGTCCGCGGCCGTGATCATCGTTCGGCCAATGCCACAGACCTCCTCGGCAGTCTGCAGCTTGTTCTGAATGCCTGCAAGCGATCCCTCGATCCTGAAGACCGTTCCACCCAGGATCTCCTTGGTGAGGAGGTAGATCTGGCCTGTCTCCGGGTGCACGATCATCGCCTCACAATCCCTCGCCTTGCCGGGATAGCGAAAACGAAGCCCTGTCGCCGGCTCCGTGTCGAAAGCGGCCTCCTGCATCGCGGCATCAGGCGAGGCGAGAGCCTTCGGCAGCTCTGGCTCGCGAAACCGCCAGACGACAAGCTCCTGCCGTGTTCTATCGTTGTTTCCTGTGTCGGCGACAAAGAGGCAGGTTGGCGCCCTTGCGTCGCTGGAACTCTTCGGTCCTGGGCCTTTCGCGATGTCTTCCCAGTCGGTGGCGGCGGCGCGAACCCTGATGTCTGCGATGACTTCCCCTGTCTCACGGATTCCGAGTATTCGGGGTTTGTCGCCCGAGTCGTTGTGGACCCAGTAGCAGCGCTCGAGTCCGGTGATGGGAACAAGACCCGAGACCTCGCAGAGGCGCTTGTCATCACAAAGGCCGATCCTGATGGGCTGGGAGTAGAGACCTTCTGGCTTCGAGTCGGCCTTCAGAAGGGTCCTGGCACCCAGGGCCAACGTGAGCGCTAGTAGAGAGACGCAGCTTCTCATGGAAGACTCCTTTTCTCGTGGCCGCCGTTGAATCCAGGAACTCCAATTCTGACTTGAGCAGCCGTTGAGCACAAGATTGGGCTCCTCATTGCCCCCGGGTGATTTCCGTGAGAGCATCCCACGCTTCGTGGAAGCCTGGAGCCCTCATGGCCCGAATTCTTGATCTGTCGCTCAAGCACCAGCTCTTCGTGCGGACCTACAAGTTCCGCAAGCTGAGCCCATCGCCCTGGACGGCGTTCTCGGGGGCACTCTCGGGGTCTCGTGTGGCGCTCGTAACCACCGCGGCTTTTTACCTCGAAGGGCAGGTTCCGTTCGACGATGCCATGAAGGGCGGGGACACCAGCTATCGAGCGCTGCGCATCCGTGAGGCCGACGGGGTTCTGGCAGCTGCGCTCGAGAGCGTCCAGATCGGTCACCGATCGAGCGCATTTGACGCGGCGGGAATTGAGGCTGACTACAACCTGGCATTGCCCGTCGAGCGGTTTCTTGAGCTGGAGCGGGAGGGTGTGATCGGCCGGCTGCATGATGAGGCTCTGAGTTTCATGGGCTCGATCACGGCACCGGGCCGGCTTGTGAAGAAGACGGCGCCGGAGGCGGCGGCACGGCTCAAGGCTGCTCAAGTCGATGTCGCCTTTCTTACGCCCGTCTGACCCATGTGCCATCAATCCGTGGGATTGATTCAGGCAGCGATCGAAAGCGTTGGGATCGCCACGACAAGCGTGAGTGTCTGCGAGGAGATCACGTTGCAGGTGGGACCTCCGCGGTGCCTCTATACCACGTTCCCCTTCGGCTACCCGTTGGGGCGACCTCGAGATCCAGTAATCCAGCGGAGGGTCATCCTCGAGGCGCTCGAACTCCTGGGGGACAGGGGGCCGCCGCCGGTGGCACGTCACGCCTGCGTGAGGTGAGCGGTGGATTGATGTGCGTTTTTGCACGCGACGAAAGAGATCCTGCAAGCACCCGCCTCATGACGTGGAAACGCAGCCAAGATTGTCTGGCGTCGGGTCGGGTCCCGGAGCAGGGTAGGGGGCAGGTGGCCTCAAGCCCTCCCGGAAAAGGAATGCGAGTGTGTAGAGGACGTCGGAGAGGTCCAGTCTGCCGTCATCGTTGGAGTCGACGGCATCATGGCAAGCCGGCTCGCCTTCCCCCAGGAACATCATCAGCAGCGTGCGAATCGCATCGCTGATGTCAACGAGCCCATCCCCGTTGGCGTCTGCCCGCACGAACTGGGACTCCAAAGTTGAAGCTGTTGTGAACGACCAGGACACATCGGAGAGTAAAGGCGTGCCCGAGACACTCTTCAAGCCGGAGGATCCGCCCTTGAGGGTCGCGGTGTAGGTAACCCCGCGCTCAAGTACGGAACTTGGAGTCAGGTACGTGGTCGTGATGAGCCCGTCGTGGGTGACGGAAGCGGATACTTGCAAGCCCGATGAGTCCCGAAGAATGAAAGTCGAGTTGGTGACGGAGAGGGGATCCAGGGCCGCCTTGAAAGTCACCGAAATTCGTACCGTCGGCTGCACACTGGTCGCGCCGCCTTGCGGCAAGGTCGACGCCACCGACGGCGGAAGTGTCCCGGGGCTTGACTCGCTGAACACCACGTCCACCCAGTAGTTCGAGGCGCGGTAGGATTGATCCGGGTACCCGCTCGTGGTTCCGTATCGATAGACGCCGTTTGCGCCCACCTCGGAGGCTGGCGGAGCCCGCAGTGGGGGGGAAGTTATGCCCACGGTGGTGAAGTAGTCCAGCGTCACAGCAAAGTGGCCGAACGGCGCGTGGTAGCTCGCGATATAAGTGTTGCCGTGAGAAATGGCCACGGGGCTCGAAAAGAGCACCGTCTGCCAACCCGAAATCGTCTCATTCGTGAATAGAGCCGTCGCGAGCAAAGTGCCGTCGCTCCTCCACAGGTTGCCTCTATGTTGCCCGGTGTTGCCGCTGCCCTTGAAAAAGCGAATTCCCGCCACGTTGCCATTCGCTTCTGTTTGGAATTTGACTCCGAGCTCAACGGCGCCGCCATCGGAGGAGGAAGCGATTGCCGGCAGGTCTGTATCCTTGAAGAGGTGGCAAGGACAGGGCGATTGAAACTGGCTTGGGTCCAGCTCCAGAATCCACTGCGTGATCAAATCGACGGCTTCCGTGTGCACCGTGCTCTTGGCCAACGGAGGCATCGCGCAGCAGCTGTCCAGTGAGATCACGCGCTGCAACAGAAGGGAACGAGCCGGGTCGCGCGGCAGGACAACCCTGGAGCCAGGAATGCCCAGAGAGTTCTCGACCCCTCCATTCACGATGTTCTGGAGGGCGAGCGGTGTGGACAGACGAGTATCAAAGTTGGCCCGCACGCCGCCAGGCCGATGGCATTGCGCGCAATTACTGTCGAGGTAGGACAAGACGCGGTGCTCCACGGTGTCCTGCGTGCTCGAGAGCGGAGCCGACGTCAGAAACGAAGGAATGGCTGCTTCATTCAACGCCGGCGACAGAAAGCCCAGGTGATTGATCGCGCGGAGCTGATTGTCGACGATGCCCGTGGAAGGGTAACTGTAGAGCCCGTTCAACTGGCGCGTCTTGACTCCCAGTACCTGCTCCGCGGGGACGGAGTGGCAGAACAAGCACTCGGAGCGGCTGGGATAATGCCAGGCAAGCTGTCCAGTGATTCCATTGGCATCCGTTACAGGGATCGACTCATCCAGGCTGCTTGCCAGCAGGTCTGCGTCGCTTCGGTCGGGGCGCCAGCGATAGGTCAAACCGTAATAGTCTCCATCGCTCGCTCGCACGAGAAAACGTGTCTCGAGCCAGCGCTGCACGCTGGGATTCCTCAGATCGGTGGGGAGCATGAAGTGCTTCATGAACACCGTCCCGACTGGAAATGACCACTCTCCGGTCTCGGAGAAAGCGATGGTTTCCCCGGGCGAATTGGCCACACCGTCGTTCGGGATCGCGAACCAGCGCCTTTTCTCCGCTCCGTCTGACCACAATGGGCTGTTGACGTCATAGGGGAGCAGACCGGCACGTGTCTGGAGGGTCTGTAGATTTACGAAGGCCCCAGTTTGTGACAGGAGCGCTGGCGCCACCTCGAACGCAGTTTCCGGCTCGAGCTGGAGAATCGTCGCGCCTGGTTTGTTGCTGCCGGCCAACTTCAGGAAGTACAGCTCGGCAGCAGCGTCCTCTCCCACGGACGAAATTCCGCTGAGCTCGTTTCCATTGGGTCCGGTGACAATGAGATTCACCTGCCCCGGCAACCCCGGCGTGTAGGACATCGCAAACACGGATTGCGAGCCATTGTCGGCGAAGATATAGGTTCCACCAAATTGCGCCGCAAACCTTTGGCCTCTGTAAACGATGCCTCCGATGACGCAGTTGCCCTGGTCTCGAGAGTAGTCGTGGACCGGGGGCGTTTCCGTTCCGATCACTGTCGCTGGACGAGCCTTCGGCCCAGGCATGCTGCCTTCCCTGAAGGGCCACTGGAAGTTGGCTCCCTTCTTTAGCAAGTCGACTTCTTCTCTCGTCGCATCCCCTACATCACCAATCCAGATTTGATTCGTGATTCTGTCGATCGTCATCCGGTGCGGGCTGCGAAGCCCGATCGCATAAAATTCTTCCAGCACGCTCCCGTTGGGATCGAGCCAGGGGTTGTCATTCGGAATAAAGTATCCGTCCACTGCGTTTGCGTTCGAGAAGGTGTTCGGCCACCCTGCGGGCGGAGCAATCAAATTACGCGGCTGTCGCCGGATGGGATGCGACTTCGCAGGGTTCCGGTCGACATCGATCCGGAGCACACCGCTGAAGAACCCCGAGTCGATCCTCTGAGCGCTGTCAAAGGCATCGGACTGTCCACCCATGTCTCCGACGCTCAGGTACAGGAAACCGTCATTGCCGAACAGGAGCGCGCCCGCGTCGTGCCAGCTGTGCGGATCATACTGCTGGATGAGAATCACCTCTGAGCCTGGATTGATGACGCCCCCCGGCCCCGAAAAGGTGAAGCGAGAAAGGCGGTTGTACGCCTCCATTTGCACGGATGTGGATCGTGGGACTGGTGGCGGGCAAACGCGATACGTAATGTAGACATAATGGCTATCGGGGGATCCCGCCTGAGCGTAGCGCGGATGGAATGCGAGGCACTTCATGCCGCCGCTCTCGCTCTCCTTCGTGAGCGCGGTATGGTCGAGGAGCAGCGTCCGGCTGTTCTGGGTCGCGCCGGGATCGTTGTTGAAGGCCCAGATCTTTCCGCCATGCTCGACCACGACGAGTCGCTGCGTCGTCGGCTCGTACGTCAGAAATATCGGGTCCGTGAAGGAGATCCCGGGGAAAGCGTTCACCAGGGCTGCGCCGCCTTGGGTGACCGTGGAACCCGGCCTGCGCGTGGGCAGGCCGCCTCCAAGGAATGGTTCAGTGGGCTCGGGAGAACCCAGGCCATAAGGCTGCGCTTCGAGGGACTCCCGGGCGAAACTCGAAAGGAGAATCGTCAAAAAAGCGACTACGAATTGGGCATTCATGTTGAGAACTTCTCCTGAAGCACTACCAGCGGAGTACTCAGCCCACGAATAACGTTGCCCCAAGGGCTATCAATGCCGCAGGACGATTATTGTCATCCCGCGATACCTTCCGGTCAATGCCGCTGTCGTCCGGCTGGGGGGCACAGCAGCTCGCCACACAATCCGGGGAACAACTGGATGGAGTAGTGGTGCATCTGTGGGATGCCGGCTTGGCTTCGGGTACCATTCGCGCTGCAACTTGCGAGCCCATTTTTCACCAGGGGATCTTGCTCCTGGGTGAAGTCCGGGAAGGCCCGGGGAGCGCATGGACCCGGAGAAGATCTGGGCCCGAAAAAGTATCTTTTACGGGAATCTTGAGCTCCCTCCCCCAATAAAAAAGAGGCTCCCCAGCCGATAGATGGGGGCATGTGGAACTCGAAGCGTGTCAGCGTTGTTCTCCCCACGTTCAATGAACGTGATTCCATTCGCAAGGTGATTGAGGGCTTCTACAGCACCGGGTTCGTCGACGAGGTTGTTGTGGTGAATAATAATGCCGTGGTTGGCACCTCGGACGAGGTCCGCGGCACCGGCGCGCTCGAGATCTGCGAGGCTCGCCAGGGCTACGGTTGGGCCATCCGAAAAGGCCTCGAGATTGCTTCAGGGGATTTGATTGTCATCTGCGAACCCGATGGCGCCTTCGAGCCGCGGGATGTCGTCAAGCTGCTCGCCTACTCGGACGACTTCCACTACGTTCTCGGGACGCGCACGACCCGCGAGTTCATCTGGGCCGGGGCCAACATGGGCTGGTTTCTCCGGTGGGGGAACTGGGCCGTCGCCAAGCTCATCGAGGTTCTTTTCAACGGATCCATCCTGACCGACGTCGGTTGTACAATGCGGCTCCTGAGTCGGGACACGGTGCGCCGAATCCGTGGTGCATTCTCGGTGGGTGGCTCGCAATTCGGGCCGCACCTGACCCTGCTTGTGATCGCCGCACGAATTCCATTCACCGAGCTCAGCGTGAACTACCGGCCGCGGATCGGAGTCTCCTCGGTCACCGGCAGCCTCTGGAGGGCCTTCCGCCTTGGCCTCCAGATGATCGGGATGATCGTCGGATTTCGTGTGCGAACGGCGTTGGGAATTTTTGATGACTCGAAGCTTGTAAAGATTCCGGAGCCACTGCCCGCAGAGATGCCCTCCGCCGAGCGTGCCCGCGCCAATACGCCCACGCGGGGATCATCCCGGTCGCTCTTTGGCCGCAGGCGTGAGGCATGGGATAGAGACGAGGAGCCAGCGCGTTGAGACGGGAGAGTGTGGGCACTGCCGCCATCGTCTTTTCGGTAGCGCTCCTTGCGACGGTTCCCTACCTCAACACTCTCGGGCACGGGTTCCTCTCCTGGGACGACAACATCGTCATCCTCGGCCAGCCCTTTCTCAGAAGCTGGAGCTGGGAGAACGTCTGGACGGTTCTCAGCCCCTTGCCGGCGCGCGAGGAGTGGCTGCCGTTACGGGACTTGACGCTCCTTCTGACCTTCTCGCTTCTTGGCAACGACCCGTGTTGGTTTGCAGCGGGAAATGTGTTCCTGCACGCGACAGCTTCCATCGCAGTCTTCTTCCTTCTGTGGCGCCTGGCCGGGGGACGCACTGCCGCGGCGTTTGGAGCCCTCCTCTTTGCCTGTCATGCTGTACACGTCGAGTCAGTCACCTGGCTGAGTGGTCGAAAGGACCCACTCTCGGCGATTTTTCTGGTGTGCGCTCTCCTGGCCCATATCCGCTGGCGTTCGGGCGAAGGGCGTTACCCCACCGTCCTGGTTCTTCTCGTGCTGGCGCAGCTTTCAAAGGCCAGCTCCTTTGTCTTTCCGCTCTGGGCGATCGCCTACGATCTCTTTTACCGGCGCGATCTGGGCCTCCGCAGCAGGGTCCTCTCGATCGTGCCTTACCTGGTGGTGGCGCTCGTTGGCATCGTGACCTTCCTGGTGCTGATCTCAACTGACGGTGTGATTGAGGAGTACCCCGCAGGTGGGCTCACCACGGTTCTCTTGACGAACGTGGTCCTCTTCAAGGACTACGCACTCGCGTCGCTCGTCCCGTGGCGGCATCAAGCAATCTACGACGTGCGGTTTGTCACGTCGATATTGGACCTCGAGCTGTGGGCCTCCGTGGCCTTCCTGGCGGCTCTGGGCTGGTTCGCGTGGCGGTTCCGCAGTGTGCCGTGGATTTCCTTCGGGCTGGCCTTCTTCGTGGCCAACCTCATCCCGTACCTGAACATCGTTCCACACGGAATCTACTATGCCGAGAGATACCTCTACTTGCCGTCGATCACAGTCAGCCTGTGGCTTGGAATCGCCTGCGGTCGCATGGTGGAGGGTGAGGCGACCTCGATCGTCTTGCGGCGATTGGTTGTCCTCGGGCTCTGCCTTGTACTTGCGATCCACGCGTGCCTGATCGCAGCTCGCAACCAGGTCTGGGCCGACAGCGTGACTTTTTGGACTTACCAGGCTTCGCGCCTTCCAGAGAAGCCGGCCCCCCTCATGAATCTTGCCGAGACGAAGGAGCTTTCGCTCGACGATGCCGCCGCTGCCCGCATCTACGCGCAAGTGCTTGATCGGTTCGGTGAGGTTCCGGAGGCCATCTTTCGGCTCGCGCGTATCGCCCGGCGCCAGTGCGACCTCCCTGGCGCCCGCGCACTCTACGAGCTGTATGCTGGGCTCGCGCCCGGCGACCCTCGAGCCCTCAATAACCTTGGAGAGACGCTGCTCGCACAGGGCGACGCGAGGGGCGCGCTGGAGATGTTCGAAAAGGCGGTGGAGAAACATTCGCGCTACCTCCTTCTTCGCGCGAACCTGGCCCGGGTGCTCGAGACTCAAGGTCGCCGGGAAGAGGCCCTGAGGCACTGGAGGCACATCTTGGGGCATGTGGAGCTGGTGCCCCAACTCGAGCTGGCCCGTGAGGCCGAGGCGAGAATCGCCGCGCCGCCTCGGGATTAGGGATTCGGCTTCCGCGCCACGACGAGCATCTGTTTGGCGAGCGGCCGGTACGGGAGTCGGAGGTAGATCCACACGAAGAAGCTCAACTTGGGCCAGCGTGACTTCATGCTGAAAGGAAGGAAACGAGGCGTCACTCGCTCTACCTCGAGGCCTTGCGAGGCGAGAAAGTCGGGGAGACTCACGTGCGAGAAGACCTTTACATGCGTGTAGTCGTCGAAGTACTGGCGATAGCAGTGGGCGTAGTTGGGCTGGATTGCGATGAAGCGGCCGCCCGGACGGAGTTTCGAGTTCACCTGGGACAGCGTGGCGCCGAGCTTGTCGTCGTCAAGGTGCTCGAGCAGGTTCGAGGCAAAGACGAGGTCGAGCGAGGCATCGGGCACTGCGCTCAGATCGGCCACATCGGTCCTGAGGCAGCGTACGCCCTTGCGGGCATGTTTCTCCGGGTCGAGATGCAGGTCCACGGCCCATTTCTCTCGTGCTCGGGCCGCGTTGATAAAATCACAGTAGCCGCTTCCCAGGTCAAGAATGGACCCGTCCTCGGGGAAGTAGCGGGCGAGATAATCGGCGATTTCCAGCCAGACCTTGGTCCGTCCCGGGTCGAAGGTGAACCGGCTCTGGCTGTAGCCTGCATACAGACTCATGCGAAGGAATATCGGCAGAGGCACCTTGCAGCTGAAGTGGGGGGAGTCGGCGGCGATGCTTGCCTGGGTCAAGCTCTGGAGCGATTGAGTACGCCGACCTGTTGCCGTCGGTCGTCTCCCCACGAATGCTTGACTTTGGCGCCACGAAAAGGGCATACTTACAATTCTCTGAATCGGGGATAGCTGTTTGGTGCCAGGGTTTTTCTTTTCTGCGGCCCTCCAGACGCTGAAGGTTGACCTTTCTTGGAAGGATGGATTCGTTGTCATGCACACGAAGAAGCTTCAAGTCGTTCGCAGTGTTCCTGGATGACTCTGGCCGTAAAGGTGGCGTTTCTTGCGTCACCTCTTGCCGCTGCCCCCATCGATGACTGTAGGAAGCTTGAGCCGGTGGACCCTTCCCTTGACCCAGTCGAGCGAGCGAACGTTGACTGTAACTCGAACGGCATTCGAGACAGTTGCGAGATCCGGATTGGGGTGCTGAAAGACGAGAACTTGGACGGAGTCCCCGATGAGTGCAAGCTTGACGAGTCCCAGCCAGTTCGGGTCTTCTCCAGGGCGCGTGATTCGGCCCGGCAGCTTGAGGCTCTCGGGGTCGTTCCACGCGCGACCCTCGAATTCATCGAGGCGCAGCGTGAGGTACTCGCCTCGGATCCCCAGGCGCTCCTCGACGCCCTGGCTGTCCGCGAAGTCAAGTTGGGGAAGCCGGAAGATTTCCCGGAGCTCGCCGAACGAGCCGGGGCCGGTGGGGCGGGCGGCGTGGTCCGCGGGCATTTCTACTTTGCCATTAGCACCCAGGGGCTTTTTGTGGGGGCATTCTATGCGCAGGTCGTGTGGGACAATAACGCCGACCCCTGCAACCGGGCCATCACGGGTCACTCGTACTTCGGCGGCGTGATCAATGCAGTGTGCAACTCATTCCAGGTCGGAAATGCTTTCACCAACCCCTGCCCGACCCTTGCCAATTGCCCCGCACCGACCGCCGAGTGCCTCGCGGTCCAGGTCCAGTGTCAGCAAATCTTTGGGCCGACGCTCAACAATTTCAACAGCCCGGTGGAGGCCCTCTGCGCCCCCTGCGAGGAACCCACTCAGAGGCCAGGTGACTGCAACGCTGACGGGCGAGTAGATCTGGCCGATCCGATCTGCCTCCTGGGCCACATCTTTCTCGGTGCGCCGAGCCAGCTCACCTGTGGAGATCGCAGCGCAGGTGATCCGGCGAACATAGTGATTCTCGACTGGTACGGCGCTCGCAGGATTGACATCGCCGAGGC
>SXGR01633062.1_pt1 | contig 13432 bp, 12 predicted proteins | sample 3174711 | NCBI WGS metagenome assembly SXGR01 (sample SAMN11356860, study PRJNA531348) | freshwater metagenome | isolation source: freshwater sample F1-60 | place: China: Fuxian Lake, Yuxi | collected 2017-12-25
GTTGCCACGGTAGACCGGATCGTTCGCCTGGCGCGCGAGGTCCTGCACGGTCGCGAGCGCCTCCGGAGAGGTCGACAGGTCGTACTCGGCCTTCTTCAGGTTGTAGTAACAGCCGTTGCAGGGGGCCATCACGGTGTCGAAACCCATTTTCTCGGCGGCAATCGCCAGGTTCCTCGAGGACATGTAGGTCTGCAGCATCGGGTGGACGTTCTTCACCTCCATGGCGCCGCAGCAGTTCCAGTCCTTGAGGTCTTCCATTTCCAGGCCCACCGCCTTCACCACCGCGCGCGTGGAACGGTCGTAGGGACCGCCCGAACCTTCGAGCGCGCAACCGGGGTAGTAGGCAACCTTAGACATGCTTTTGTTCCTTCAGGTAGGCGGTGAGCACGGTGCCGGTTTTCGTCCAGTTGCGGGTGCGCGGCTTGAATACCATCGCCCAGCCCATTTTCAGCGGACCGGCGATGGGCAGTCGGGCGAGAAAGGCGCCGATGCGGCCTTTGCGCAGCAACGGCAGGTTGTTCATGCGCTCGATAAAGGTGCGCAGCCAGCCGCGCAAGAGCAGCGCCTTCACGTCCTCGCCGGTCTTGCCGAAGAACTTGAACATCACCTCGGTGTCCTCGATGCGCCCGCGCTCGATGCACTGGCGCGTAAATTCCTCGTCGAAAATCGTTGACTTCGATTTCTGCACGTGTCCCTCGGCCTCCAGCCAGTGCTGGAGGGCCTTCATCACGCTTTCGGGCTTCACGTCCTTGGGGCAGATGTTCGTGCACTTGTTGCACGACACGCACTGCCAGATGATGTCCTTGTCCTTGACGATCTCGGACTGCATGCCGAGGTTGGTGCAGTAGATCCAGTAGCGCGGGTTGAAGTCGGCATTGATCGCGTACATGGTGCAGGAGTTCGTGCAGGAGCCGCACTGCCAGCAACGCGACACGTTTTCGCCGCCGGGCAAGGCCTCGATCTTCTTCTGGAATTCGGGGTCGTAGTCGACGATGGTCCGCGGCAGGATCATCGTGTTCCAGTGGCCGGACACGTCGATGCCGTCCACCACCAGCTTGTCGGCGGTCAGCAGGTCCTTCGGGTCTATCAGCGATTTCTCGTGAATCGCCATGTCAGGCGGCCTTGAGGCTGTTCGACGCGAGGCCGCCTGCCGCGCGCATCGCCATGGCAAGGCCATGCGAGACGCTGGTGTCGATGTCCTCCGGGCCCAGCGCGGCGCCGCCGGCGTAGATGCCGGGCCGCGTGGTGGCGAAGGTGCTGGTGTATTGCTCGCCGCGGTCGATGAAGCCGTGGCTCTCCAACCCGACGCCGAATACCTTTGCGATCTCGGGGTTGTCGAGGTTTGGATCCATGCCGATGGCATGCACCACAAGGTCGAAGGCGATCACGATCGGCCGTTTGACCAGCGTGTCCTCGCCCTTGAGCAGCAGGCGCTTGCCGTCCTGGCCGACGGTGACTTCCGCGATCCGCGCCTTGACGAACTTGGCGCGCGATTCCTCCTGCGCACGCCAGTAGTACTTGTCCTCGTTCAGGCCGTAGGTGCGGATGTCCATGTAGTAGATGTAGACATCGGTCTTCGGCGACAGCTCGCGTATTTCCATGGCGAGGTTGGCAGACACCGTGCAGCAGATCTTGGAGCACCACTCGCGACCGATCTGGCGGTCGCGCGATCCAACGCAAAGCAGGATCGCGACGCGCTCCGGCGTTCGCCCATCCGAGGGGCAGGCGATCTTCCCGGCATTCACCATCTGCTCGACTTGCGTGGTGGTGACGACGTCCTCGTAGGTGCCGAAGCCCCACTCGGGCTTGTTGATGGGGTCGAAGTGCGTGAAGCCGGTGGCGAGAATCACCGCGCCCGCCTTTACCGACTGTCCGCCCGAGAGCGTGGCGGTGAAATCGCCCGCCGTCCCATCGAGCCGCACCACCCGGCTGGACTTGTGGATGGTGACCGCGGGATGGTCCACCACCCGCGTGACCATCCTGCCGATGGCGTCCTTCGCCCACTCGCCCGAGGGCACGAGGCGCGCGTACTGGGAAATGATGGGCGCGCCGCCGAGCCTGTCCTCCTTCTCGACCAGCACCACCTTCTTGCCGATGGATGCGCAGCCATGCGCCGCGGCCAGTCCGGTGGGACCGGAGCCCACCACCAGGATGGTGTCGCTCATGTGCTGGCGGCCAGCGCCGGGTCGTAGAGGTACTCGATCCTGCCGGCCTTCACTTCCAGCAGGTAGGCCTCGAAGCGCTTCTTTGCCTCCGCCCACGAGATGCCCATTTTCTCGCACACGTCCTCGCAAGGGCTGGCGTGCCACTGCAATTGCACGATCTTGAGCGGGTCGGCGCCGCAGGCGAGCGCGGCGAACTGGATGTCGGCCATGATCGGCACCGAGTAGTTCTTCTGGTGCGACTTGCCGATCCACTGATTCTTGTCCATGGTCGTCACGCAGCCGGTGTCGATGCCGAGCATGAGGTCGGCCTTGGCCTCTTCCTGCGCCACCTTGATCTTGCGGTCGATGGTGAATGAGCGCGTGAACTCGCGCTCGCTGATGATGTGGCGGAAACCGAAGCCGCAGCAGTCGTACCAGGTCGAGTAGTCGATCACCTGTGCGCCCAGCGCGACGGCCATGCCGGTGCCGGTCGCGGCACGGTTGCCGTCCAGCACCTCGGGGTCGTAGATCGCGTCCTCGTGCACCATTTTCGAATAGTGGCAGGCCATGTGCACGGTGGTGCGCAGGTGCGAGACGTCGATCTTCTGCAGCTTGGAGGCGATGTCCTTGCGCATCACGTGCACCCACTCGGAGTAGTGCACCACCTCTTCGGGGATGACCAGCTTGCCGTCCACCAGCCGGCCGAGCTTGGCGAGGATCTTCGTCACGCGCTCGCGCAGCGTGGCGTTCTGGATGAGGTACTTGCGCACTTCCTTGTAGTTGCCGAAGGACGTGGCGCAATGCACCAGCGGAAAGAAATGCCCGGGCTCGTGGCCCAGCCGCTTTCCGGACACGTAGGCCTGGTGGAAGTTGCGCAGGAATACCGCGGAGAGCGACTCGACGTTGCCAATGCCTGAGCCGTGGTAGTTCCACGCCGTGCAGGATGTCTGGTCGGTTTCGTCGAGGTAGTCGCGCCCGGGAACGAAGCCGAGCTGGTTCATGGTCCACAGCAGCGACGCCGGGTAGCCCGGGATGTTGCCGCACTGCCCGCAGCTCTTGTGGTGCCAGAGCTGCTTTACGGGGATCTTCTTGTCCCAGCCAAACAGCGTCTTTACTACCACGGGCTGGTGCGCGTCGGCGATGCGGTGGACGATGATCTGGCCTTCTTTTTCGAGCTGCCACATTTCGTCGCGCACGTCGTCCATGCGATCGCCGAGGTCCAGCGTCCTGCGATCGATCTTTTTTTCCACCCAGGCGGTGGCCGTCGCCGCGTCTTCGGGCGAGAGCTTCGTGGGCTGGAAATACGCGCCGTGGCCTGCGATGCCGCCGCTGAGCTCATTCATCCTTGCTCTCCTCGTACTCTTCGCGCTTGTTTTCGATGAAGTCGTTGATCACCTCGGACAGGTCCGGGTCCATGGTTTCGAGCTGCTTCAGCACCCCGGTCTCTTCCCAGATGGTGTACATCTCCACCGAGGTCTTGAGCGAAGTGTCCCAGGCCGTCGACGTCGTCTGCAGCGTCTTCACCGGGATCGCGTTGCGCAGCGTCTTCAGGTCGCCTTCCACCTTCTGGATGTCCGGGCCCCAGTCGGCAAAGTGGTCGGGCTTGATCATGTCCGGCGAAAGCTGGTTGCCGGTGGTGATGAGCTTCAGCATCACGCGCCCGAAGGGGCGCAGCACGTCCTTGGCCGACTGCATGCCGTGCTTGATCGCGACTTCGCGCATGATCGCCACCAGGCCGCCCGGGGAATTCTTGAACGGGCAGCGCGCCGCGCAGGTCATGCACTGCGCGCAGGCCCAGATCTTCTCCTGCATGGCGTCGTAGATCTGCTCGACGTTTTCGGTCCACAGCAACTGCACGATTTCGCGCGGGCTGTAGTCGTAGAAGTGCGCGGAAGGACAGGTCGCGGTGCAGATCCCGCAGTTCAGGCAGCCGTTCAGCTCGTGGTCGTAACGCAGGTCGGACTTGATGTCCTCGAAAACCTCCTGCATTTCCGCGTAGGTGGCCACGCGAGTTCCCCGGCTACTTGCGCTGCATGAAGAAGGTGAATTCCTTCTCGACCGCGGCGTGTGACAGCAGCGGATTGCCGGTCTGCTTGGCGAAGGCCTGGAAGTCCTTTACGGCGCCGGGGTCGGTGGCGACGATTTTCAGCACCTGCCCGGACGTCATATCGGTGAGCGCCTTCTTTGCGCGCAGGATGGGGAGCGGGCAGTTGAGGCCGCGCGCGTCGAGTTCCTTGTCGAATTGCATCCTTCCTCCGTGTGATTCAGGACTTTACATTAGCATTCTCTAATATGCTAGTATCGCCAAGAGCGTACCAATTTACCCTGCGCGTGCCGATCATGATCGCCGCCACCACCGCGAACAGCAGCACCGAGCCCATCAGCAGCGAGTGTTGCTCGGAAAGCAGGATCACGTACAGCACCGCGTAAAGCGCCCCCAGCATCAGGCCCAGCAGCGTCGCCCGCGCAAGCGACGCCAGTACATGCGCGGCGTAAAACGCGATCAGCAGTACGCATGCCGAGGCCGCACCCGCATAGGCATAGCCGAAGGCGATATGCTCGGAGAGCGAGGTGAGCAGCAGATAGAAAAGCGCAAGCGCAACGCCGACCAGCCCGTACTGCACCGGGTGGATGGGCAGGCGCTTCAGGATGTCGTAGAGCAGGAACACCATGAAGGTCAGACCGATGAACAGCAGCCCGTACTTGGTGGTGCGCTCCAGCCGCTGGTAGAGGTCCACCGGCTGGATGAACGACACGCCAAATGCCAGCGCCTCGAAGCCCTGGCACTTGTCGCGGTGAAAGCAGTCCGCGTACGGGCGCTGCAGGTCGCTGGAGAGAAAGGAGGTCTTCCAGGCTGCGCGAAAGCCCTGCGCGCCGACCTCGTGCTCGGCCAGCACCGGCCCGGAGAAATTCGGGTGTGGCCACGCCGATTCCGCCTCTACCCGGCTGCTGCGCCCGGTAGGCAGGAACTGCACGCTCTCCAGCCCCGCGAGCGCGAGGCGAAACTCGAATTCGATGCTGCGCGCTTGTCTGTCGGCACCGCCGCCGGCCAGCTTTGCATGCACGCCGCGGCCGAGGCCCGGCACGCTGTTGCCCGCCTCGAGCTGCACACTCGCGCCATTCAGCGATAGCGCGAGACCGGGGGCGATGCCGCGCGGATCGGCGATGCCCATACCAAGCTCGGGCGTGCCAAAGCGGTATGTCTCCTGTCCGACGCCAACGCCGTAATGCGCAGGAATCTCGAAGCGGCCGCGCAGCGTCCACTGCCCCGACCAGGCCTGCGCCTTGTAGATGCCGCGCCTGCGTTCGTCGGGGGCGAGGCCGCCCTTCACGGCGAGTTCCTCGGGCAGGAAAAACAGGCGCCCCTCGCTGTCGCGTTCCTTCTTCACCTCGACTTTCCTGCCATCGCGGATTTCCTGCGTGACTTCCACCTGCCGCACGCGGTACGGGACCACCAGCACCGGGCCGCGAATCACCTGTGGGCCGACACGCTCCTGCGCGAGCGCGCGCACCACGCCGTCGCGCAGACCCTTTCTCTCATTGACGATGCCGGTAACCAGCGTGAGCGGGACCTGCGCGAGCAGGCACAGCACGATGACGAGGGCGAACTTGCGCAACAGGGTTTTTTGCATGGGGACACTGTGGCCGCGCAAGGTGCAGAACCCGCTGCAGAAAAATGGCGATCCGCGGGCAAACCCTGCGCGCTATGATCCGCGCATGGACAAAACCGCCTTCAAGCCCGACACGCGCTACACGCTCGCCCTGCGTGACGCTGGCGGCAAGGCGCGGCCGGCGAACCTCTACGTCTATCGCGTCTACGAACACTTCATGGTCGCGCGCGCCGCCGGCAGCGACGGGCTCGTGCAGAAGGTGGCGTACGACAGCGTTGACAAAATCGTGGACGAGATCCCGGTCGCCCCTGGGGATCGCTTCTTCCTCCCCGCCGCAGTGCTCGACGAGAAGAACTGGAAAGACCGCTCGGTGATGCAGCACTACGCGAGCAGTCCCGGCAAGGGCAAGTAAGTAGCGGGATTCAGGCATAGAATTGCTGCGGGATCGCCTGATGAAACCCGGCACGCTCGCAGTACTCGCACTTGCGGCATTCCTTGCCGCAGCGACGCCTGATGCCCGTGCGCAGCACGCGATGTACTTCCACATGGGCATCGGCCGCTTCCTGCAGGCCGAAACGGCCGCCGAGGAACGCCTGAAGACCGAGGAAGCCACCGCGCGCATCCTCGCCCCGCTGTGCACGATCTACTACCGGCTGCGCCGCTAAAACAAGCTGCCCGACTGCATCGCGCGCCTGGAGCAACGCATCGCAAAAGGCGACGCGACGCACAGCGACACCATGATGTTCGGCACCGACATTACGCCGCTGCCAGCGGCGTTCAAGGCCGGCATGGCGCTGGAACTCGGCCAGCCCGCGCGCCCCATCGAGGAGGGCGAACGCTCTCTCGCCCTGGTCAAAACCGACGAATCGCGCGGCTTTTTCAGCGCCGGCGGGATCTATTCCGAGATGCAGTACAAAGTCGAGGTGCTGCCCATCCTCGGCATCGCGGCGGGCGTGCTCGGCAATCGTGCCGGCGTCGAGAAGTACATGAAGCTCATCGAGGACCTCGAAATCCCCTATATGGGCGGCCAGCAACGACGCAACCTGCGCGAAGTCGCGCTCGCGCAGCTGAAGCTCAACCTCGGCCGCTACGAGGAGGCGCTCACCCACCTCGGCGACGAGCACCTGGCTTTGGCGCGCGGCATCACCGACGCGCTGTTCGGCGGCGGCGACAGCATCGGCGTGGTCTACGCACTGCCCAAGGCGCTGATGGCGGCGCGCTGCCATTTTGAACTCGGCCGCATGGACAAGGCGCGCGAAGCGCTGGACGGCCTTCTCGAGCATAAGCGGGCACCTGAGCAGGCGGACATCTACTGGATCGCCCTCTACGAGCGCGGCCGCGTCGCCGAGCGCGAGGGCAAACCTGCCGAGGGGATCGAGTTCTACCGCCGCGCGATCGAGGTGATCGAGCTGCAGCGCGCCAGCCTGACCACCGAGGCCACCAAGATCGGCTTCGTCGGCAACAAGCAGCAGGTCTATGCGCGCGCAGTGGCGCTGCTGATCGGCGCGGGCCGCGCAGGCAATGCGTTCGATTATGTAGAACGATCCAAGGCGCGCGCGCTCGTGGACATGTTGGCGCAGAAGGGTGACCTCTCGCTTCGTGGCAGCGAGGCGACAAAGACCAAGGTCGCGCTCGCCGAACTGGGCCGGGTTCACGCCGACCAGCAGGCACTCATGTCCACAGATACGCCGGGCGGCCGGCGCTCGGTACGCGTCGTGCAGGACGAGATCCGCAGCGCCGACCCGGAGCTCTCCTCGCTGGTCTCGGTAAGCTCAGTGCCCGCAGCGGAGATCGGCGCGCTACTCGAGGCCGACGAGACGCTCGTCGAGTACTACTACGATGACGGTTCACTCTACGCCTTCCTGCTGTCGGCCGGCGGCGTGCAGGCGGTCGCGCTGGAGCGCAAGGGCCTCACCGAAGACATCGCCGCGCTGCGCCGCGCGATCGAGCTGCCACCCGGCGACGGCTTTCGCGTGCCCGCGCAGCGCCTGTACGCGAGGCTGGTTGCGCCAATCGAGGCACAGCTGAAAGGTGGCAAGCTGGTCCTGGTCGCGCACGGCGCCCTGCACTATGTGCCCTTCGCGGCGCTGATCGCACCCGACGGTCGCTTCCTCATCGACCGCTGGGCACTGCGCGCCGCACCCAGCGCGAGCGTGCTGAAATTCCTGCGCCCAGGAAAAGCCGCCTCGTCGCGGGTGCTCGCCTTCGGCAACCCGGATCTCGGCGACGCCAAGCTCGACCTCGCCCACGCCGAATCCGAGGCGCGTACGGTGGCGGGCCTGTTCCCCGATTCGCGCGTGTTCCTGCGGCTGGATGCCTCCGAGACCGCGTTCCGCAGGGACGCGAAACAGTACGCGCGCATTCACTTCGCCACGCACGGCAAGTTCCGCGCCGATTCGCCGCTGGATTCGGGCCTGTTCCTCGCCAGGGATGCGTCGAACGACGGCGTGCTGCGCGTGGCCGAGCTCTACGCCATGGAACTCGACGCGGACCTGGTAACGCTATCGGCCTGCGAGACCGCGCTGTGCAGCATCGCCAGCGGTGACGACGTGGTCGGCCTCACGCGCGGCTTCCTGTACGCCGGCGCGCGTTCCATCGTCTCGACGCTGTGGAGCGTGGACGACCGGGCGACGGCGGAACTCATGCGCGCCTTCTACGGCGCGCTATCCGCGTCCGGCAAGCGCGACGCACTCCGCCAGGCGCAGCTCAAGGCGCGCGAAGCATTCCCGCACCCGTTCTTCTGGGCCGCCTTCCAGTTGGTCGGCAGGCCGGACTGATTACCGCGATTATTTGCTACTTCGCCGCTGCTACCAGCGCGGGCCAGTCCTCGACGCGCACGCGGGCGTAGACCTCGAAGTCGGTGCCCAGCGGGCGCACGACGGCCATCTCGCCCTCGGCAAGATAGGGCGGGCCGGCGACACCGAAGAAGGGATTGCCGTGGCTGGCGATGCCGAGGTTCCTGCCCGCGGGAGGCGCGGTGGCGAGGATTTTCTTCAGGGCCGCGTAGCGTTGTGGGTCCTGCGGCGCGGTGGGACCGCCGCGCACGTCCACAGTGGGCTCGGCGCGGCCGAAAATCAGCTTCGCCGTTTCCACCGTGCGGCAGGTCGGGCTGGCGAGCACGCGCGCGACGGGAACGCCGATCTTCTTGATCGCCGCAGCGATCGCGCGCGCGTCGTCGCGGCCGCGATCGATCAGCGGGCGCTGATTCTCGCAGTCTGTGGGGCCGCTGGATTTCGCGTCGTTGCGGCTGAAATCGGTGGCGGTGTGGCGAAAATAGAGGATGAAGCCGCCCTTTTTCAGTGCGGCGGCGAGTTTGTCCGGCGCAACCGCGGACACTGGTGCGGACGAGCGCCCCGGCGGCGCGGGCGGCACCGCGCCCGGGTCGGGACGCTCCTGCGCGTAGCAGAAACCGGCGACCAGCATCATTGCAGCGAAACCGGACTGACGGAGTGGGAACACTTTTCAAGCAACCCCTTGATGCAAGTCGGCGATTAGGCGAAGCTTACGACTCTTTTGGGGGGCGATGTCGCATGGCAGCATGGCGGCGTCGTCCATGGTTTTCATCCATGGAACAGAAAACATTCGGCCGTTACCGCGTGCTCGCGGAACTCGGTCGCGGGGCGATGGGCACCGTGTACCGGGCCGTCGATCCGCTGATCGAGCGCGAAGTCGCTATCAAGACATTGCTTCCGAACCTCCCGGAAGAAGTGATGGAGGAGGTGCGCGAGCGCTTCCTGCGTGAAGCGAAGTCCGCCGGTCGCATGAATCACCCACACGTCGTCACCATCTTCGACGTCGGCGAGCAGGATGGCGTCGCCTACATGGCGATGGAGATCCTGCAGGGCCGCTCGCTGCAGCAGATCCTGCGCGAAGAAGGCCGGCTGCCCTTCGAGCGCATTGCCGAACTGGTCGCCCAGGTTGCCGAGACGCTCGACTACGCGCAGGAATTCAGGATCGTCCACCGCGACGTCAAACCCGCCAACATCATGGTCAATCCGGCCTGGCGCGCGAAGCTGGTGGATTTCGGCGTCGCCTACGTCCCCTCTTCGACCATGACGCAGACCGGCACTGCGCTGGGCTCGCCGCGTTACATGTCGCCAGAGCAGGTGCTGGGCCTGCCCATAGATCCGCGCTCAGACATTTTCTCACTGGGCGTGGTGCTCTACGAGATGCTTACACGCAAGACCCCTTTCGAGCGCCCCAGCGACACCACGGTGTTCGCGCTCATGAACCGCATCGCGGGTGAGCCGCACGCGCCCGCCTGCGAAGTCGATCCCTCGGTACCGAAGGGCTTCGAGACCATCCTCGACCGTGCGCTCGCCAAGAAAGCCGAGCAGCGCTACTCGCGCGCCGCCGAGATGGCGGATGACCTGCGCAACTTCAAGAATGTCGTCGCGGGCGCCCGCCCCGAACCCGTGGGCGAGAAGACGCTGGTGATACAGCGCCCCGCCGCGCCAGCCGCATCGGGCACCGCCTACGAAAAGACCGTGGCCGTGGCCACCGCGCCGCGCGTGGACACGGTCAAGAACGAAAAGGACCGCTCCAAGCTGCTCGCCGACCTCGACGACTTCGCGAAGAACTTCGAGGAGCAGGAAAAGGCCGCGCTGCATGCCGAGCAGGAAGAACGCAAAAAGAAGCAGGCCGAACTCGACAAATGGAGTGCGACCGAAGCCAAGAAACGCGCCGAGTTCGACCGCACCCAGGACGCCACGGCCACCGACTCCTCCCCCTCGATGCGCCGCTCGGCGGCGCTCGACATGCTGCGCAAGCAGTCGGCCGCGCTGCCGCCACGCGAAGACAAGGCCAAGAAAAAGGCCGAGCAGGACGCGGCGCTCGACACCAGCCTGCGCGGCGCGTTCCAGTATCTCGCCGAGTATGTGAAGGAGCTGAACGAGGTCACGCCGGTCGCCGGCAAGCCATACGACTTCATCTACCTCGGCAATATCCCGGAAGTCACCGTTGGCGACGCTTTCGTCGACATCCGGTTGCGCAAGATCGAGGGCAAGGACGTCTGCGATCACATCATCTTCCGCTTCCGCGTGACGCCCGTGCAGCCGGTGAAAGCCACCATCATCGGCCCGGACATCGGGCGCCTGGGGCAGTACCTCAAGGCGATGCGCGTGATCTTCGAGGTGAAGGAAGACGCCAAAGACGATTTCGGCAAGGTCACTCGAGCTACCTTCACCGTCACCGGTTCGCTGCCCTGCGAGGCGACGATACGCGGCGACTACGACAACGCGCTGGTCCTCGCCGAACTGACCAACGTGCGGCGCGCCGGTCGCATGCAGGCGAGGTTCGACACCAAGACGCTGGATGACGTGGCTGACGACTTTGCGCGCTACGTGCTCGGCGCCGACGACGACTTCGCTCGACTGTTCACGCGCTAGGCCGGCGGGGCCTTACGCGGTCAGCCTCCGATAGACCTCGGCCGACTTCAGCGGCAGCTTGCGCACGTCATCGACCAGCGTCCAGCTCGCAGGACCGTACAAGCGCGGCAGGTAGTCGCGCGCCTCGCGGTCGATGGTAATGCAGAAAGGATGCACGCCGGACTGGCGCGCCTCGATCAGCGCTTTCCTCGTGTCCTCGATGCCGTAGCTGCCGCGATACCCGTCGTAGAAGTCGTCCGGCTTGCCGTCGGACAACGTAAAGAGCACGCGCGTCCTCGCATCCACCGCGTTCAGCAGCTTCGTCAGGTGCCGCACCGCGACGCCCATGCGCGTGTAGTCCTTGGGCACCACGCCGGCGATGCGCGCGCGTACCGGTTCGCCGAAGGGTTCGTCAAAGCGCTTCACGCGGAATATCTCGCAGCGCTTGCGCGTCCATCCCGAGAAGCCGTAGATCGCGTAGCGGTCGCCCAGCATCTCGAGCGCCTCGCAGAGCATCACCAGCGACTCGCGTTCGCATTCATTGACCCAGCCCTTTGTGGATCCGCTCATGTCCACCATGAACATCACGGCGATGTTTCTGTCGGTTTTCCGCCGGCGCGTGAATACGCGGTCCGAAGGTTCGCGCCCGCTTTTGCCGTCGGCCCAGGCCTCGACCACGGCGTCGAAATCCAGGCCGTCGCCGTCGGCCTCGCGCCGCAGCAGCTTGTCCTCGCCGCGCAGCGCCTCGAAGCGGCGCTTCAGCTGCGCAATCGGGCCGCGGTACTTCTCCCGCACCATGTCCACGTAGCCCGGGTCGCCGCGCGGCACGTCAGTCTCGAACAGCGCGCACCAGGCCTTGCGGTAGTCGCCGCGGCGGAAGTCCCATTCCGGGTAAAGGATGCCGCCCTCGGCATGCGCATCGGGCTGCTTCCCGCCCGACGCGGCGGCGGCCCCTTTCGCGTCCTCGTCATAGACGCCCTCTCCCGAGGGCACCAGCAGGTCCAGCGGCAGCTCGCCATGGTCCTGCACCATGGATTGCACGAGTTGCTCCACCACCTCGGGCGTCTCCACCGACTCGCCCTCCACCTGCAGGGACACCTGCAGCGTGTCGTAGGAGGCCTCGATCTCGAGCTTGTCGGCGTTCATGCCTTCGCTTTCCAGCGCCTGGCGCAATGCGGAAAGCTCACGCGCGAGGTCCTTCTTCTCTCGTTCCATGCGTTCCTCGCGCACGCGCCGCGCGCGCGAGGCGCGCAGCACACCCAGCCAGGCCGGTGCTGCGGGCGGCGCTTGCGCGTGCAGGCCGCGCAGCAGGTCCACGCTATCGCCCACCGAGGCCTGCTCTCGCGCGAGGCGCTTCTCCGCGGTGGCCAACGACGCCGGCCAGGGCTCTCGCAGCGAACGCAGCAGCCGGGCCAGCCCCGCGTAGTGGCGCGCGAACCAGGCTTCGATGCGGATCGCCTCGAGAACCGCGAGCCACTGCATCGCGCGATCGCGGTCGGCGGCAAAGCCAAGCGCTTCGTCCAGATCCAGGTTGAAGGTGCCGTAGCGCGCCTGCCCCCAGAGGAAGGCTGCGGTTGCGGTGTAAAGGCTGCGGTTCTGCTCGCGACCCGCAAGATGCCGGATGCGTTCCGGCAGGAAGACGGTCTCGGTGTCCGTCCATGCGGCTTCGGCGGGCTCCACGCCCAGCGCGCGGCCGGAAAGTCCGCGCAGAAAAAGTTCCAGCGTGCGCGCCACCTCGGTAAGGGCAACGCTCGAGCGTTCGTCGTCAACGCCACGGCGCACGGCATTGAAGTCCTTCAGCGCCGCGCTCGCCGCGTGCAGGCCCTCGCGGTCGTAGACGTCGAGGGCGTCCAGCACCCAGCGCTCCATGGCCGCGCGATCGAACAGCGTGAACGCCTGCGGCGCTTGCGCCGCCAACTGGTAGCCGAGTTCGCCCGTGTTCTGCGCGGCGACATGCACCCAGTGCAGCACGAACTCCTGCTGCAAGCGCGTCAGCGGCGCGAGGCCGGCGGCGACCCCCGCGGCGGTGCGCCGCGAGGACAGCACCGTGAACAACATGTCGTCGAGCCGGTCTTCCAGCTCGCGTTTTGTGAACGGGGGTTTGGTCAAAAGACTGCTGCTGCCAACTCCGTCACCGCAGCAATCATCTCGGGATCGTCGGACAGCGCCTGCGTGATCGCACCGGCACAGGCGGCGCGCGGGGAAACACCCCTGGCGATCAGCTTGCCCGCATGCACCAGCAGGCGCGTGCTCGCGCCCTCGTCGAGGCCGTTGCCCTTGAGATTTCGCGTCATGGCGCCGAACCTCACCA
>SXGR01493310.1_pt1 | contig 13430 bp, 8 predicted proteins | sample 3174711 | NCBI WGS metagenome assembly SXGR01 (sample SAMN11356860, study PRJNA531348) | freshwater metagenome | isolation source: freshwater sample F1-60 | place: China: Fuxian Lake, Yuxi | collected 2017-12-25
AAGAGGGCTCGCCGTCGGCAGCAACGGCCAGGAGGCCGTCAAGCTATGGGACGCCGAAACACGTCAGGAGTTGCTCACTCTGAGCGGCGAGGGGTCTATGTTTCATACTCTGAAGTTCTCGCCCGATGGCCGTTTTCTATTGGCCATCAATACGGATGGATTCACGCACCTCTGGTCCGCGCCGTCTTTGGAAGAAATCGCCGCCGCCGAGGCGAAGGAGAAATCGGAGATCAAGAAGCCGTAAACCTGAGCCGATTTCCAAGAACGCCGGCCACCTCGTGACTCGCGAAGCGTCTTGAACATCTGCGGTAGCCCTCTACCGTTTTTCTCCTGCCGATCGAGTGAGGCGGGAGTGGAATCCGTTCAGGCGTGCCTCATTCGTTCCAATTCCTTCTTCAGCGGAGCCCAGTAAGCGCGATCAGCGGCCCGTTCGGCGCGCTCTTCCTCTGCCAGGCCAGATTCGACTCCGGCTTCGTCGCCCAGCAGCGCTGCGTTCAAGAGGGGGCGGGACCCGGCAGCCATCGACGCAGCCTCGTGAGGAAACAGACGCGCCAACTCGATGAGCAACTCCGGCGTCCGACCGTCCCGCAACCAAAGCCGCGCTTGTTCCGGTGATGGCGTGCCCGGGCAGGCGATGCGATCTGCCTCGATCAATCGGCGGATCATGGGCCAGTCCTTGTCGCGCTGCGTTTTCTTGGCTTGAATCAAATCGGGCAGCGATAGCAACTCGTAGATCGTCCCATCTTCGCCCTGCAAGGTGGTGCGCCGCTCCCAAAGTTCCGGAAAATCCGCCACGCCACGCATCCGGGCCATGATATCCACCCGCAGTCCGGCGGCGTCTGGATGTTGGCAGCGAAAATGAACCTCGTGCCCACGGTGGAGATGCTCCAAAGAGAGCGGCGGCACGGCGATCACCGACGCTTTCAATTCGCGCAGGGCCGCGTTCAGCCGTTCGAGGTTGGCCGCGTCCGCGTGCAGAGCGAAGTCCGTGTCCCGGCTAAACTCCGCCGCGCCGTAGAACACGCAGGCCTGACCGCCCATCAACAGGGCGTGCACCCCACAGCTCTGGAAAGTCGAAAGGACTTTGTGAATCGGGTTCGGGATCAAGGCTGCCTCCTTGGGCGAGATACTGCGTCCATAATTTCATGCTCTCGCGCCAGCGCTCCAGCGGCGCGAGCCGGAACCACTCCTGCCATTCGTCTGCTGGATCGTGATGCATGGGAGGCAGCCTGCCACGCTCCCCACCCGATGCCAACTGCCATTGTGAATTGCGGGCACTCGCACTCACGCCCGCACTCAAAGTGCCACTGAACTGTCGCAGTCCAAGACCTGGCGGACTTTCCAGCAGTCGTGTGCGGTTTTGGAACACACTCCGAGGGTGGTGAATGGATGCGACTCATCAAGGGTGGGCCGAAGAACACCCATTGCCAGATGCCGGGCAATATGGTTCATATCCCTGCCGCGCACCCGCTTCATGCTTTGGAATGCTTCGCGTCCCCGGGTGGGGCCGGAGCGGCAGGTGTTGCGGAGCGCCCGCCTGACTGGACTGGCAGGCTCGAAGCACTGATGAGAACGACAGCTCACTTTAGAATTCTGGAATGTTGATGATGGAGAAGCGGATGAACAGACGAGCTCCGGCAAAAATTCTTCGCCAACTTCCAAATCTGCGCTAAACAGGACAAATGCAAATGGCTGCCTCAATTACCAATACTGCGCCTGCGACCGAAACGGTCATCGCCGTGCGCGGTCTGACGAAGGTTTTCAAAGATTTCTGGGGCCGGCCCAAGGCGCGGGCGGTGGACAGCGTCGATATCGAGGTCCGGCGCGGCGAGGTGTTCGGCCTGCTAGGGCCCAACGGCTCCGGCAAATCGACCACCGTGAAGATGTTGCTCGGATTGCTCTACCCGACCAAGGGGCACATCGAGGTGTTCGGCCATTCGCCGCGTCACGTGCAAACCAAGGCACGCATTGGGTATCTGCCCGAGGAGTCCTATCTATATCGCTACCTGGATTCGGAGGAGACGCTGAATTTCTTTGGCAACCTCTTCACTCTCGATTCGAAGGATCGCAAGCAGCGATCGGAGCAATTGCTTTCAATGGTCGGGCTCGACAATGCCCGTCGCCGTCTCGTGGGCGAGTTCTCCAAAGGCATGCAACGCCGCATCGGACTGGCCCAGGCTTTGATCAATGATCCCGATCTGGTCATTCTGGACGAGCCGACTGCCGGGCTGGACCCGATCGGTTGCCGCGAGGTCAAGGACTTGATTCTCGCGCTCGCCCGCCGGGGCAAGACGGTGATTTTGAGCAGTCATCTCCTTTCAGACGTCGAGGATGTCTGTGACCGAGTGGTGATTTATTACGGCGGGAAGGTGCAGGCAATGGGAACACTGGAGGAGCTTCTGGCTGCTCCGGACGCGATGCAGATTACGTCCCCGTTGCTTTCGCGAGAAACGATGGACAAGGTGCTGGAGATCATCCGAAAGGATGTTTCATCCGACAAAGTGCGCATCGACACACCGACGCAGAATCTCGAGAGCTACTTTTTGGGTGTCGTGCAGCGTGCCCGCGAGAACGAGCAAACATCCGGTGCCACGTCGGGTAATCGCGTGGCTGCATATCTCCGGGGCGATGCGGACTCGCCGGCATCGCAATCGGAAAAAGTGCTGGAGAGGCTTACGCTGCCGACGGCGGCGAAGGCTGAACCCGTGGTTGTGAAGGCCGAGCCCGTCGAGACCGTGAATTACGGCAGGCTGGATCAGCTCTCGAAGCAGCGCGAAGAAACTCCGGTCACGCCTGCCGTCCAGGTTCCGGACAAGAAAGCCGAACTGGAAAAGGCGAACGAGAAACTTTCATCTTTGCTGGGTGGAAAGAAATAAAATGACCCGTTCGCCTGTGTGAGCTGGAAAGCCTTCAGCTCCGCGCGAACACTCCCCAAACAAATCTGAATCCATGCAACGCGTGATGGCAATGGCGTGGCTGACCTTGAAGGCGGCTTATCGCTACAAATTGATCTGGGTGCTGACCGCCATTTTGATCGGCGGCGTGGTGGTCCTTCCCCTGATCATCAAGGATGATGGGACAGCGCGGGGCTTCACGCAGATTCTCCTGACCTACACCCTGGCACTGACGACCGGCATCCTGGGTTTCACCACGCTCTGGATGGCTTGCAGCACGCTGGCCCGCGACGTGGAGGAATGCCAGATTCAGGTCGTGGCAGTGAAGCCCATCGCCCGATGGCAGATCTGGATGGGAAAATACATCGGGATCATGGCGCTGAACGCCTTGTTGCTCACGCTCGCCGGAACCTGCATTTACTTCCTGCTCATGTCGCGCTCGCAAAATCTTCCCGAGAAACAACGGGAGCTGCTTCGCAATGAAGTTCTGGTGGCTCGCGCGGAAGCAAGAGAACCCAGTCTGGAGGCGGACATCGAGCGCGAAACGGAACGGGTGTTTCAGCAGAGGGTGAAGAACAATCCCCAAGGGAATCTGGATTGGAAATTTGTCCGGAGTCAGGTTCGAGAGCAGGTGCGCGCTGTTTTTCAAGTCGTCAGGCCGGGATTCCAGCGCGTGTGGAAAATCAATCTGGGTATCGCAAAGAACTGGCTCGCCGATGAACCTCTCTTCCTGCGGATCAAATTCAACGCAGCCGACGGCAAGGAAGGCGCCACCTACCTCGGATTGTGGGAGGTGGGCGAACAGACCTCGCCGCGCCTGCATCGCGAGATGATGAGCCTTTCCGCGGACACGTTCCATGAATTCAAGGTGCCTTCCCATCTGCTCGACAAGGATGGCAATCTCATGATCACGTTCATCAACCGCAACGAGACAGCGCTTCTCTTTCCGCTCGATGACGGAATGGAGGTGCTCTATCGCGAGGGAACCTTCGGGCTGAATTTTGCCCGCGGGTTGTGCATCATCCTGTGCTGGCTGTCATTCCTGGCGGCCATAGGGCTGGCGGCTTCAAGCTGCCTGTCTTTCCCGGTCGCGAGTTTCGTGGCGGTGGGAGTGTTGATCGTCGGATTCTCGAGCGGCACGATCGCTCAAGTCATCGAGCAGGGGACCATCGGCGCGGTGAACCACGAGACGGGCGTGGCCGATCAACCGGCCGCGATCGATTTCGTCGCCTTGCCAATTTTCAACGCTCTTTTGAAGCTCATCAAGCTTGTGGAGGGATTCTCGCCGATTGATGCACTGAGTACCGGATGCAGCATCAGTTGGCTGATATTGGGGCAGGCGTTCTTCCAGATTTGTGTGGTTCTCGGCGGGGTCATCTGCCTGGCTGGGATCGGGATTTTCCAACGACGTGAACTTGCCACCGCGCAAGGGACCAGTTAACGACACGGCTTCACGCGATGTTCTTCCAAGAATCCAGGCTCTACAAATTGACGCTGCTGTCACTGGCAGTGGTCCTCCTTTTCACGGTCTCGCTCTCGCAGCGGCATCTCAACTTCCAGCGTGACTCCCTCGGACTGACGCGCATCACCCCGCTCGAGAACGCGCCGCCGGTCCTAGCTTTCACGACGGTCGCCCTCGGTGGATTTCGTGGGTTGATTGCGAACATGCTCTGGATTCGCGCCACGGATTTGCAGGAGGCGGACAAATACTTCGAGATGGTGCAGCTCGCCGAGTGGATTACCACACTTCAGCCGCACTTCACCACCGTCTGGGTTCATCAAGCCTGGAACATGGCCTACAACATCTCGATCAAGTTCAATGATCCGAATGATCGCTGGCTGTGGGTGCTGCGCGGGGTCGAGCTCCTGCGAGATCGCGGCCTTCTCTACAATCCCAAGGAACCGCTCATCTACCGCGAATTGTCGTGGTTTTATCAGCACAAGATCGGGGCCAACCTCGATGACGGGCATGAGTACTACAAACGGAAGGTCGCCGAGGAGATGAACACGGCTCTTGGAGGGGGCAAGCCAAAGTTCGACGATCTGATCAATCCCACGACAGATGAGCTTCGCCAGCGCACCGCCATGCTGCGCGAGACGCTAAAGATGGAGCCGCGTTTCATGAAGGAAGTGGACGAGCGGTACGGGCCCCTGGAGTGGCGGCTGCCGGAGACTCTCGCGGTTTATTGGGCTTACGTCGGCCTTCGCGAATGCGTTGGGGCGCAGGAGAAGGACCTGGTTCAACTCCGCCGCAATATCTTTCAATCCATGCAGACGGCGTTCCATCGCGGACGCATGATCTTCCCGGTCAAGGGTGACTTTGATTTCACCTACGGCCCGAACATCGACATCATCGACAAGGTGAACAAGGCCTACGAAGAGATGATCGAGCAGGAGCCTGAATTGAAGGACAACTTGAGGAACGGACACAAGAACCTGCTCAAGACCGCGGTGTATTTCCTCTTCACCTACAACCGTCTCAAGAGCGCTGATGAGTGGTTCAAATATCTCCAGGAGAAGTATCCCGATTCCCTCCTGACCTCGCAACAATTGCAGGTTCGCTACTCGAATCCAAACGCCAAGTTCCCGCCGAAAACACTCAATGAATACGCCATAGAACGTGTGACGGAGGAGATCGGTGACGGTGGTGTGGATCGCACCAAGGCGATGATCGAGGGTTACCTCCAGAACTACTACATCAGCCTCGCAACAGGTGAGGATGACCGTGCGACCGGTTTCGAGCGCTACAGCCGGATCATCTGGCAGAGTTACATGGACCGCATGGGGGAGACCGCCCAGAAGCGTGTCGGCCTGCCACCATTGAACCAGCTCAAGCAGGAAATGCTGGCTCGCATGCTTGATCCGGAAAACGGGCTCGGGCCGGAGCTGGCGAACCAGTTGCGCACCGCCTTGGGAATGCCTGCTGAAGCAATCGCGCCCGCGGCAACGAACGAGCAGGGTACGGCAGTGCCAGCGACCACTCCAGGGCCTGCGCCGGCACAGCCGAATAAATAGCTGCCAGGAATAAATAGCTGCCAGGTACCGGCGGCTCAGTTAACCGTTCTGAGATCGCCAGGGCCCCACAAGTAGTGGGGCCAAAATGTCTTTCAGTTCGAGAATCCTGCTTTGCCAATTGACGGAGGCGTGCTGGATGTCCATAAAGATTTTGTTGCCTGATCAGCGTTTGAAAACTCAAGCCGTTCGTGAACTTCAAGACACAATGAAAACATCCTTCTATTCTTCGGCAATCCGTGGCGCGGTGGCGTTCAGCTCCGCCGCGGCTCTCTGCATTTCAGCCATCGCCGCCGACATTTCAGGTACGTACAAGATCAAATACGAAGGTCTGGACGGCGACAGCCGGCAGGCCACGGTGAAGCTTAAGAATGCTGATGGCAAACTGACCGGCACCGTCACCAGCCAAACTTTTGGCGAAGCTCCCATCGCAGACGGCAAGCTCGATGGAGACAAGGTCACCTTCAAGGTCCACCGCGAACGCGATGGAACCGCCTTCACCTTCGATTATTCCGCGACTGTCTCCGGCGACGTCATCAAAGGGAAGTTCGGCGGGAAACTGGAAGACAATGAATTCAGCCGCGATTTCGAGGGCAAACGTGAAGCAACTGCAGCAGTGGGCATCGCCGGTAATTGGAAATGGAGTTTTGAACGCGACGGAAACAGCCTCAACTCGGTGATGAAGGTGAAACAAGAAGGCGAAAAACTCACCGGAACCGTCACCACGAACGATCGCGAGGGAACGATTGAAGAAGGCAAGATCAAGGACGGAGAGGTCTCCTTCCAGGTTCAGCGTGAACGCGACGGGAACAAATTCGTCGTCAAGTACAAGGGCAAGCTCAATGGCGACAACATTGTTGGCAAAGCCAGTGTCACCATCGAGGGTGAGGAACGCAGCTTCGATTGGAATCCAAAACGTGCCAAGGACTGACCCTCACGTTTCGTCAGGGTGTGGAGTCGCATTCGGTTTCATCCTGGTCACTTTATAGACCTGACCTTTCTTGTCGTAGGTGGTCCACTCGCCAACTTGCATGCCGCTCTCGAAATGTCCGGAGCGCATCTTCGTTCCGTCCAATCTGAACCACTCCCAATAACCAGTGGGGACTCCATCGGCCGTCTGTCCTCTGGCCCAGACGCTGCCGTCTTTGTGATGCTCAATGTGTTCCTTCAGTGCCGTTCTTTTGTTGGGCATATTGTTCAAGCGATTAAACGGTGAGCCATGTTCCTTTGCACTGCGCGCGCAAGGCATGGATTGCGGCACAGCTGAGGTCTTTGATGCGGCGAAGGGCGGGGGCAAACCCCGAGGGCAGGCGAATGAAGCCCTCTGTAATTGACTCCTTAACCTCCATGGCTTTGTTCAAGTTTCGGCCTATCGCGTGCAATGTCGAGGTGCTCGCAGTCCAGCGCGGTCGGCGAACACAAATAATTTGAACTTAAAAAAGAGAATGGGAAGAGCGTTCGAGGGGAATATTCGCCCTCGTTGGCGGTTCTGTTAGTGCGTTTGTGACAGTCGATCATCCCGAAAGTAGCGGTGCAGCCTGGCTTGGCACTCCAGGCAGCCATTTCCCACCCGGCCACAGTCGCAACAGTTGGGTCAAAAGGAACGCCGAGCGTTTGGAGGATCGTCCATCGTTCAGCTACTGAGCCAGGGTCGAGTTCGGGAAAATCTTTCACACCACAGAGGCGGGATGGACCCAGAGAGATTCTGCATTTGCCTTTTCCGCTCTGCGTCCGTCCCGTCTCTGCGGTGCAGCTCTCCCTCCGCCAGGATTTGCTCACCGCGCCGCGGTGGGTTTGCCTTCGATCAGCGTCTCGGCTTCGCGCAGGACGGCTTGGTCGAGCATTCCGAAGAGCCAGCGGAATCTATTCCCGACGTCTTCCACGGCCATCTGTTCTCGGGCTTGGGCGAGCGCGCGGCGGGCTTCCGCCGGGTTGTGGAGCTGATGCTGGCTCATCGCGACCGTTAGCGTTGCCAAGAGGTCGGCAAATCGTCGAGTCTCAGCGTCGTTCCTGTTCAAATACTGATTCGCCTGTTCAAGGGCCTGCGCGTAGTGGCCGCGCCGATATTCGCCCAAGATCAGCGCGACACCCGTAGTGCTTCGATTACTGCCCAGGTTGCCGGGACCGTCGGCGGCAACACGTTCGGCCAGGCGCAGGCCGGTGTCGAGTTCGTCCGGCGTCGCCGGGAGCACGGTGCAAAGGATCGCCGCGACTGCGGCCGGTTGCAGGTAGGGCTTGTCGCTGAAACGCGCCAGCATATCGCGCCGGACCTTGCGGAAAGTCTCGAGATTCCCCTCGTGAACGGCGATCGCGGCCAAGGCCAACCAAGCCATGCCCACGTCGGGAGCCAGTTCCGTCGATTTGCGCGCGGCCTCGCGGGCCTGGGTGAAGTTTCCACGCTCGGCGGCTGGCTCGCCGTCCTCCCGCCAGGTCATTCCGGAGCGGCGCGGATCGGGCGCGTCGTCCAATCGCCAGAGGCGGGCCGCCTGACCCGCGACGCTGGCGGCCAGCCACCGTCCTTGCGGTTCGACGAGGAGCCGGTTCGCCGTTCCTTCCAAGCTGGGCAGGGTCGCGAGCCGGACCCCCTTGTTCACATCCCAAAGGCGGATCGTCCGATCAGGTCCCGCCGAAGCCAGCGTTCTTCCGTCCGGAAAAAAAGCCAATTTCGTTACGCTCTCAGCATGACCCTGAAGGGGAGCGCCCAGCGGTTTTCCGGTCCTGGCTTCGTAGATCCGAATCTCGCTGGTCCAGAAACCCGCCGCCAACCGCTTGCCGTCGGGAGAGAAATCCAGCGCATGCGCAGGCATACCTGCGCTGGACGTGAGGGCGACGGGTGGTTCCGCTGCGATATCCCATACGACCGTGTTGAAACTTCTGGCACCCATGCCACTGCTGGCCAGCAGGGCGGCATCCGGAGAAAAGACGAGCTGATACTGATAGGTTTCCACGGCGGTGGCGGGCCAGTGAACGCGCCGCCCGGTGCCGGGACTCCAAAGATGGAACGCGAGTGCTTTTCCCATATCCGCATCCGGAGCGTGTTCCAACCAGGCGACCCGGCTGCCATCTTCGGCCACGGTCAGCAGGGCCGTGAAGTTGAGGCCCTCATTGACCGGATCGGGAGTGGTTCCGAGCAAGGCTCCGCGCTCGCTGTTCCAAAGCCGGAGGCGGCGGTCCACCCCCTGGGCCGCGAGGAAGCGTCCATTCCGTGAAGCCGCGTGGAGGGTGAACTTTTCCCCCTGCCGCCAGGGCGCCAGTTCCTGTCCTTGGGCGACATCATAAAGCTGGATGGACGCCGGGATTCCTGCTACGTGCCATCCACCAATATTAAACCACTTCCGGGCAGGATCACTCGCCGGGGGATTGCGCCAGGCCAGGCGTCCGCCCGCGAGGTAGCTCATGCCCACAGCATCCTTGAGCAAGGTTGCTTCCTGGTGAAGACCGCTTTCCCGCACGTCCCAAACCCGGACCGAGTTGTCCCGCGAGGCAGACCACAAGGTGGATTCATCGCCGACGAAGGAGATGCGGGATCCCTTGGTATGGCCTTTGAGCGTGGAAACCAGCCTTCGGGACGGCATCTCCCAGACGTGGATGGCATTGCCCTCGGCGGTCGATGCGGCGAGAAAGCTGCCTTTGGGTGAGAAGGCAACATCCCTGATGTCTCCACGGGCTTTGAAGAGTTGCTCGGGCGGAGAAGCTGCGGGTGAGGGGGCGTCCCACAATTTCACCTCACCATTCCGGCCGCCCGAAACCAACCAGCGGCCGTCGGGAGAATAGGCCACAGTGAACAAACGACCGTGTTGCTCCTGTTTCCGGAACAGGACTTCCCGGCGCGCGAGGTCCAGGATCACCAGGGCGCCTTGATCCGCTTCTTGATCGTCGTGGGCCACGGCGAGGCGCGAGCCATCCGGCGAGAACGCCAGGTCGTTGATACCTTTGCCGCTCCGCTTTTCCTCGAAGACGTCGAACACCTGGACGACCTGCCAGGTCCGGGTGTCCCAGAGGGCCAGGTAGCCATTGATGCTGGCGCCGGCCAGCACGGAGCCATCGGGAGAATAGGCGAGGTTCACGACGGCGGGAGAGCCGCCCGCTTCGACGCCGTTCGTGTAGCCCGGCGGGAAGGCGAGGTCCGGAGTGATCGGTTGCCAGGTGCGAGTGTTCCAACGGCGCAGATACGGCTGAGGACCCGAGAGGGCCAGGGTGCTTCCATCCGGCGAATAGGCCAGCGTCGGGGCGAAGGGTTTGTCCTCATTTTCGACGACGAACGTCTTGAGCAGATTGCGACTGGCGACATCGAACACTCTGACCGTCCCGGGCCAGACGTCGGTGGCCACGGTCCGCTGGTCGGGAGCTGTGGCGATTGCTCGGGCATTGCCATTACCCATGGCGGCGAACGAGCGCCGGGAGGCGTGCCGCCAGAAATACCATTCCGGGCCGCGCAGGTCGGGCTCGCCCGCCTTCGGCATCTGCCGGGTCAACAAGTCATCGAGCAACTCCATGCCACCTTCGTCGTAGGCCTGCCCGGCGCGGTTGATGTCCGCGACATAGAGTTCCTCGCGCAGCGTGACGCCAGCGGCGACGGCCACTTGGCGGAGTTGGTCGGCCTGGGCTTTTTGCTCTTCGGCCAGGCGCTCGTTGCGCTGGGCTTCGCGGCGGGCGGCCACGGCGAGAATCGAGGCCAGGATCGCCACCACCGCCACTCCGGCCACGGCCACCATCCCCGCGCGCAGACGGCGGGCGGCGCGGCGCTGTTCCTCGGCGCGGAGGCGTTGGGCTTCCGCCAGTTCGCGAGCCTGGACCAGTTCGCGTTGACGGGCGGCTTCGCGTTCCTTCTCTTCGTGTTCGGCCGCTTCGCGGCTGACGTCGAGGAATTGCATGGCCTCGTCGAAGCCCGCGTGGTAGCGCCCGGCCCAGGCTGGAGTCGGCTTCTCGCTCTCGCGCCAGGAGAGCGCGATTTGCAAATCCGGGTCGTGGTAGAGGCCCGCCTTGCCTTCGTTGTGCAGCAGGGCGGTGTCGGACAGGCGCCGGTAAATGCGCGCGGATTGCGCCTCGTCCTCGACCCATCGGTGCAGGCGCTGCCACACGCGCATGAGGCTCTCGTGGGAAATGTCGATGACGGTCTCGGGCGTCAGCGGCACCGAATCGGGCGGCATGAGGAAGGTGCAACCCGCTTTGCGAAACGCTTCGATCACGGTGGCGAGTTCGGTCTCGGTGGCGTCGGCGATGGCGCAGAGCTGGCTCAGGCGCGTCGGGCGGCGCACCCCGCGATTGTCGCCGCCGCGTTCGGTCAGCGCTTTGAATACCTTTTCCGCAATCAGCCGGTGGCGATCATCGGGCAGACCCGCGAACACTTCATCGGCATGGCGCGACAAGGCCTCGCGCATCCCACCGATGGATTCGTAGTCTTCGAGGTCGAGTGGAGTGCTGGCGGAGGGCGACGTAGCGCAGGTTTCCAAACCTGCTGTATCGCCGATTTCCAAATCGGCAGCGCGTGCGGAGTCCGAAGGCGTGCGGGGCGGCCCACTGCCAGCGGGTTTGGAAACCCGCGACACAGCAGACTTGGAAGTCTGCGCTACGGCGCGCTCAGATTCGGGAGAGCAAAGGGCGCTAGAATGTGGAGTGAGGGGCGGCGTGGCAGTGGGAGGCGACAACCTGGGAGCGCCGGCATCCTTGCCGGCGTGTTGCGGTGGGGAAGTCTCGCCGGCAGGGATGCCGGCGCTCCCAGAACTCCTGCGTCCGAGCCAGTGGTCCCAGGAACGCATCAGTGCGTGCTGGAGGATCGGCAATTGATCGGGATCATCGCCCACGTCGCTGAGCAGGCGTTGCATCAGGCGCGGGGCGATGGCACCGCCGCCGACTTTGATCGGGCCTTCGATGGCCTGCTTTTTCTGGTCGCGCGAGAGCCAGGGAACCAGGTACTCGCCCTTGTTGATCGCTTCGGCGAGTTCCTCGAATTGCGCGCAGTCGCCGAAGAAATCGGAGCGCATCGTCAACACGACATAGATGGAGTGCTCATTCTGGCGCGTGGCTTCGAGCAGCAATCGGACGAAGGCGGCAGCCTCGCTCCGTGTGGCGCGTTCGGACTGGCTTTGATTGAAGCGGAACAATTCCTCGAACTGGTCCACGACGACCAGGAGGTTTTCGTTCGCCGGCATGCGCGCCTGTCGCACCGCCTCGATCAAACCGAGTCCGCTCCGAGTCAGGGTGGTTTCGAGATCGAGAGTCGAGGGCGGCTCGGTGTCGGGCCAGAGATCAGATTCGCGCAACGCTCCGGCGAGCGCCTGGATGGGACTGCCGCCGGGTCGCAGGAGGGCGATGTTCCAATGCGAGCCCGCGCCGATCATGAGCCCGCCAAAAAGCGCCGGGAGCAACCCCGCGCGGACGAGCGAGGATTTGCCGCCGCCGGAGGCGCCGAGCACCGCGACGAAGCGATGAGTCTTGAGCAGCGCGATCAGCTCCTGCCGTTGCGCCTCGCGCCCGAAGAAGAGGTAATGCTCTTCGACCTGAAAGGGACGCAGGCCGGGGAAGGGATTGAAATGGGGATCACCGGGGCGGGGCATGGGGTTTGTTCGTTAAATGAGTTAAATCGTTGAATCGTTAAAAGGGGTTGGAAGGGTAACTGAGACGGATGCTAACGACGAGCGGACCTGACAGAGCGCGACATCCCATTCTGTGAGCGGCGACCAACCACCCCCTCTCCCAGCGGGAGAGGGCGGGGGTGTGGGAGAGGCCTCGGCAACTCGAAACGCCTCGGATGCGTCCCACGCTTTCACCCTCATCCTGACCCTCTCCCTCGAGGGAGAGGGAATGACGGCCATCACGCTTGATTGTTCGAGAGCGCTTCGAGCCAACACCGGGTTTTGAGTTGCCAGGATGTAGCAGACATTTTCCCCTCTCTCTCAGCGCGCGAGGGCTGTGGTGATGAAGAGTGCGATCTCATTCATCACCTCCGCGAGATCGAGATCCCGGCGCGACTACGGGACGGCAGTAATCCGGGAGTGGATGAGGCGCTCGTTCTTGAAGTGTACGCCAGATCGTATCGCGGATTGCTTCTTTCTCGCGCCGAAGGTGCGAACCCCAAAAGCGCAGCACTTTCACTCCACGAGAGGCCAGCCAGGCGTCGCGCAGTGCGCCAGCCTGTGCAATGTCCGGATGTCCGTGCTGAAACCCATCGACTTCGATATCGAGCGATGCTTCGAGACAAAAGAAGTCGAGGATGTAGGGGCCGGACGGATGCTGGCGCCGAAACTTGTAGGCGGAAAATCTTCGGTCGCGCAACCAGGTCCACATGAGGCGTTCGCCCCACGAGTCCCGTTTGCGCAGATTGCGCGCGAGTCTTGTCAGCTTTGGATTCTGCTTATGCATCTCGGCCCTGATACTGCGCTTCAAAATGTTCGGCAATTCTCCCTCTCCCAGCGGGAGAGGGCAGGGGTGAGGGAGAGTCGCCGTAAAATCCCAAAGCTCCGGACTAGTCCCACGCGTTCAGCCTCACCCTAACCCTCTCCCTCGAGGTAGAGGGAATCGAAA
>SXGR01108566.1_pt1 | contig 13428 bp, 9 predicted proteins | sample 3174711 | NCBI WGS metagenome assembly SXGR01 (sample SAMN11356860, study PRJNA531348) | freshwater metagenome | isolation source: freshwater sample F1-60 | place: China: Fuxian Lake, Yuxi | collected 2017-12-25
GCGCTTGCTCGACCCGTGCTTTTGGCTTCATCGTTTTCCCAGATTTAACGGCTTTAGTGGAAGGTTTCCGAGAAAATAAGCACCGCATAATAAATTGCAATATATTCTAGCGCAATATGATGCGATTTATTTAGGATCGACCACTTCGCGTGAGTCGAATTTGACCACGACCGTCCTCGGTAGCGCCGTCTTACCCTCAATCACCTGAGAATTCCCGTCAGCCACCAGGATCTCGTGTTTATACGGGGTCAGTGTCGGGAGCGCCTTAGATAGGTACTCCTGCATCTGCTTCACGTCATGAATCCGATTGTGAAAAACCAAGTAAGTAGCCATATTTTTAACTTAATTCTGGAAAGTTAATTTCGTCCCCCCTTTCTAGAAATTGCTAGTGTCAAAATTTATGTCACGCTAGGGCCGCAGCGAGAGACGATAGTGCCACCGCTTGAGCTCTAAAGCGTAGCTGGTTTTTTTGAACTCGTGCATACTCGGGCACGCAGCGGTCGTTTATCTAGCGACTCGCTTCCAGCAAAAGATTCCTGCGCAGCTGTCCGAGCAGTCGCCTAGCCCTTAATCGCTAGCAAGATCCCCCGTTCCATCTCACCCCCATAGGCAATTCCGGAATGCAAAACCCGTCGACCTGTAGTTCGACAATCTTTGGCATACCAAATTGACGGGCGGCGAACCCTGGCCGGTTACGCTCGTTTCACCAGTCACTACCCGGGAGTTCATCCCACTGTACTTTCACTGTGCCGGTCGAAGCGAAGAACTGAGCGAACCCAAAACAGAAAACCCATGATTCCACGAAAATGTTTTGCCTACAGCCTTCTCCTGTTTCTCGTGACCTCCCCCTGCTTGCTGGCAGCCGTCCCTTGGTGGAACGAAGCGTGGTCCTACCGTCAGCACATCAGGATCGATGCCAGCTCGGTCAGCGAGGATCTGCACGATTTTCCACTCCGCGTCCGGTTGACCGACGCCCAATTCGCCCGCGCACTCGCCGCCGGCTCAGGCCGGGATCTGCGGGCCGTGGGCGCCGATGGCCGCCTTCTGGACCTGGAAGTGGTTTCCTGGAAACTGGACGACGTGCGGTTTAATGTTCGCATTCCGAAAATCGAGGCCGGCGCCGCAAGCCAGGGCTTTGATCTCTATTTCGGCAATCCGCAGGCGGGCCCAGCGCCAGCCGGAAAGATCTGGCCCGCTTCCTCCCTCGCGATCCTGCACCTGGCGGGCGACCGGAAGGATGCGAGCGGATGCGCGGACACGGTGGATAAAACCGGCTACGTGGTCCAAAACGGCTGGACCGATGGATTGATCATGGACCGGACCTTCCCGTGGATCACCCTCAACCGGAGTCAGCGGGGCTACTTGTCCCTCAAACCAGAACCCGCCCAAGCCGCCGGACCCAGCCTCACCTTCGTCTGCCGCTTTCTCCCCGCCAGGGAGGAGCAGCAGGCGGAGATGATTCAACTGAGCGGAAATCCCACGGACGGCAGAAGTGGCTTGCTCACGCTCTGCTCGGGCGACGGTTTCGACTTTGCGGTCTGGAGCGACACCGCGGTACTCCAAACCGGCGGGCCGGCCCTGGTTCTCCGCGGTGTCAAAACGGACCAGTGGCAATCGGGCGTGTTCTCATATAACGCAGCCACCGGCGTGCGCACGATCTGCGTGGATGGAAAAATCATCGTCCGCGACACCGTGCCTCCGGCGGCACTCAAGACTGCCCGCCTCCAGTTCGGGCGCGGCGTGTCGGACAGCAAGGAAACCCAGTTCAGCGGTGACCTTGAGGATGTCCGGTTGATGAACGGCGCCGCGTCCGAAGCCTGGATCAAAGCGACGGCGCTCAACCTGAGCGACGCCAATCCTCTGGTTGTGCCCGGCGATCTCCGGAAAATAGGCGACACGGCGGCCTCCCCTCCGCCCCCGCAACTCCTGGGACCCACCGACGGTTCTCACTCGCACCGGCCCGAGGGAATCAAACTGCGGTGGCTGCCGGCGACCGGGGCCAGCGCCTATCAGGTGCTGGTCTTCAAGGATCCTCAAGGCCGGCAGCAACTGGCGGCCATCGACGCCGGCGCCACGACTGAAATCGGCCTGACGGCAAGCCAGGCGCGGGCAACGGACATTTACTGGACCATCGCGGCGAAGTCCGCGCACGGCGAAACCCGTTCGCGACAGCTTTACCGGTTGTCCTTCCATGATGAAAAGACCACAGGCCGGATCCTGTCCCCGGGCCAGGCGGTCGCGCCGCATTTCACGAAGCCGGCCCATCTCGAGATCGAACTGCATGGTTATCTCAAGGGCCGGATGGACCGGCTCGCCCAATACATGATCGACTTCACTCGGCAGAGTCCCGGCCTGATGCGCATGCAACATCAGCGGCCCGAAAAGGGACCGCCGCCGTGGGCCGGCGTTTTTACCGGACAATACCTGAGCTCCGCGCAATTGATGTGGCGGCTGGCGCCCACGCCCAAACTCAAGGCCCACATTGACGATTACGCGCGCGAATTGATCGGCACCCAGCGGGCTGACGGCTACCTAGGGCCGTTCGAGGCCATGAACGGTTCGCTGGAACTCTGGAACCACTCCGCGACCCTGTGCGGATTGATGGATTATTATGACGACACCGGATACGCGCCCGCCCTCACCGCTGCGCGCAAGATCGTCGACTTGGTGATCAAGACTTACGGTCCGGTCGGCGAGACCCTACCCAAGACCGGTGGCGCGAGCGAATCGATCAGCCATGCCGTGGTGCGCGTCTATGGAGCCACCCGCGACCAGCGCTACCTCGATTTCGCCAACTACATCATCCACCAAGTCTGGAACGAATCCGGCGGCGTGGCCTACTACAAACTCGGCCGGGATCACGCGCCGGTCAGCCAGTTTCCCGTGCGTCGCTGGGAGGGCGTCCACAATATCATGACTCTGTCGGAACTTTACTGGCTGAGCGGCGACACCTCCTACCGGAACGCGTTCGAACACCTTTGGCGGACGCTGCGCCAAAGCGAACGCCACACGACCGGCGGCTTCTCCACCAATGAGGGCCTGCTCGGCACCCCATTCAGCAAGGGAACCATTGAAACCTGCTGCACGGTGGCCTGGTTGCTCTTGTCCACCGACATGCTGCGCTTGGGCGGCGACTCAACCGTTGCTGACGAGCTCGAATGGAGCACCCTTAACAGCGCCCTGGGCTCCATTCCCTACGATGGCACCTGCTCGACCTATGGCACACAACCAGACGGCTACCGGAAGTTCTGCCAGCTCGCCCGTCAGGGACCGCACGACGGAGTGGCGCTGAGCTGTTGCTCGACCAACGCCGCGCGGGGACTCGGCAATATCGCCAACTGGGCCCTGCTGCGGGGTCGGGACGGTCTGGCACTCAACTACTACGGTCCCTCGAAAATCTCAGCGACACTTGAATCAGGCAATCGCCTCAGCCTCACCCAAGTCACCGGCTATCCGGCCCAAGGCGATATCCGGCTCGATGTCTCCGTGCAGAAACCCGAAACATTCACGCTCCTCATCCGCATCCCGTCGTGGTCCCGTCAGACGCGGGTGCTGGTGAACGGCCAGGCCCTCCCCGCTCCACAACCCGGCAGCTACCTGCCGATTCGCCGACAGTGGATCACGGGCGACTCGGTCGCGCTTTCGCTGGATTTCACCCCGCGTTTCCAAACTGGCGCAAAAGACTACGCGGGGAAGGTTTCCATCTTCCAGGGTCCGATCCTTTTCGCCAGCGATGCCCGCTACGATGCAAACCAGGCCAAGGATCATCTCACGCTCGATCCGAAGGGACTGACCATCACGCCCATTGAACCGCCCGCCGGCGAGGGACCGTGGATACTGGCCCGGATGAACGATGGCAGCGGCCGGCAACTGACCGTGTGCGATTTCTCGAGTGCCGGCTTGTTCGGCGACAAATACGCGTCCTGGTTCGATCTGAAAAAGTGACTGCGGCAAAACACCATCCGCTCCGGCTCTTCCCCTGTGCCGAAGGCGGGCCTCCGTGGGGCCATGCAGGTCGCATATATGAATATCGAGATCGAAAAGATGGAGTCTACCTGGCCAAAGACCGCCGGCGTCTGACGAACCCACACCCTGATTATTCATCCGGCAACGCCGTCCAGTTCATGCCGCTGCGGGCAATGTCTATGGCCTCCTGAAACAGCCAGCCATCGCGGAACTTTAAATAGCCCGCGTCCCCTTCGCCACGGATGTCGGCCACAAATTCACGCGCCAACTGCGTCCAGTTTCGCTGCGTGTCGTCGGCGATCGCCGGAAGGCTGGCTGTGATGCGCCTTGGAACCGGAAGTTCCCGCCAGTCTGTTTTGTTGCGTCCGACATAGACGCGGCCCTGCGCATAGGCCCCCTCGATGTGGATGGTTCCCCGGTCGCCGTAGAAAGCCACATAGTCCTCCACCCGGCCGACGCGCAGGGCGGAGTGACGGAATACCGCGCTCACGCCGTCGCGCCAGTCGCTGCCTGGCCGGCCCAGGCGGGCCAGCACCGTGTAGGCCCAGTCAGAATCCACATCGCGCCAGTCACATTTCGCCGCCTCTTCCAGCGTGAGCGCCGATGCGGCGAAGTTGCGAAAATCATGCACCGGCGGGCCTGCCGGCACCTGGCGGAGATCATTGCGCGCATCTCCCATGGCCGCGATCATCGCGCCGCCGGTGACATTGAGCACGATGGCCAACTTGTGCACAAAATTATTGTTAAGCCGCCCGCCCCCAGTATCGAGGCGATGCACCCAGCTGAACGAAGTCAGCTTGGGCCAGTGATAATGAGAAACGCACTCGACCTCGTATAAGCCACCGATCGTCCCCGCCGCCAGCAACTCCCTCACAAAGAGCACGGCGGGTTGATATCGGTATGAGGCCGCATACGCGGTTTTCACACCGGCCAGGCCGGCCTTCAGGTAAAGGTGCTTCGCCTCCGCCGCCGAGGTCGCCTGCGGTTTGTCTAAAAACACATGACACTTCAGCTTGAGCGCCTCGCCTACCATTTCGAGGTGCGTGCCTCCGGGCGTGCCCACCGCCACAATATCGGGACACATCTTCGCGAGCGTCGCCTTCCAATCCATCGAGGCCATGGGAATTCCCATTTCTTGCGCCACTTTCCGCACCACCTCCGGCGTCCAGCCGGTCATCGCAACAATTTCGACCCCGCAGTCCCGTAACGCGAGCGCATGGCCCTGGCCGGCGAAACCGGCGCCGAAGACCACTGCCCTGAGTTTCTTCTGCATAATGAAGGGAGGTTGTTGCGCGGTTCAAGCCCGTCTCACAGCAGCGCGGGGCGCAGAATCTCGACGGGATGCAGCGCGCTGCGGCCGGTGGCGTCCTTGACCTGGTGGCGGCAGCTGGTGCCGGGAGCGGCGATGAGGGTGTCCTCCGGGGCGTTGCGCACGGCAGGGAAAAGCACGAGTTCGCCGATCTGCAACGAGACCTGGAAATGTTCCTCCTCATAACCGAAGTAGCCTGCCATGTCGCAACAACCCGAGGGGATGACCTGCACCTTGTGGCCGGCGGGCAGTTCGAGCATTTTCACGGTCGGGGTGAGCGACAAGAGCGCCTTTTGACGGCAGTAATCGTTGAGCTTGATGCTGCGCCGTTCGGCTTTAAAGGCGGTTTTGGTGATCCGGCCGGCGTCCGCATCGCGGGCTATGAATTCGTCGATCAGCAGCGCTTTTTTCGCGAGGGCCTCGACCGCATCGAGGAGGTGGGCAGGGACGAGGTCGGGATACTCGTCGCGAAAAGAAAGGATGCACGACGGCAGCCGGGCGGCGAGAACGGCAAGGTCCCTCTCGGAAAGACGTAGATGACTCACGGGCGAATGCGTTTGGCGGATGAACACGCGGCCCCGTCAGGCGGGGCTGGCCTGACCACCGGGCGGCAGAATCGAGTGGTCGCGCTGGAGCTGGTGCACCAGCTCCGCGGTCAGCGATTCGCGAATTGCGGTGATCCGCCCGGGGGTATACTGGATCCAGCCGGTGCCGGATTTGACACCAAGATTGCCCTGCTCGACCATCCGCCCCAGCAAAGCCGGTGGATTCATCTCGTTGCAAAGCTCGGGAAACAGCCCGCGACATATCTAGAGATAGACATCGAGGCCGCCAAAGTCGGCGGTGCCGAAGATCCCAGTCACCGGGATCGATGTCCTCCGGCGAAGCCACGCCCTGGCTAACAAGATTCATCGCCTCGCGCTGGAGTGCGAAGGCCAGGCGGTTACCAATGAACCCGGCGATCTCCTTGCGGACTATCACGGGCACCTTGCCGCAGCGGGTGAGCAACTCGCTGACGGCACGGACGACTGATGGCTGAGTCTGCGGGTGTGGCACAATCTCGACCAGCGGAATCAGGTGGGCCGGGTTCCAGTAATGCATCACGAGAAACCGCATCTTGCGTTCGTCGTGCTGCAAGCTCATCGCCATGGTCGAGGGCACGAAGGTCGAGGAATTGCTCGCGAAAATGGTTTCCGTCGGACACAGGCGGTCGAGTTGCGAGAAAAGGTGCCGCTTGAGCTGTAGCTTCTCCGGGACGGCCTCGATGACGAGGTCCGCCCCCTGCACGGCCTGCTCTAGGCTGGACTGGCATGCAATCCGCCCGACCAGATCCTCGACCGGACCCGCGAGGAGACCGTGCCAATGCAGCAACTCCGCGTTGATGCGCGCGATGCGCAGAGAGTTTTCAAGCTGGGCCGGGTCGGAATCGTGCAATTGGACATCATGCTCTTGAGCAATGAAATTCAACGCGATGTTGGCGCCCATCGTGCCGGCGCCCACAATTGCAATTCTTGATATTGGTATGGTCGTGGTCAGTGTTTTTGGACCGGCACCGGGCAATCGCCGGGACAGCCCCGGCGGGCGGTCAGGCCGGCGGCGACTGGTAACCGAGGCGCTTCGCGAGTGCGAGGCACTCGGCGATGGTCTTCACACCATCGGAACAGGTCGGATGATAGAGGGAAGCCGCGGCCGCCGCGACGCCGAGACGGAGGCAATCATCCATCGGCCAGTCCCGGTGCACCCCGAGCAGCACGCCCGCGGCCAACGCGTCACCCGCACCGGCAGCACCCGCGATGTCGGCCTGCGCCACTCGCAAGCTCGGCTGCCAGATCTCCTGACCGGATGAGCTACAGGCATACACCGCTTCGGGAAAATGGACAATTACCCAGGAGCGGACGCCACGCCCCAGGAGATTGCGAGCCGCCAGCCCGACCGACATTGCCACGATGTGACCGTCCTGGCGCAACGGGGTGCCCGTGATTTTTTCTGTCTCGAAATCATTAGCGAACAGCAGGTCCACCTCCGGCAACACCGGCGCCACAATCGTCTGAAAGCGCTGGCTGTCTTCGCTCACACAATCGAGCGAGGTGATCAGGCCGGCCGCTTTCGCCCGGCGCAGCACCTCACAGGCGCGCGGCCGTCCGTCGACCAGCTCATCCAACCGGTCCAGCAAAAGCAGGTAACCGAGATGGAAGATCTTTGCCGTGGCCTGGTTGAAGTCGAAATGCTCTTCCCCGAGGTGCGCGTTGGCGCCCCGCTGGTGGAAGAAGGTCCGGCGGCCGGTGTCCACTGCAGTCATGACATCCGTGTAGCTCGTCGCCGCCTCGGATGTAACATGCAACCGGGAGGTGTCGATGCCGTGTTTTCGGCAATGCTCGATGATCGAGCGGCCGTCGTCGTCGTCGCCCACGAGGCCCACGCCGGCGAGCGGAAAGTCCACGCCCAGCCGGGCCAGGTCGATGAGAATGTTGTAGGGGGAGCCACCGCTGCCGATGGACTGCCGCAATATGGAGGCGAGCGCGTCCTGGCAGGGCCAGCGGTCGAGCACCTTGACGTGATCGACTATCCAGTTGCCGCCTGCGATGATGCCGTTGCGCATAGTCAGGAAACCGCGGTGACGCGGCCCTCCGCGTGGGAAGCCAAGGCCGCCTGCCAGATTTCATGCGAGGCCACCGCCTCCGCGGGGGTGGCGCAGCCGAAACGACCGCCGAGGACGCCCGCCCTCTCGGCAAGGAAGGCTGCCCACATCTGCTGCAGTATATCGGGAAAACCCGGCTCGAAAATGCCGCCGGTGATAGTCTTGAAAGGCGTGCAGAAACCGAGGTCGGTCTTCTCCCACCATTGCTCCTTATCGCGGCGGAATTGCCATAGCGTCTTGGGCTCTTTGGTGGAATAACGCACACCGCGCTCCGTGCCGAGCACTTCGAAGATCCAAGTGTTGGTCTCAGACGGCGCGAGCCGGCGCATTTCGAGTGTCAGCGGCGCCGCCTGGCCGGCGATGGGCGCGGTGCAGTGCAGCGTGGCGTTGTCCCATGTGTCGCACGGGGCCACACCACCGCGGCCGTCGGGCCGCTCGGTGTAGATCTTCTGCAGCTGCGCATAGACGCGCTCCGGCTTCCAGCCCAAACGCAACGGCACGTGCGCAACGTGCATGCCGAGGTCGTTCATCACGCCGGCCACGCCGCAGGTGAGGTTCTGGCGCTTCCAGTTGATCGGCTTGGTGGGATCGAGGTCACTGGAATGCAGGAAGGCACAGCGCGCGCCGAGGATGCGACCGAGTGCGCCAGACTGTGCCACCGCAATCGCGCGCTGCACGCCGGGCAGGAAGGGAAATTCCGAGGACACGCGCACAAAGCGCCCGAGCCGTTGAGCCTCCTCGCAAATCCGGCGGGCAGAGGCGAGGTCGATGCCGAAGGGTTTCTCCGCCAGCAGATCCTTGCCGGCGCGCAATACGTCGAAGTAGATGGCCTCGTGGAGGTGATGCGGAACGGCCACATACACCACATCGACATCCTTTCGGGCGGCGAGCACGCGGTGGTCGGTGTCGAAATGCTTCACGCCCGGCACCTGTCGGAACCAGTCGAGCGCCGCGGTGCTGACGTCGCACACGGCGGTGAGTTCGGGCCGAACCGGACAATCGAGCAGCGCGAACCAGCGGCCAAACGAACTGGCGACTTCGCGGCCCATCAGGCCCGCGCCGATGACACCGACGCGGACGGGTGAGGAAGAGAGCGTGCTCATTCGAGGAATTTTATTGCATCGCCGGCGGAAACGCCTTGATGCACGACCGCCATCAAAGCCTGGGTGATGGCGGCAGGTTTCGGATGTTGGATGATATTGCGGCCATATACAATGCCGGCGGCGCCCTGAGCGATCAGCGCCTCGGTGCGGCTCAGGATCTGCAGCTCAGTGGCCTTGCTGCCACCGCGCACCAACACGGGGATGCCGCTGGCGGTCTCGATCACCTTGTGGTAGGCCGACACGTCGTCGGTCGGGTCCGCCTTGCTGATGTCGGCGCCGAGTTCCACCGCCTGGCGTACCAGCGGGATGATCTTCTGCAGGTCGCCGTCGACCATGTAGCCGCCCGCCTTGGCGTTGGGCTGGAAAACCAGCGGCTCGATCATCAGTGGCATGCCGTAATAGTCGCAAGCTGTCTTCAAGCGCAGGACGTTCTGCACGCATTGGTCGGCGACCTCCGGCTGGTCGGGAATGCGAAAAAGGTTAACCACCACGCAGGCGGCATCTAGGCGCACCGCCTGCAGGACGGGCTCCTCAATCATACGCGAGAACAGAGAGCGCGGGAGTTGGCTGCCGTAGACGTTGGCAACGTCGGTCCGCAACACGAGGGTGGGTTTGGGGCGGACCGGCAGCTTTTGCAGGTGCGGCGCCTGGCCGACGGTCAACTGGATCGCGTCGGGCGCGGCCTCCACCACGGTCGCGACGGCGGCGGGCAGGTTTTCGATGCCGGCGAGGAACGAGGGTTCGTTGAAGAAGCCATGGTCGATCGCGACGTCGAAGCAGCGGCCGGTGCGCGGATTGAAGAGACGGTTAAAGCGGGCGATTTTCATGCGGGTCAAGACAAGGACTATTAGCCTACTTATTTAACCAGTTGGGCGCCCAAACGGCTACCCCTTAAAGCGCATTCACTGGCACTATTGTCTCGCCCAGCAAAAACCCGCAAAAACTCACCGGCGGGCGACGCCCTCGAGGTGGCTCGTCACGGCGCGGGCGAGGTCGTCTGCAGCGGCCGCCGTGAACGGCGAGACCATCGGCTCATAGCCGCCGCGCCCGCTCTCCGCGGCCGACGGCAGGTAGCCCAGCCACCCGTTCGCATAGCCGAAATAGAACGTGTACGGAAACGGCGACTGGTCGCGTATCCCGTTCGACACTTCGCAGAACAGTTCGAGCGGTGCGCTCCAGATCGCAACGTCGTCGTTCACCTGAAGAAAGCGAACCGGAATCCGGACCAGTCTTTCCCCGGCCGCGTTCGTGCGCGCGTAATCCGCCAGCTCCGCCGGCCACGTCAGACCGGGTTTTTGCGGAGTTTCGACCGTGAGGGAGGACAGCTTGATATTCGCGCCACTGATGGCGCCCGCGATCTTCGCGCTGGCTTCTAGGATCCGGTCGCCTAGCAAAATCTCAAACTGGCCGAGCTGCCCTTCCTTCAGGCCTGCCGTGCCGCTGTAGATCGGCGCAAGGTCGCCAGCCGCACCATTGATGAAGAGCAGCGGCACGCCGGTCTTCCTCTCGACATAGCTCGATACCACGCCGCTGACGTCGCCGCTGATCAGCAGGTTTTGCGAACCCAGCACCGTGCCGTGGATGGCGTAGTTCGCGACCAACGCTAGCAGGCTGCCGTCCGGCTTTTCCAAGCGCAGCACGCCGATGCGACGGTCGACGGGTCCGTCGGGATTCATGCCCAGCGTGGTCCGGCCATCGGGCAGCCGGGCGCGGCGGTTGATGTTGGCCTGCGAAAACCCCCACCCAACGCCGAGACGTGCCGGCTCGAGCCGGGCCCGCACGTCGAGCACGCCTTCGATTAGCCGGCGCTCGACTAGAGCTGCGTAGGCGACGTCGAACGGCTGGAGGAAACGTTCGCCGAGAAACGCCACCAGCAACCCCGGCGAACCGACCTCGGGCGCGGAATGCGTGTGCGTCAGCGTCCACCACACGCTCCCGGCCGCGATCCCGTGCTCCCGGGCGAGCGTCGCAGAGACCCGGTCATAGAGTGCCGGGGAAATGCAGCCGAATTCCGAGGAGACCAGGAAAAACTGCGTCGCGCCGTCGTCGAGCGCGAGGATGCGGTGATAGAGGCGGTCGTTGACCCCAGTCGCTTGGCGCGGCGCATACCCGAGCAGCCGCGGCAGGTTTTCGGGCGTTACGTCGACTTTCGCGACGGCCGCCCGGAATTCCCCTCCCCAGGCGGCCGGCACTGACAATACACTGAGCAATATGACGAGGACAGGCGGGGTTGCGCGCATGATGCCAAACGATAACAAATCCGCCGGCCGTCGCTACGCCTAAACTCTCATTCGCTGGTATTATTCTTCCAGCGCGCCGGCGCGGGCACCGGTCCGAGGCTCGCCGCTCCGTAATGAGACGACAGGACCAGAGTCTGAGCGAATAGGCGTAGCCCACAATCGGGTGGAGCCGCTACACTGATGCTTTCCCCGCGCGCCCGACCGCCGCCCCCGCACACAACCGCATGAGATCGATCACCGCCTGGTTCGTTGCCCTGATTGCACTCGCCTCCGGCTCGGCCGCCGAATCGGTCGTGAACGGCTCTTTCGAACAGACGGTGCACGACTTCGCCGCCGCCTGGGAGCGGACCGACCGGACCGGCCGCATCGCCTATGGATTCGACGCGGGCACCGACGGCGCCCGTTCGGTGAAAATCGAGATATTGACCCCCGGACAGGCGGCGGAAATATTCCAACTCAACGTGCCCATCGCGCCGGGCCGGAAATACACGCTGAGCTTCAAGGTGCGCGGTGACGGCATTCCCGGCGGCTTGCTCAAGGCGTCCGTGGGCGCCGCCGGCGGGCGGCTCGCGCTGGACGCCGCCGTGCCCGTGGCCCCGGAGTGGCGCGACTATCTCTTTGAATTTTCCACCGCCGCCCACCTGTCCGCCGGAACCACGAAACTCACCTTTTCGTTTGGCCCGGCGGGACGTGTCTGGCTCGACGAGATTTCCCTCGAGAGCGACGCCCCGCCGGCCACCGCGGCCGCCGCGCCGCGCTTTCATCCGCGCGTGCCGGCCGCCGCCGGAAAAAACCTGGTGCCCAACGCCTCCTTCGAAAACGGAGCCGACGGCTGGCTTTCCCTTGGCCAGGCGATGGGCTTCGGCGGAAACCTCGCGGGCCTCTATGGCGAGATCGTCGAGGGCCGTGCGGGCGAAGGCGCCCGCTTCTTCCGGCTCAAGCTCGGCCCGGGGATCACGCCGGAAACCTATTTCGATTGCTGGCCGCCCGCGCACATCGTCCAGCGGCGGTTGCTGACCGCCAACCAGGGCTGGATCGAGGTGAAGCCCGGCCAGGCCTACACGCTTTCCGCCTACCTGCGGTCGGACCGCCCGGGCACGAAGGCCGTGCTGCAGTTCAATTTCAACGGCGATGCCCGCCAGCCCGTGCAAACGATTTCGCACGAGATCCGGCTGACCGACCATTGGGTGCGCTACAGCCACACGGTGGTGGCACCGGCGGACAGTGTATTCGTCGGCGTCGGCCCGGATGTGAGCGAATCGCCCGACGCCACCGTGATCTTCGAAGCCGATGCGATCCAACTCGAAGCCGGCGGAACCGCCACCGCGCCGGCCGCGCGCGAACCCGTCGAACTCGGCTTCAACACCGGCCGTTACGGAAATGTATTCGCTGCCGGCGCCCCTGCGGTGATCGACGTTTCAGCCCGCAACACTTCCCCATCGGCCGCAACGATCGTCGTTCGCGCACAGTTGACCGACTATTGGGACCAGCCCCTGCCCGCGCAGACCGGCACGCTGAAGATCCCGGCGGGCTCCGTCGTGAACTCCCGCCTGCCCCTGGATCTGCTCCCGGGATTTTACCGTGCGCATTTCTCCTGGACGGAATCGGGCCGCGAACAGTCTCGCACGCTGCGACTCGCGGTGATCGAACCGTTTGCCCACGCGGACTCCCCCTTCGGCTTAAACCACGGCCCGACCACCGCCGAGGCCACGCGGCAGATCCGGCAGGCGGGCGTGACCTGGGTGCGCGACTGGGCCGTGAACTGGGAATGGGCCGAGCCCCAGCCCGGCCAGCGGTCCTTCGCCGGGATCGACTCGCACATCCGCCGGCTGCGCGACACCGGCATGAACGTGCTCAGCCTGCTGCCCGCCAATCCCTCGACCAACTGGGCATCGGAAGCGCCGGCGGACGTCGAGGCGAAGTTGTGGTATCGCCTCGCCTACGCGCCGAAGGAACCCGCCCTCCTATTCGACTTCGTGGGTGAGGCGGCTGCGCGCTATCGCTCGTCCGTCGAGTATTGGGAATTCCTGAACGAGCCGCTGTGGGTCCCTGATTTCTGCCTGCCCAAAAAAGGCAACTATACCGTCAAGGATTACATCGCGCTCCTGAAGGGCGCCTCGGCAGCCATCCTCCGGGCAAATCCCCACGCGAAGGTCGTCGGCGGGCTGGCCA
>SXGR01088504.1_pt1 | contig 13425 bp, 11 predicted proteins | sample 3174711 | NCBI WGS metagenome assembly SXGR01 (sample SAMN11356860, study PRJNA531348) | freshwater metagenome | isolation source: freshwater sample F1-60 | place: China: Fuxian Lake, Yuxi | collected 2017-12-25
ATCACGGTCAAGCAAAAGTCATTACGGCTGCCAATGTGTTCGCGCATATCCATGGTCTTGATGGAATCATGAAGAGCATTGTTTCCCTCCTCGAAGACGATGGAGTGTTTATTTCAGAATCACACTATCTGCTCGATCTTATAAAGACCGTCCAATACGACACGATCTACCATGAACATCTTCGCCATTACTCAGTCACGAGCCTGCGTTTTCTTTTGGAGCGCTACGGGCTCACGATTGTTCATGTGAAACGTATTCCCACACATGGTGGCTCCATTCGCGTGTATGCGAGCAAGTCGAAGCGTGCAGTGGATGCATCGGTTGTGGCAATGCTGAAAGAAGAAGAGGAAGCAGGTCTTCAGGGTGATGCATGGGTGAAGCCTTTCCGCGATAGAGTGCTTCATTCCAAGCTCGCACTCTATGAACTTCTTGCAACGATGAAAGCAGCCGGTAAGCGTATCTACGGCATCAGTGCACCGTCACGCGCTTCGACACTCGTGAACTACGTGGGATTGGATGACGGCATCATCGACTGTGTTCTGGAGATTCAGGGCTCGAAGAAGATCGGCAAGTACATGCCTGGTCGGCATATTCCCGTTCTTGATGAAGCGAAGCTCTATCAAGATCAGCCTGAGTATGCACTACTGCTCTCCTGGCATATCGGAGCAGAACTCATGCCGAATTTGAAAAAGAGGGGGTTTAAAGGCGATTTCATACTTCCTCTTCCCGAGCCTCGGATTGTGAAAAATGCTACTGTAGAATAAAGGGTTTTTTCTTTCCACTTTCATCATGACTGCACCTGCCACACTCGATCTTCCTCGTCTCCATTCTTGCATTCTACGCTGTGCGGAACGTATACAAACGATGCGCCTTGAATGGAAGACGGGCATCTATCCTGCTGAGATGGCAGTTTTCCTTGGCATGTGTGAGTACTGTGGTATTCGTTCCATCGTCGAATCAGGGCGTGGTCCCGATGCATACTCTACGCATGTACTTGGACAATATGCCGACGAGACAGGATCAAACGTTATCTCTCTTGATTTTGCAGCGATTGAGAAAAGAAAATTCGGCTATGCTCTCAAGAAATTTTCTCATCTCCAATGCCTGACTGGTAATGTCGCCTATCTCTTACCTAAAGCGATGAAGCGTCTGCAGGGCCCCGTTGCACTTCTCGTCGATGGTCCCAAGGAGGAACGTGCTAATTGTTTGACTTTGTGCGCGTGTATTCATTATGATATTAGGCTCATCGCTCATCATAATGCGGTCCCCGAAGCTCCGTGGACTATCGAACTCAGGAAGATGTTCCCGGGACTTTTTCATTTTGAGGATCTCGGCCTTGAGAGTGAGGTCCAGTGGAATCAGTTTCGCAATTGGGAACGTGAGGCGGTCTCCGGTTACGAAGTGAAGGATAATCGGGGATTGACCGGCCGTTCGCTCTCCTCTTCTTCACTCGCTCTGTCCGTTGTTCCTTCCCGCGATTCATTGCGTTCCTGGAAGACCCAGATGAAGCCGGCACCTCTACCATTTCGTCCCTGGATACTTCTTTTGATCTGGCGGATTCTTTCACTATTTGCCTGAAGTTTTTTTCAGGCCACGGTACACGAACATACTTTGCATATGGTTGTTCCAGAGTGGTTCGAATGACAGCGATGGATTCTGCGCTTGGAATTCTCTGAACGCTCTTCGCTCACCCCGTTCATCATTGGCGAGATAAGCATTCCATTCATCGAAGATGAGCACGGTTCCTTCCTGCAGGAATGGTGGGAGGAAACGGAAGACATCTCTCGTCGATTCGTAGAGGTCGCAGTCGATGTAGACGACTGCTGCTTTTGTGGGTAGTAATTTTGTTTGCAGAGAAGACGTAAGGCTCTGACTGTAGAACCCTTTTACTGTTGAAAATTTCTCATGGGGTATACCGTGATCCTTCACTGTTTGAAGGAAATCAGCTTCGCTCATTGCATCCTTTCCCTTCTGCCAGATCTCCTGCTTGTCGATCTCAGCGATCTCAGGAAAGCCTTCAAATGAATCGAATCCTACGAAATGCCAGAATGGAAAAATAGGAGAGAAGACATCATAAGCCTTTCGGAAGGTCCAAGCGCTACAGCATCCAAATTCCATGTAGTAGCCGTTGATGGGACGATTGAGAAAGCAAAAATTCGCTGCCGCGAGAAGCATCCGTTCACGCTCGTTTCTCGTGAAATTCCAGTATGCCTGTCTTTGCCATCGTCTTCGCCTCTCTTCCTGTACTGGAATGCCTTTCTCCCATGCTGTGTATGGAATGCGCAGTGACTCTGGAATGACGCTTGCAACGAGTTTCCTAAATGAGTGAACGATACTCATGGGTTTTGAAAGTAGGAACGGGATAGATGCGACTCTACAGGACTCCTTCGAACCCTGCTATGCTTCCTATATGGGTGCTCCCGTATTGATCATCGCTGAAATCGGCTCTGTGCACGATGGTAGTTTCGGTAATGCCATGAAGCTCATTGGACTTGCGAAAGAATGCGGGGCGGATGCCGTGAAGTTCCAAACGCATATTGCTGAGGCGGAAACGATCAGGAATGCTCCGCAACCACCTTACTTTACAGGAGAACCGAGATTCGAGTATTTCAAGCGTACGGGTTTTTCTTTGCCGCAGTGGAAGGCACTCAAAGCACACGCAGACAAATTGAAGATTGAATTTATGTCTTCACCGTTTTCTTTGGAGGCCGTTCAGCTTCTCGAAAAAGTCGGTATGAAGCGATACAAAATTCCTTCAGGGGAAATCACAAATATTCCGATGCTCAGGCGCATCGCAAAAACAAAGAAACAGGTCATTCTTTCCTCGGGGATGAGCAGCTTTTCTGAGCTCGATGATGCGGTGAAGACGATTCGCAAGGAACACAGCGATATCGTTATTCTCCAGTGCACTTCGGAGTATCCGTGTCCCTATGGCCAGGTCGGATTAAATGTACTCGAAGAGATGAAGAAGTGGTACAAATGTCCTGTCGGGCTCTCGGACCACACGCTCACGACATACGCTCCGCTTGCTGCTGTGACTCTTGGAGCGAGTGTGATCGAGAAGCATCTTACCTTCAGTCGAACAATGTATGGGAGCGATGCCAAGCACTCACTTGAGCCCGCAGAATTTACGGATATGGTGAATGGTATTCGTGCGATCGAAGAGATGCTTGTCTCGAAAGTAGTCAAGGATGCAAAGAATATGAGGCAGATGAAGCAAATTTTTGAAAAAAGTGTTGTCTCCGTGTGTGCAATCAAAAAAGGAACGGTCATTACCGATGCGATGATCGCCGTGAAGAAGCCGGGGACGGGAATTCCGGCAAGGAAATTTGAGGATGTCATTGGGAGGAAGGCAAAGCGCGATATTGCAGCAGATTGTGTATTGCAGGAGGACGATGTGGTGAATAACAATTAGTAGTTAACTTCTTGAAGGACTACTTGTAAGATCGTTTCTGTCAATTGTTACAAGTTCACTGTTAAGCGTTCGCTATGCGTAAAGTTTGCGTCGTTGTCGGTTCAAGAGCTAACTACAGCTCCATTAAGAGTGTAATGGCGGCAATCAAGAAGCATTCCAAGCTAAAACTGCAGCTCGTTGTGGGTGCTTCCGCTCTCCTCGATCGCTACGGTGCCGTCGTCCAGGTGATGGAAGCGGATGGGTTTGTTCCGGATGCAACGGTTCACATGCTTGTGGAAGGAGAGACGCCGCTCACCATGGCAAAGTCGACCGGACTTGGTCTTCTGGAGCTTGCGACCGTCTTCGATCGTCTGAAGCCCGATATCGTCGTAACGGTCGGAGATCGTTTTGAAACGCTTGCAACGGCGATTGCCGCGACGTACATGAATATTCCTCTTGCGCACACGATGGGAGGCGAGGTGTCCGGTACGATCGACGAGAGTATCCGTCATGCCGTCACAAAACTTGCACATCTGCATTTTCCGGCAAACGATAATGCGGCAAAGCGCATTCTCCGCATGGGCGAAGATCCGAAGTCGGTGCACATGGTGGGTTGTCCGCGCATGGACATTATTGATGAGATTGCAAAAAAATACCGCGATACCGCTGACAAATCACTTCTCAGAAAAGAAGGCGTCGGAGGTTCCATCGATTTCACGAAGCCGTTTCTTCTCGTTATGCAGCATCCCGTGACGACGGAATTCGGGGATGGGGAGAAGCAGATCCAGGAAACTCTCACCGTGGTTGAAACTCTGAAGATGCCAACCGTGATGCTCTGGCCCAATGCCGATGCCGGATCTGAGGATATCGCTCGCGGCATGCGCAAGTTCCGTGAGAAGCACGAGCATGGATATATTCGTTTCTATAAAAATTTGCCTCTGCATACGTTCATTCCACTCATGATGCATACCGCATGCATGATCGGAAATAGCAGCGCTGCAATTAGAGAAGGCAGTTTCCTCGGGACGCCTGCGGTGAATATCGGTACGCGCCAGACCGGTCGCGATCATAGTAAAAACGTGCTGAATTGCGGGTACAGTCATACGGAAATTCTGAAGGCAGTGAAGGCCCATCTGAAGCACGGTCGGTACAAGGCGAATCCTCTCTATGGAGATGGCGATGCGGGAAAGAAAATTGCAGCCATTCTTGCTTCGTGTCCACTCTCCGTTCAAAAGCGCATTCAATTCTAATTTTCTACCCTAACCCCCATGCCAGTCGACGCTCGCTCTCTCTACAAAAAATACTATGGCGAACTCTCGCTACTCAGTCGCGCTCTTCGTAAGAAGTTCTATCCCATGCAGAAGGCCGGATACCTCACCACGTTCGGAGACGTAGAAGGTGAGATGATGTACATGCTCATCCGCGAAGGTCAGCCGGAGACTGTTTTCGAGATCTCTCCGAATGCCGGATGGTCTACAAACTACATTCTTGCGGCTCTGACGAAGAATAAGAAAGGCACCCTGCACTCGTTCGATATTCTCACACACATGTTCGGAAGACCGATGGAGGAGACCGTTCGCGGAAATCAATGTGAGCTCTGCGATCTCTCACGTTTTCAACTTCATATCGGTGATGCGAGGGAGACTGTGAAGACGGTTCCGGGAGAGGTTCAATTCCTTCTGATCGACAGCTGTCATACCGATTGGTTCGCGAAGTGGTTTACATCCGAAGTATTCCCTCGTGTGCGAGGCACGATCATTGTGCAGGATATTGCGCATTGGGATAGGAGAGAATCCAGTTCTGAAGCGACATTCATGCTCGACTGGCTTGCACAAGGAAAGATCGAGGCACAGCTGCTCGGCGATTTGGAGCGAGATGTTCGTTCAACTGATCTCAGAGACGGTATTGCAGAACGCAGAGGGCTTCGAAGCAATTCACTCATCATCCAGGCTCCGTTTTCACAGACATCCGTTCCGGTCACCTTCAAGCTGGGTCTCGATGAGGCAGTAAAAGAAGCAACTTCTCTGATAGAGAGAGGTGACAAGAGCAACGCCGATATCGTTCTCAGTCGTATCATGAATGTTCTGATGACTGATCAAACACGCGTCAATCGACATCGCTTTCTGATGAAGCTCTGTGAACTGTACCAGCGTATCGGAGAGTTGAATGAGGCAAAGAGGTCTGCACAGAGGGCATTCGGGGTTGTGCTTGGCTCTGATTATCAGCAGCGACGTAAGAATATGCCCGAACTTCTGATTTTGCTTCTTCGCAGGCATCAGTGGCAATTATTCTTCCAGCTCAAGTGCGTGCTCCTTCTCAGTCCCTCATCGTGGGGTCTGATGATGAAGGCAAAGTTCAAATTTCTGAAGAATGTTCTTCTTCGCAAATAACCATGACGATTCTCGGTCTGATTCCTGCACGTGGCGGATCGAAAGGAATTCCGGGCAAGAATTTGGTATCACTGTGCGGCAAGCCATTGCTGCAGTACACGTGTGTGGCGGCAAAAGCTTCGGCAATGCTCACGCAGGTGATGATCAGTACTGATGACAAGGGTATTGCCGATGCAGCGCGTGGCTTTGGCATTGACGTTCCGTTCCTGAGACCGAAAGAACTTTCGGAGGACAGTACACCGATGATCGACGTACTTCTGCATACGCTTGAGGAGCTTGCAAAAACCAAGCAGGAGCCTGAGATTCTCGTTCTCCTGCAGCCCACATCGCCTCTTCGCACTGCGCAGGATATCGATGACGCGATCAGGCTTCTTCAGAAAACAGGCGCTGATACGGTGGTGAGTGTTGTTGAAGTGCCGCATCAGTTCGTTCCTTCCTCTCTGATGAGCCTTGACGGTGACAAACTTCATTCCTATAGCAATCAGGCATCACCACTCCTTCGTCAGGAAAAACAGCGTCTCTATGCGAGAAATGGGCCTGCAGTTCTGGTTCTGCGTACGGATTACCTCAAGAAGGCGAAGAATTTCTACTCCGGAGATACACGCGCCCTTCTTATGCCCCGGGAGAGGTCCATTGATATCGACGATGCATTCGATCTTCGTCTTGCGGAAATGATCTTGCAGCAGGCACAGTAGCGGTCACGCGCTCAGCGCTTCCAATGGCGGTTTCCCTCTCCACTCTTCAGCATCTTCTTACACATCCAAAAAAGTTTTGGTATTTGTTCATTCGTTATTCGGAGTATCTGTTGTTCTTTTTTCGATTTGCACGACTCCGACGAGAAATTTCCGCACTGCCTCAGGCAGAGAAACGAGTGCTTTTCGTAGGTTTTTCCGACTGGGAAGCGAGAGGAAAGCTGGATGGAGCTCTCGGAACTGCGATGCTTCTTCGGGGAACCAAGCCTCTTGTGTTAACGATGCGTTCTTGTACATGGACGCAGCGATATCTAAGTGCTCTAGGTGTTCGAGATTTTCTGTTCTTTGATGATGAGCTTTCCGCAGCAGGAAAGGATAAGGCTGATGCGGATATTCTTACCCTTCTTCCTTCTCCTCTAACATTCCAGACCCTTTTCGATTTCACGTACCGGGGGATCAATGTCGGTCGCAATGTTCTCTCGACCGTTCTTCGTCAGCTGAAAACCGGTAGTGCCGCATTCGATGATCCTGCGGTGCAAACGATGATTCGTGACTGCTTCGTGAGGTCGGTGCATACGGCCGATGCAGCATGTCGTTTCTTTACGGACAAGAGTCCTGATGCGGTTCTTTTTCTCGAGAAGGGCTACACACCCTACGGAGAAATTTTCGATGCGGCGATCGCCAAGCATTTGGATGTAATCCAGTACCATCACGGGCATCAGTCGGATCGACTCGTGATGCGTCGTTATTCTGAAAAGAATAGATTCAGTCATCCTTTTTCCCTCTCTCAGGCCAGTTGGGGACGCGTAAAAGCCATGCCTTGGAGTAGCGATCAAGAACAGAAATTCATGGATGAGCTGAAGTCGGGGTATGAGAACGGTTCTTGGTTCAACCGGAAGTTTTTGCTGACCAACAAGAATCTGAAAACTCCGGAAGAGTGCAGGCGTCAGCTTGGTCTGGATCCGAAGAAGAAGACGGCTGTCATTTTCTCCCATGTTCTGTGGGATGCGACATTCTTTTTCGGTGATAATCTTTTCGTTGATTACGAACAGTGGCTCGTCGAAACGGTGAGGGTTGCCGTTCAAAACACCAATGTGAACTGGCTCATCAAGTTGCATCCCGATTATGTCTGGAAGGTGAAGCAGCTCGGTCCAACCGCTGCCGCGCGCGATGCGATTGCGATTCAGGCGGGGATTGGCGAGCTCCCTTCTCATATGAAGATTGTTCCGCCTGAAATTGATATCAGCACCTATTCGTTCTTCTCGATCACGGATTACTGCATCACCGTGCGGGGTACGATCGGCATCGAAGCGCCATGCTTTGGCATTCCGGTCTTCACAGCGGGTACCGGTCGGTACTCAGGTCTCGGGTTCACGAACGATTCGTCGACTCGGGAAGAGTATCTCGAGAAAATGCGTACGATTCATACGTTCCCGGCTCTCTCCGAAGGAGAGACGAGCCTTGCGAGACGTCATGCCTACGCGCTGTTCCAGTGTCGTACCCTTCCATTCAGATCCTGTGAGATTGCTCCATCCAAAAAAAGCGGCTCTATTGCTCAGGATGCCATTCTGCGCGTGAATACACTTGATGATATTCGAAAGGCACCGGATCTTACGTCGTTTACGAACTGGGTTCTCAATTCGAGAGAGGAGGATTACCTGAAGTTATAGAGATTCATGCGTCATACACCGTCTCGAACCAGTGATGAAGTTGGATGAGAGAGCTTACGGTGTGCAGACCGTAACGTACGTGATTTTTATGGTCAGTGTAGATTTTTCGGACTTCTGCAATGTTGAAAAATTCTTGGATCCTCTTTCCTTCGAGCATTTCTTCCGCGAGCGGAGCACATTCGCGTCGGAGCCACTTCGCGAGCGGGGGATAGAACGAAGCTTTTGTCAGAGTCTGCAGGTGAGCGGGTAAAACGGGATAGTACGTTTCTTTAAGCAGTCTCTTCGTTCTTCGATATCCTATGTGCCAATCGCTCTTCGTTGCATGAGATGCAGCGATCACAAGTGGATCGAGGAAGGGCACTCGGCACTCCAGTCCGCTCGCCATGGTCATAGCGTCTGTGAGGCGCAGCGATTCGTCGACGAGCCACAGATCGCGATCGAATTCCATGAAGGCGCGAACGGGATCAGTGGTCAGTGGAGAGTGGTTAGTGGTTAGTGAGGAAAAACGATTATTGAATAGTGCTGTTGTTGCTCCTAGATCGAACCAATTTCCTCGCACGATTGGTGAAAGTTCCTTGAGAGGACGGGCCAGAAGGCGTTCAGCAAGCGCTGGACTGGGGCTCATCGCAAGAACGTCTTTCGGATAACCGAGCAGCCCACCTGCAAACGAACGTACTGAGGACGGGATACATCGTAGTGAATTCAGTATGCGCGCAACGCGGTAGCGCGGATATCCGCCAAAGAGCTCGTCACCTCCGGCACCCGAGAGAACGACATCGACATGTTTCTTCGCTTCACGTGCCATCACGTACTGTGCCATTGCGACGGAGTCCGCATTCGGCTGATCCGATGCTCTTGCACAGTCTCTGTAGACTTTTCTGCATTCCTCTGCGGTGAGCAGTATTTCGTGATGATCTGTTTCATAGTGTTTAGCCGTTAGTTTTGCCATGTCCGCATCGCGATTGAAACGCGCCTTGTCTTCGTCTTCTCTCGCATCAAATCGTACCGTGAATGTTTTGATCGGTTTCTTTGCGTGGTTACTCATGTGGTGCAGCACGATCGATGAGTCCATGCCGCCGCTTAAGAATATTCCGAGTGGTTTGTCCGAGACGAGATGGTCCCTGACACAAAGATCCATGAGCTCTGGAAAATTTTCGCTGAATTCATGTTTCGATCCATAGACGGGAGCCGAAATCGCAGTATTGAAGTGCTTGCGGGTTTCCTTTCCTTCTTTCCACGTCAGGATTGTTCCGCGTGGAAGTGACGAAATGCCTTCACAAAGTGTTTCTGGCCCCGGTACGTACTGCAGGCGAAGGTACAGCGAAAGTGCACGCATATTCAGCGCAGGCTTCTTAGGTAGCCCCGCCATGAGGGAACGCATCTCTGAGGCAAAATACAGCTTTCCATCAGCCGTAGAGATAAAAAGCGGCTTGATACCGCTTCCGTCACGCGCGAGGTGCCATGTCTTCGTTTTCGTATCGTAGAGTCCGAAAGCGAACATTCCACGAAGAAGTTTTACGCAGTCGATGCCGTACTTCTCATAGAGCTTCAAGATCACTTCGGTATCCGTTCCCGTTCTGCAGTTCATGTGTTCTGCAGTTTTCAATTCACGGTAATTGAAGATTTCACCGTTATAGACAATGACGACTGTTTTTTCTTCGTTCCACATCGGCTGGTCTCCTGCGGCACTTGGGTCGAGGATTGCAAGTCTCGCATGTCCAAGAGACACGCCGTGGGTGACGAGTGTCCTATTTCCGTCGGGTCCGCGATGAACGAGCGCAGCCGTCATTCGGTCGATTTTCTCTTGGTCTTCGCCTGTGAAACCGGTGATGCCACACATAGTACGAGTATAAAGATACTTCTTGTTCTTTTTTAGCGAAAAAAGAACCAAAAACGCTGTGCCCGTCCGAACGGATTTATCCGGGCGGGCCCAATTCCCGCCAGCAGACCCCCACCGGTGGCGCGCGCCTACCCTTTGGATGCTTCGTAGGAAGTAGTAATAGTGTGCATTATCTCTTCGTTCCTGACCCTCTCCAACTGACTCCTCTGTATGGAGTGATACTGATGTCAGTGAATTGATTTTCATTGAACCAAGATTTTAGTGTCTCAAATTTCAAGAAATGCGTTTGCGGTGCATTCAGCTTGTCGAATACATTCAGAATATTCTGTTCGTAATTGAGCTTTCGCCAGTTTTGGAAGTACTCGTAGTAGGGGAAGAAGCGAACAGGAAGCAGATAGACGGTGTAGACAGGAATATAGACAAGAATCGTAAGGATATGTGCGATGAGGCGTACAACACTTCTCGGGAGATGGTGGACGATCAGACTCTTCAGCGGTTCGACGAGCCACCGATTCAGCGCATTGCCTTCATAGGCGTACACCCAGACGATCACTCGTCCACCCTGCGAGCAGTGACGAGCAATATTTTGAAAGGACTTCGTCGGATCATCCGTGTGATGCAGAACGCCGATGGAGTAGACGACGTCGAACGTTCGTCCAAGATTCATTTGTGCAATATCCGCTTCCTGCACCGTCACATTCTGAAGATGCGCTGTATTTTTCTTCGCGCTTTCTCCGGCATTCAGATCCACTCCGAGAATGCTTCTGCAGTACGGAGCGACTGCTTGCAGATGCTGCCCGCCACCGCAGCCGCAGTCGAGGACGTTTTTCCCTGCAAACGTTTCTTTCGTGTTTGGAGCAATCCAGTCCCAAAACAGCCACTCGCTGCTGTTTTTCATGCGTTGCCATTGCCAGTTCCATGCTGAGTCTTTTTGTTGCATCGGGAGCAGGGTACTGTGTTTTTTGAAGGAATCCAAAGAAACCAACGAAACCAAGGTGTTGCTCTTTCGTTGGACTCTTTGGATTCTTTGGTTTCCTTGGATTCCTTTCCGTATGATGTCGTCATGTCCTTCCGCCATAGTGTCACCTTCGCCAGCCTTCTCTTTGTCTGTATTTGGGCGTTCCTCGCCCCCGGCCGTCTCTCCGTTCCTCCCTCTGACACATTCTCACACGATCCCGGTGACTACAATTCGGCAGCCGTGCATTTGGTGACGGATGGGATGTACTCGACGGACGGTACTCATCCTTTCTTCGAACGGGAACCGGGATACAGCGTGTTTCTCGCAGCGATATACCGAATTTTTGGTTTGGAGAATCGTCTGGGGATCTTCCTTATGCAAGGCATACTGACGCTTCTTGCAATTCTTCTCTTTGCGTCCGAGCTTCGTCGACATGTCTCAAGCGAGCGTATCGCATCCACGGTACTCGTTCTCTTTGTACTGCTTCCGTCGGTCTATCACACCGTGTTCAGTGCATATCGTGAGAACTTTGCACTGATTCTTGTATTATTTTTCGCTGCCTCATTCCTGCGACTTCAACGATCGCCGTCTTTTTCTGCTGCAATACTGGGCGGAGTTCTTCTTGGATCACTCTTACTTACCTACATTCCTTTTCTTTTCTTCCCAGTCTTCCTGATTCCGCTTGCATGGGTTCTCCCCATACCGAAGCGTCACCTCTTTACTGTTGTTCTGATCCCGTACATCTTCATTTTGCTCTGGTCGGGCCGTAATTTCCTTCAGGGAGGTGGTTTTCGTATTGCGGCTCCGGAGCGCACGGCGATCATGATCTACGTGAGGGGGGAGCAGGCTGAGCACATTCGCGGTCTCGAGCCCTTTAGGTGTCTTTGGGCTGAATATGTTTCCAGAAATTGGGAAGGAAGATCGAAGCAGTGTTCGTTCAACGGTGTCATGCACGGACTTGTCGACAGTGGACGACTTGCAACGGAGACGCCTGCGATGATTTCTACAGGTGGAAAAGAGAAGATTCTTCAATTCCTTCCTTTTTACCTCTGGTTTTCGATGTTCGAGATCATCGAATTCCACCTTCCCTACGTGAATGGCTGGGGTTTTACGTATAACGCCCTTGCAGCACTCTCGATGGTGGTTCTCTATCTTGGATGTTTATTTACACTTCCTGCAGTTCTCAAACGTGAGAATGCGATTTTCTTTCTTCTGATTGCTTACTCTACGATCATCTTCAGTCTGACAGATGCAACTCCAAGATATCTTCTCCCGATTATTTTCTGTTACGCGGTGTTTGCAGCTGTTGGGTATGACTGGGTGTTGTCGAAAGTACGATCAGGTCGGTAGCTTGTCGATTCTCGATCTGAATATCCCCAGACGAATTCCGATCTTCGCGAGTAGATAGAGCATCAGCGTATAGGGTGTCTGTGCGATTTCCAGGAAGCCTTTCCAGAGGCTGATGGAGGTATGTGCTTGGTTATAGAACGAACGTGCAGGAACGTGTGCGATCTTCAGATTTGCATAGCGTGCCATGGCGATGATCTCGAAGCTGAAGAAGTAGTCATTAGAGGTGACAGCGAAATCGCTGCACTCCGAGAGGCGCTTGCTGTAGACACGGAATCCTGTGAAGAGATCCTGTGGCTTGATGCCCAGCACGATGCCACCGAGTCCTGAGAGGATAGAATTGCCGAGGTAGCGGATCCACGACATGCCGTCCCTTCTCGGTTGCATGAGATCATAGAAACGGTTTCCGAGGACCAGATCGGCTCCCTGCCTCATTTGTACGAGCGCATCGGGGATGGAAGAGGTGAATTGTCCGTCGCCGTGGATCTCGACGATGACCTTTGCTCCGAGTTCCGCGCATTTCTTCAGTCCGAACTTCAAATTCGTTCCGTATCCTCCGTGTGGATGTTTGTAGAAGGGGATGCCGAGACGCTTGGCTACTTCTTCGCTGTCATCGATCGATTCATCATCCACGATGACAATGTTCGAAAACAGTTCTTTTGGAAGAATGTTGTACGTGTGCTCCAGAAACGCACCGCAGTTGTAGGTCATGATCATGCCGAAGATGCCATCTTTGTTATTCGCGGGCATGAGGAGAGCCTACTCATGGACACATAAAAAAGCCAGTCTAGAGAATTTTCGTACTTAATCAGGACTCAGAAAATCTCGATATCTCCGATCGGCATGATGAACTTGCCTCCTTTTGCGATGAATTCCTTCTCTTTTCCAGCGATGTGGTCACGGAAGCTCCATGCGAGCAGAAGATAATAATCCACGTCACGTTTTCTGGCTTCCTCCGGTGAGATGATGGGAATATGGGACATCGGCATGCAGAGGCCTTGTTTCTGAGGGAGTCCGTCGACGCAGAAGTCGATGATCTCGCGCGTGATGCCGGCATAGTTGAGAATCGGCACGCCTTTGGCTGCGGCGCCATACGCTGCGATTCGCTTTCCCTGTGCTTTCAATTCTTTCAGC
>SXGR01193129.1_pt1 | contig 13424 bp, 11 predicted proteins | sample 3174711 | NCBI WGS metagenome assembly SXGR01 (sample SAMN11356860, study PRJNA531348) | freshwater metagenome | isolation source: freshwater sample F1-60 | place: China: Fuxian Lake, Yuxi | collected 2017-12-25
AGGTCGCAGGTTCGATCCCTGTCGGCTCCACCAGTCTTCGGCTGGTTGGTCTTCCCGCAAATCTGGCAATCCTCGGTTGCTTCTCCCGCCCACATTTCTTCCCGGCTCGCAGCCTTGTCACGGCGCATTCGGACGGCCCGCTTCGCCACGTCGTTGTTGGAACGGAACGCTGTGAACGATCTCGCGGACGAGGCTGGAGAACCGATAGCCCCGCTTCGCCACACCGGCGGAAATCTCGTCGAGCGCGCACTTGTCGTAGAACTCCATGCCGCGCCCGATCGCGTAGGTCAGAAGTTTCTCGGAGAGGCAGCGGACGAACTCATCGCGTTTCTCCTTCGCCAGCATGTTCGCGAGGTCCGGTGCTCCGGCGAATTTCTCGCCGCTGACCAGTTGCCCGGACGGATCGATGGGGAATCCCTCGTCCTGCTTTCGGAATACGCCGATGCCGTCGAAGTTCTCCATGCCGAAGCCGATCGGGTCCATGCGCGCGTGGCATGACGCGCACGTTGGGTTCTCGCGATGCTGCTCCATCCGCTGACGCAGCGTGCCGGTGAGTTTGACTTCCTTGAGCTCGGGCACGTCCGGAGGTGCCGGCGGCGGTGGAGTGCCGAGGATGTTTTCGAGGACGTATTTGCCGCGTTTCACCGGGGACGTGCGCGTGGGATTCGACGTGAGCGTCAAGACCGCGCCGTGCGTCAGCACGCCTGCGCGGCCGGTTCCCTTCAGGCTTACGCGCTGAAAGGTTTCGCCAGTCACGCCCTTGAAGCCGTAATGCCGAGCCAGCCGCTCATTTACGAACGTGTAATTCGCGTTCAGGAAGTCCAGCACGGGGCGGTCTTCGCGGATGATGTGCTCGAAGAACGCCTCCGTCTCCTGCTGCATCGCGGCGCGCAAGGTGTCGTCGTAGTCCGGGAAGGTTTTCGCATCCGGCGTGGCGATGCGCAGGTTGCGGAGTTGGAGCCACTGTCCGCCGAAATTCTCCACCAGCGTGCGGGAGCGTGTGTCTTTGAGCATCCGGTTGACTTGCGCGTCGAGGTTCTTGCGCAGCCGGCCTTTCGCCGCGAGCGCGAACAACTCCTCGTCCGGCATGCTGCTCCAGAGGAAATACGACAGACGCGAGGCGAGCGCGTATTCGTTCACCGGATGCACGGCCTTGGGGTTGTCAGGTTCGGGTTGGAGTTCTCCACGGAACAGGAAGTTGGGAGAGACGAGCACGGCCTGCATGGCGAGTTGAATGCCGCGCTCGAAAGTGTCGCCCTGCTTCATCGCAGATGTGACGAACTTTGCGAGACGATCGATTTCCTCAACCCCGGCAGGCCGGCGATAGGCCAGGGTGGCGAAGCGGGTGAGAATCTCGCGGGTGTAGCGGGCGCGGTCGGTGGCGTTGGTCGGCGCGGCTCCGTTGAAGAACACGCGGCGGTGCGTCTCCGGCGCGGGCGGTACCGGCACATCCAGCGGGCCGGTGACTTCGAGATATTCGATGACCAGGTTGCGGTCGCCACGCTTGCGCGGATCCTTGTGGGTGTTGTTGACAAGGTTGTTGATATACGCGGCGGAGAAACGATTCGTGCCTGGGGAAAGTTTGACGCGCGCTTCGTATACCTGCGGGCGCTCGGATTCCGCAGGCACATCGAAGGTCTGCACTTCGTCCTTGTTGATTCGGAAGCGCAGGCGCGGCGGTTCCGGGCCGAACTGCTCGCCGTAAGCCCGGGCGCGCAGCGCGTATTCTCCGCCCTGCGCGAGTGGGACGTTCACGAAAATGTCGCCCTCGCGAGTCAGCTTCTTCCAGCCGTCTTGATCGTCGGACGGCGCGGAGCCGTTCAGTTCCACTGAGGGGAATCGGCGGATGCGTTCTTCGGCCGGATCGCGCGGGAGGATGGCGGTCTCGACGATTTTTTCCGCAGCCGCGAGATACTTCTCCAGCAGGACGGGAGGAACGGAGAGAACGTCACCGATGTTGTCGAAGCCGTAGCCGGAATCGTCCGCTGGAAAGTCGTCCGCAGGTTGGAAGTTCACGCCGACCAGATCGCGAATCGAATTGTTGTACTCGGCGCGGTTCAGGCGGCGCAGGGTCACGCGGCCCGGGTCGGGGTTGTCGCAATCGCACGCAAACACCTCGGCCTCGATCCAGCGGGTGAGTTGCTCTCGTTCGGCGGGCTTCGGCTGCGGCTTGCCTTCGGGCGGCATCGTGTGGCCGCGCACATTCTCCAGCACCTTCTGCCAGAACTTCGGATCGAGTGTGGCCTCGGCGTCGGACTTGAAAACGTCCAGTGCGAAGTCGCCCTTCTTCTTGCCGTTGCCATGGCAACTGTAGCAATGGCGGTCGAGCAGCGGGACAATGTCCTTCTGGTAGGAAAGCGAAGCCCGCGCGTTCGTGCTCGCGCCGCTTCCGCTGCGTCCGTCGGCGGCTTCTGTCGGTGCGGCAAGCAGCGCGGCAGCGAACGATAAAATGATTCTGAACTGCATCACGCAGAACTAGACGCAGCGCGGACGGAGTTATTGGAAAAACTTTCTGCGGTTTGCCGCTTCACCCGCCCAGTTCCTGCGGGCCTTTGCCGCCGTTGACGAGGAAGAGCACGGCCATGCGGACGGCGAGGCCGTTGGTGACTTGTTCGAGAACCACGGAGCGGTCGCAGTCGGCGACCTCGCTGTTGATCTCCACGCCGCGATTGATCGGTCCTGGGTGCATGATGAGGGCGTCGGGGCGAATCCGAGCGAAACGTTCCTTGGTCAGGCCGAAGAGGTTCGTGTATTCACCGATGCTCGGGAACATGGTCTTGCGCTGGCGCTCGTGCTGGATGCGCAGGAGGTTGATGACGTCGGCCTCTGCGATGGCTTCATCAACGTTGTGGGAGACGCGACAGCCAAGTTCCTCGAAGACCCGGGGCACGAGGGTGGAAGGGCCGCAGAGCGTGACATTGGCACCGAGTTTGAGGAGGGCGCGGATGTTCGACCGGGCGACGCGGCTGTAGAGAATGTCGCCGAGGATGGTGACGTTCAGTCCGGCGACGTGGCCCTTCTTCTCGCGAATGGTGAAGGTGTCGAGCAACGCCTGAGTGGGATGTTCGTGCGCGCCGTCGCCGGCGTTGACGACGCTGCCGCGCAGGATGCGCGAGAGGAAGTGAGGCGCTCCGGCGGCGCTGTGGCGAATGATGATGATGTCCGCGTTGAGAGCCTCAAGGTTGCGGGCGGTGTCCTTGAGCGTCTCGCCTTTCTTGAGCGACGACGCTTCGGCGGTGAAGTTGATGACGTCCGCCGTCAGGCGCATCGCCGCGAGTTCAAAGCTGATGCGCGTGCGGGTTGAGGGCTCGATGAACAGGTTGACGACGGTCTTGCCGCGCAGCGCGGGGACTTTCTTGATCGCGCGTTCGCCGACGGACTTGAACACCCTGGCCGTGTCATGAACGACCTGAATCTCCGCTGCGCTAAGTGACTCGATGTCGAGCAGGTGTTTGCGGTGCCAGCTTCCGGTGCTTTGGGGTGTCATGTCGTTTTCTCCAGGTACACGGCGTCTTCGCCGGAGGTTTCCTTCAGCTGCACTTCGATGCGTTCGTTGGCGGCAGTCGGCACGTTCTTGCCGACGAAGTCCGGCTTGATTGGCAGCTCGCGGTGGCCGCGATCGACAAGCACCGCGAGTTGCACGCGGCGCGGTCGGCCGAAGTCGTTCAAGGCGTCCAGGGCCGCGCGCGTGGTGCGGCCGCTGAAGAGCACATCATCCACGAGCACGACAGTTTTACCGTTGATGTCGAAGGGCATGACGGTGGGTTGGATGTTCGGGGCGGCGTGCTGGTCGAGATCGTCGCGGTGCATGCTGACGTCGAGTTTGCCGACGGGAACCGGGTGCCCCCAGATGGTCTTGAGCAGTTGCCCGATCCGTTCGGCAAGGTGGATGCCGCCGCGCTGCACGCCGACGATGACGATCGACTGGGCGCTGTCGTTGCGTTCCACGATTTCGTGGGCGATGCGGGTGAGGACTCGGTGGATCGCCTGGGCGTTAAGGATGGAGGTCTTCTCGGGCATAAAAAAATCGAACCGGGCGGGCGCCCGTTCGATGGCTGAAATGAAGTTGTCGCTGAAATCCGTTTCTCATCGTTCCTTGGCTGTCTCGCAGGACAGCCTTAAAGGACTCTTACTACCGCACTGCCTAACTGCGGTCGCCCGCAGGGTTCTGGTTCAAAATCAATTGTGCGCCGTTTGGGCGGACTGGCGACCCTTGCGCCACTTCGACCGGTGCCTGACGATCCAGTCCGTGAGCGCTTTCTCGAAGCCGATGTCATAGCCGGCTTTCTCGGACTCGATCCATTTGTGTCTCAGGATCTCATCGCGCTCCGCCTGAAACTCTTTGTAGAGTGTGGAGTTCTTCAGGAACTCATCACCGTTCGACGACTCTTGATTTTCGTTCGGCATAGACGCTGGGACCGATGCTACAGGTTTGCTGTCTTGAGTGCGGTCAATGTAGCATCGGGCGGATGACTGACAATTCAGAAATTGCCCTGGCGCGACGGCCGGGGATTTGCGGTGCAACGCGCGACAGCGTCTGAGGGCATGAATTACTCTGAAGCCATCGAGTATCTCTTCAGCCTGCAGGTGTTCGGCGCAAGGCCGGGCTTGGAGAGCACGATCCATCTGGCTGGTCTTGCCGGGGAACCTCAGCGCCGTTTGCGCTTCATCCACGTCGCGGGGACGAATGGCAAGGGCTCCACGTGCGCAATCCTGGAAAGTATTTACCGCGCGGCGGGACTGCGGGTCGGATTGTTCACCTCGCCTCATTTGGTGTTGTTCGGCGAGCGCATCCAGGTCAACGGCCAGATGATTCCCGAGCCCCATGTCGCGCGATTCGTTCACGCGATGAAGCCGTGGCTGGCAACGTTCACGGATGAAACGCACCCCACGTTCTTCGAAGTCGTGACAGTGATGGCGCTGATGTGGTTCGCGGAACAGCGCTGCGACGTTGTGATCTGGGAGACCGGCCTTGGCGGGCGGTTGGACGCCACCAACATCGTCACTCCGCTTGCGTGCGCCATCACGAACATCGGTTTGGATCACCAACAATGGCTCGGTGAAACCCATGACGCCATTGCCGCGGAGAAGGCGGGCATCATCAAGCCCGGTGTCCCCGTCGTGACGGCGGCGGAGCCGGGGCGTGGCTTGGAAGTCGTCGTGGAAACCGCGCGGCGCAACGGCGCTCCACTCACAGTCATGGGTTCGCATGAAAGCCCGCCGCCGATCATCGATGAAGCGCCGTTGGCACTGCTTGGCGAACACCAACGTCGGAACGCTACAGTCGCGCTTGGTGTGGTAGCGGTGTTGCAGAATGCGCTGCCGGTTGCGCCTCAAGCGATCCGGCACGGGCTCGCGAATGTGTCCTGGCCGGGCCGGCTTCAACGCGTGCAAGGGCAGGGTGGGGGAACGATCCTCCTCGACGGTGCGCACAATCTCGACGGAGCCCAGGCGCTCGCCGCCACACTATCGCGCGATTTCGCGGAAGTGCCGGTGACGTTGATCGTGGGACTACTAGCGGACAAGGATTGGCGGAGTTTTGCGAAGACGCTCGTTCCGCTGGCAGCACGGATTCTCGTCGTGCCGGTGAAGTCGCCGCGCGGCCTGCCGCCTGCGGAACTGGCGGCTGCGTGCCGCGAGTCATCGTGCGCCGAGTCCGTTTCAACCGCCCCTTCGCTCGCTGCTGCGTTGACGCAGACCGCAGACGATCGCTTGCAGGTGATCACTGGGTCGCTCTATCTCGTCGGTGAAGCGATGGAATTGCTCGGCTTGCAAGCGACATCGGGCGGCACCTCGGAACGCGGCTTGAACGACTACGCGCCTAGGGAAACACAAGGTTGAGTCTGCTTCGACTGGCTGAGATAGAGACTTTCTACAGCTTCCGAATGCGTTCCCACAGCGGCTGCAAGTCCGCGTCGAGCAGGGCGCGGTCGCGGATGAGCTTCACGTCGCCGGAGACTTTGATCGCGCGTTGCAGCCATTCCCAGGCGGCGTCCAGGCGGGCCTGCTGGGCGGCGTAGCATGCGAGGTTGTAGGGGATGATGTCCTCCTTCGGAAACATGTCGGCCGCCGGGAGGAGCAACGACCACGCGAGTTGCAGCCCGCCGTGGCGCATCCGTCGCATCGCGTAGGCGCGGTGGACCCAGCCGGAACTGCGCTCCGGCACGACGCGCACCAACGCCTCCGCCACCGCGAAGGCTGCCTCCCAGCTTCGCGTGCTGGCGCACAATTCCCAGCGCACTTCGAGTACGTCGGGATGTTCGATGTTCGCCGTGGAAATGCGCGTCAGTTCCTCGCCGGCCTCGGCGGGATTGCCCAGTTCCATCCAGCCGACGGCCGCGCGCAGGTGATGACTGTCCGGCGGTTCGAGGTTCACGCGGCGAGCTTGACCGCCTTCTTCAACTTCGCGCTGCGCACGGCGGCATCGACGATCTCCTGGCCGATGCGGCTGATGCGGATGCTCACCGGGCCTTCGAGCGCCTTGCCCTTGCTCAAGCAGTCCGCGAGATATTGCACCGGGTTCTGGTTCGGTGCTTTTGGCGCGGGCGCGGGGACGCGGTGCGGTTGTGGGCGCTTCCGCGTCTGCACGGTCACGTAGTCGTCGTAATCGTAACTGGAGATGGTGCCTTCGGTGCCGGCGATGATGAACCCGCAGCGCGGTTGCGGCTGGAGAATCCACGGATCGCTGAACGTCCCCCAGCGCGTCTCGAACTTCGAGAGGCCGTGGGCGTAGCGCGCGACAACGATGCTGTGCTCATCGACTTCGAGGCCCTTCGGCGCATCGACCGTCGCGGTGACTTCGATGGGGCGGCGTCCGCCCTGATACCAGGTTCCGAGCGTTGTGCCGTAGCCGAGGTAATCGAGCAATGAGCCGCCGCCGTGCGCCTTCTTGTAGAACCACGACTTGGGCTTCTCCTTCGCGACTTGTTCCGGAGTCTTCTCGTCCTTGTCCGCGCCGTGCCAGAGCGGGCCGCGGTTGCCGCCGAAATGCCAGACGTTGATCACGTCGCCGATGTGGCCGGCTTCGACGAGTTCGTTCGCCTTGCGATGTGAACCGACCCATTGCAGCGGCCAGTTGATCATCAGCGTCTTGTTCTTCGGCATGGCGGCGACCATCGCGTCGGCTTCCTTGAGCGAGGCGGCGAACGGCTTCTCGACCATGAGATGCGCTCCGTAGGGAGCGATTTTTTTGACCCACTCGCCGTGCTTTGACGCGGCGGGGCAGAGGATGACGATGTCCGGCTTGGTCTTGTCGAGGCATGCGCGGTAATCGGTGAAAGCGCGGTCGCGCGCGACGAGACCCTTGCGCACGGCTTCCTCCATGCGTGCGGGTTGTTCGTCCGAGATGCCGACGATCTCGACGTTCGGATGTTCGTGGGCGTAACGCAGGAGGTCGCCCATGTGAAAGTGATCGAAGTTAATGCCGGCCAGTTTCCATTTTTTCATACGCGAAGTTTGTGGTGGGTTTCGCTAACAGATTCCAAGGTGCCACGCACCATCTTTCGCGCGCGAATCGGCGGGCAATGTGCGGAGCGTCGTTTCAGGGACCCCGATACAGGCGCGCCAAACGCTCAGGGCTGACTCCGAGATGGTAGCCCGCGACCATCAGTTGATTGATGGCTGTCACCCGCAACACTCCAAGCCGTTGCCAGCGCCGGGCGGAAGTGCTCACGGTTGAGTCGGTGGTGACGATGCGACCGCGACGTCGGAGGCGTCGGACGAATTCGTAGTCCTCCATGATGGGCATTCGCGCGAAGCCGCCGAGTTCCTCGAACACAGCGCGGCGCAGGAACAACCCTTGATCGCCATACGGCAGTTGCTGTCGGCGCGAACGGAAGTTCGTGGTCCATTCGACCCAGCGGCTTCCGGCGAAAGCGGTGTCGGTGCGAAATCCGAATGCTCCCGCCGCGACGCCGGGACAGGACAGTGCGCCGGCGATGGCGCGGGGCCACAGATCGGGCAGCCTCGTGTCCGCGTGGAGGAAGAGCAGGACGCTGCCACTCGCCCGGAGGGCTCCGGCATTCATCTGTCCTGCACGGCTCGGAGGCGACGCAAGGACAAGTGCGCCCTCGTCTTTCGCTAGTTCCGCCGTGCCGTCAGTGCTGCCACCGTCCACGACGATAATCTCGTAGGCCTCTCCCGCGCGCGCCGCCCGCAGCGTCTCGCGCAGTTGCCCAGCTTCGTTCAGTGCGGGAATGATCACCGAGATGCGAGGCTTGCCGAGATCTTCCGCGCTCTCGATCTCGCGCCAACCCGCGAGATCATCCGGCCGATCGATGTCGGCCAGTGTGTCGAGTTGCGCAGAGGTGATGCCGTCGCGGGAAACCGCTTCGAGCGTCTGTGCCAGCACACGGTCGGTGCCCCACTTGATTCCGGCGAACAAGTTCGGTCTCGGGCGCGTGAGGCCAATGAGGTAGTAGCCGCCGTCTTCCGCTGGGCCGAGAACGACTTCGCTTGCAGCGAGCGCGCCGAAGGCTTGAGCGAGAGCCGTGGGCGTGAGTTGCGGGCAATCGCTCCCGATGATCACCGTGGCGCGCGATCCCTCAGCGGAAGCGTCAGCGAGCGCCCCGGCCATGCGCGCTCCAAGATCGCCCTCGGCCTGCGGACGCAGCCGGAAGTCGCCGCCGAGCCAGTGCTGCCAGTCGGCCTCGGTGCCGCCGGCGTGGCGCAGCTCCAGTTCCGCGCCGTGTGCAGTCGTGAACTGGATCGCGGTGCGCCACGTTCGCATCAACAGGCGGCGGTGCAGGGCGGCGGCAGCTTCGGCTGTGAGTGCGGGGAGCAGGCGGGTCTTGACCTTGCCCGGCTCCGGCCATCGCGCGAAGACGATGAGCCGCTGCCGGACGTTGGACAGAACGGGAGAGCTCACGGCGCGGCCACCATCGGTCGCTTGCCGGCGAGTCCATGCAGGCGGAGGAGGAACCGGCTCTCAGCTTCGAGGTCCGTTCCGTGATCGGCTTTCAACCGTTCCACGACCGCCGTCCGCCAGTCGGTTGGAAACATCTCCGCCCCATGCAGCGCGCCGATGAACGCGCCGAGCAGTTGTGCGTAGGAATCGGTGTCGTGACCCCATTCGAGGCTGAGTTGCAGCGCGGCGAGCGGATCGTAGTCGGCGATTTCGAGGCACGCGAAGATGACGGCGTAGGGCACCTGCGCCTCCCACTTGGTGGTGTAGAGGAATTCCTTCTCCAAGGTGGCGAAGAGTTTCGCGGGCTCGCCCTTCGCGTCGCGGACGAACATGTGCGCGAGATTCAGCCACCGGTCCACGGCGCGTTCGCTCCAGCGAATTTTTCCGAAGCGCAATGGATCAGTCCGGCGCATCGCGTCGAGGATGGGTGCGAAGGAGGTCCGGTGATCGCCTGGAACCACGGGCGTGACCAGCGCTTGGGCGAGCCCGGCGATGAGCGCGGCGTTCAAGTCCTTGCCGATGCCGTTGTCGATGTAGCCGAGACGATACGTCGCGAGGTAGGCGTCCTCCGTCTTTCCCGCGAAGACGGCGGCAAGCGGCAGGAGCGTCATCTGACCGCAACAAGTGGCGAGGCTTTGCCACATTCGTTCCGGCGGCAACGCGCGGTCGGGATGGCGTTCGCCCAGAAGCCAGCGGGCACTCAGTTGGTATTCCTCCAGCCAGTCGTGCGCTAGCGCTTCGTAGCCCGGACGGCCGACGACGGCTCGGGACTTCGGCCATTCGACATAGGCGCGGGCAAGGTCGCGTGCGGCGATGGGCCAGCGGCGTTTCCGATCCGCTTCGTGCATGGCGTGGAGCAGGATGAGCTTGTGGCGCGTGTCGTCGGTGATCGTTCCGGGCGCTGAGTTTGTGTTCCACTGGCCGTAGGATTCGGGCGCGTGGCGGAGGTCGTCATAGCGGCGCAACCGCAGGCGCGTAGCGGCGGCTTGTCGCGCTGGGGCGTCGAACTTCTCACCGTCGCGCCAGACTTTCGGCGGCGTGGATAGGCGTTGCACACTCTCGCGGGGTTGGAATTCGATCGGCCCGCCCAAGGCGTCACCGATGGCGCTGCCGAGCACGAGGCCGCGGATGCGCTGTTCCAAATTCGGCGCGGGCTGAGGTGCGGCGATGGCGATATGCACAGCCGCGAGAAAAGCCAGTGCGAACGGTGCCGCGTTGGAAATGCGGAGGAAGTGTGGCCGGAAGATTGTAGCTGTCATGACTTGAGGATCAGAGAGTGGAGCGGATGCGTCTGCGGTTCGAGGACGAGTTGGCGGGACGCTTCGAGGAGCGAGCGTTTCTCTTCGAGGCTTGCGGTCAATCCTGGCAACTGGGCGTAGCCGATCAGGCGGCGCATGATCTCGACGCCGGCGAGTTGCAGGACGAGGCAGCGATCGAAGTCGGCCGAATGCCGATACTCAATCCACCATTGATTGACGATGGATTCTGACTGGCGCGCCAGCAGCAGGTGCGCGAGGAACACGCCGACATCGAACTCCGCGCAACCGAAGAAGCCGAACTCGGGATCAATGACCTTCATGCCTCCTGCGACGCGGTAGATGCTGCCGGGGAAGAAGTCGCCGTGGAGCAGGCAGGGGCCGTCGGCGAGGTAACAGTCGCTGCCAAGGCGCTCAACTTCACGACAGAATGCCCCGTCGGACTTCACGATCCGCGCTGCCTCCGCAAGTCCGCTGCTGACGCTGTCGAGGTTCAGGCCGTTGTCCGTGGCGAGTGGGATGGCGAAGATGTGCGCGTGATTCAGTTGGCGCATCTCGCGATTGCGGAGCCGCTGTGTCGCAGTGTTGCCGGCAAAGACGGCGTGCAGGTCTGAGAGGAAGCTGGCGAGCGCGGAAATCTCCGCCGTGCTGAAACGACCCCCGCGATAGACGTCCGCGCAGTCACCGCCGGTTCCGAGATCGTCCATCGCGAGGATTCGTGAAGTCGTGTCGAAGTGCCGGATGGCGGGCATCATGCCAGCCAGTGCGGGTTTGGTGGCGACGAGTTGGTAGAACTCGGCCTCCCGATCGATGCGATCCCACGGTGCGGGGATTTGAGGATACTTCTCCACCCACGGCCGGGACTGCTTGAGGATCAAACTGCCCTCGGTGGTGCTGACTCGAACAGTGGAATTCATGTTCCCATCACCCGCGCGGGCGGTGCGGGTGACCTGCGCGCCAGCAGCGAGCAGTTGCCGGGCACGGAGGTAAGGCGCGATTCCGTGTGAATCGTCCGCGTCGAGTAGAAAGACCTCGGGGTGTTGTGCCTGGAATTGATCGGGAGTCATGCTTGTGCTGTGGGCACATGAGACGAGTCGGCGGAGTCCGATGTCAAGCGAGGCGATGTCAGGGTCACCCCGGTGCGCGGATCTTTTTGTAGGCGGAAATTGGCTTTGCGGCTCATCGATGGCGGGGCAGGGTGCGGTCATGCCCTTCCTGAGCAGCCGAAACCATTTAGTTGAGCCACGGATGGAACACGGAAGAAACACGGATATGAGTGCAACTGGTGAATTGTTCCGACGTTTGGGCGCCTGGCTTGTCCTGCTCTCGATGCTCTTGGCCGTGAGAGCGCAGGCATGGGGGCCGCATCCGGCCATCACGCAGGCCGCGCTCGATGCGCTCGGGACAAACGATGCACTTGTGGTCGCGCTGGGCACACACGCGCAGCGACTGACGAACACCTGCTGGATGGCGGACTTCAAGCGCCTGCCGTTTCGCGATGCCGATCAGGACTTCTATGCGGACGACTACCTTCTCTTTCCCCAAGTGACGGCACATCTGGATCACATCTGTCCCGAAGTGAAGAAGTCGTATCGCCCGTATTTTCAGCGCGCGCTCCAGGCGCTGCGGATGGAGTCGCGGGCGAACGCGGCGCGCTGGATCGGCGCGTTGCTGCATTTCGTGGAGGATACGGGTTCGCCGCCCCATGCGGCGGAGATTCGCGGCGGCGTTCACAGCAACATGGAGAACTGGGTGGATGCGAGCGCGATCCGGATCGCGGGTTACAAGCCGAGGCTTCTCGGCCACAGCGAGGCGGAGGTGCTGGGCGGTCTCCACAAGCGGATGGATGAACTCATCGAGTTCTCGAAGCCGCGCGGCCGGCGTCTGACGACGCAGGTGATCATCGGGAACCAGCGCGCGGTTCGCCCGGTTGTTCTGGAATGCGCGCTGGAGACGAGCCGCGTCGTGGCGGATGTGCTGCACGCGCTCGGTCAGCTTGCGCTCCAGCCGCTGCCAGATTCGGCGGTGCTGCAAGGGACTATTGTCTCGGAGACGGCACCGGGCTTTGAACGTTGTCCGGCCCGGGTCGTGGTGTTGGGGACAAATTTCGCCACGCTGGCCGGTGTCGATGGCCGTTTCGAACTCCGCAGCATGCCGGCGGGCGAGTGGGTGCTTTCGGTTCTGCGTCCGGGATGTCTTCCTACAAACGTGAGCGTGAGGCTTCACGCCGCGCGGACGAATGCCATCCGCATCCAACTCTCGGAGCAGCCGGCGAGTTTGGTGCGCAATGCGGATTTTCAGTTGAAGTGGATTCGCCTGGACGCACCGGATGCGTGGACGCGCACAGGGACAGGTTGGGAAGGGGAGGTAATTCCCCTCGTCAACGGACGGCGCTACGAACTCTCCGTGCGCTTCAAGACGAACGCGCCCGGCGATGTGCTGCTGCGCTGGACCCGCGCTGTCCCCTATGGACTGCCGCACACGACGAAGATGCCGAAGGTGGATTCCGCGCCGCTCACCCCGGAGCACAGTTCGCTGTCGTTCACGGGCAGCGTCTCGATGGCGCTGCTTCAAGTCACTGTGCGAACACGCCGGGCGGTCGAAGACGTGTGCGAGCGGATTGATCTGCTTCCGATGCAGGAAATACGCTAGACGTTGCCGGGATCACTGTCAGCAAGTCTCTCGATGAAGCGGCGCGCTTCAGCGGCAGACTTAAACTTGTCGCGAGAGTGGCCTGGCGCGAACCAAACACACTCCCCATTAGATTTCGCGCTCAACTCCGCGATGCTCTGTAGCGCGAGCAGCCAATCACGGAATGTCGTCTCTGCATCGAAACCATGTGGTGCGAGTCTGTCTCGAATTCCATTAAGAACCTGCTGGCGATGTTCGATCAGCAAAGCTACAGCTTGCGTCGCGCAGCGAGCGCATCTCTCTGCTCCAGCACGTTTCGGAAAGCCGCAACATATTGGCAGACGCCAGAGCCAATCAGCCAGATCTTCGTCTTCGATTTCAAGCACCGGCTCAAGGACTGAGATGTCCATAAGCGTCGCAGGAAACGTGACTCCTTGGAACGTGATGTGGCGGAACTCGTAATCGTCGAGTGGGATGTAATCGGAGGGTGTCAAACAACAGGACGCCCGATCACTTCGCCGGCGCGTTCGTCTGTCCGGCGGGGATGAACTTCAGCGAGACGCCGTTGATGCAGTAGCGCTTGTCGGTGGGCGTCGGGAACCCTTCGCCCTTGAAGACGTGGCCGAGGTGGC
>SXGR01047531.1_pt1 | contig 13416 bp, 3 predicted proteins | sample 3174711 | NCBI WGS metagenome assembly SXGR01 (sample SAMN11356860, study PRJNA531348) | freshwater metagenome | isolation source: freshwater sample F1-60 | place: China: Fuxian Lake, Yuxi | collected 2017-12-25
AGTCTCGACTCCATCACCCTGGGGCGCCCGCAATTGTTCAGCGTCGCGTTGGGCGGCGGGCTGACCATCAATTCGGACATCGCACTCAATGGCTCCGACCTGAGCCTCGCCACTTTCGGCAATCTCACGGTGCGCGGCGCGATCAACGGGCAGGGCAACGTGAGCAAGAGCGGCGTCGGGCAACTGTCCTTGTCCGGCGCGGAAGCCAACACGTTTTCCGGCGCGCTCACCATCGCGTCCGGCACGCTGGCGATGAACAAGTTTGAAACCATCAGCATCGTCCCGCTCACGCAAGAGAGCCGCATCGCCGTGCCGGGAAATCTCATCCTCGGCAACGGCTCAGGCACGGTCGTGGCGACGGCGCACTTCGAGCATCAGATTGCCAACACCGCCGCGGTCACCATCAACGAAGACGCCACGCTCAATCTCAACGGCCACCATGACACCCTGGGCGACATCACGCTGAAAGGCGGCGTCATTCACACCGGCACTGGCACCTTGACGCTGGGCGGAAATGTGGCGTCGCTGGCCTCGCCAGACAACGCGGTGATCAACGGTCTGGTCTTTCTTGGAGGCCACTGCACGTTTTCCGTGGCCGAAGGTTCGCTGCCCATCGACCTCGACGTGCGCGCGAACATCGATGGCTTCATCGCTCACATCACGAAGACCGGCGCGGGCACGTTGCGCTTCGGCGGGACCAATTCCTATCTGGGCACGACCTACGTGAACGGCGGCCAGTTGAACGCCGGCAACGACACCGCGCTCGGCACCGCCAACGGCACCACCGCCGTCTTCGCCAACGCCCAGTTGCTGCTGGAGCATGGGGTGGACACGCTCGAAGAACACCTCACGTTGTCCGGCGCCGGCATCGGCGGCACCAACGCCGCCCTGCGCGTCGCCGGCAGCGCGGTCATCCAATACACTGTGACACTCGATGCACCCGCACCCATCAACGTCCCCTTCGGCAGCGGCCTGGGCATCGAAGGCGTGGTGAGCGGCGACGGGCCGTTGAAAAAGATTGGCGGCGGCACACTGCAACTGGCAGGCAACTCCGCGAACACCTTCGCTGGTGATCTGATCGCAGAGGCCGGCCTGTTGCTGTTGAGCAAGACATCGGGCGTCGCTGCTCCCGGCAATCTCGTCATCGGCACAAGTGGCGCGCCTGGCGGCGGCGGTTCCACGGCTACCGCGCGGCATGAGCATGGGGGCAACGTGGGCGGTGCGGTGACGGTGAACGCGGGCAGCCTGTATGATCTCAACGGCTTCAACGAAGCCATCACCGGCCTGACCTTGAACGGCGGCGGCGATGTGGAGACCGGCGTCGGCTTGCTGACCGTGACGGGCGACATCGTGGCGAATGCGGGCCTCGCGCTCACGAGCAGCATCAGCACGATTGACGGCGCGTTGAGCGTCAGCACGGGCGCGCGCAACATCGTTGTGGCCGAAACGGGCGGGATTTCCGGTGACTCGCCCGATCTGGTCATCCACGCGCGCATCGGCGGCACGGCGAACATCTTCAAGAGCGGCACCGGTGACCTGAGCCTCACCGCCTCGAACACATTCACCGGCGCGTTCACCGTGCAGGATGGCGAGTTGCACGTTTCAAACGACCACGCGCTAGGCTCGACCGCTGCGCTCACGAGTGTCACCGGCGACTCGCTCTTCGTGTTGAGCGGCGGCATCGAGGTGGAGGACGAGACGCTGGTGCTCAACACCACCGGCCAGGGCAGCGCGGGCGCATTGCGCAATTACGGCATCAACACCTGGACCGGGGACATTTCGTTGCTACAAACACCCGTCGTGGACGTGCGCACCAACAGCGAGTTGCATGTCCACGGCGCGATCACCGGCGCCGTCGGCCTCACGAAGGTCGGCCCCGGGCTCCTGAGATATGCCGGCACCGCGGTGAACACCTACGGCGGCGCAACGCACGTCAACGCCGGCACGCTGCGGCTCGAACGCGCGGGCGGCGCCAATCGCGCGATCCCTGGCGCGCTGATCGTGGGCGATGGCGTTGGCGGGCCGGAGGCGGACATTGTTGAAGCCGTCGCGCCTTCGCAGATCGCCAATCTGGCCCCGGTCAGCATCAACGCCTCGGGCGCGTTGCGCGTCCTCGGGGACGACACCATCGGTTCATTGGCCGGCTCCGGGCGGCTGGAGTTGCTGGGCGCTCTGGTCGAATTGCAGACGGGCGAAAACGATGCCTCGACCACTTTTGGCGGAGTGATCTCCGGCAACGGCGCGTTGCGCAAGCGGGGCGGGGGCGCGTTCACGCTCGCCGGCACCAACAGCTACACCGGCTTCACCTCTGTCACCGCAGGCACGTTGATTGTCGAAGGCGAACAACCGTCGAGTGATGTAATCGTGCAAGCGGCCGGCACTCTCGGCGGCCGCGGCGAAGTAGGGGATCTCACCGTCCACGGTACCCTCACGCCGGGGAGTCCATCGGGGCAGATCGTGGGGTCGTTGAAGGCGGCCAGCGTGGACTTCGAGCCAGGTTCCCACTATGTCGTGCAACTCAACGGCCCTAACTATTTGTCTGACCACGACTCCCTTTTTGTCCTGGGTGCGGTGGACCTGACCGGGGCCACATTGGATGTCTCACTCGGCTATGCACCGATCGCGGGCAAAATGTTTGGAGTCGTCTTCAAGGAATCCGCCGGCCTGGCCACCGGCACGTTCAACGGCCTGCCGGAGGGGGCGCAACTGGTCCTGAACCACATCCCACTGAACCTGTCCTACGCTAAGGGTTCCGGTGGCAACAATGCCACGCTCACCGTCGGCGAACTGCCCTTGCGCCTCGGCGGCGCGCGGGTCGAAGCCGGCAATGGCAACGGGCGCATCGATCCCGACGAGTGCAATCATCTGTTCCTGACGCTGGAAAACGCGACCGCCGCCGGCGTGAACGTGGTCGGCGCCCACCTGCACTCGATTTGGGACGGCATCGTCGCCACCCAAAGCGAAGGCTCGTACGGGAACATCCCCGCGCTCGGCTTCCGCACGAACCGCGCGGCGTTCCAGATTCGCAGCTCGCCCACCTGGCCGTGCGGACAAAACGCCGAGTTCCATCTCGTGCTGGACACTGCCGCGCACGGGCACTTCGCCATCCCGGTCACGCTGCCCACCGGCAGCCCCGGCGATTTCAGCACCTTCCCCAGCGGCAACGGTGCGCAACTGATTCCCGATCTCGGGTCGTTGAATTCGCAATTGCCGGTCGCGGACAGCTTCCGCGTTGGCAAAGTCCGCGTGTCGTTTCACGCCAGCCATCCGGCGGCGGGCGACCTGCGTTTCCGCCTGCGTTCGCCTTCGGGAACGGAAGTGGTGCTCGCGGCCAACCAGGGCGGCAACGCCGCGAACTACGGCAACAACTGCTCCAGCCGCACGACGTTCGATGACGATGCCGCGACGAAAATCACCGCCGCCGCCGCGCCCTTCGCCGGCACCTTCGCGCCCGAAGGCAACCTCGCCGACTTCATCGGCGAACCGTCCGGCGGCAATTGGAGACTGCTGGCTGAAGACACCGTGGCCGGCGATGCTGGTGTGTTGCAGTGCTGGTCGCTCGAACTGGCACCCGCCGAGTGCGCCAGTGGCGGCGGCGGTTGCGAGAGCTGCCTGGCCACCGTGAACGGCTCCTTGTCCGATTTCACCCGCGCAATGCCGAACAAGTTGTTGAGCGCGCTTTATCCCAGCGGTTGCGGCGATCCCAAGCCCTGCAAGGTCAGCGGGCCGTGGAACGTCTCGCCCTTCCGTTACAACACGCACACCTTCACCAACACCGGAGCCGAGGCGTGCGTGACCGTGGTCCTCTCCATGCCGTGCGGCGAACCCGACAGCGGGCTGAGTGGATCGGCCTATCTCGGCGACTTCAACCCGGAGGATCTGTGCGCCAACTATCTTGGCAACACCGGGCGGCATATTGAGAACGGCTCCGGCGGCTTCTCCTTCCGCGTGCCTGCTGGCCAGCGCTTCACCGTGGTCGTCAACGAAAACAACCCCAACGCCCCGTTCCAAGGCTGCGACAACTACAGCCTCGAACTCTACGGCCTGCCCTGTCCGCAAGCCGCGCCCACGCTGCACATCGCCAACGACGCCGGGCCGGACAATGTGCGCATGCACTGGTCCACCGCGTATCCGGGATTCGAGTTGCAAGGCCGACCGTCCCTCGGCGGACTCGTCATCGGCGGCGGCTTCACCAACGTGAACGCTGCGCCCGTCGTCATCGACGGCCACTATAGCGTGACCAACCAACACAACAGCACCAACCACGGCTTCTTCCGCCTGCGCAAGCCGTGAAATCGTGACGGGCTGATTCAGCCTTCGCAGCCGCCCTCTTCTCGAAGAAAGGGCGGCCTTTTGCTTCTCCACGGAATCGCAGAATTGTCGTGGCACCCCATTAACCTCTCCTTGGGAATTCTTAATGACAGGGTAGAGCCGGTTGGCGGGCCAAGAAGACCTGCCCGGCAAACAATCATGTTTATGAACACCAACCGAAAAATCCGCAGCCAGTTCCTGGCAAACTTTCGACCGTCCAACCTTCGCCCGATCTCAATACGTCTGTTCCTCGCGCTGGCCGGGCTGACCGTTGTCGGCCTCCATTCCACCCACGCCGCCACGCGCATCTGGAGCGGCGGCCACGCTTCCAGTGCAAACTGGAATCTGCGCGACAACTGGGGCGGCATCGCCGTACCGGCCAATGGCGACACCGTCGTCTTCCCCTCCGGCGCGGCGCGGCTCGTGAACACCAACAACCTCGCCGGGCTGCGGCTGCATGAGATTCAGTTCCTCGGCCTGGGCGGCGGCTACAGCGTGCGCGGCGCAAGTCTCGCCGTGAGCAACGGCGTCACGGTGGCCGCCGACGCGGCGAACACGCTCAGTGTCACCTCGGTCACGTTGCACGGCTCGCAAGCCCTCGGCGTGGCGACGGGTGGCAGCTTCACCGTGAACTCCGACCTCGTGCTGTCCAACGGCAACCTCACGCTCGCCGCTTCCGGCGACATGAGCCTGCGTGGCGCGATCAGCGGCAACGGTGGCGTGACCAAGAACGGCCCCGGCCTGGTCACTTACTTCGGCGAGCAGGACAACACCTATCGCGGACTGACCACCGTCAACGCCGGCACATTGGCGCTCAACCAGCGCGAGACGATCAGCATCGTGCCGCTCACCATCGTCAGCCGCATCGCCGTGCCGGGGAACCTGACCGTGGGCGACGGCACCAACGCAGCCGTGGTCCGCCTCAACTTCGACAGCCAGATCGCCAACACCGCCACCGTCACGGTGGTCGAGAACGCGCAGTTGCAGTTCTTCGCCAACCAGGACGCGTTCACCGATCTCGTGCTGCGCGGCGGCGAAGTGTCGATGACGACCGGCTCGCTGGTCTTGAACGGGGATCTCACCATCCAGGCGTCCGCCAGCACGGCGAGCCTCGGCGGCTTGATGCCCCTGAACTCCGCCAGCACGTTCACCGTCGCGGATGGTCCGGCGACCATCGATCTGGACCTGTCCGTCCGCATCGGCAGCACCGGCGGCCACGGTTTTTCGAAGAACGGCCTCGGGACGCTGCGGCTCGCCGGCACGAATGTTTACCTCGGCGCGACGGTGATCAACGCGGGCCTGGTGCGTGTGGCCAGCGACGCGCCATTCGGTGCGCCGAACAACGGCACAACCATCGCGGCAGGTGCGGAGCTGCTCATCGAGACGTCGGTGAACACCTTGCGCGAGCCGCTGACCATCGCCGGCGAGGGCATCGGCGGCGCGAGTGGCGTGATCCGCATCGGCAGCGGCGCGACCATCGCGACGAACATCGTCCTCATCGCGCCCGCGACGATCTTCACGATGGGCGGGGGCAACCTCGTCATCGACGGCGTGATCAGCGGCACCGGGCCGTTGACGAAGATCGGTCCCGGCACGCTGGAACTCGGCGGCAAATCGGCGAACACTTTCTCCGGAAACCTGCTGGCCCAAGATGGCTTGTTGCTCCTCAGCAAGCTCGCGGGCAGTGCTGTTCAAAGCGACCTCATCGTCGGCACGACCAACACGTCGGCCACCGCGCGCCACACGCGCAGCGCGAATCTCGGCGGCGCGGTGACCGTGAACGCTGGCAGCCTGTATGACCTCAATGACAACAACGAATCCATCGACGCGCTGACCCTGAACAGTGGTGGCGACGTGCAGACGGGCAACGGGCAACTTACGCTGAACGGCGACGTGGTGGTGAACCCGGGCGTGGCTCACACAGCCAGCACAATTGAGGGACGGCTGAATGTGGGCAGCGGGGAACGACATGTCATCGTTGGTAACGAGAACGACGACCACGCCGAATCGGCAGACTTGATCGTGAGCGCGCATGTTTCTGGCAGCGCGAACATTAGCAAGAGCGGCGGCGGCGATCTCTCTCTCACCACGTCGAACAGCTTCACTGGTACACTGACAATCGAGGATGGTCGACTGGCCGTCAGTGACGGTCACGCGCTGGGATCAGCCGCTGCTCAGACAATCGTCACCGGCCACGCGAGCGTCGGCCTCTACGGGGCTTATGGAGGAAGCACAGGAATCGCTGTGGACGAGCCTCTGTTCTTGAACACCACCGGAGAGGTCGGCGCCAACGCGCTGCTCAGCTTCGGCTCCAACACCTGGAACGGAACGATCTTCCTCGCGCAGACCAGCTTGGTGAGGGTGCTGACCAACAGCACTCTCAATGTGAGTGGTGCGATTAACGGCCTGAGCGGATTGACGAAAGTCGGCGCAGGCCTGCTCATCTATTCCAGCGCCTCCTCGAACACCTACATCGGCACTACGCGGGTCAACGATGGCAAGCTGCTACTGGTGCGCGGCGACCGGGCCTCCATCAATGGCGCGTTGATTGTCGGTGACGGGTTGGGCGGCCCCGACGCCGACGAGGTCGAGTTCATCGGCCTGGCTTCGCAGATCAACCATCTCTCGGCGGTCGAAGTGCAAAGTTCCGGCCTGCTGCGCTTGACCACAGACTTCGCCGGTCCGTCCATCGGATCGCTGGCCGGCTCCGGCCGCGTCCAGATCGATGGCGCTTGGTTGGTCACGGGCTACAACGACCAATCCACTGACTTTACCGGACCGATCTCGGGAGTCGGAGGTCTTTGGAAATACGGCAGCGGCACTTTCGCCCTCAGCGGTCAGAACACCTACACCGGCCCGACGCATGTCTCGGCAGGGGTGCTGGTGGTGAACGGCCAACAGCCTGCCAGCGACGTTCAGGTTTTTGCCGGAGGCACTCTGAAGGGCCACGGCATGGTCGGAGCGCTCTCGATCGACGGCACGTTCGCGCCGGGCGATCCCGCAGATCGGCTCTCTGCTGTGAGCGTCAACTTCCTGCCGGGATCGACGTTTGTGACAGATCTCGCCGGACCCACTTATGAGCAGGGCTACGGTTCGTTCAGCGCCTGGAGCGGAGTGGACGTCACGGCGGCCAGTCTCGATCTGTCCCTCAACTTCGCGCCATTCGCAGGGCAGGTCTTCGCACTGGGCGTCAATACGAGCACGAACGCCACGACCGGCATCTTCGCCGGGCGACCTGAGGGCGCGGTCATCGTGCGTAACCACATTCCGCTGCACCTCAGCTACGCTGGAGGCCCCGGCTATAGCAACGACATCACGCTCACGGTCGGTGAACTGGCCCTGCGCCTCGGCACCGTGCGCGTCACCGGCGGCAACGGCAATGGCGTGATCGATCCGGACGAATGCAACGACCTCTTCGTGAGCATCGAGAATTCCAGCGCCGGCGGAGTCATCGTCCTCAGCGCGCACCTGCAACCCCTGGCCAACGAACTCATCGTGACCCAGGGCGAAGCCGAATACGGCACCGTGCCGGCGAACAGCGTTCGCACGAACCAGACGGCCTTCCAGGTCCGCACCTCCGCCGGGTATTCCTGCGGGAAGCAAGCCGAGTTTCATCTCGTGGTGAGCACCCTGGGCCACGGCCGCTTTGCCATCCCCGTCACGCTGAACACGGGCAAAGCCGGGCCGCTCATCACCTTCGCCGCGCAAGGCGTGCCGCGACCCATCCCGGACAATGTCTCGGTGTCGATGCCCCTGGAAGTGACGAACAACTTCCGTATCGCCCGCGCACGCGTGACGATTCACACCACCCATCCGTCCGTGGGCCAGTTGCGCTTCCGGCTCTGGTCGCCCGGATTCACCTCGGTCCTGCTTTCGGACCATCGCGGCGGAGCCGGCAACAACTTCGGCAGCGGTTGCGGAGCGCGCCTCGTCTTCGATGACAATGCGCCCCTCAGCATCACCGCCGGCTTCGCGCCCTTCGCGGGCCTGTATCGCCCCGATGAAAACCTCGCGTCGCTTGTGGGTGTACCAAGCGCCGGCACCTGGTATCTCGATGTTCTGGATGACGTGCCGGGTGCGCTCGGTGCCGTGCAATGCTGGTCGTTGGAACTGTCGCCCTCCGAATGCACCGACGGCGGCGGAGCCTGCGAGAGTTGCGCCGAACTCGTCCAGGGCACGATCAACGACGCCAGCCCGACGATGGCGGAACGCCTCTGGCGCGTGCTGCCGCCTTCTAGCTGTGGCGACGTGCAACCGTGCGCCGGGGCCGTCACCTTCGGCACGCCGCCCTATCGCTACGCCACGCACAACTTCACCAACAACGGTCCGGAAACCTGCGTGACGGTGGCGTTGAACGTGCCCTGCACCAACAGCGGAAGTGGACTCGTCGCCTCGGCGTACCTCGGCGACTTCAATCCCGCCGCGCTCTGCGCCAACCTGCTCGGCGGCTCGGGCCTGGATGCAGTGAACGGCTCCGGCGGCTTCTCCTTCCGCGTGCCCGCTGGCCAGCGCTTCACCGTGGTGGTGAACGAACACAATAATCCCGATCCGTTCTCCGGCTGCGGCAACTACAGCCTCGAACTCTACGGCCTGCCGTGTCCGCAAACCGCGCCCACGCTGCACATCGCCAACGATGCAAGCCCGGACAAGGTGCGCCTCCACTGGTCCACCGCGTATCCGGGGTTTCAACTCCAGGGCAAACCCTCGCTCGGCGGGAACGGCGTCCTTTCCGTCTTCACGAACGTCGCCACCACACCCGTCGTCGTGAACGGCCATTACAGCGTGACGAACCAACACAGGCAGACCAACAACGGCTTCTTCCGATTGCGCAAGCCATGACAATGACGCTTTGACCACGCACCGCGACGCGCGGGCGCTTCTCATCCCAACAGGAAGCGCCCGCCTTCGCGGTTTTTTTGCCGACAGTTCAGGATAGACTTTTCCGAGCCGATTCCACCGTTGATGAACTAACTTCGAACGCGCATGAACCGCCGAATCGCCACGACCCTCGCCTTCATCTCCGCAGCCCTTGCCGCGTGGCCCGTCCGTGCCGAGCTGCTGGTCAGCAGCTTCAACGGCAACCGCGTGTTCCGCTACCACGAGGCGACCGGAGCGTTCATCGATATCTTCATTCCGAACACCGACGGCGCGCTGAACCTGCCGCACGGCCTGGCCTTCGGGCCAGACGGGCATCTCTACGTCGCCAGTGCCGGAAACGATTCCGTGCTGCGCTACGACGGCACCAACGGCGCGTTCCTCGGCAGCCTCGTGCCGACGGGCCGCGGCGGCCTGGACTATCCGGTGCGCCCGATCTTCCGGCCGGATGGTTTCCTGTATGTCAGCAGCCAGTTGAGCGACCAGGTACTGCGTTACCGGGCGACGGACGGCGCGTTCGACCGCGTGTTCGTCTCTGCCAGCGCTTCGCTCGATGGTCCGTCGGACATGACGTTCGGACCCGACGGCCACCTCTACGTCGTCGGCCGGTTCAACCACCGTGTCGCTCGTTACGACGGGCAAACCGGCGCTCTGCTCGGAACCTTCGTTTCTGCCAACCTCTCGCAACCCTTCGGCCTGCGCTTCAATTCCGCGCACGACTTGCTCGTCGTCAGTGGAAACGACAATCGCGTGCAGAGATTTCACGGCCGCACGGGAGCGTTTGCCACCACGTTCGCTGCCGGTGGAAATCTCGCGCTGCCCGTGGGAATGACCTACGGCCCGGACGCAAACCTCTACGTCGCGAGCTTCTCGAACAACAAGATCGCCCGTTTCGATGCGCTGACCGGTGCGGCGCTCGGCGACTTTGTTCCGGGCGGCAGCGGCGGACTTACCGGACCGAACTTCATGGTCTTCCGGCCGGCCACGATTTCCGCAACCACTCTGAGCATCTCGAACTCGCCCGTCGGGTTGACGCTCGGCTGGCCAGCGCGCTCCATTCCCGCTATGGCCGAGATAAACACCGGCGGGATGGCACCCGGCGGCTGGAGTCCAGTGACGAACGTCGTCCGCACGGTCGGGAGCACGCTGCAACTCTCGCTCGACACACCACCGACCAACGCCTTCTTCCGGCTGCGCCTGATCGAGTGAGAGACCTATGCGGGGGTGCTTCAGGAGGTTGCGGTTGAGTTGGCCTGTCGCTGCTGCAATGCCTCGGTCTGACTGGAGATCTGCCCGTTGTCAGGAGGACTTCAACGAGTGCGTCACCCAGCGGAATCGCAAACCAGACTCGGTTGCAACTTCGTGCGCAGCCTCCCGCGCTGAGGAACGGCGTGACCTGTTGACTGCGTGGGAATAGGCCAACTTCCGTCGGCCTTCCGGGCCTTCGGTGGGGACGGTTGCAATGAATTGAGATGTCCTCGCTTGTCGGCTTATTCCCGCATCGCCGCCTGGAGCTTCTGTTTGAAGTCGCCGACCAGCTTGTCGTGCGCGGCGTTCACTTCGGCGTCGGTCAGCGTCTTGTCCGCCGCACGATAGGTGAACGCATAGGCCACGCTCTTCTGCCCCGCTGGCACATGCTTGCCGCGGAAGACATCGAAGAGCTCCACGTTCTCCAGATTCGCGGGCTTCGCCTTCCTCACCACGTCGAGCACCGCGTCGTGCGTCACCGCTTCGGCGACGAGCATCGCCACGTCGCGACGGATGGTCGGAAACTGCGGAAGCGTCTTGAAGGACTTCGCGGCGTTCCGCCGCGCGAGCAGTTGATCGAGGTTCAGTTCCGCGAGGAATACGGCGTCGCGGAGGTCGTACTTCTTCGCGAGCGTCGGGAGCAACTGGCCGAACTCGCCGAGCACCAGCTTGCCGCCGAGTGCGATGGTCGCGGACTCCAACAGCAGCGCGGTGCTTTCGGCGCGACGGTTGAAGCCCACTCCGCGCAGGCCGAACTGCTCGATGAATTCTTCGAGCATCCCCTTCAGATCGTAGATGTCGAACTTCGCCTCGCGGTCGTCGCCGCTCCAGAAGTTCAATGCGCGCTGGCCGGTCAATGCGATGGCCACGCGGCGTTCTTCCTTCGTCTGCCCGTTGACGTTGAGGAACACGCGTCCGATCTCGAACAGCGCCGCGTCGTGATTCTTCCGGCTGACATTGTGCCGGAGAACATTCAACAGGCCCGGCAACAGGCTCGGCCGCAGCACATCCATGTCGGCGCTGAGTGGGTTCGCCAGTGGAACCACTTGGGCGTTCCCCGCTCCGCATTCCGCATTTCCGACCAGCGTCTGGCCGGTTGCTTCGCTCAACCCCATGCCTGCGAGCAGGCGACGTGCTTCGGCGATCTGATCATAGACTGCATCGAACGCATTCGTACCGATGGCACCGCGCGGCGGAGTGCTGGGAATCTTGTCCACGCCGTAGAGCCGTGCGATTTCCTCGATGAGATCGATCTCGCCCTTGATGTCCACGCGCCAGGTCGGAACGGAGAACGTGGTGGTGGGATCGTCCTTGGACTGGAGAACGTCTTTCTTCAGCAGCGTTGTGGTGTCCGCGCTCGCATTGACGAACGGCACGCGCGCCGCACCCGCTGTCGCGTGACGCTGGAGCCCGAGGCTTTCGAGATGGCGAATCTGTTCTTCCGTCGGGATCGTGACGCCGATCAGCTCGCTCGCCTTGTAATGGCGGAGCGTGACTTCCTTCGGCTTGATCTCGACGGCGCATGCGTCGATCGCGCCGGGCACGAGCTGGCCGCCGGCGGTTTCGAGGATGAGCTGCGCGCAGCGGCGGCTCGCCCAGTCCGCGATGCCGATGTCGCAGCCGCGCTCGAAGCGATAACTGGAATCGCTGCGCAGTCCGAGCGCCTTGCTTGTTCGCCGGATGTTCGTCGGCTTGAAGTAGGCACTCTCGATGAGCACATCCTTCGTCGAGTCGTTAATCTCCGTGTTCAGTCCGCCCATTACGCCCGCGAGAGCGATGCCCTTCTGTTCGTCGGCGATGAGCAGATTCTCGACGGTCAAAGTGCGTTCCTGGCCGTCGAGCGTCTTGAACTTCTCGCCCTCGGCTGTGCGGCGGACGACGATAGTCCGCTGGCCATTCGCGTCCTTGCCGATGAGATGATAGTCGAACGTGTGCAACGGCTGGCCGCTTTCGAGCATCACGTAGTTCGAGACATCGACGACGTTGTTGATGCTGCGCAGGCCGACCTTCTCCAGCGCGCTGCGCAACCAGTCGGGACTCGGCCCCACCTTCACGCCGGTGACGACACGCGCCGTGTAGCGCGGACAAAGCTCCGGTTCCTCCACACGAACAGCAACGAACTTGGCGACCTCGTCACTGATTACTGAATACTGATTACTGATCACCGGCAGCTTCAGCGGATTCCCCGTCAACGCCGCAATCTCTCGTGCGATACCGATGACGCTGTTCAAGTCTGGCCGGTTCGGCGTCACTTCGAGATCGTAAATCACGTCGCTGCCTGCACGGCCGAGATACTCGGCGAACGGCTGGCCGACCTTCGCGTCCGCGCGGAGAATGAGCAGGCCATCGACTTGATCGGGCAGGCCTAGCTCCGCCGGCGAGCACATCATGCCGTGCGATTCCACGCTACGAATCTTGCCGACCTTGATCGTGAACGGCTCCTTGTCGCCCGGCTTCATCGGAAGCGACGCGCCCGGGAGAATGAGTGGCACCTTGTCGCCGGCCTGGAAGTTCTGCGCGCCGCAGACGATCTGGCGTTCGCCGGTGCCGTCGTTCACGCGGCAGACGGAGAGCTTGTCGGCGTTCGGATGTTTGTCGCGCGTGATGACCTGCGCGACGACGATGCCGGTGAATTCGCCGCCGAGCTTCTGCACGCCCTCGACTTCGAGACCGAGCATGGTGAGCCGCTCGGTGAGTTCCTCGGGCGACCAGTTGAAATCAACGTATTGCTTGAGCCAATTCAGGGTGACTTTCATGTCCGTTAAAAATTAAGGCTGCTTCGCGCCGACCACTTCAGCAATCGGCGGCGCGCTTTGCGGAAACGCGCTGTGAAAATCCTGCCCAACGATCGCTCCGACCGTCGCGGCGATCTGGGCCTGCTTGATGAGCGGGGTGTTGCTTCGCTCACCGAGCGGCTCACCATGCTCGGTCTCGAAGTCGAGGGCGTGCAGAAGCTCGGCGGCGAATTCACCGGCATCGTCG
>SXGR01092779.1_pt1 | contig 13411 bp, 12 predicted proteins | sample 3174711 | NCBI WGS metagenome assembly SXGR01 (sample SAMN11356860, study PRJNA531348) | freshwater metagenome | isolation source: freshwater sample F1-60 | place: China: Fuxian Lake, Yuxi | collected 2017-12-25
AACTCGACCCATATTTACGACCTTTGTACGATGCGTTGCACGATATGGTCGGCGCTGAGGGCGCTCTCAAGTTGGCCGAAAAGCAAATTGTCGAAGTTGCGCCATTGGCTTATATGCGTGGACGTACACTGAACAATAGTTTTATTATTTTAGACGAAGCACAAAATGCAACGCCCGAGCAAATCAAAATGTTTCTCACTCGAATCGGTTTTGGGTCAAAAGTCGTCGTTACTGGCGATACAACGCAGGTTGATATCCCAGATAATCGAAGTGGGCTTGTTGGTCTTGAAAATATCTTGCAAGACATTGAAGGTTTAGCGTTTGTGCATCTTGACACTCGTGATGTTGTGCGTCACCGAATCGTCGCCGACATCGTGGCGGCATACGAGCGTAAGCTCGGCACAGTGGCTAGCAATCGTGTCTGAGCCCCGCGTCAAGAAAACTGGGCCTCAGAAAGTAGGCGGTGAAGGGGATATTGAAATCTTCTGCGCCGATGAGCAGAGTGACATTTTGATTGATGTACCGCGATGGCGTCAATTGGCTGAGGACGTGTTGCGCTCACAAGGCGTACGTGGAGCGGCCGAGCTGACTTTGATGTTTGTGCCCGAAACTGCAATTACGGGCTTGAATGAGCAATACATGGGCAAGACTGGTTCTACAGATGTTTTGGCATTTCCGTTAGATGTGATTGATTCATTTCGTTCGCCAGGGCCTGGCGCGATTTCTCGTGGACCCGAGCGCATACCAATAGATTTGAACGACCTGCCGATCTTATTGGGCGATGTAGTCGTCTGTCCGATTGTTGCGAGTCGTCAAGCCCCGACTCATGCTGGAACTCTTGACGATGAAATTGCGCTGCTGATCGTGCATGGAATTTTGCATGTACTCGGATTCGATCATGACACCGATGAAAAAGCGAAGAAGATGCAAAATTGTGAACGCGAACTTTTAAAAAAATTTCATTGGTGCTCAACCATGCCCGATTCGTTCAAGAAAGTTTACGAATTGTGATTATCAGCAAGATGCCGACTAGCGGCGATGTTTGGATTTTGGTGATCATCGGTGTTTTGTTAGTGGGTTTAATTTTTCTTTCTTTGGCAGAAATGAGCCTGTCGCGAATTACAAAACAGAAGGCGCAAGCACTCGTTGAACATAAAGCCAAGGGTGCGAAGTTGATTTTGAGACTTGCGTCCGAGCCAACTCGATGGATAAATCCACTTTTGCTGACAGTGAACATATTTCAAACGGTTCAAGCGACCCTGACGGGTATCGTTGCGGGACGGTTATTCGGTGCAGCCGGTGTATTGATAGGCGTGACTCTAAATGTGATCATTTTTTTCGTGCTTGCAGAAGCCGTCCCGAAAACTTATGGGTTACAGCATCCTGTGCGAGGGGCCACAATCACCGCACGTCTTGTCTCAGCGGTCGCTGGTTTTTATCCGTTGCAGATCATGTCTCGATGGTTGATCAAACTTACTAACTTGATAGTGCGAGGAGAGGGTTTGGCTGCTGGTCCGTTTATCAGCGAACAAGAGTTCCTTGGAATAGTCGAAGCAGCGGTGCAGGACTCGGTGATAGAGCATGAAGAGCGCGAACTGATCGAATCTGTTATTGAATTTGGTGACACTGTTGTACGCGAGATAATGATTCCGCGTCCTGACATTATTTCGATAAATGACGACTTGACCGTAACGGGTGCTCTCGACATTGTGGTTGACAGTCAGCTCAGTCGACTTCCGGTATTACGGGCAGATGATGACGACCAAGATGATCTTGTCGGTGCAGTGTTTGCGAAAGATTTAATCGCGGCAGAGCGAATCGGACGCGGCGGTGAGTCAATTAAGAATTTTCTTCATGTTGTGCAGGTTGTTCCGGAGACCAAACTTGTGTCGGATCTGATGCGTGAAATGCAAGCAGACAAGTTTCACTTGGCGATGGTCGCCGATGAATACGGACTGCTGGCTGGTCTAGTAACTCTTGAAGATTGCCTCGAAGAACTAGTTGGCGAAATTGGTGATGAACATGACGATGACGATGTTTCTATACAAAGACAACTGAATGGTGATTTTTTGGTCGCGGGCGTAACTACTATCAGCAAAGTAAATGAGATACTTGAGTCCGAAATAAGTGATCAAGAGTATGACACCGTCGGGGGTCTTGTGTTTGGTGTGCTCGGACATGTGCCCGAGATTGGCGAGTTCATCGTTGAGAATGAGTGGAAGTTTCGCGTCGAGCAACTAGATGGTCGTCGAATCCAAACCGTGCGAATTTCTTCGAGCACATAAATCCGATTAATCTCAAAATATGGAAATTTCTCTTCAAGGTAAAACTGCACTCGTAACAGGCGCATCACGCGGAATAGGTGCGGCGATCGCGAAGTCTTTCGCAGAAGCGGGAGCCCAAGTGATGCTTTCATCTCGTAAAGAAGAGTCGCTCCGTGCGGTCGCTAAACAGATTGACGGCGAGACGGATATTTTTGCCGCCAACACCGGAGACATTGAGCAGGGTAAAGCTTGCGTTGATGCAACAATTAATCGTTTCGGCAAAATCGACATCTTGGTTAACAATGCTGCGACTAATCCCTACTATGGCCAAACGCTTGGTGTTGATTCAGCGCGCTTTGATAAGACCTTTCAGGTGAATTTGAAGGGTCCATTGTTTTGGAGTCAAGCGGTGTTTAACGCCTCAATGCAGAAAAATCCCGGTGTAATTTTGAATATTGCTTCGGTCGGTGGGCTGCGCGCCGAACAAGGATTGGGTGTCTACAACTTGACAAAGGCTGCGATCATTCACTTGACGAGTCAATTGGCGTGTGAGTTGGGGCCGACTCGCGTAGTTGGCATCGCTCCTGGTTTAGTAAAAACAGCCTTTGCATCGGTACTTGTCGAAAACTTCGGCGACAAACTTGCTGCAGCATTGCCTACACGGCGTCTCGGCGAACCACAAGACATCGCCAACTTGGCTCTATTTCTTTGCTCCGATTTGGCTTCTTGGATAACTGGGGAGACTTATGTAATCGACGGCGGTGCGGGTGTGCGCTCTGGGTCGATGTAAATTTTCGTAGCCCGAGAAAAGACCGGGCTCAAGGTGATCAAGGCAATCAACAGCAAAAATCCCGACGCGAGATACGTAGCGCGCAATCCAAATGTAAACGCAATTTGTCCACCGATTAGCGCACCACACGCCGTGCTACCTGTGCCGATAAATCTGTAAACACTGTTCACACGACCAAATAATTCTGACGGAATGAGTCTTTGACGCATACTTACGGTGATCACATTCCATGTTGTGCCAGCGATCGCCATGACGACACCACTGAGTGCAACTGCCCAAATTTGCGGAAATAACCCAGGAATAACATCAGAAACCGCAAAAATCATATAGGCGAGAATTATTGCAGTCGTCGAGCCGAGTCTTTTGCTGACGGTCTCGCCAATTAGGCCGCCCAGAATTGAGCCGATCGAGATTGCCGCAAGCAGTATGCCAAAACCACGAGCACCCAGCCCGAGTTCGTCACGAGCAAACTTAACGAAAACTGCTTGGGCGAACATGTGACACATGTTTGCGACTCCGAGCATGATTGCCAGAGTTCGCAAGAGATCGTGTTTCCATAGCCAACTCAAACCCTGTTTCAGCTCAGTTGAAAATAAATTCTGCTGCTTAACAACAATTTTTGAGCCAAACTTGACTTTGATTGAACGAATCAAGAAAGCAGCAACGATCAACGCCAGTGCGTTGACTGCAAATGGCGCACCGATTGCAATTACAAAAATCCAAGCACCAAAAGGTAAGCCCACGAAACCGTTGCTGATGATTTGTGACACATAAAGACGGCTATTCGCTAGTTCGAGTGACTCTAGATCAACAATCGCTGGAAGAAATGCTTGAGAGCTCATATCAAAAAACAACTCGCAAACCCCAGCGACCACGCTTGCTGCGATCAGTAAAAAGATATTCAAGATTTCCAGGGTTGCACTTATTGCTATTAAAGCGAAGACGACACCGCGTACAAGATTTACTCGAAACATGATCTTTTGTCGATCATGACGATCTAAATAAACACCAGCAGGAAGCGACAATATCAACCATGGCAACATGGTCGCAAAGGTCACTGCAGCAATCAGTCGAGCATCATTGGTGAGTGAAAGAGCAAGCAATGGACCAGCTGCTACGACCAGTCCGTCGCCAAGATTGGATATCGTCGAGGATGAAAATAGATTCCAATACGATCTTGGTAATTCGTGTGAATGTTGGTCACCCATGTTGTTGGCCTGTAAAATTTATCAATTCAGAAGTGCGCACCTTGCCGAGTGCGGTTCGCGGAATTTGCTCGACTATGAATATTTTTTGTGGTGCACAATAGTCGGGGAGTGATTTTTTAACGTGTCGGCGTAGGTCATAAAGATTAGGGGCTCGACACGAATCTTGAATAACGATCCACGCACAAACAGCCGTCCCCCACTTTTCATGAGGCAGACCCATAACTACACAATCAGTAACTTCATGAATCTGCTTGATCGAATCTTCGACTATCTTCGGCCACACCTTGTAGCCGCCAGTATTGATCAAATCATCTCTTCGACCGTGCACCGTGAGAACGCCATTGACAATTTCGCCGAGATCTCCAGTCGAAAACCAGCCACTCTGTTCTTTTGGGTTTGTTCCATCGCGGTAGGCGCGAAATAACATGTCGCCACGAACTTCAATTTCGCCTGATTTAGCCAATCGAATTTTGACGCCGTCTAACGCGACGCCGTTGTATGCAACGCCGCCCATTGTTTCAGTTAATCCATAAGTAGCAATTGCATTTACCGGCAGGTCTGATTTAGCCGCCGAGCCACCCACCAAAACTGCTCTAAAACCGCTGACATTTAGTCTTCGCAATGCAGTTGGTACAAGCGAGAGTAAATCTGCACCTGCCTTGACTGCATTGTCAATTGATGATTGCTCGAGATCGCTAATGACGCTCAACTGTGATTCGTAGTGCCGTGCGCGCAAGAAAACCGACATGCCACCAACATGTGCGACTGGCAAACATGCCAGCCAGTGATCCTGGGTAGAACAGCCGAGGCGAGATCCACCTGCGATAACTGATGCTGTGATCGAAAGATGAGTGTGAACAACACCCTTTGGGTTGCCAGTTGTTCCGGAAGTAGCAATGACTAGTGCGTCACCTTCATCAACTTGAAAGCCGTTATCTAATTTGTTCTTCTCGCCATCGGTCGAAATTATCCATGATGCACCAAGTTCACTGACTAATCGCTGTTTTGCCGAATGAGGGAGTCGCTGGTCAATCGGCAACACAGCATCGTTATCTTCCCAGATCGTATTCAGTAGCTCTAAAAATTCACGACCCGGTTTTAAATCAAGGGCAACAAGCGAACGCACGCAATCATCGTAGATGAATTATTGTAAAGTAGCAGTCGTGCAACAGTCACTTAATTTATGGATCAAAGGCGCGCGCCCAAAAACTCTACCCGCGGCAGTCGCGCCAGTTTTAGTAGGAAGCGCGTGTGCGTCCCTTGAAAGTTCTGTTGCGCAGGTTTGGGGCAATAGTTTTCTTGCACTTACTGTTAGTTTGGCATTGCAAGTTGCCGTAAATTTTGCCAACGACTATTCAGATGGTATTCGAGGTACAGATTTAGATCGAGTCGGCCCGATGCGTCTTGTTGGGTCAGGTGCGAAACAACCGATTGAAGTAAAGCGTGCTGCACTTGTGGCGTTTTCGATGGCTGCGGTTTTTGGGCTTTGGCTTGCTGCAGTGACTAGCTGGTGGCTACTTGTCGTCGGAGTTGCGTGCATCGCTGCGGGTTGGTTTTACACGGGCGGATCAAAGCCATACGGCTATTACGGGTTTGGAGAGTTGTTTGTTTTTATCTTCTTCGGTGTTGTTGCTACAACAGGTACAACTTTCGTGATCATTCAGACTGTTACACCCACGAGCATTGTTGCATCCATCGCAGTTGGATGTCTTGCGTGCGCGTTGCTTGTAATAAACAATTTGCGCGACATTCCAGGCGATACCCTCGCCGGAAAAAGAACTCTTGCTGTACGACTCGGCGATAAACAGACCCGACGCATGTATTTCACCATGTTGGCAATTACGGCCTTAGCGACAATCCAAATAGCGATTGATAAACCAACTGTGTTTATCGGGCTAAGTGGCCTGATCGCTGCTATTCCTGCGATTCGAAAAGTTGCCCAAGGAGTCGTGGGTATAGAACTGATTAGTGTGCTTGGCGCAACCGGAAGAACTCAAATGTTGACTGCGCTGACACTAAGCATTGGATTGGTGCTGGCTTAGGTATTCAAAAAGCTTGTCATTACTTCTAAAAATTGTTCAGGTTGTTCGAGATGAGGTGTGTGTCCACAATTAGCGATGATTTTCAGATGGGCGTTATCGCCGATTAACTCGGTCATTCGAGTCGCTAGTTCAACGAACTTAGTGTCGCGTTCGCCTGCGATTAGTAAAACAGGCATCTTTAACTCGTTGAGGCGCGACCATGTCGGTTGCTGCTTTCCTGCGCCGCAAAGTCTGAGACTTGAAGCAAGTGCGATGGCCGTGTTATTCAATCGTAAATCTCGCTGGTTTGTTGCATTGGTTAAACCAGCAAACATTGGAAGTGCGAGCCATTCGTCAATAAAAGCAGAGACTCCAATTTGGGTGATTCTGGTCGCGAGATTGTCATCAGATGCTATACGGCTCTGCCTTTCTGTTGATTCTTCGATGCCTGCAGTAGCGCTGACGAGAACTAAACGATTGACATTATTAGTATTTGACAGCGCTGCAGTCAAACAAAGTCGCCCACCTAGCGAATAGCCAATGTACGTCGCATCGCCACCAACTTCAATGATCGCATTTGCACCAGACTCTAAGTTCAACGAAACGTCGCTTGAGTCACCGTGGTTTGGCGCATCGACTAACACTATTTCGTTGTTGGCACTCAGTCTGTTAGCAATTGTTCGCCACGAGTGTCGCGTCTGCGTAAACCCATGTACGAATACGAGACGCTCACCCTTGCCGAAATTTTCGTGCGACAACATTAGTTAACTAGTTTCTTGTTGAATGAGTTTCTTGAGCACACGTTCAAATGTTTCGCTGTCTTGAGCGCCCGGCACTGACCATTGCTCGTTGAAAACATATGTCGGTACAGCCGTCACACCTAGTTCGCTGGCACGTGATAGATCTGCGTCAAGCTGTTGACTACTTTGTTCTGAGCTCAACATTTCTGAAACCTGTGCGTGGTCAAGGCCAAAAGCTTCGCCAATATCTATCAAAGTATCAATGTTTGAAATATCTCTGCCTTCGCAAAAGTAAGCGATCATCAAAGATTCTTTCAATTTGGTGTGGTCAAGTTCTGTGGTTTGCGCCAAGGCAATTAGACGATGTGCCAGAGAAGTATTTGCGCGTACTGCAATATCAATTTTAAAATTGATGCCTTCGGTGGCGGCAACTGTTGTCACATGTCTGAGAATTTCATCTGCGCGTTCTGGCGAACCAAATTTCTTGGCATAGGCATCGCGCACGGGAGAGGGTGCCCCTAGTGGCGCAGTCGGGTCCAGTTGAAACGGTCGATAATTAACTTCAAGAATTAGGTTGATTCCGGCAGTTGCTAGATTGGCCACTGCTCGGTCAAATCGCCTTTTTCCGATGTAGCACCAAGGGCAAACCACATCGGAGAAGATTTCTAGTCTCATTGCTGCCACGATAGAGCCATGAGATCATCACCAGCGACTACCGCCACTTTTTGCGCCACTCTTGTTGACGAATGGCTTTCGTGTGGAGTGAAACATGCTGTCCTTTGCCCCGGATCTAGGTCAACACCCATGGCAGTCGCTTTGGCTGATCGCGCCGACATTGAGATGCACGTTTTTCATGACGAACGCAGCGCAGCGTTCGCCGCACTAGGGATCGGCAAAGCGTCGAAAGTACCCGCCATTTTGTTGTGCACTTCGGGCACTGCTGCTGTTGAGTTTTATGTTGCCGTCGTGGAAGCCGACCACGCTTTGGTGCCGATTTTGGTGTGTACAGCAGATCGTCCGCCAGAGTTGCAAAATGTTGGTGCACCGCAAACTATTAACCAAAAAAAATTATATGGCAATTCGGTACGAAGTTTTGTTGATGCCCCCGTTGCCGAGAATCATGAAAAAAATCAGTGGCGCTCCATCGCAAGAGATGCATTGCAGGCATCACTAGGAAAAAATTTGGCTAAGTCACCTGGACCCGTGCACATCAATTTGCAATTCAGAGAACCGCTTATTGGTATCGCCGAAGAACTGCCAAAACAGTTAAAAGCATTTTCCAAAGTAAGTGCTAATCAGATGATTCGCGGAACGTTCTTCTTTGGACTCAACTTTATAAAGCGACAAAGATTTTTGAAACTGATCAAAAAACGTCGCGTCTTGGTCATTGCCGGTGCCGAATTGGAGGATGCACAAGGCTTGCTGCACCTTGCAACCAAAATGGGGTGGCCGGTTTTGGCTGATCCGCGGAGTGGGGCTCGTGTCGAAGATAATGAAGTTGTCATTTGCGCAATGGATTCGCTTTTGCGTGACGAACAATTTTTGCGCTCGCAAAAACCTGAAATCATTCTTCGAATTGGTGCACCTTTGGTTTCTAAAGTTGTTAATAGTTGGCTGGCCGCCAGTGAGGCAACGCAGATAGTTGTGACTAGTACACCAGTACTGATCGATCCAGAGCAGGTGACAAAACTGCATATCGTTTCTGACTGGCAGTCGATTCACGAATTGATTTCACGACATTCGGGAAACGATGATCGTGCGTGGCTAAAAAGTTGGTCTGACGCTGAAGTGAAAGCGCAGCGTGCGATCAATATTGCATTGGCAGACGAACCGACTCTGAGCGAGCCGGCGATTGCCCGTGCCGTGTATCGCACGGCGCCTGAACGCTCTAATCTTTTTGTCTCAAGTTCGATGCCGATAAGAGATGTTGAATGGTTCGCCGCCCCGCGAGATGGACTGCGAGTTTATGCAAATCGTGGAGTGAACGGAATCGACGGCGTCATTTCGACTGCAGTCGGTGTTGCTCTGTCAAGCAAGTCAACGACATTTCTTCTAATCGGTGATTTGGCCTTTCTGCACGACTCAAATGCGTTGGTTAATTGCATCACCCGAAAAATTGATCTGAGAATCATTTTGATTGATAACTGCGGTGGCGGGATCTTTTCGTTTCTTCCACAGGCGACTGCCATGGATTCGGCGAAGTTCGAAAAAGTATTCGGAACACCGCATAACGCAGATCTTGTTTCAATAGCCAAGGCTCACGGATTGCCCGCAACCACAGTTACTTCGCTTGATCAATTAACGGACGCATTATTGGTTAACGGGCCTCAACTTATACGAGTTGCAACCGATCGTAGAGAGAACGTTCGGGTACATGAGCGAATTAACCAAATGGTGTCGGCGGCCATACACGTCTCCTAATCAAGATGTGTGATCGCAACAAGCATGGCTTGAAACTTGGCATCGGTTTCGGCCAACTCGCTGAGCGGTTCGCTGTCACCGACGATTCCGCCTCCGGCAAACAGTCGCGCTTCCAGTCGGTCGTCACCAACCTCTGCGCAACGAATTGACACTGCGAAACAGCCGTCACCATTTGCGTTGACGTAACCAACGGCTCCGCCGTAGCGACCACGATCGAGACCTTCAACTTTTTTAATATGTCTTAATGCATCTTCGCGGGGATGACCCCCTAGAGCCGGAGTCGGTGTTAGCGCATAGGCAAGTTCGAGCACCGAAGGTTTTGGTTCGCTCAGTCGACCAGAAATCTCAGTTCCCAAATGTTGAACGTTTCCGATTTCAACAATTGATGGTTCTGGTTGCCAGTCAAGATACGAACACCATGGCAATAAAGTGTCGTGAACCATATCGATGACAATTCGATGTTCTAATTGATTCTTCGTGCTGGCAATCAGCTGATCTGCGAGTTGCTGATCTAGTTGTTTATCGCCGGTTCGTCGTGCAGTTCCTGCGAGCGGATTACTTGATACCTGCGCCCCATCCACTGAAACGAGTAGTTCGGGCGATGCGCCAAAGAATCCATCAAAGAGAAATCGGTAATTTGATTTGTATGTGCTTCGCAAGCGTGACAAAACCATTGCGACATTTATTGGTGTGTCGCTAGAGATAAATAAATCTCGGGCAATCACGGCTTTTGCCAATTCTCCTTTACGCACTGCGTCGCGAGTCAGACGCACGGCTTCTAGGTAATGCTCGACAGTTATACCTGGCGAAACTTTAAATGTCGGGTTCGTGTTTGAAATCTTTAACTTGCTCGCAAAATCTGGAGTTGCATCGTCGATAATTGTGATCCACTCTTCACCAGCTTCAGTTATACCGACAACAACACGGGGGATTACAAATTCGTGTGGTTGTGTGGTGTCAAATGGAATACACCCGATGGCAATAGGTCCGACCTCAGATAGTGGCGTCAAGTTCTGATGTTCGATCTTATTGAGTGTCGATAAGACGTCAACGGGCTTGACGCTGCTGGCGATGCCTTGCGCCGCTATGCCAATTTCGTTTTTAGCAAAAAGGAAACCGTTATTGTTTGCGAAGCCAGTTAGGTCTAATGGCTTATCGGTAATTTGTGAAATTAGTTTTGTTACCGCGAGCATTTCTAATTTCGGGTTGCTGAGAACAATTGAGTCAGGCCACCCGATAGTTGCTCATGTTTAACATCTGCGAATCCTGATTGTTCGAGCATCTCAATAATAATTTCAGGTTTGGGTAGGTAGGCAACACTGCGTGGCAGATATTTATATGCAGCGCGATCTGAAAACAGACCACCAATCAATGGAACAACTTTGCCAAAATAAATAGAATTCCCAAATCGCACAAAGCGATTAGTCGGAATACTGACATCCAAAAGCGCAATTCTTCCTTTGAACCTTGTAACTCTGGCGATTTCGGCGAAGAAAGTCCTCAAGCTTTCGAGATTTCTTAGTGCGAACCCACAGATTATGCCGTCAACACATGCGTTCGGGAAAGGAAGCCGCTGTATATCGGCTTGACTTCTCGGTGCGCCACTTTGATCAGCTCTCAACATCCCCATCGAGATATCAATTGACAGCGGGATATAGCCGACCTTTTCCAAATCAATACATAGATCGCCGGTGCCGCTAGCGAGATCCAAGACTCGAGAACCCGGCGACAGATGAAGCGAGTTCACAGTTCGCTTACGCCACTTTTTATCCAAACCAAAAGTCATCAAGCGATTGACGAAGTTGTAGCGCGGAGCGATCGCATCGAACATGCCCTGCACTGCGATGACTTTTTCTGCTCCTTGGGGTAGGTCATTACGATCCCAATTGCGTTTTTGATCGGCAGATTTCATGTCTTGCAGACTACGCTAAACGATTCACGCGTCGATGATAAAAGTGTGTGACTAATCTGTCAAACTGACTACGGAGGTTTTGTGATTGACTTTTCGTTTGCGCCCGAAGTTGAAGCCGTTCGATTGAAGGTTCGCGAATTTATGGACACCCAAGTGCGTCCGCAGTGGGAAGCGACCGACGAGAAAGATCGTGGCGCGGTTGTGAAAACGATCGTCAAATTGCGTGGCGTTGCCCGTAAAGATTGGAATCTATGGCTACCCCACATGCCCGCCGAATGGGGCGGTATGGGACTCGGACCGACCGCGATGGCCGCTGTGTCGGCAGAAGCCGCCAAAGTGAGTATTGGGCCATTTGTGTTAAATGCGCAAGCACCAGACGAGGGTAATCAACACACACTTTTGCATTGGGGCACCAACGAGCAAAAAGAGAAATATCTTCGGCCGCTGTGCGAAGGGACAACAAGAAGTTGCTTTGCGATGACCGAACCTGAAGTCGCAGGCAGTGACCCCACATTGATCAAGACTCACGCCTATCAAGACGGTGATGAGTGGATTTTAAATGGTCATAAGTGGTTCATCTCTGGTGCGCGCGGGGCAAAATTTGCTCTTTTAGTAGCCCGAACTGAAGACGATCCAGACATGCCACAGGCGGCTAATTCGTGCTTCATCGTTGATATTCCCAGTGAAGGTTTCAACATTGTGCGTGACGTTGAAACTATGTCTGGTGGACACAATCATTGCGAAATAGAAATTAAAGATTTACGGGTGCCCGCAGAAAATATGTTGGGCGGGCGCGGTCAAGGTCACCTCTTGGGTCAATACCGTCTCGGACCAGCACGCTTGGCGCACTGCATGCGATGGATCGGTCAAGCTGAAATTGCGCTTGACATGATGGTGGATCGTGCTCTCAAGCGTTATTCACACGGGTCGATACTCGCCGAGAAACAAGGAATTCAATGGCTGATTTCAGATTCAGCGATGGAGTTGTACCAATGCAAACTGATGGTTTTGCATGCGGCTTACAAACTAGAGAACGGTCACTCTTTTATTTCAGAAGTTTCAATGGCTAAGCATTTCGTAGCGAACAGTTTGTGGAGAATAATTGATCGGGCAATTCAGGTACATGGTGCTCTTGGTTATTCGACAGACACGCCTCTAGCGAACATGTTGCAACAAGCGCGATGGAGTCGGTTCGCCGATGGTGCAGATGAGATACACCAAATGCGCATCGCCCAGCGCACGATTGCCGCCTACAAAGATCATGGTTCGACCAAAACTGCAACTGGAGATTTGCCACTGTGAGCACACCAAAGCAGCACATCACCTTCGGCGTGTTTATCCCGCAAGGTTGGAAAATGGAGTTGGTGAGCATTGCTGACCCTGTAGCGAAGTGGCAGAAGACTGTAGAGGTTGCACAACTCGCCGAGAAACTCGGTTATGACTCAATTTGGGTTTATGACCACTTTCATAACGTGCCAAGACCCGCCCACGAGACAGTTTTTGAATGTTGGACGGTGATCGCTGCTATCAGTCAATTAACAACAAAAATTCGTCTGGGTCAGATGGTTGGTTGCAATTTGTATCGCGAGCCAAGTTTGCTTGCAAAAATTACTTCAACTATTGACGTGATTTCTGGTGGTCGTCTTGATTGGGGTATCGGCGCTGGATGGTATGAAAACGAGTGTCGCGGTTATGGCTTCGATTTTCCTGAGCCCAAAGTGCGTATCGCGATGTTGCGCGAGTGCGTCGAGATCGTGCGTTCGATGTGGACCAATGAAGAAACGACCTACGACGGCAAGCACTACAAGATGGTGCGGGGCAATTGTGATCCGAAGCCTCTACAAAAGCCCCATCCGCCGATTTGGATTGGTGGCGGAGGAGAGCAACTCACCCTTCGCGTCGTTGCTAGGTACGCCGACTATTCGAATTTTGGTGGAACCCCACTTGAATTCGCCCACAAAATTGAAGTTCTAAAGGGTCACTGTCTGGCAGTGGAACGTGACGAATCGGAGATACAAAAAACCTGGTCGCCCGATGTATTTATTCGTCGCACAG
>SXGR01391944.1_pt1 | contig 13410 bp, 8 predicted proteins | sample 3174711 | NCBI WGS metagenome assembly SXGR01 (sample SAMN11356860, study PRJNA531348) | freshwater metagenome | isolation source: freshwater sample F1-60 | place: China: Fuxian Lake, Yuxi | collected 2017-12-25
ACCCGACGAGCCCGTCCCCGACAGGGGCGGTGCGAGGAGCGTGGGGCGGTGCGAGGAGCGTGGGGCGATACGCCGTCGGCACGATCGTGGCGTGGGATGCCGTGGCGTCGCGGCCCTTGGAACCTTCACTGAGCAAACCTGGGCGCCGAGCCCCGCTTGCCTTGGCCGTGGCGCCTGGACAGAATGCGGGCCATGGTGACGCAGCCAGAACATGAGCCCGCCCAGATCGCGCTTCGGGGCGTTGACCGTGTCGCGGCCCTGACCCTGGGCACCTGGGTGGCCTTTGTGCTGTTGCGCGTGTTTCAGCTCGCGCGCCCGTCCCCCTACGGCTACCCCTTCGTCGAGCAGCTCGCGTGGTACTTCTTCCACGCCGTCTTTTACGACATCCTCTGGAGCCTGCCGCTGCTGGCGCCGGTCGCGCTCTGCTACGCGCTGTGGCGGCGAGGCGCCGGTCGAGCCTACGGGCTGCCCCTTGTGGCGGGGATCGCCCTGAAGGCGGTCTATCTGGTGTTGACGCTGGCTGACCACGAGGCCATGCGCTTCATGGCCGTCCACATGTCCCTCGATCTCATGCGGACCTACCTGGGCTGGGACGGGTTGCGCGAGATGCCTGCCCTGGTGAGCGCCGACAAGGGCGGGCCGGCCGCGCTGGCCGGCCAGGCTGGCCGAAAGACGCGCTCAGATTGATTCAGTCGAACGTTCATTCAAAAATCGACGCGACGCGCAAGATGCCGTGTCAAAAGGACTTGACGCGGCCATTGGGTCAATCTAGGTTTGGACATATGTCGAATGAACGTTCATTCGATGATCGCCACCGCAACCCCCCTCGCTCGACAGGAGCCACCCATGCGCCGACAACTCCTCCTCGCCACCGCCCTGCTCTCCACCCTCACCCTGAGCGCCTGCGACGCCCTGCCCGGCCTCACCCTCCCCCCCGGCGACAAGACCTCCCCCTATTACTGGGGCGAGCTCTTCCTGAACCTCTACGCCGACGAGCGCGCCCTCGGCGTCCTCGAACCCGGCCCCGCGCCCCTCGACGAGCCCCGCGTCGTCCTGCTCATCACCGGCGTGACCATCCCCGCCGAGTGGTTCGACCCCATCGCCGCTCGACTCGAGCGCGACGGCTTCATCCCCGTCGTCTACGAGCCCCCCGCCCTCCTGAGCGGCGACCTCTTCCAGGCCTCCGAGGACCTCGCCCGCGTCGTCGACCAGGTGCGCGCCGACAGCGGCCAGGACAAGATCGACATCCTGGCCGAGTGCACCGCCGGCGTCGTCGCCCGCCACTACGTCCAGTCCATGGGCGGCGACCAGAAGGTCTCTCGCCTCGTCACCTTCGTCTCCCCCCACCACGGCATCGCCAAGGCCCCCCTGGCCGCCGCCCTCGTCGGCTGGCCCGCCCTCTACGACCTCTCGCCCGGCAGCCCCTTCCTCGAAGCCGTCAACAACGCCCCCCTGCCCCCCAACCTCCCGGTCACCTCCATCTACACCTGCTCCGATGAGTACATCCAACCCTGGCAAGGCTCCATCGTCCCCGGCGCCAACAACATCGGCCTCTGCGACGGCTCCGTCGGCCACTTCCAGACTTTTTACGACCCCGCCATCTACGAGATCATGTACGCTGCCCTCACCGAGCCCACCGAGGAGCAAGCGCCCGAGGGCGACACCGAAGGCACCGACGAGGGCTCGACCGACGACAACCAGGAGGAAGCCTGGGAGCAGGACACCAGCGACGACGCCGACGACCTGAACTGGGACATCGATCCTCCCCGCGACGCCGTCGACTCCGATGAAAGCGCCGCCGACGCCGACCGCGGCGACTTCGTCGGGGAGCACGGCGGCGACCCGATCCGCGAGGTCAGCGCGCCCATGACCTGCACCGCGGCGCCCGCCAGGCCAAGCAACCCCGCAGGGCTGACCCTGTGGGCCCTCGGCCTCCTCGGCGCCATCGCGGTGACACGGCGGCGCCGCAGCTGACCTCGACGCAGTTCGCCCTGGATGAGGTGCAATGCCAAAGCCCACCCGAACCCGAAGGCGCACAGACGCCACCGTCGACCGGCGAGAGTCCATCCTCGACGCCGCCCTGGAGTGCTTCGTCCTGCGCGGCTTCCACGGCACCGCGATCCCGGAGATCGCCAAGGGCGCAGGCATCGCCGCCGGCACCATCTACCACTACTTCCCCAGCAAGGAGGCCATGGTCAACGCCCTCTTCCGCAAGTGGAAGGGCGAGATAGCCCAGCGCGTCCTGACCGCCTTCCCCGCCGGCGCGCCCGTCCGCGACCAGTTCCGCGTCATGTGGCGGACCATGACCGACTTCGCCCTCTCCCACCCGCGCGCCTTCGCCTTCCTGGAGCTCCACCACCACCAGGACTACCTCGACGACGAGAGCCGCGTCATGGAGAACAACCTCAAGGACTTCGGCGCCCTCATGGTAATGCGCGCCCAGCAAGAGGAGCAGGTCAAGCCCGGCTCCACCGCGCTCCTCATGGAGCTGGTCTTCGGCGCCTTCATCGGCATGATGCGCGCTCACTGGGATGGCCGCGTCGAACTCAACGCCGATCAGCAGGCCTTCGCCGAGCAGGCCTGCTGGGACGCCATCGCCCTCCACCGACCCTGACCCCTCCACCACACCCCGCGCAGCCCGCTCGCCGTCGCCTCCCCCGCGCCACACTCCGACCCTCGCCCTTCTCTCCTTGCGCGCGCCCCGGCGCGGTGCTTCAATAGCCCCCCAGGCCGCCAGACGGAGGGATGATCATGAAGCAACTCGCGGATCTCAGAGCGACGATCGAGGCGCAGATCCCCATCGGCGCTACCTTGGACATGGCGCTGCTGGCCTCCATCGACGCCCTCTGCGCCGACCTGCCGGCCAACTTCGATGCCCTGCGCGCCGCCCTCAAGGACGTCGAGCCCTACGTCGAGTTCGACGCCGCCCGGACCCTGACCGCCCTCCGGATCAACGAGCACATCGACCACCTCGTCGACGCCGACGACGCCGATCGCCTCAAGCTCATCGACCACGCCCGCGACTTCATGACCGCACAGGAGTGCGTCGGCCTGCTGCGCCGCACCCTCAAGGACGCCTCGATCCCCATCCGCCGCCGCGCCACCTCCCTGCTGCGCCGCAAACACCCCACCGACGTCACCCTGCCCGCCACCGCCGACGGCCAGTGGGAGCCCATCGGCTGGACCCGCGGCGTCGAACCCGGCCGCCTGCGCGCCCACGAGACCGGCGCGCGCCGTCAAGAGGCCCTCGGCCTGCCCCGGATCGCCACCGTCGCGGACCTGCGCGCCCTGCTCGACATCCCCACCACCGCGCGCCTCGGCTGGCTCCTGCTGGCCACCGACGAGGACAACGGCCCCTACACCACCTTCACCATCCCCAAGCGCGACGGCGACTCCCGCACCATCTGCGCCCCCCGCGACGACCTCAAGGCCGTTCAGCGCCGCATCCTCGCCGAGATCCTCTCCAAAATCCCCACCCACGACGCCGCCCACGGCTTCGTCCCCGGCCGCTCCACCCTCACCAACGCCACCCCCCACGTCGGCCGCGCCCTGATCGTCAAGTTCGACCTCAAGGACTTCTTCCCCACCCTCCACTACCGCCGCGCCATGGGCCTCATGGCACACCTCGGCTACGACCTCGACGACATGTGCTTCTCCGCCAACGACGACAGCCGCGCCATCGCCCCCACGCTCGCCCGACTGATCACCTACACGCCCGAGGCCTTCCGCACCTTCAGCGGACACCTCCCCCAGGGCGCACCGACCTCCCCGGCCGCCTCCAACATCATCTGCCGCGCCCTCGACGCCCGCCTGACAGGGCTGGCCGACCGCCTCGGCGGCGCCTACACCCGCTACGCCGACGACCTGACCTTCTCCTTCGACGCCACACCCGAGACCGGCCTGGGCCGCTTCCGATGGTGGGTCGATCAAATCTGCCAGCAAGAAGGCTTCATCGTCCGACAGGACAAGTTCCGCGTCGCTCGCCGCTCACAACAGCAGCGCGTCACCGGCCTCGTCGTCAACGACACCCTGCGCGTCCCCCGCGAGGACCGCCGACGCTTCCGCGCCATCCTCCACAACTGCCGCACCCACGGCGTCGCCTCACAGGCCCGCGGACGCGCCAGCTTCCCCAGCTACCTGTTCGGCTTCGCCAGCTACATCTACATGATCGACCCCGAGGAGGGCGCCTCCCTCCTCGACGAGGTCGCCGCCCTCTTCACCAACGTCGCGCCCGCGTAGCCCCGCCGGAATCAAGGCCGCCGCCGCTGGCTGTCGCTCGCGGACGGCGCGCCCGCGCAGCCCCGCCCCACCGGCGACGCCAGGCGCACCGACGCTCTCAAGGACAACGCGCCCTCAAGCCGCTCGCCTCGTCCCACCATCGAGCTGTTGACCTTGATCTGTCCGCCTCGACGCCAGATCGCCCCTTGCCGATCAGCGCGGCGGACGAGGCGAGCGGCAGCGCCAGACGGCGTTCTTGCTGTCACCTGCGACGATCTCGACCTGCGCGAAGTGGGGCGCCAGCAAGGGCTGCAGCGGGATCTGCCGCTGGGTGACGATCCACAGCGCGTCCGCGCGCCGCGCCGCGCCCTCGATCAGCCCGCGGACGACCGCAAAATCCTCGCTCTTTCCTTTGTGGAACGGGGGGTTGCTGATCACGGCGGCGTAGCGCGGGGCCAGCCCGGCCGCAGCCCAGCCTTCCCCCAGGATGGCCGCGGCGCCCGGCACATTGCGCCGGGTGGCCTCCACGGCCAGCGCGTCGTGATCCAGCGCGTCGACGCGCAGGCCCGGCTGACGGCCGATCAACGCGGCGGCGATGACCCCGGCGCCGCAGCCAAAGTCGAGGACTCGCCCCTCCATCGGGGGCAGCGCGGCCACGAGCATGGCGGTGGCGGGGTCCAGCTGACCCCCGGCGAAGATCCCAGGCCACCAGACCCAGGGCCGCCTCCGACCGTCAAGGTCGATCTCGCCGCGCTCGATCCAGTCGTCGAGGGCACCCTTGAGGTCGTCGCGGGGCGCGGTCGCCACCAGCACGCGGCACTTTCGCAAGGTGGCCAGGGTCTTGACCTCCCCGAACGCCGCCTCCAGCTTCCTCGGCGCCGAGCGGATGCCCTCGTCGTTGCCGCCGTAGACGTAGAGGCGCCCGCCGGGGCTCAGGCGAGCGGCGATCGCGTGGGCGATCATCACGAGGTGCTGGTGGCCCAGGGGCAGGCGCAGGGTGGCGGCTTTGAAAGGACCCTCGGCCGGCCAGGGGGTGCCTGCGCGGCCCCCCTCGCTGACGCGCGACCAGCGCGTCACCTCGCCGTCGAGCCTCGGCCCGACGCGGCCCTCATCCTCGACGACCAGGACGGGGCCGCCAAGGGTGGGCAGCGCCAGCAGCGCCGCCTCGGCCACGCGCGCTTCGCGCTGATCGCTCAGCGACGAAGGCGCCTGGGGCACGATCCTGCTCATGGGCGCCCATCTGGGAAGGCGGCCCCGCAAGACCACGGGGGCCTTGTCCAGATGGGCTCGCCCCGGCGGGCAGGTGCCCGCCTCCTGCACGGCCCCAATGTCTTGCAAGGTGTTGACATGAAATGGTTTTCAGGCAGGGCTCAGGTCGCCTTGGGCGCCCAGGCCGTGCAGCCGCCCTTGGGGGCGATGGGTCCCTTGACGACGGTGCAGGTGCCGCAGGGGCTGCCGATCTTGAAGAGCTGGCAGGCGTCGCAGGGCTTGGCCGGATCGGCGGCCTGCGTGACGTACTTGAAGGTGTCGCGGTTCGCCTTCATGGCCGCGTCGACGCCGGCTTGATCGTCGCAGACGGGGCCAGCGGCAGGGGCCTCGGCCTTCTTGTCGCCCTCGGCGGGCGCGGCGCCGTCGCTGCGCTTGGGGGAGTCGCAGGCGACCAGCGCGCCGACACCGGCGGCGGCCGCGCCGAGGATCATGGCGCGCTCAAAGAACTGACGGCGAGACAGCTTCTCGTCCTGGGTCTGCATGGTGGGCCTCCTGGATGGTCTGTTCGTGGCGCCCTGTCCTCCTCCGATGCCGACGGACAGGGCATCCGCTCCTCAACCCGGCGCCGCAGGGGCGCCTCGACGGCTCGGCTCGGCCCCCTTCATACACGCGCCTTGAGGCGAGGTCCAGCCTGTTGATGCTCAGTAGACCTTGCCGAAGATGGCGAAGATGGCGCGGATGTTGTTGATCCGCTCGATGTGCGACTCCAGCTCGTACTGGGCGCGGCTGTGGATCCTGAAGAGGGTCAGCTCGCGCTCGGCGTCCGAGCCGTCGTCGGCGTAGTAGGCCGCCAGGGTGTCGTTGTAGCGCTCGGCCAGGATCTGGCCGCGCTCGACCATCTGGGCGGAGCCGGGGTTCTTGTCCAGGCCAAACCGGCACTGGGCGCTCTGGCTCTCTCCGACGCACTCGCCCTCCACGCAGGTCTCCTCGCCCTCGCACGAGCCCAGCGGGAAGTCCTCGCTGCACTGGCCGGCCTCGGTGTCGCAGACGCCGTCGCGGGGCACGCAGTTGCCCTCCGGGTTGCAGCGCGTGCCCTCGGGGCAGCTCTCCGGGCCGTCGGTGCAGTCGATCAGGCAGAACCAGACCTCATCGTCCGGGTCGGTGACCGGCTGGCAGAAGGCGCCCCCGTTGTCGCCGGTGAAGCCGGCGCACTCGCTGTGATCCTCGCAGGGCTCGCACAGGCCCGTCGGGCCGCCCGTCGCGCTCTCGTCGCCGCCCTCGCAGGCCTCCCGCACCGCCCCGTAGCTGTCGCCCGAGATCGGGTCCGTGAAGCTGAGCAATTCGAAGCCCTCGCCGGGCACGATCTCCTCCTCCCCGCCGAGCTTGAAGACGTTGATCTGGTCGTTGTAGCGGGTGCTGAAGCTGAAGGTCGTGTAGAGCATGCCGTAGAAGAGCATGTCGTCGACCAGCCCGAAGGTCGAGTCGGTCTCGACCACCGGCCAGATCGCCTCGCACTGGGACCCATTGCACGACTCGCCCTGCGGGCAGGCCCCGTGCGGGTGGAAGCGATCGCACTCCGGCACCTCGTCGCAGGAGCCGCTCTCGGGCACGCAGTTGCCGTTGTCGTCGCAGGTCTCGTCGTCCGAGCACAGCGTCTCGTCCTCGAAGCAGTCCTGAAGGCAGAAGAGCTCGCCGCTGTCGTCGATGGGCTGGCAGAAGGTCCCCCCGAGCGCCCCGGTGGCCCCATGGCAATCGCTGTTGGCCTCGCAGGGCTCGCAGATCGCCAGAGTCCTCCGATCTGGCCCCAGCGACGTCGACAGATCCTCGCCCGTCTCCGGGTGGATCAGGAGGCCGTTGTCGCCGTCGAAGATGGGGTTGAGCACCTGGTGGTGGAGCCGCCCGATCCGCTTGCCCTCGGCGGTCTCCCCGGTGATCTCCAGCACGGGGCTGAAGCCCGTGAAGTTCTCGGTCATCACGGCGTTGACGACCTGGTGGATCTCGTCGCGGAAGAAGTCGTAGTAGGAGATCGAAAAAGTCCCCACGTCCGCGTCCGTACCCAGCACGAAGGCCTCCGGATCGACCATGGCCCAGAAGGCCGCCAGCGTCGCCCAGTAGTGGCCCGCCTCCAGCGGCTGATCCCCGAAGTAGTAGCCCGAGTCCACGTCATAGGCCGAGAAGGTCCGCCGCCCGTCGCCTTGCGGGACCTCGAAGAAGGGCTGCTCGGGGTCGCAGTAGGTCTGCAGGTAGTACTCGCTGGTCTGGCCTGGCCCCACCAGCCCCGAGTCGTCGCTCAGGTTCAGCAGCGTCCCCGTCGAGGTCGTGCAGAAGGTGCCGTAGGGCGGCGTCGCGATGGCCTCGATCAAGAGGTTGAAGCCCGCGTTGATCGACAGCCACCAGTAGTTGTCCATCACCTCGTCGGCGCCCTCCGGCGCCAGATACCAGTTCTGGAAGTAGTCCGACAGGGGCAGGAATGTGTAGTAAAAATAACCAAATAGCGCGTTGATCGGGTCCCACCCGAGGCGGTCGCGCTTGAAGTTGTCGAAGTAGTAGTGGGTGCGGTAGCGGTCGGTGATCGCCTTGGTCATCTCGAAGGGATCGGCGCCGGCGTCGAAGACCTGGCAGCTCAACAGCGCCCCGGTCCACTCGTCGCTGCAGAAGAGGTAGGGGACGCGCACGGCCTGCTCGTCGCCGCCGACCTCGCGGGCCTCGCGGAAGTCATCGATCCGCATCCAGTCGCGGTCCAGCGCGTCCTCGACGCTGGGGAAGGCGCGCATGACGGTGGTGTAGTGCCAGCGCTCCAGGTAGGGGACGATGGGGGTTGTGGCGTCGTCGAAGGAGAAGCCGTTCTCGTCCCTGGCGGTCAGGATGTCGCCGGCCTCGCCGAGATCGCCGAGGTTCTTCTTGAAGACCTCGACGAAGCCGGGGGCGAAGCGGCGGGCGCTGCCCTCGTTGATGGTGCCGGCGCTGTAGGCGTAGACGAGGGCGGCGCGGTCGTACTTGCCGAGGCCCTGGATGTCGGAGTTGAAGGTCAGCCCGTAGTCCATGATCGACGAGTACTGGAGCTCGCGCATCTGGCCGTCGTGCTGGGCCTGGGTCAGCTGGGACTGCTCGAAGAGGTCGTAGGCCGAGGTGGGGGCGCGCATGTTCTCGGGGCGCAGCTCCCAGTAGCGGTCAAAGTAGTTCATCGAGTCGTAGGAGCCCTGGAAGTTGTGCCGCAGGCCGACGGTGTGGCCGACCTCGTGCAGCGCGGTGGCCAGGTAGGTGGCGGCGCGCAGCTCCCGCCAGATCTGCTCGTAGTCGGTGCGGCCGGCGTACTTGCTGGCGGTGCCCTGGATGTAGGGGTCGATCATGTCGGCGAAGTCCACCGAGCGGGCGATGGCTCTGAGGTGGCGGCGGTGCATGTCCTTGAGGTGGGTGGGGTTCAGGAGGCTGGCGCGATCGTAGCGGGCGCGCTGCTCGGCGGTCAGCTCCTCGGGGCTGGTGCGCAGGTGGGCGGCCACCGCCCGGCGCTGCTCGTCGGCGGCCCCGCCGGCGTTCAGCCCGGCATCGCGGGCGCGCTCAAGGCGCTCCTCGACGGCGGCGCGGTCAAAGCCCTTGAGGTGCTGGCGGTGTTGCGCGCGGCGGGCGGTCTTCTCGATGGGGCGGACGCGCTCGCTCTTGAGGGGCACGTCCTTGAGCCGGGGGGAGATGCGGCCGAGGCCCACCTCGCGGTCGGCCCTCTGGCGGACGAGCTCACGGACGTGCTCGGCGTTCTTGAGGTCGTCGCCGTCGAGGTCGCCGTTCATGAAGCGGATCACGTCCACGGCGTAGTTGGCGTAGGTGTTCAGCCCGCTGCCGTAGACGTAGGCGCGGCCCGAGATGACCTCGCCGGTCTCCGGGTCGGCCGACGAGGGGCCGTAGCCCAGCGGGCCCTCGATCTGCTCGGTCTCGACCCAGTGCAGGGTGCTGAAGCGCAGGTCGCCAGGGCGAGGGGAGAAGCCGCGCGCGCCGCAGGCTTCGTGGTCAGCCTCCGCGACGGGGTTGTGGCACAGGACGAAGACGTCCTCCTTGAGATCGGCCACCGCGATCCCCTTGGCCAGCGCCGCGGACTCTCGACCGATCTCGTTCCATTGCCGCATGGTCTCCTGGCTGGCCTCCTCGATCAGCGGGTCGTCGGGGAAGGTCGTCGACATGTAGTAGGGCACGGTGCGGACCTCGCGCTGGCTCATCGGGATGGCGATGAGCTGCCCATCGTCGTCGGTCGCCAGGGAGCCGTCCGGGTTCTTCTCGTAGGTCTGCTTCCAGATGTTGTGGCGGTTGGCCAGCTTCTGGCGGGTGGACTCCAGCGGGCCGCGCTGCTGATCGAAGACCACGCGCTCGGAGCGGAAGTAGCCGAAGCGCGTCATGTCCTGATCGGAGTAGTGCAAGGGCTCGTAATCACGACGTTTTTCGGTGCGGCTGAAGGCCGTGACCAGCTCCACCTCGGCGGCCGTGCAGTCGTCGGTGCCCCAGGCGTACCACATCGCGTAGATGCAGGCCTCAAAGTCCGGCTCGACCAGCAGCCGACGAGGGACGTCGAAGTAGGCCAGCTTGTCGCCCGCGTCGCGCTCGAAGTAGATGCTGCGGGCCTCGCCGCGCTCGGCGTCGATCTGGTAGGTGGCCTGGATCGGCGTCAGCAGCCAGTCGGCGATGAACTCGAAGTTGGTGATCAGGTTGCGCGACCAGTCCACCCGGATGAAGTCGCGCTCGTACCACGGCCTGTCCGAGCTGTTCTCCTCGATGACGTTGGTCTGCTCGCCGGTCTCGCTGCTGTAGCCGCGCTGGATGTCGAAGTGTCCGAGGATGGGGTAGATCGCCACCGGGCTCTCGCGGTAGTCCGGGGCGCTGGTGTCCACGCCGCCGTCGACGTTGTCGCTGCCCGGCAGACGCGGATAGGCCCGGTAGGCCATCAGCATCTCCTCCTCGATCTGCCAGACGATCTTCTCCGTCTTGCCCGTCTCGCCGATGAAGGTCGCCCCCGTCGTCGCCGGCAGGTCCGTGACCGTCTCCATCATGTACCAGACCCCCTCCAGGTCCGCCTTGCTCACCCGGTTGGGCTGGGTCCGGTCGATGTCGCCCACCTGCTTGGCGCACGAAGCACCCAGCAGCGCCAGACACCCGACCACAGCCAGAGCCCACACCCCCGATCGTCTTCTCTCCATGACCCTCTGCTCCTCTGAAATCGAGACTGGCGACATGCCCGATGAACTGATCCTGAACCCCCTCAGTGTGAAGGTTTGCCGCCGCCAGCGCAACCAATCTCGCGCCTGCTCGAACACCTCCCCCTCAAGCGCCGCCACGCCGCCCCCTCAACCCATCCAGCCCAGCCCCAGCCGGGCGAGCAGCCGCCTCCACGAGCGCCCCACGCTCCTCGCACCGCCCCCCTGCGGGGGACGGGCTCGTCGGGTGGGGCTTGGAAACCCAGGGTGGGCTGCGCCCTGTCGGTCGCAGGCCCCCGTACGACCCAATTCGACACCAGGGATCCGCCACGACAAGGCACCATCACAACCTCGCCTGAGCCTTCAACACCCGTGGTGGACCTCGTTTCTTGTGTATCTTCATGTGCTTGCGTTTCAGGTTCGTCCTTGATCGGTTTCGGTTCGTCCTCGGGTGGTTGCGCATGATTACAACCCTTGGCCCTTTGAGGCGGTGATCCGACCCTTCGAACTGCTGTTTGCCGCCCGCCGGCCTGCGACCGAGAGGTCGCAGCCCACCCGGGCATCCAAGCCCCACCCGACGAGCCCGTCCCCCGCAGGGGGGCGGTGCGAGGAGCGTGGGGCGATCCTCGAGCGTAGGGTGCTCGTGGATCGTGGGGCGATCCTGGCGCGTGGGGCGCTCGTTGAGCGTAGGGTGCTCGTCGAGCGTGGGGCCTTGGGGGGAGGCGGGCGTCGAAGGGGCCCGCAGCCTTCCCTGAGCCAACCTGTCGCGCGCGGCTCAAGGCGTGGCGCAGGTTGACAGCGCGCTCGCCTGCGCCTTCTACTGCCGGATCGTGACGCTCGACACCTCAGGAGAGGGAGGATCATGTTCAAGGCCACGCTTTTGTTCGCCGCGCTCGGGATCGCAAGCCTCGCCGCCTGCGATCCGCCCCGCCAGGCCACCCCCGTCGGGGCGCCCTCCGAGGCCCCCAGCCCGCCAGAGGCCTCCTCGCCTCAGCCCCCCGGGCCCTCGACCGCCTCGCCCGACAAGCCCGGCACCAGCCCAACCACCGAGGCCCCGGTCGCCGTTGCGCCGACGCTGCGCAGGGTCGCCGAGCCCGACGAGGTCATGCCCCAGCCCGAGGCGATCCTCATCGAGTCGTCCTCGCCCCTCGCCCGCGAGCGCGTCCTGCTCGACATTCAGGAGAAGACCCGGATGCAGACGAAGATCGTCGCCGGGGAGGACTCCAAGGAGGGCGTGACCGAGTCGGAGGTCTTCAAGACCCTCCTGATCGTCATCGAAGAGGTCAGCGGCGACCAGATCACCCGCGCGCGCTTCGTCTACGAGGACGTCAAGGAGCGCCAGAAGGACGGCGAGGCCCTCGACCGCTTCAAGTCCCCGGTGTCGAACAAGACCTACGTGCTGGCGCTGACCGACGCGGGCCTCAAGGTCACCTACAAGGGCGGCGGCGCACCCTCCAAGGACGAGATCGACGCCGTCAGCCGCGACGCCGACGTCCTGACCCTCTCTCGCCGCTTCCTCGCCATCCTCCCCCGCAGGCCCCTCAAGCCCGGCGAGGTCATCGAGGTCGACAAGGACGCCCTGCGCGCCTTCATCTTCCCCAAGGGCACCATCGTCCTTGAGATCAAGGAGCCCACCCTCACCTTCAAGGATCTCCGCAAGGTCGACGGCCTCGACGCCGCCGTCTTTGATCTGAGCCTCAACGCCGTGCTCCAGGAGGGCCAGATGACCATCAGCGCCACCGTCCGCGGCGAGGTCGCCCTCGAAGTCGCCGGCGCCCGCGTCCTGCGCACCTCCTGGCAAGGCCCCATCGTCCTGACCGGCACCACCAACGACGGCGACGCCAAGATCAAGGTCGCAGGCTCCGGCGAGAGCCTCCAGACCCAGCGCGTCATACCCCAGACACCCGAAGAACCCCTCGCCCAGCCCACCCCCTGAACAAAGCCGCCCCAGCCGCGCCCTCGACCGAGGCGGCCGAGGCCAACCTCGCCACGACGCAGACCCCCTCACCCGCCCCCTGGCGCGCTTGTCATGCCCGAGGCCCGATCATGCCCGCATGACCTCCCATCCCCCCCATCCTCCCCGAAGCCCCGCAGGCCAACCCCTCACCCTGGATCTCGACCCTGACACGCTCGAACACCCCTGAAACCAGGACATCGCCCTTTCGGCGAGGTCGGCACGCCCGTTGCACAAACAGCGTGCCGAAGCAACACCGCCCTGTGCGCTCGACCAGACACGCAGGGCAACAGACGGCGCCGCCAGCCAGGCCACATCAGGAGGGCTCTCATGCTCAGCAAGTCTTTGTATCCACTTAAAAATTGCTCACTTGTGCTCGCCCTCGCGCTCGCCGCGACGCTGGCGGGTTGCGGCGCCGATGAGGCGACCAACTCGGATCTGGGCGCCGCAGACAACAACGGAGGTCAGCCTGGGAACAACGAACCCTCACCCGAGGGCGAGCCCAACCCCGAGGGCCAGCCCGAGGGGCAGCCCGAGGGGCAACCCGAGGCCGCGCCGGAGGGCCAGCCGGAGGGCCAGCCGGAGCCTGAGCCTGAGTCCGAGCCGGAAGGCAACACGAACGTGAACCTGGGCGGGGCGCAGGACTTCGGATACTTCAGGCGGCTGCTGGACGACAACATCGTGCCCCGCCCCGAGGACATGGAGGCCTCAGGCTTCTTCGCCGAGCACTTCACCGCCCTGCCGGCCCCCACCTGCGGCCAGCGCGTCTGCCTCCAGGCGATGATGGGCGTGATGGGCAACCTGGTCAATCGCGGCAACTGCACCATGCTCCAGGTCGGCCTCAACTCACCC
>SXGR01569603.1_pt1 | contig 13407 bp, 17 predicted proteins | sample 3174711 | NCBI WGS metagenome assembly SXGR01 (sample SAMN11356860, study PRJNA531348) | freshwater metagenome | isolation source: freshwater sample F1-60 | place: China: Fuxian Lake, Yuxi | collected 2017-12-25
ACCGAGGGCCTTGCCCCGCTGATCCGCAAGGAAATCTGGGAGTGTCTTGCCAAGCTCAAAACGCTTGGCCAAACCGTGATCGTGATAGACAAGAATATCGGCCCCTTGTTGCGCCTGGCCGACTGCCACCACATGGTCGAAAAGGGCCGCGTGGTATGGAGCGGAGACTCGGCGGCGCTGCGGGCGCAACCTGATCTATTGCATCAGTACGTTGGCGTGTAGCACCGACGTTTCGCCGAGAGCCTTGTCCACCAAGGGTTTCAGGGCAACGCGGTCGGCGATGGTGGCGTCATGTCGTCCTCCAACGCACCTGGCTAGCACACGTGCCAGTCAGCGTGTGCCTCAGGCCAGTGCTCGGACCACTTCACACGCCGCCCGGTAACGCGGCATCGCGTCAAGTTGTTCGCGTGATGTTGCCGGTGCACTTTTGCGCAAATGGGCGAGGCGCGCAGCTCCAACGGGCGCAGCCCGCCGCGCCGCCAGGCCTTGCAATACCACGTCCGCATTGAGGGGGTCATTGCACACGAGCACCATGTCGCAGCCGGCCTCGAGCGCTGCCACGGCGCGTGCGTCGTAGCCACCCGCCACACTCGCTCCCTCCATGGACAAATCATCGCTGAAGATCACGCCTTCAAAACGGTAGGCGCCGCGCAGAATCTCCTGCAACCACTTGCGCGAGAACCCTGCCGGTTGCGCATCGACTTTTGGGTAGATCACGTGCGCCGGCATCACCGACGATAGACCCGCCGGAATCAGCTGCTTGTAGGGCAGCATGTCTTCCGACTCGATGGCCGCATAGTCGCGCTCGTCGACCGGCACTTCATGGTGTGAATCGGCGCGAATGTAGCCGTGTCCGGGAAAATGCTTCCCGCACGACGCCAGGCCACCTTCGGACAAGCCGCGTTGCAGCGCCGCTGCCAATGCCGCAACAATGTGCGGGTCGCGATGAAACGCGCGATCACCAATTACGCCGCTTTCGCTGTAATCCAGATCGAGTACGGGTGTAAAGCTCAGGTTCACCCCGCAAGCCCGTAGTTCGGAGGCCAGCACGTAGCCACAGTCCTTTGCCGCCTTCAAGGCGGCATCCTCGTCCGCATCCCAAAGCGTGCCGAGCTTGCGCATCGCCGGCAGCACGGTGAAGCCTTCGCGAAAGCGCTGCACCCGGCCCCCTTCGTGGTCGACCGCGATTACAAACTCTCCCCCTCGTAGCGCACGAATCTCCGCCGTGAGGGCACAAAGCTGTGTAACGGATTCATAGTGACGGGAAAACAGGATCACGCCCCCAAGTTGCGGGTGCATCAGGCGTCTCCTGTCAGCAGCGGTCAGCAGCAGGCCTTCTACGTCGGCGATCACCGCGCCCAAAGGCATCGGGTGCGTCATGGTTCAGGTTCCTTTTTCCAGAATAACGAACGCCACCGCTTGCGAGCGCTCATCCGAAAGCGAGACGTGCGCGGCGGCGATGGCTTTTGAGTCGAGGAGCGCCGCCAGCCTTGCACCGTATTCAAGGCGCGGGCGTCCGGCAGCATCATTTACGACCGACAACTGGTGCCAGGTATTCGCGGCCGAGGGTGGTTCGCCCAAGGCTTTGAAAAAGGCCTCTTTCGCGGCAAAGCGCTTGGCTGTATAGGGAGCCGCATCCACCAACTGCGCGCATATGCGGAATTCAACCTCACTCAGAATCTTGCGCGCGAATTTTTCCGGATGCCGATTGAGCGCCGTGCGAATGCGCTCAATCGCGACGATATCGGTGCCAATCCCATGAATGCGCATGCGGTCTCAGGAGGTCGCGCGCATTGCGGCGCGTACATAAATTGCCATTGACACCAGAGTCAGGAGCGCAGCCACGCCGATGAACCATGTCCCCAGCACCTGGGCATTGAAGAGGCCGAGAAAATCATCATGAAACAGCAGCAGCGGGATGGCGATCATCTGCACAATCGTTTTGATTTTGCCAAGAGAGTTGACAGAAACCGACCCTGATGCGCCAATTTGGGCCATCCATTCCCTGAGTGCAGAAATCGCAATCTCGCGCCCGATAATGATCAGGGCGATCAGGGCGTCGCAACGCCCCAGATTGACCAGGATGATCAGCGCAGCAGCCACCATCAACTTGTCGGCCACCGGGTCCAGAAAGGCACCAAAAGCCGATTGCTGGTTCAGCTTGCGGGCCAGCCAGCCGTCCAGCCAATCGGTGATGGCCGCCAGGACGAACATGAAAGTCGCGGCCTGGTTCTTCTCATGCGCCAACATCCAGCTATCGGGCAAGTAGAAAATGCCTACCACCAGCGGGATCAGCACGATCCGCAGCCACGTCAGCAAATTAGGGATATTGACGTGCATCGCGCAGGGCAGCAGGTTACTTGACTTCCTCGACGCGCAGGAAGACCCTGCGATCTAGGCTCCCGGCTTCGGAAGAGCGCGACAGGATTCCCGACCCCTCGATCGCACGTGACTGGTTGATGCCTCCAACTTCAATCCACTCCCCCAGGCGACCGGTAACGGTACTCACGGTTCGGTTGGTATTCGCACTGCCCGGGCCCAAATCTGCAGGGGTCTCGCGCCGTGTACTAATGTCCAGAGTCACGGCGTCACCGCTGATCCGGGGGGTCACAAAAAATCCCGAAACGATGTCACGCGGCGTGTAGGTTTCCTGCACGACCACGCCATTCACCGTGCGCGTCACCGTTTGGTTGCGCAGCATTTGGCTGGACCCCGTCTGAATCTGCGCCGGCACGCCTTCCTGGGTGCGGATCTGTTGGGACAGGTTATCTCTGCCTTGTGCAGCACTGTCGACTATGGTGCCAGTGGCGCGACTAGCGCCCGGTGCAAGGACGATGTTCGCCTCGGCAGCGCTGCGGGAATCACGGGTATCCGCATCTTGACGGACCGTAATGATCAGCTGGCGCGCGGCACGGTCGAGGCTGGCAACCACTTGCCGAATTTGCGCCAGATTCGCCGGCGAGGTGCGCACAATCAACTGAAACCCGGTGCCCGTTACCGCACCGCCCTGGTCGAGCAGTGGTCTCACAATCGGAATGATCTGGTCTGCAGGGCGGTGGCGCAGCTGCAATATCTCCAGGGCCTGCGCCTGAGCCGCCGGAGCTGCGGTCAGCGTTGCCATAAAAAGGAGGAGTGAGCGGCGCTTCATGGAATACGATAGAGCGTCAGGCTGGAATGTCGGGGATAAGCCGCATTTCAAGCAGGGTAATGGTATCTTTGAGCTGCAGCTTGCGTTTCTTTAGGCGCCGCAATTGCAACTCATCACGATTTGGCGTCTCGTTCACCTGGGCGATCACCACATCGAGGTCCCGGTGCTCGATTTGCAATTCAACGATCCGACGTTGAATTGCCTCGATGTCTTCTGACGTCAACATTTTGCTATTTCTCCATTTTCATGCGCATGATACACGGCCCAAAGTGGCTTTCAGTCGGTTTCTGCATCGCGCTGTGGTCGGTGCAATTAGCCGCGCAGGAAGCGCGGCCCTGGACCGTGATGGATCGTTCGGTGCTGAAGTTGCACTCTTCCGAACCTGGTCCTGTCTACGAAATCGAGGCGGTCCTCGTGGAAGGTATTGGTTGGGTCCAATCGGACGTTACCGATGCCATCTTTGCGGCCACCCGGATTCTGCAGCAATGCAATTTGAGCCTGGGACGATTGCAGGTGACTCGGGTTCGTGTTTCCGTCGAGCATCGCCATCTGGACATCCCTCACTCACGCCGCCTGGCGGCCGGAATTGCGCCTTCTCGTCCTGCTCTCTTCTTTGTCGACGACACCCGCAACCGCCCTGCCTTTGACGCCGAAGCATTTGGGAGCGGAAACAGCCGTTCACGCCCGGAACTGCGACACACCGCCTGGTTCACCCGAGGTACCCCTCACCTCGCGCAGGCAATCGCACACGAACTATTTCACGTACTGGCAGATTCAGGTGCGCACCATGACGACGCGGGTAACCTGATGTACCCGGAAACTGCAGCAGGGCGCCAGCGCCTCGATCCACCGCAATGTGCAAAGCTGCTTGAAGAATCTCGAAAAAACAATCTATTACGAGAACATTAGCAGCTATAATCTAGCACCATGCCCATTAGAATCGAAGCCGGCACTGGCCAGCACATTGGTGACCGGTCGGAACAACAGGATCGACTCAAGATTATCCCGAGCAAAAAAGAGCCGGGGGTAATTTTGATTGTGGTCGCCGACGGCATGGGTGGTCACACTGGCGGCGCGATGGCGGCCCAGCAGGTAATTTCGACGGCCGAACAGATTTTTTCCAATTTCAGTTCAGTAGAAGATTCGCCCCAGAAGCTTTTGACCAGCATCATCCATGAATCCCACCTGATCATCACGCTTTCAAGCTACACCAGCGAGCAGGAGCCGCACAGCACCGTGGTGCTGATGCTGTTGCAAAAAGACCGTGCCGACTGGGCGCACGTTGGGGATAGCCGGCTTTACCATTTCCGTGGGCAGCCGCTGGTTCAGCGCACACGGGATCACTCCTACGTTGAACAACTCTTCCGTGAGGGCAAGATCAAGGAAGAGGATATGGAGCGGCATCCGAACAAGAACATTCTGGTGCACTGCCTGGGAGCTGCCAACCCGCCTTTGATCGATTTTGGCGGTACCGACAAACTCGAGCCGAACGATACCTTCATTCTGTGCAGCGATGGTTTGTGGGCCTACTTCAATGATTATGAAATGGGCTCGATTCTGGCCTCCTGTCCGCCGCGCGTCGCCAGTGAGCAGCTCATTTCGCTGGCACGAGCACAAGGAAATGGCCGGGGCGACAATATCTCCATTGCAATTGTCAAACTGACGCACTTCGAGGAAGAGAAGCCGAAACCTCCTCCCCCGCCCCCCCCGCGCCCCAACCCGGCCGCAGCTGCTGTCGCCGCCAAAGCGGTGGCGCCGCCGCCGGAGCCGGAAAAAAAGAAAGGCATATTCGGCAAGCTGTTCGGGAAAAAATAAATCGGAGCAATGAGTTGCGTCGCACAGTTAAGCAGAAGTATGATGAGTGTTGGCGGCAAGTTGGTCGAATCTAAGAAGTCGTTGTCTGCTGCAGGACCGCTGAAAATTCGATTTCTGATGACGATTTCTGATGATCTTGTAGGCAAGTCAAGTTGAGGAGGCGAGGCAATAATGAATAACATTCAAGCGCAATCCATCGGTCTGGCCGCCGCATTGCTGTTTTCATGTGCAGCGGTAGCGCAGGAAAAAGGCGCGCCGGCACCTGCTTCCCAGAACCTTCCTGCCGCGGCAACTACGCAAGCCGCAAGCGCTGTCCCGGACGCTCCCAAGAAGAAGCACGTTGCCAAGCGCGCGCCCAGCAAACCCGCGTGCACCAAGCTGGATGATCCTTGGGACAATATGTGTGATGTGCAGAAAAAGGCTGCGTTGGCATGCCAAGACCTGCCTGAAGCCAAGAAGGTTGCCAAGCGCGTGCGCAAGGGCGAGGCGCCCCCTGTACCAGGCGTGAACCAGCGCCAGCAGTGCATCGAGAGCTACATGCGCAACGTTTGACCAGCACAAATTGAAAAAACGCCCGCATTTGCGGGCGTTTTCATTTGTGGGCGAGCAAGACTACTTTGATTGCTTTGCGGCGGCGGCCGCCTCCTTCTCTTTGGCCCGCCGGGTGATCTCGGCTACCTTGGCTTCGTGCGCCAAGGCGCGCTCGCTGCGCTCGCGGCGTGAGGCTGCTTCCTCTGCTTCTTTCGTCTTACGGGCGGCCAAACGAGCGGCGATGCGCTTCTGCTCTTCAACCGCGCGCTTTTCACGCTCGGCGGCACCGCGCTCAAAGTCACGCTGTTCTGCCTCGTTACGCACGACCTTGGATTGTTGACTGCGGATGGCTTCTTCACGCTCGAGTTTGCGCTCCTCGCTTTGCTCTGCATCTTTAGCTTGTCTTGCGGCTTGCCTCTCGCCCGCCTGGCGCGCCGCATCGTGGCGCTTGAAATCGCCGGCTTGAACTTCCACAGCACGAATGCGGTCCAGCTGGTCCGAATGGTTGTTCCTGGCGGAAACCAGGCAAGGATCTGCCCAGAACTTTTTGTGACACCTCTTCAGTTCAAGGTCGTACCAGCGTTCCTGTTGAATACGCGCACTCGCCGCTGCGGACAGTGCTGCTTCCGCAGCTTCCACCGAGCGGATCGCTTTTCCTGCAAAAGGCTCTATCGACCCCTGAGCCTGACTCCAACCAGCTAGGGGAACCAGAAACAGAATTGCCGCCAAGTTGTTGCGCGCCCGCATGATCAGACGCGATCCGCTCCAGGCCAACCCCGCCGGTCAGGCCTTCTTGGCAGGTGGCGCCTTCTTGCATCCCAACGAAACGCCCTTCGCGTTCTTTGAATAGAAATAGGTTGTCCCGGTCGGGCATTCAGCGCCCTTCTCGGGCTTCTTGGCATCACTGGACCCCGTGCACGTGTAAGCACCGGTCTTGCCGTCCACAGACTTGCTGTTCAGTGCAAAACCATCGGGACAGGTCGGTGCCACCTTGGCCGCCGTTGGCGCCGCTCCGGGGGCTGGTGCTGCCGCAGCCGGTTTCGGCGCTTCAGCCACGGTAACGGTGGCTTTTGACTCACCAGTGCAGCCGAACGTCGATCCATCCTTGCCGCCTTTTGCCACAACCGTGTACGTTCCGGCCTTGTTGTAAGCCTTCATGAAACTGCGCGGAAAATTGTCCCTGCCAGCATTCATCTTGGTGACGTCCGCATCGCCGTTGCCGTACTCCACCCGCAGCCCACAGATGCCCTCGTCCTCCCCGGACACTGTCACCTTGACCTGCTGGCCGACAGTCGCATTGGCAGGCTCAATCTTGACGCCCGAGACATTGCCGGCCAAAGCGCAGGCGGCAAACGAAAAAATGCCGAGGGCAAATGCTGAACGGCTGAGGGTGGCGCTGTAGTGCATCATGTTCTTCTCCTGAAGAAAGGTGTGAAAAGCACGCAAATGCCGATTAGCCTCAACCAGCACTGCTACTGACGATAAATTGTAGCCTCGGCTGAACCAATGGCTACCTAGCTCTCGCCAGCCAATGTTTGATGACCCCCCGGCCAGCCTTCGCGACCAAGCTACAACCAGGTCAGGTCAACTCCCAGACGGACGACTTCTTGGTCTGTTTAGCGATGGATGTCAATGCGGAGACATGAGCGACCTCCTCATCTTTGGAAGCTGCAACTACAAACGTTTCCAGCCGCTCAAGAATCACATCCGGCGACACCTCGGTGTGTCCCGCCTCTTCCTCATCAATCATCAGCCCGTCCTGGCCACGCGTCATCGCCAAATAAACTTCGGCCAAGAGTTGGCTGTCCAGCAGAGCACCATGCAGCGTGCGATGGGCGTTCGAGATTCCATAGCGATCACACAGGGCATCCAGATTGTTGCGCTTGCCAGGGTGCGCTTCCTTGGCCATTGCCAGCGAATCTGTGACCAGTGCAACGTGCAGACGAAAGGCCGGCTTCTTTGCGCGTGCCAGTTCGGCATCAAGGAACGCTAGATCAAACGGCGCGTTGTGGATGATGATCTCGGCATCTGACGCGAATTCCAGCAACTCGCCGGCAATGTCGCCAAATCTTGGTTTGTCCGACAGGAACTCGCGCGTCAACCCATGCACCTCAAGCGCGGCCTCATCGCTGTCCCGCTCGGGATTGAGGTAGCGATGGAAATTCCTGCCGCTAAAGCGGCGATCTACGATTTCGATGCAACCTATTTCGACGATCCGATGTCCCTGCGCAGGGTCAAGGCCCGTCGTTTCGGTATCCAGAATGATCTGTCGTAGCGCCATGGAAAGAGGTGTGTGGGATCCGTGTGCAGATGGTGTTGATCTTAGCTGGATTGCCGCCCTTCACGCCGGCACTGGCGGTGGATTGGTGCGCTCTAGCGGCGTCTCGATGATCGGCAGGTGAATCAAGGCTGCAAAGATGCCGAATCCTGCGGCGATTAGCCAAGCCAGGGTGTAACTGCCGGTCGTGTCGAAGAGCACGCCCCCCATCCATGCGCCCAGAAAGCTGCCTATCTGGTGCCCAAAAAACACCATCCCGGCGAGCATGGAAAGATACTTCACGCCAAAAATTTGGGCCACCAGGCCATTCGTCAGCGGGATCGTCGACAGCCACAGGGTACCCATGACGAGGGCAAATACATAGACACTCCATGAGGTCAGCGGAACAGCGAGAAAGACAAGAATGGCCGCAGCACGCAAGGTGTAAATGGCTGACAGCAGGTAGCGTTTCGGGCGCTTGGCACCCTGCATTCCCCACCAATAAGTGCCAACGATGTTGCCGATGGCAATCAAGGCCAGCGCGGTGACACCAACATTCGCACTCATTCCCTGATCGCGCAGATAGGCAGGCAAATGCACACCGATGAACACCACCTGCAGCCCACACACAAAGTAGCCCAGACATAGAAGTTTGAAACTCTTCTCGCCCCATGCCTCCCGGATAGCAGCACTGACAGACTGTTGCGGTCCGGCCGTATCGGTGAGGCGCCCCGGCTCGGTCAGGGCCATGGCAACCGGGACGATCATCACCATCAACAGGGCGGCCACGATCAGCGAGCTTTGCCATCCGTACGCACTGATGATCCACTGCAGAAGCGGCGTGAGGTAAAACTGGCCGGTGGCTCCGAGCGCCCCGGAGATGGCCAATGCCTGTTGCCGCCGCGCTGGTTCAACAGCGCGGCCCACCACTCCGGAGATGACACCGAATGTACAGCCCCCTTGAGCGATGCCGATGATCACGCCGCCAGTCAACGCTAGCATCAACGGCGTGGTGGACCATTCCATCCCCCACAGGCCGATCGCGTAAAGAACACAGGTGACAGCGATTACGCGGCCAGCGCCGTATTTGTCTGCCAGCATGCCGAGGATCGGTGCGCTCACCCCCCACATGATGTTCTGCATCGCCATCGCAAAACCGTAGGCTTCGCGTGTCAGGCCGAGATCTCCGGTCATCGGCTTGAGGAACAGGCCCATGCCGTGACGGATGCCCATCGAAAAATTGACGATCAGCGCGCCTGCCAGCAGCACGATGATCGGCGTACGCCAGTTCTTGTCCATGGATTCCTTGAGGTGTTGTAGTCAGGCAGTTGCCAAGGCGCGCGGCTTGGGTGCTTCCTTGATCGGCAGGTGGATCAGGGCCGCCGCCAGTGCAAGGATGATGTCGAGGTACCACATCCAGTCGTAGCTGCCGGTCGATTCAAACAATTTGCCACCCAGCCATGCCCCGAGGAAGCCACCGATTTGATGGGCCAACATCACCATCCCGAACAAGGTTGCCATGAAGCGCATGCCGTGCAGCTTGGCGACCAAACCCACGGTGAGTGGCACGGTTGCCAGATAGGTAAAGCCAATCACGACAGAAAAAATGAGGAACGTCGTGCTGGTTTTGGGCGCCGCCAGAAATGCCAGCACCGCCACGGCCCGCGCGGTGTAGAGCAGGGACAAGACCGACTTCATGCGCCAACGCCCTATCGCCCAGCCCGCCGCGAAACTTCCGGCAATGTTGAACAAGCCGATCAGCGAAAGCGACCACGCGCCCACTTCCGGTGGCAATTGACAGGCAGCGACCACGCCCGGCAAATGCGTTGCGATGAAGGCCACATGAAACCCGCACACAAAAAACCCACAGGTCAGGTACACGAAGCTTGGATCGCACCACGCATCCTTGACGGCTTGCTGCATGGTGTTTTGTTCCGGACTACCGGCAGTTGCTGCGGCTGGCAAGGCGGGTTTGCCACGCAGCATCCACGCCAGTGGCAACACCGCCAGCGCCAAAAAGCCCAAACTGGACATGGCGCCGATCCAGCCTATGCCGCCGCTCAGCAACTGCGCAATCGGCACCACCGCAAACTGCCCGAAAGACCCACCAGCATTGATAAACCCGTTTGCCATACCTCGCTTTTCAGGCGGCAGTGCACGGCCGACGGCGGACATGAGCACTCCCAAGCCTGCCATGCCGGCGCCGCCGGCAGCGATCACGCCGATCAACAGAATCAACATCCAGGTACTGTTGGCGTACGGCGTAAAAATCGTGCCAATCGTGACCATGATGGCGCCAATGGCGATCACCCTTCCGGTGCCGTATTTGTCGGCAATCGCGCCCGCGATCGGTTGGGTAATCCCCCACATGAGTTGTGCGCAGGCAAAGGCCAGACTGATCGCCGCAATACCCAGTCCGGTTTTGGTATTGAGTGGACTGATGAAGAGCGCTTGGGATTGCCGGACACCGAAGATGATCGCAAATACCAGGCCTGCGCCGATCACGAGGCCCCATTGCTTTTGGGTCAGGTTCATCTCATTCCTCGTCCGTATCCGGCGCATCCAGTTGCAGCAGCATGGCGTCCACCAGATCGTGGAGCACCTCAACACGCTCAGTGCCCGCCAGCTCGCGAAGGCGCAACTGCGCCGCCCTCCACATGGGCCGCGCAGCCAGCAAGGCCGCTTCACCAGCGGCGGTAACGACCACCGCCTTACTGCGAGCGTCAGCACCTGAAATCACGTCGACATAACCTGCGTCAGCAAGCGGTTTGAGGTTGCGCGTCAGTGTGGTCCGGTCGGTAAACAATTTTTGCGCCAGCTCGCTTAGAGTTGGCGCCGGCTGTCCTGGTCTGCGCCTTGCGTTGGCAAGCAACGAATACTGGGTCACCTTCAATCCGGAAGGTGCCAGCGTCTGGTCATACAACTGGGTCACACGACGCGTCAGGCTCCGCAGCTTGAAGCAGGTGCAAGCCGAAGATTGGGTCGAAGTGAGTGCCGGGATTGGATTGACGGCCTGCACGGGCGTCCGTTACACTTTTCGCATAATGCGTGCAATTACACCTTTTTATTTTTCAGGAGTCAAGTTTCCATGCAGGCTACACCACCCCCGGGCAAGATTGTTCGCAGCCCTGAACTGCAGCCGTTATACGGCTCGGTCGACCCCGCAACCGTAGCCCATTTGTCCGGCCTGGAGTTCTTCGCCGCGATGGCACGCGGGGATTACCCGATGCCTCCAATCGGCAAGGCGCTCAATTTCTGGTTTGTCGAGGCGGAGCACGGCCGTGCCGTTTTTGAAGGGGTGCCCTTGCGCGATTTTTACAATCCAATTGGCTCTATCCATGGCAGTTACGCCGCGGCCCTGCTCGATTCCTGCATGGGATGCGCCGTCCACACCGCCATGCCCGCAGGTCAAGCCTACACGACGCTCGAATATAAGATCAGCCTGGTACGCGGCATGAGTGAAAAAACCGGCACGGTTCGAGCGGAGGGAAAGGTGCTCCAGGTTGGACGCAGGGTTGCCACTGCGGAAGGCCGCCTCACCGACAGTGCGGGAAAGCTGCTCGCCCATGGCACGACGACCTGCCTGGTGTTCGAGGTGTAATCGATGTGTCGTAGCCGCGGCGTACAATTTGCGTTCCTTTCGCACCGAAATTCGCACGGAGACGAACACGTATGAACGCCCCCATGGATTCATTCTTGAGCCAGCTTGAAGCTCGGGCAGCATTACTTGAGCAGAAGATCCTTTCCTGGCGGCGGGATTTCCACGCCCATCCCGAACTGGGTAACCAGGAAATCCGCACATCCGGCATCGTCGCCGAGCACCTGCGCAAGCTGGGGCTGGACGAGGTCCGGGTAGGCGTGGCGCAAACCGGAGTCGTGGCGACCTTAAAAGGCGGCAAGCCCGGCCCCTGTGTCGCCTTGCGTGCCGACATGGACGGCCTGCCGGTCACCGAGATGGTCGACCTGCCCTTTGCATCGAAAACCCGAACCCAGTGGGACGGTGCCGAGGTCGGCACCATGCATGCCTGTGGACACGACTGCCACACCGCCATTCTGATGGGAGTAGCGGAGTTATTCGCAGGCATGCGCGAAGAGATCTGCGGCACGATCAAGTTCATCTTTCAGCCGGCGGAAGAAGGCCTGCCGAACTACGCCAATGGCGGCGCCAAGATGATGATCGAAGAGCTGGCGCTGGAGAATCCGCGCCCGGACGTGATCTTCGGCCTGCACGTGATTTCTCACTTGAACGTCGGCAAGGTCGGCTATCGGCCTGGAGCAATGATGGCCTCTACCGACAACTTTTACATCAAGATCAAGGGTCGGCAGACTCATGGCGCAATGCCGTGGCTGGGGGCGGATCCGATTGTGGCATCGGCGCAGGTTGTCATGGGTATGCAAACCCTGGTGTCACGCCAGCTCGACATCATGGAAAACCCTGCTGTGGTGACCTTTGGCGCCATCAATGGCGGCAACCGTGAAAACATCATCCCGGACGAGGTGACGCTGCGCGGAACCTTCCGAACTTTTGACGAAGCACAACGCGAGCACATTCGCGAGCGCATTGAGGCCACTGCCGTCAACATTGCCTGCTCGTGCCAGACAACGGCGGAAGTGCGCACGCACAAGGGCTACCCGGTCACGGTCAACGACCCGAAGCTGACGCTGTGGAGCTTGCCGACGCTGACCAAGGTGGCTGGCGACGGCAACGTCGTGCACATTCCGCGCACCGGTGGCGGCGAGGATTTCTCCTATTTCCAGAAGGAAATACCGGGCGTGTTTTACTTTATCGGCATCACGCCTGATGACAAGGACCCCGCCAAAGCCCCCGCGAACCATTCGCCCCATTTCTTCGTCGACGAATCGGGCTTACTGCTCGGCCTGCGGCTCCTCACGCATCTGGTTGCCGAGTACCAGAAGCATCCCGCCTACGCATGAGCGCGACGATCCGGCGCATCGAGGCGCAAGACGAGGCCGCCTGGCGCAAGCTCTGGGACGGTTATTGCGCGTTCTATGAAGTCACGATTCCCGCCTCGACGACGGACTTCACCTGGGCACGCATCATGGATCCAGGCTCACCGGTGCATGCCATCGTCGCGCTCGATGATGCGCGGCAAGTCATCGGCATCTGCAACTACATTCTGCATGACAACACCTGGGTTGCGACTCCGGTTTGCTACCTCGAAGACTTGTTCGTTGCGCCGGCTGCCCGCGCAGTGGGTGTCGGCGCCATGATGATCGACTGGCTCAAGGTCGAAATGGCTGCGCAGGGGTGGTCCAGGATTTACTGGAATACCAAGGAAAACAACTATCGCGCACGCGGGCTGTATGACAAGTTCACGCCGCGCGATCCGTTTGTACGTTACGTGATCAAGGCGGGGTAAGCGGGAAATCGATTCGCCTGAGAATAGCTCCTAGAGCCATTCTTGGCCAACCTACCCTCCCAGAATCTGCTCCACCCCGCGATTGGCCAGCGCATCGGCACGCTCGTTGCCGTGGTGCCCGGCATGCCCCTTGACCCAGTGCCACTGCACCTTGTGCCGGCTGGCAGCTTCGTCCAGGCGTTTCCAGAGATCCTCGGTCTTGACCGGCTTCTTGTCGGCGGTTTTCCAGCCACGCGATTTCCAGCCATGGATCCCTTCGGTCATGCCCGTCTGCA